>Ga0334893_1000244_pt1 | contig 86745 bp, 63 predicted proteins | sample GraSluR3_MG_5_FD_207218 | JGI IMG/M metagenome (GOLD analysis project Ga0334893, IMG submission 207218) | Sludge microbial communities from methane-producing bioreactor in Wageningen University, Netherlands - Granular Sludge_09_05-R3 | ecosystem: Engineered > Bioreactor > Anaerobic >...
CGAAAACATATATATTAACGTAGATCCACTTAAACTCGAACAGGTTCTAAACAATCTGGCATCCAATGCTGTTAAATTCTCTCACCCAGGCAGTAGTGTTCAGGCAAATATCATAGAGAAAGACCAAAGCGTTGCATTTGAGTTTAGAGACCAAGGTGTAGGAATTCCTATCGAGATGGTGGATAAAATATTTACACCATTCGGAAAAGCATCGAGCGAGGGCACTGCTGGTGAGAAAACCACCGGTTTGGGCCTAAGCATAGTGAAAAAGATTATTGAAGGGCATGGCGGAACCATTACGGTGAGTAGCAAGCTGGGGGTAGGCTCAACATTTAGCTTTGAGATACCTAAAGCACAGCAATAACCAACAATATCTAATGAGCAGCAGCAGAGGACAAATACTAATTGTTGATGATGAGGTGCGTGTGGCCGATGCCATGGCTCGACTGTTAAAAAAGGAGGGTTACGAGGTTAAAGTGGCACACAGCGGCAAGCAAGCCCTTGATATTGCCATGCAAAAAGCGCCCCAACTTGTACTTTGCGATATTGTGCTACCCGATATTATTGGAACCCAAATTCTTTCTACGCTCAAATCAGACCCTAGCACCAGCAGCTGTTTTGTGGTTCTAATGTCGGCACATCATACCGACACTAAGCATCAGGCAGAGGGCTTTGAGCTGGGTGCCGATGGATACTTAGTTAAACCCATACAGAATCGCGAGCTTATTGCTCGGGTCGATGCTTTCATGAGGCATAAGAACACCATCGACCAGCTGAGGGAGAGTGAGAATCGGTTCAGGAAAATAGTTGACCGAAGCACTAACGCCCTCCTAATTATCGACTCAAGCAAAACAATACATTTTGCCAACCCCAACGCATGCAGCCTCTACAACAAATCATCCGAGGAGCTAAAGGGAACAAGGATTCAGCTTGACTACCTTGAGGGGAAACCATACGAAGCGGTTATCGAACTCCATGGTATTAGCTACACCTTCGAGGTACAAACTACTGATATTTTATGGGGCAACGAGCCCATGACCCTTATTTCACTCCATGACGTTACGGAACGCGCCGCTTACGTAAAGCGAATTGATGAACAGAACAAGCGCTACACAAGGGCACAGGCTATGGGCAAGGTGGGGAACTGGGAGTTCACATACAGCAACAACAACCTATGGATTTCCGATGAAACGAAAAGAATTATTGGCTTACCAACACGAGATTTTCTTAGCCTCGAGATGATGAGCAAACAGAATATTTTGGGAGCACAAGTTTATAGCGAATTAATTGGATATCTTGAAAGGAAAGAAAATTTCAGCTACATATTCGAAATAACTCCAGCTAATCAGCCAACCAAAAAAACTCTTATTACAAAAGCCGAGGTTGAGATAGCTGCCGATGGGCAACCAGCTAAAATGGTTGGGGTTGTGCTAGATATAACCGAGCGCAAAATGGCCGAGGAGGCCATTAGGGCAAGTGAAGTAAACTTTAGAACCATCTTTAACTCTACCAACGAAGCTATCTTCATTAGCGATACCAACGGCATCATATTGGATGTAAATAAACGAGTTCTCGAAATATACGGTTTTAAGGCAAAGGGTGAGATAGTGCAGAAAAGCCTTTACTCGGTAAATGCTAACGAGCCTCCATATACACATGAGCAGGCAGAATATCACATTAAACAAGCACTAAGTAAGAACTATCATACATTTGAGTGGCTTGCCAAGAAAAAAAATGGCGAACAGTTTTGGATAGAGGTTTCGCTTAGTAGGGTAGATTTAAACAATGAGCAAAGGATTATTTCGGTTGTTAGAGATATTAGCTCTAGAAAAAAGGCTGAAAGGGAGTTTCAGCGCCTAAACCAGGAGATTGCAGCAATTTTTAAAGCCAACAAACCCTTGCAGTACCTAAAAACACCCGAGGACTTAGCCAGCGAAATTATTCAAGTGCTCGAAGAAATTCTAAACTACGAGCACTGTGCTGTTCTACTAAAAGCTGACGATGGAGAGACCCTTACACCTTTCGCCATTAGCGACCAGGGCAAAGGCAACGATTTTATTGAAATTGACAAGGAGTATATTGAGAGTAAAGGCATTAGGGTAGGTAAAGGAATTGTGGGGTGGGTGGTTAAGCATGGGCAGAGTGTTCTCTCGAACGATATTCAAAACGATCCAAGATACTTCTCGATGCGTACCGACATAAAATCTGAAATTTGTGTTCCCATCATAGTTGAGTCGAATATTATTGGAGCCATTAATGTTGAAACGCCACTACCCAATGCCTACACCGAAGCCGATGTCAAGATACTAGAAACCATGTCGGCACAAATTGGAGTAGCCATCCAGAACTCAAACCTATACCAACAGCTCCAAAAGGAGCTAGAGGAACGCAAGCAGATTGAGGAACGACTAAGCAAACTGAACGAGGAACTTGAAGCAAGGGTTAGCGAACGCACTCAGGCCATAGAGCAGCAGCTCGATAAACTTCACAAAAGCCAAAAGGCCATGCTATATATGGTGGAGGATTTGAATGAGATGACCGAGGAGCTAAAACGCGAGCGGCAAAAACTCGAGGCTATTAACCACGAGCTGGAATCGTTCTCGTATTCCGTATCGCATGACCTGCGGGCACCCCTTAGAGCCATTGATGGCTTTAGCAAGATACTGGTTGAAGACTATGCCGATAAGCTCGATGAGGAGGCACAGCGCCTGCTGAATATAGTACGCACCAATTCGCAGAAAATGGATCAACTAATTATCGATCTGCTGGCGCTTTCAAGGGTTACCAGGGGATCGCTTAGGTTGGTTCCAACGGATATGACCTCGCTTGTAGAAAATATCTATAAGGATATATTCGAGCCAACGAACACCCGTAAGGTTTGGCTTGAGGTTAAAAAATTGCCAAGCACATCAATTGACCCCACACTACTGAAACAGGTATGGCAAAACCTCATTGGCAATGCCATAAAGTACAGCAAACCAAACAACAACATAACTATTGAGATTGGGGGCACGGTTCAGGATAATATGTGCCAATACTATATCAAGGACAATGGTATTGGCTTTGACCCAAAGTATGCCACCAAGATTTTTGAAACATTCCAACGCCTGCATCGGGTTAACGAGTACGAGGGTACAGGCATTGGGCTGTCGGTGGTGCAACGTATTGTACATCGTCACGGGGGTACAACCTGGGCCGAAAGTGAGACTGGGCAAGGTGCAACATTCTGGTTCACCCTCCCGTACACCACCGAATAAATAGCACATTTCATGCAAGCCACAGGCAACATATTAATAGTCGACGATTCGCAGGCACTACTTAGCCTTATCACTAGTTTCCTTGAGGCTGAGGGCTATCGAACTTTTGCTGTTGATTCGGGTGAAAAGGGCATCGATTTCTTAGAAGATTTCTCGCCCGACCTGATCCTGCTCGACCGTACCCTACCCCAGATGGATGGCATTGAGGCTTGCAAGCAAATAAAGCAGAACCCCGCAACTGCGGGTATCCCCATAATATTTCTTACTGCTACCAGCGACACAAAGGCCATTGTTGAAGGGTTCCAAATCGGAGCAGTCGACTACATCACCAAACCATTTCAGAAGGAGGAACTGCTGGCCAGGGTAAGCTCGCACATCAGCCTTTACCAGATGACCCAAAAGCTCAACGAGCAAGCATTTGTGCTAAAACAAAGTGAGGAGCGGCTTAAGGAGCTTAATGCAACCAAGGACAGGTTCTTCTCCATCATTGCTCATGACCTAAAAAATCCACTGAACAACATCCTAGAGCTTAGCCATATGCTTAAGGAGAACTACAAGCCGAATGAAGACAACAGCAATGTAATTGACGATATTATAGAACACCTAACCCAAACCGCCGAAAACACCAGCAAGCTACTAAGCAACCTGCTCGATTGGGCTTTAGTACAACGGGGCTGTATGCGCTACAACCCCGAGAATTTAAACCTTGCTTCGCTAGCCAACGAGTGTATCGAGTTGTTCTCCTCCATAGCATCAACCAAAAGCATTACACTAGCTCATAAAGTAGATAGTAAAACCACCGTTTTTGCCGATAAGAATATGCTGGTAACGCTGCTGCGCAACCTTATTTCCAACGCTCTAAAGTTTACGCCAAAAAACGGCTCCGTTACAGTAGTAGCCAACCAACAACATGGAATGGTTGAGGTTTCGGTTGAGGATACTGGAGTTGGGATTGAACCAGAAAAGTTGTCGCACATCTTCTCCATTATCGACTCAAAATCGACCTACGGAACCGATGGTGAGCACGGCACAGGTCTAGGCCTTATCCTCTGCAAAGAGTTTGTGAGCATTCATAACGGAAAAATTTGGGCAGAGTCGAAGCTAAACAAGGGTACGCGATTTACATTTACTATACCTACGGATTTTGTTGAATAGACGTTAAACTAAATTACTTGCTTTATGTTACTAACATAAAACATAGCTAAATGGATGAAATTGAGATACTACTGGTTGAGGACAACCCTGCCGACTTGGAGCTAACTCTACGTGCTCTGAAAAAAAATAACATTGCCAACAAAGTGCAGGTTGCCGAGGACGGCGAGGTGGCGCTCGACTTCCTATTTGGCCAAGGACAATTTGCAGGTCGTAATACCGACAACAAGCCCAAGGTAGTGCTGCTCGATCTTAAGCTCCCCAAGGTGGATGGACTTGAGGTGCTTAGAACAATAAAGGCAGATCCAAAAACTCAGGCCATCCCCGTGGTGGTTCTAACCACCTCGAAGCAAGAAAGCGATATTATTGAGAGCTATAGATTAGGCGTAAACAGCTACATTGTAAAACCCGTTGATTTTGAAAAATTCGTCGAATCGGTTAAAGAATTGGGAATGTACTGGTTGTTAATGAACCAGCCTCCTATGTAAGCATTTTCTGATCAACACACTGATTTAAGAACCCTACAAAACCATCCCCATATGCCGTTTGAGAATAGCAAAATTAGAATACTTTTCGCCGAGGATTTACCAGAGGATTTTGAACTTGCCAAGGCAACCCTTAAGCGGGGCGACATTCTATTCGAGGATATAAAAGTTGATACCCCCGATGATTTTGTGAGGGAACTACAGCAGTTCAACCCACAGATTATAATATCGGACTACTCCATGCCCATTTTCAACGGAATGGAGGCGCTGGAACTTGCCAAAAAGCACGCTCCCGACATCCCATTCATACTGCTTACGGGTTCTATAAACGAGGAAACGGCCGTTAAGTGTATGAAAGCTGGCGCAACCGACTACGTGCTTAAGGAGCGGATGGCCCGACTACCTTTTGCAGTTAAGGAAGCGATAGAACAAGCCAAAAATAAGTTGGAACGAAAGATGGCTTTACTATCCCTCAGAGAAAGTGAAGAAAAATTCCGGATGATTGCTGAGAATGCCCACGACTTCATTTTTAAAATTGAGTACCAACCAACCCTTCGCTTTGCCTATGCAAGCCCTTCGGCAACACAAATTACAGGATATACTCCCGAGGAGTTCTATCAAGCTCCAAAACTAAGCGTAGATATTATTCACCCCGACGATCGGGAAAAATTCAGAAATCTGCGTAAGCTAAGGAAAGAGGGCAAATCGATGCTCACCTACCGCATCGTTAAAAAGAGTGGCGAGGAGGCTTACCTGGAGCAAATCAATGTATTTACCTACGATAAGAACAAAAGAACCGTTGCCCTTGAGGCTGTTGCCCGCGACATTACGGATCGGGTGAAAGCCCAAGAGGCCCTAGCCCAAAGTGAAGCACAATACCGTGTGCTGTTCGAGGGCAACCCAAACCCAATGTGGGTTTACGACACCAAAACACTTCAATTCCTTGCTGTTAACAACATTGCAATAAATAATTACGCGTATAGCAAGCAGGAGTTCCTTTCGATGAGCATAAAGGATATACGACCCAAAGATCAACTCCCTAGGCTGACAGGCAATCTTGAAAATGAGGAGGACGACATCCAGCACTCGGGCCCATGGGTACATCAATATAAAAATGGCAAAACCATATTTGCCGAAATCACATCGCATAGCATTGAGTACAACGGAAGGCCCGCACGGCTAGTGGTTGCCTACAACGTAACCGACCGGGTTGAGGCAGCCCAGAAACTCTACGAGCAGAAACAGGTGGCCCAAGCCACCCTCGACTCGATTAATGCAAACATATGCCTGCTCGATGGGAAGGGGTACATAGTTTCTGTAAACAAACACTGGATCGATTTTGCCAAGGCAAACAAGGGTAATCTTAATGAGGTGGGGGTTGGCAGCAACTACTTTAACGTATGCGAACGGGCAACCGGCGCCGACAGAGAGGATGCCATGAGCATGGTGAAAGGAATGCGCCAGGTGCTCGATGGCCAAACCCTTTTTGATATGGAGTACAAGATGAGTACACCCGACGACAACAAGTGGTTTCAGGTACGGGTTGTTCCATACATGGGACATGATAAGCATAGCCAAGGGCTAGTTATCTCGCATATTGATATTACACCCCGAAAAATGGCCGAGCTGGAGCTACAAGAAAGCGAGCTGCGCTACCGTATCTTCATGAACTCCACACAGGATATGGCTTTTCTTAAAGATGAAGAGTTCAGGTACATTATGGTAAACCGTGCAGGACTGGGTTTCTTCGAGAAAAGGGAATCGGAGGTGCTCAAGCACACCGATTTCGATTTGCTACCCCATAGCACTGCCCACTCCTCAGACCTATCCGACAAGAAAGCCATTGAGAGGGGGATGGTGGTAATAGACACCGTGCTACATAACGAAAAGATTTTCGAGACCCGCAAGTTTCCAGTAAAACTAAGCAACGGCAGCATAGGCATTGGCGGCTTTGTTCGCGACGTTACCGATTGGTATAATGCTCAAAATGCAATAAGAGAATCGGAGAAAAAGTACAAATCATTGGTTGAGAACTCACTTGTGGGGGTTTACACAACAAATATCTCTGGCGAATTCCTCTTTGCCAACCAGGCCATGGCAAACATTCTTGAGTTCGACTCCATTCCCGAGCTAATGCGAACCAATATAAAGTCGTTGTACAAAAGCCCAGAGCAAAGGGAGATGCTAATTCAGCTGCTCAAAACCCGAGATAGCTTTAAGGATTACGAGCTGGAGTTTATTACGCCCAAGGGAAACACAAAGCATATTATGCTTAGCGCATCGCTATCGGGAAAAACTATGTCGGGGATGCTAATGGATATAACCAGCCGTAAAGCGGCTGAGCTGGAGGTGCTAGAGAACAATAAAAAGATTGAGGCCCAGAATGAGGAGTTGGAAGCAGCCAAGCTAAAGGCAGAGGAGAACGACAGGCTAAAAACTGCATTCTTGCAAAATCTATCCCATGAAATACGCACCCCAATGAACGGCATTATGGGATTCACCGAGTTGCTCAAAGACAGTTCCGTTAGCAAAGAAACCAACGATTTTTACCTCGATATGATTGAGCAGTCGGGGGAGCGGATGATGAACATTATAAACGACCTTATCGAGATATCGAAGATAGAAACGGGACAAACCTCAATATACATCTCCGAGTTCAACATTAACACAGTGCTTATTGAGGCACAGATGTTTTACAAAAAGTATGCTGACGAAAAGGGAATAGAGATTAAGCTTGGCCCCACGCAACCCGATAACTTTACCCTTACCTCCGATCGCGGCAAAGTATACCAAGTTGTTTCTAACCTTATAAACAATGCCCTAAAGTTCACAACCGAAGGATTTATTGAGATTGGCTATCACCAACCTAAGGCAACCGAGATTGAGGTATACATTAAGGATACAGGCATAGGCATTAGCCACGAACATCAAGAGGTAATATTTGAACGCTTTAGACAAATTGACACATCCATCTCGCGCGGATACGAAGGTTCTGGGTTAGGACTATCAATATCGAAAGCGTTTATTGAGCAGCTAAACGGTAAAATATGGCTCGAGAGCGAACCGGGAAAAGGCACAACCTTCAGGTTTAGTATCCCAATAAAATAAGCTACATTTACTACACAAAATTATGTGATATGGACGAAATGGTTGGAAAAATAAAATCGCCCCTGAAAGCGCTGGTGGTCGAAGATGATGTGGTAAGTCGGATGTTGCTGGCCGAAATACTGAAGAAGAGTAACATTGAGGTTGACTTTGCCAGAAATGGCAAGGAGGCTGTTGATAAGGTAAGTGAGGATAGCGATTCCATCGACTTTATCCTTATGGATTTGAAGATGCCCATTATGAACGGGTACGAAGCCACGCTAGCGATTAGGGAGCTGGGCTTTACCAAGCCCATTATTGCGCAAACGGCTTATGCCAGCCAGGATGATAAGGGAAAGGTGCTTGCAGGTGGTTTCGATGCATACCTCTCGAAGCCCGTAAAGAAGGATGTTTTGCTTAGCCTTTTAGAAGAGCTATGGTAAGCATCATCGCCACCCTCCCACTTCATCACAATATCGCAAACAATTTAAAACAGCTAAATGGAAGAGCACACCAAACACATACCTAACACATTATCAACCAAGTTTCTCGAGGGATTAAGCTTTGAGCTACGTACGCTTCTTAACGGGTTTGTTGGTCCAGTCCAGCTGCTAAAGTATAAAGTTGACGACCCCTCACTAGTAGAGGTATTCCAAATGCTCGACTCTACCCTATCGCGCCTTGAGCGGCTTACCCTTCGAACATCCATAGTGCAGAATGTTAATAACCTTGAGCAGCTAAAGCAAAAGAATGAGACAATAAACCTTGCCGATTTGGTAAAGTATTGCATTCTGGACCTGCAAACCATCTCCGATCTTGAGAACATCAAATTCAACCTATCTAACGATAGCCTTCCCATTAACATCACTGGCAACCATGACCTACTGCTTCAGGCGTTCGAAGTTTTATTCGAGTTGGCCATTTCGCTCTCCGAATCGGACTCGACCATTGACGTCGATTTTGCTCTGGAAAACCAACGCGCTATCTGCAGAGTATTGTCACCCACAGCAACTTTCCCCAGCTATTTAAACCTAACACCAGCAGGTGACGATGATCCAAATTCTGCTCCATGGGATCTTCTACTGGCAAAGCATATAATAAACGGACACCAAGGGATTGTAACCACATCCGCACCCCAAACCAATTCGTTCACCATTGAATTCTTAGGATTATAGCCATGAACGAATCGATGTTAAACTCATTCATCAGGCTAGTTGCTGCCCTGGCCGTAGTGAGGAAGGATGTGAACATTAGGGTAACCCGCAAACATCTGGAGACATTCCTACAGCAGAACATCGACAAACGATTGGTAAAAACCCAGCTGCTTACATTCGACAGCACTCATAATAAATACAAAAAGCAAGGCATAAGCAACAATACGCTACAGACCATTTGCCGCGAGATAAATAAGGAGTTTAACGCCACCCAACGTTTTCAGCTTATTATTAACCTTTTCAATTTTTTCACCCTAACTCCCATCGATTTTGTTTCAACTCAGTTTACAGGCAAGGATAACGAGCCTGCAAATAACATTGAACAAATAGCCAAATGGCTTAAAGTTGACCACAACGACTTCCTAAGTTTTCGTCACTTCTCATCGGGGCAGCTGCACAGCATCCCAAACCGTGAAAGCATCCTGATAGTTGCCGAGAAGGATCCAAAGATTAGCCACACCCAGTTTTCCGAGCGCGAAGGAATAAAAGGATTTTTGTCTTTCCTCCGGATTCCATCGGCAAACCTTCTGCTTTTCAACTATAATGGTGCTTCTGTCCTGCAGATAAACGAAAAGTCAATTTTTAGTAAGCAAATCTATATCCTCCACAGCGGAGCCATAGTAAAGGGCAAAAGCATTGCCCCAATTTTTTATGGGGAGATAGTGAAAAAATTGCTGCAGAGTAACTCCAGCAGCCCGGTAACGTTAGTAGCCAACAACTTATCGTACACCTATCCAAACTCAGCTCAAGGAATAAAGAGTTTGAGCCTAAAGGCCGAAAGTGGAGAACTAACAGGCATTATGGGTGGTAGCGGGGTGGGGAAATCTACCCTAATTAAGTTACTATGCGGAAATCTTAAGCCCCAGTCGGGCAACGTGCTAATTAATGGCCACGACCTATACCAAGATCATACGCTTCACCAAAACTTAATTGGTGTGATGCACCAAGAGGAGTGCCTGGTTGAGGAGCTAACCGTATTCGAAAACCTTTACCACAGCGCAAGGATTGCCATAGGCAACATACCAACCGAAGAGCTAATTGAACTTGTAAACAAGCACCTGTTCGAACTCGATTTGCTCGATTGTAAAGACAATAGGGTTGGCTCGCCCGATAACAGGATGCTAAGCGGTGGACAGCGCAAGCGGCTAGCCATTGCCATGGAGATTATTCGCGACCCCAAAATTCTTTTTGTTGATGAACCAACCTCTGGACTTTCCTCAGCCGATTCGCTCATGGTCATGCGCATCCTTAAGGACATTGCCCTCTCGGGCAAGGTGGTGGTGGTAAACATTCATCAGCCCTCGTCGGAGGTATACAAACTGTTCGATAGCATTCAGATTATCGACAAGGGCGGATACCCCGTTTTTTATGGAAACCCCATTGAAGCCATTCTGCATTTTAAGCGGGTAACAAATAGAATTGACCGGGACAAAAGTGGCTGTGAATGCTGCGGGAATGTTAAACCCGAAGATATTTTCGATCTGCTTGAGGAGCATTTTGTTGATGAGCTAGGCCACCAAATGGCTAAACGCAAAATTGAGCCCCAGCAGTGGCATCAGTTATATCTGGACATGCAGAACAATCAGTCCAATCAGGGCAGCATTACTATGGAGCTACCCAAGGCAAAGCACATCAAACCAAGCATGCCAAAACAGTTTTCAGCGTTCTTTGCGCGAAACCTGCTAACGAAACTCCGCAACACTCAGTTTCTTGTATTTGCCCTGCTACTCCCACCAATCCTATCCGTTGTGGTATCCATATTTTTGCGATATTCCATTCCAGCAAATTTGAACAGCACAACCGAGGCCTACACCCTTTTTGCAAACCCAAACATACCCTCTTTCTTTTTGATGAGCGTTTTGGCATCGCTTTTCTTTGGGCTGATAATTAGCTGCGAGGATATATTTAGAGATAAGCGTATTGTTAGCCGTGAAACGAGCATTGGGCTTAGCCTAAAAAGTTTTTACAACGCCAAGTTTCTTTTCCTGATTACGCTAAGCGCAATACAAACCATTGCCTTTATTATCCCCGGGGTATTAATACTCGAACTAAAAGGGGTTACCATTGCGCTATGGCTTGTGCTTTTTATACTTTCCCTTTCGGGTAATCTCCTGGGGCTAATCCTATCATCCACACTAAAGTCGGTGGTTGCCATATACATCCTAGTGCCATTCCTGCTCATACCTCAAATACTTTTTAGCGGGGTGGTGGTATCGTTCGATAATTTGAACTCGAAACTTGCAGCCTCGGACCATGTGCCATTGGTTGGCGAGACGATGATGTCGCGCTGGGCCATGGAGGCTTCCATTGTTCATTTTTACAAAAACAATCGCTACCATAAGCCATTTTTCAATATCGACCTACGTGAGAGCGAGCTACGCTTTAGGCTCTTACACCTCATCCCCGAGCTAAACCATATGGTGAGCGGCTTAAGAGAAAACCCCCAGGATATAACCAACAACGACAAGGAAACCATAGCCAATGGGCTGCAGCTCCTGCAGCGCGACCAAAAGTTGCCAAACCCAGATTACATCTATACCCCTTGGACAGACAACTCGGTGTTCCAACTATCGGACTACCTTGCCGATGCTCGCCAATCCATATCGCAGCAATACACCAACACCCGCCATAAGCGCGACAAACTATCGCAAAGCTTATACCCAAATACCGAGGAGGGTCGGGAGTTTATGAACACCAATAGGGATAAGTATTTTAATAGAGCCATCGACGACTTGGTGAAGAATAAACACTACCCCGCAGCCCTAGTCCGCAAAGGAAACAGGTTTATTCAGAAAGCCGATCCAGTTTACCAGATTTACCCTTCGGCAATAGGCCGATCGCACTTTCTGGCTGCTTACAAAAGAATTGGAGACAGCTACATCGAAACCTACTGGTACAATATTATCATTATGCTACTGATGACCATTAGTCTTTACTTGGTTTTTATCCTAAATTTTTTGCCCAGGATATTCAAAAACAAGTAACTAATGCTGATAACCAACGTTAAAGAATTTATTTTTTATCTTTGTAAGAATAAAAATACAATACCACAATGAAAAGGACACTCCTGATAACCATTGCTTTTCAAATTCTTTTGCTGGGATGCAAGTCACCCAGAGGCGAAGCGGAAAGTTCGGATCAGCTACAAGCCGATTCGCTTCAATACGTCCAAGAACTAGAATACCTACTCCCCTCACCTGCCGAGTTTTTCTCGGTTGTGCAGGAGGTTGGGCTCGAATTCGACAATAGCATTATTCGCCCAATTGAAAACACTACAAATTTTCAACTATACCGTAACCAGGCTTTAAACTTTGGCTTGTACCTAGCAGATTTCTCATATCTGCTTCTCTTCGAAAAGCAAAGCGAGTCCATTAAGTATTTATACCAAATTCAGGAAATGGCTCAGCTGCTTAACATTGAGAACTATTTCGATGATGCATTCTTCAACAAGCTACTTACGAGCCTAAACGAACCCGATACCATCAGGGCCATCTCCATTGAGCAGTCCGCTTCGTTCTTCAACCGAATGGATGTAATTGGCAACAAAGACTTGGTAATCCTGATAACCTCGGGGTCGATTATTGAAACGATGTACATTGCGCTAAACGTGGTGGACGAGAAGAGGATTACCGATCGGGCTATAACAACAATTATCGATCTTGCCTACATTTTCGACTCGTTTTACCTACACTACACCATAACTCAGCCAAAGGGCGATGAGGTTGCCCCACTCTCGGAAGATCTGCTAGAGCTAAGGAAGATTTTCAACTCCATGGCTATAAATCAGGTATCTAAGGCAATCCGTAAAGACGGGAACCTTGTGCTGACCAGTGAGGTAACCCATGAGGTTAATGAGTATAACGTTAGGAAGATGAAGGTGATGGTTAACACCATTCGCGAGAAAATAGTAAACCAAGTGTACTAACACCTAGTAATTCTCAAAAATATGAAGCCTTTTATCATCATAATAACAGCAATACTGCTTAGCCTAACGGGTTATTCTCAATGCGATGATTACTACAAGCGTGTAAGCTGTAGGCCCAGCCCCCAGGAGGCTAAAGATATGATCCTGTCGAGCCAATCGAAAAGTTCATACCTCGAAGCACGCAAAACCTACAAATTCCAGATGACCCTTTTTGGCAATATGGATTACCGCATAATATTTTGCACCGAACGTAAGTTTTACCCAATCCACTATGTGATTACCGAAAAGGACACCGGCATCCCATTGTACGACAACGAGATGGATGATTACGTGGAATCAATTGGAGTTTCCATTGAGAACACAACCATTGTGATAGTGGAGGTTACCTTGCTGGCCAAGGATGCTAAATTCAGAGACTTTAGGCAGAATAGGGCCTGCCTGGGTGTTCCAATACTCTATCGACGCATACCAAAATCGGGGTTTGCCGGAGAGCTATAACCCAACCTGGGGTTAGCCAAACCAAGCGTAATGGCACACCATTTGTATCTGTAGCCTTGTTGATTTCAAGTACTGAAAGTGTAGCAACAGCATAATACATAAGACAGGTGAATGCTACAAAACAACATATCGAGCATAGTTAACAGCATACAACCATGGAACGGAATATTGATTTCTTCAACATTAAGCACAACCTAATCTCCCCCAAGGAGGGCAGGGTGCTTATTGCCGAGCCAGGGCTGATTGATCAATATTTTAAGCGAGCGGTTATCCTTTTGGTTGAGCATAACGACCAGGGCACCATAGGCTACGTTCTAAACAATATCATTGATGTTAAGCTTAACGAGCTGATTCCCGATTTTCCCGATATAAAAGTAGTAACCTCCATTGGAGGGCCAGTAAGTCCAAACAGTATACATTTTATACACACGGTGGGTCATTTAATACCCAACACCAACGAGGTTACCGATGGTCTTTTTTGGGGTGGCGATTTTGACGCCGTAAAAAAGCTTATCGAGCAGGGAAAGCTTACCTCACGACAAATTAGATTTTTTGTTGGCTACTCGGGTTGGGGAAAAGATCAGCTGGCCAATGAGCTAAAGGAAAACAGTTGGGTAGTTTCGGAACTCGATATGGTACAAATCATGGCCGGTAAGGATGACCTGTGGAACAGAGCCGTTATGCAAATGGGGACAAAGTACAAACCATGGACTATCTATCCGCTCAACCCATCGCTAAACTAAACGCCGAAGGTTTCCTCGTTAAGCAAGTCACTTAGCTTTCGGCTTACCAATCCAAAATATCGCTTTTGGCGAAGGCCTACAATCCACTTAATACCGCTTACAGCGTTAGTTAAAAACAACTCGTCGGCATTGAGCAGCATTTCGGGCTCAATGGCTGCATTTGTATTGAGTTTATAACCATTCCTAATGGCCAAATCGATAACCACCTGTCGCATAACTCCAGCAACACAGCCTTCGCCAAGCGATGGGGTAATAATCTTGTCGCCTTTCACCAAGAAAAGGTTTGATGATATGGCCTCAACAACTCTGTTCTGATCGTTGATCAATAGGCAATCGTCAACACCCAGCCGCTGCTTGTGTAGACCAGCCATAACGTATAGCTGAGCATTGCAGCTTTTAAGGGACGATAGTATATTAATAGGCTTGCGAATATCTGTGTACAAATCTACCACCAACCCTTTAGAATTTAAGGGGTAGTAGTTGCTTTGCAGGGGTTCGGCAAACATCAACATACCCACGGTACATCTGGTTGGGGTGTACAGCCCCCCTTGCTCTCGAAAGATTGTTAGGCGAACCCTAGCGCTATCGAAAATTCTATTCTTATTCAAAAGGCGGGTAATCTCCTTGCCAAGAAAGTCATCCTTGAAAAATGGAGGAAGCTCCATCGATAACAGCTCGGCACTTTTAATAATACGGGCCATATGATGCTGTAGGTACTTAGCCTCTGTTCCAAAAGCATGAATGGTTTCGAAAAATCCATCGCCATACAAAAACGATCTATTGCCAGCGGCTACAACAGGCTCGTTGATACGAGAAAAATCTCCATTATGCCAAACGTATTGACGATCCATTTAATTCTCCAGCTTTAGCATATCTATTGCCCTTTGCATTAGTATGGACTGCATGGTGCCATGGGTTAATGCTTGGGGAACAGTTCGGGAAAACAACACCTCCTTAATCTCAAAGCTGGGTAGCTCGCCAAACTCATCAACCTGAGCAAAAAACAGCCTATTATAGCTGCGCTTACCAAGGCTTACAATGGAAAAGTCGCACACTGGGCTTAAGCTGTATGTAAGCGCACCAGTTTCCTCCCACAGCTCTCGCTGTGCGGCATCCTCGGGCGATTCACCCACCTCAACATGGCCTCCTGGAACTTCCCATGTATGCGAATTATGCTTTCGAACCCAAACCCACTCGTCGTTGTATCGGGTTATAATAACCACGTAGTTGTAACTTGGATTACTGCTGTCGATGCTATGAAAATTCAATTGGTAGTCTACCATAACCCCAGCTGACTTAGGAAAACCCTAATTAGTTTAGGGTCGATTAAAAGTGGATAGATAAAGCCATAAACAGCACCAATAAAGTGGGCGTCATGGTTGATGTTGTCGCCAGATTTCTTGCTCATGTAGTGCGAGTAAACTAGATAGCCCACGCCAAATATTATGGCAGGCACGGGAAGTATACCCATGATGTAAAGATTATCTAAAGGCCTAAAAAAAATGCTGGAAAAAACCACCGCCGAAACAGCACCCGATGCCCCCACCCCTTGGTAGTAGAAATTATCCTTATGCTTACGCAGGGTCGTAAGGCAGCTAATAACCACTCCCCCAACATAAAGAGTAAAGAAATGAAAGGTTGCACTGCCTATTACACCATTCGCCTCGAGCTGCTTAAAAAGGGACTCTACGGCCAACCCAAACGACAGGAACACTATCATATTGATAAGCAAGTGCATAAAATCGGCATGAACCAAAGCATGGCTTAAGATGCGATACCACTGCTTACGATGTACTACTTGATATGGGCTTAGTAAAAGCCTGCCCATTAACTCTTTATTGCTTAAAGCAAGAAAAGAAACAACCCCGGTTATGGCTATTATTATAAAAGTCATAAAAAAGTTTTGCTAGTGCTAATGAAGGATTTTGTAAACCAGCTCCTTGAGGAGCTCTCCGCCGTCTACATTATCGTTATTTACCCCCTTTGAGCGCAGATCGTACTCCCTAAGCATCTCGAAAACTTGAACACATTTACGAGGGTTATACCGTTTGGCTGCACTTAGGTAGTCAGATACAAAGAAGGGGTTTACCCCCAACGCTACAGCGAGGGATCGCTCCGACTTATCGGCTATAAAGTGACACTTAAACACCTTGTTGAAATAGCTGTATATTGCCATGGTGCTTAGCACCATAGGATTTGGGCCAGGATTTTTGGCAAAATAATCGACTATGCGATTTGCCTTAAGCACATCGCGAGCACCCAAAGCGTTGGTGAGCTCAAAGCGATTAAAGTCTTTACTAATGCCAATATTTTGCTCAATATGCTCGGTTGTAATCTTTGTTTGCCCCTGGGGCAATGTTATAATAAGCTTATCGAGCTCGTTTACAACCTTGCTCAGGTCGTTGCCGAGGTAGTCCTTAAGCAGTTCTGCCGATGCTGGCGATAGAGACAATCCCTTTTGTGCAAGGAAGCTGGCTATCCAAGCGGGAACCTGATTGTCGTATAGCCTTTTGCTCTCGAAATAAACACCAACCTTACCTGCCAAGGTGAATAGCTTTTTAAGCCCAACTCCCACCTTTGCCCCAGGAGCCAACTTGTGGCAGATTACAAGTATGGTAGACTTTTGAGGAGCTTTTAGGTACAACTCCAACTCCTCGAGTTTCTTAATCTGCTGAGCCTCCTTAACAATTACCACCTGAAGATTCGCCATCATGGGAAACCGACGCGAGGTTTCGATAATCGCATTCACATCTATATCCTTACCGTACACCACGGTTTGGTTAAACGCTTTCTCCGAATCGCTAAGCACATCATCGGCAATAAAGTCGGAGATGACATCAATATAGTAATGCTCATCACCCGAGAGGATGTAGACAGGCTTGTAGATCTTTTTCTTGAGCTCATTAATAATCTCAGCAGAGGTATCGGCAATAGTTTTACGCTTGGCCATCAAAAAAAATACTTTTTAAAACCTTAGGTGCTTAACTGATTTCCCCTCATTCTTGAGTTCCTGTAGCGATGCAATGCCAATCTTAATATGATCGTCGACAAAAAGATTTGTGATTACCCTATCGCTCTCAGAAGTTTTTACGCCTGTTGAAATCATAGGCTGATCGGACACCAACAGCAAAGCCCCCACGGGGATTTCGTTGGCAAACCCAACGGAGAATATTGTGGCAGTTTCCATATCGATGGCCATTGCCCTAATGGTGCGAAGGTACTCCTTAAAATCCTCGTCGTACTCCCAAACCCTACGGTTGGTGGTAATTACAGTACCTGTCCAGTAGTCGCGATTATTGTTCCGAATGATTGTTGAGACGGCTCGCTGCAAGTTAAATGCTGGTAATGCAGGAACCTCAGGGGGAAAGTAGTCGTTAGATGTACCCTCATGGCGAATGGCTGCAATGGGTAGTATAAAGTCGCCCAGCTCGCTTTTCTTTTTAAGGCCTCCGCATTTACCCAAGAACAAAACAGCCTTAGGCATAATGGCGCCAAGCAAGTCCATAACGGTTGCTGCATTGGGGCTCCCCATCCCAAAATCGATCATGGTAATACCATCGGCAGTAGCACAGGGCATATTAGCATGTGGATCTACAATTGAAGTATTATGGAACTCGGCAAAAAAGTCGAGATAACCTCTAAAATTCGTTAGCAATATGTAACTTCCAAAATCCTCAAGCTTTTGACCAGTATAACGTGGTAGCCAGTTTTTTACAATTTCTTCTTTCGTTCTCATATGGTTTGCAGTTAATATTATCCAATACCAGATGCCATTATCGGCAAGATTGAACAAAAATACAACTTTTTTTGCCCTTTCAGAAACAGTAGGCTTATTCCTTTTGCGGTGTAATCATATTTTGCAATCTTTGCAGTAAATCCACCCCATGGAACACCAACTAAATCTTCCTGTTTTTGACATAAAGACCCGCACCTTGAATGGGCAAAAACAGGTGTTCGATATCATCCGAAAGAAGTTTGTTGCCCTTACCCCTGAGGAGTGGGTGCGTCAACATTTCATAAACTACCTAGTGGAACACAAGCAGTACCCCATTGGCCTGATATCGGTAGAAATGCCCGTGATGATAAATAGTATGCCCCAGCGTGCCGATATAGTTGTGTACAACCGTAAAGCCAAACCGGTTGTGGTTGTGGAGTGTAAAGCCCCCACGGTTACCCTAAGCAATTCAACCTACACACAGGCAGCCCGCTATAATCTTGTGCTAAAGGCGCAGGTGCTTGTGGTTACCAATGGAGTATCGCACTTTTGTAGTAGAATTGATTTAGTGAAGAAATCGTTCTCCCCGCTAACGGAGATACCAAACTTTGTGGAAGTTGATTTTTAGATTAGCTTTTGGCCAAGCTGTTAAGCGGATTAAGCAGCTGAAACATCATCTCATCCTTCCAGCCATCAACCCCTTTAATCCACTCCTTTTTGGTCCCCACACATGCAAACCCAGCGTTAGCAAACAGCTGAATGCTCACCTTGTTATCGGCAGAGATGTTACAGTAAAGCTGGTGCAGCTGCAGCGTTTCAAACGAGTATCGAACTAGAAGGCTAAGAGCCTCGGTGGCATACCCCTTTTGCCTATACTCCTTGTTGGCGATAAGAATTCCAATACCCGCACGAAGATGGAAGGGATCGAAATCGAAAAGATCGACAAGCCCCACGGGCACCATCATAAGCGAGCTTTGAGTTTTAGCCTCAATTACAAGCCTGAGCTGCTTGGTTTCCCATATATCGAGGTGTGATGTTTCGATGTATTTCTTAAGCACGTAACGCGAGAAGGGGGTTACGGTGTTGCTGGCCTTCCATATCTCCATATTATTTTCCCAGGCATAAAGCATATCCACATCATCGGGCTCGGGTGCCCGTAGCTTAACCACGCTATTCTCAAGGGTACTGAACGACATAAGCATTTGTTTGCCACAAAGGTATTTAATTTTGGAGTGAGAACCTATGCCGTGGCTCGATTCAATTACTCACTGCAAAAAAGAGAATGGTTCACATCCACTTTGGGCTGTAAACCATAGTACAAGTGCAGCTTACAATGATTAATTATTGAGATTTGTAACAACTACTCAATCAGCATTTTTAAATCGTCCTCGCCAACAATTGATGCCTGAGTGAAACCACTATCGATGGCCAGGTTAAGAGCGGCAATGGCATCGGACTTATGATCGAAATGCCCCAAGGCATAAGCAAAGCTATTCCTACGGCCAATTAACCGGAAACTCTCAAGCCCCGACTGAGAATTAACGACCTGCAGCTTATCAATATCAACATTTGTGTTAACTGGAGCCAAAAGGATGGTGTAGTTCTGAACCCTAATCTTTAGATGTTCTGGCACATCCAGCTCATCCACAACATCTACATTCCTTTCGGAATTCAACACCCTAATCGACGATCGGCGATTCAACCTCCTGCCAGCGGGATTATCGGTTCCATCGGGGAACTTATTTTGCGCTATGCTCTCCATTGAGCCTGCGCCTCTTACGGTTAAGCGTTCTGGCTCAATCCCTCTGTCGGTAAGATACCCTACAACTGATTTTGCCCTTCGGAGCGATAACCCTTTGTTATAGGCTCTTGACCCCTTGCTATCGGTATGTCCGCACACCTCTATTTCAAGGGTGGGGTTTTGATGAAGGAACAGGTACAACTTTTCCAACTCCCTTACAGCCTCATCCGATAGAGCATCGCAATCAAAGTCGAAAAGCACGCTTCGAATGGCCAAAAGTTTTCCAGCGTTAACCTCTTGGGGCTTGAGGTTAATGGTTACCCCAAAATCGGGCTCGGCAAAAGTATTAGGTATTGCAATGGGAATACTCTCCGTGACGTACCCTTCGCCTTTGGCTTCAATTCTATACTCCCCAGGGGTTACATCAAAAGCAAATAAGCCGCTAATATCTTCGGGGTTAACTTGCTGTATGGTATCATTAGTTGATGGATTTACAAGGACAACGTTAAAGAGTTGGCCTTGCACCTCGTAGCTATTTGCGAGCTGTAGGTGCCCCTTTATGGTTACCATTTCGGGTTTAACCTCGTTTACCAGCGAAATCTGATACAAATTGCTAATCCCGGGCTGACCTCGCTCAACCAACGACACGATTCCCTCCTCGGTGCTTATGGGGAAATACCACATGTCATCATCGGGGGTGCTAATGGGATACCCCAGGTTTAGGGGTGTCGACCATTCACCACTCTCTAGCTTTTGCGAGTAAAAAACATCGTATCCCCCCAGCGACTTGTGCCCCTGGGAAATAAAGTAAAGCCTTGATCCATCGGGCGAAAGGTAGGGAGCCTCCTCGTTATGAGGTGTATTTATATTTGATCCCATATTAACAGCCTCTCCCCAGTCGCCGTTGGATAGACGGCTGCTTTGATAAATATCAAGACCTCCATAACCTCCTCTTCGGTTGGATGAGAAGTAAAGGGTTTGCCCATTGGGCGATATGGAAGCAAAGGTTTCCCAATACCTTGTATTGATAGGTTTACCCAATTTTTTCGCCTTTTGCCACTGCCCATCAACCTTTACGCTGCTATATATATTACCTGTACCATTATCGTTCTTAAAGAGGAATATTTCGGTGCCATTGCTATTTATTGATGTGGAAAAGAGTTCTCCCTCCAAACCAATATCCAATGTTATATTGTGGGGCGTTCCCCAGCTACCCTCCTCATTTTTTTCGCAGACATAGATAGCATCGTAAAATTTTTCCTTAAGCGTGTAAAGCAGGGTGTTCGAATCGTGAGAGAGTGCCGCGCCATGAATAAACGATTCGCCCTGGCCAATGGGAACCAAATTGCTTTGTAGCTTCCTTGACTGATCAATCATTCTGTCGGCACGCAGGCATGCCTGAATCTGCTGATCTACGTAGTCGAGGTTGTACACATCCTTTGCATCGAGCTGCTGCCTAAACACGTTGTAAGCTTCAATAGCCTTGTCGAACTTACCCTCAATACGGTAAGCCTCGCCCAGGTAAAAATACGCATTGGGTGGTGCTCCAACTTCGCGATACGACCCTTCCTGATATGACGGATTGATGCTTTTAACAGCTTCAGATAGTGGTTCAATTGCCTTGTGCTTAAGACCTGGGATACTAAGGTAAGAACGCCCTATGCGGTAGAGAAGATTAGCGTTATCGGGGTTCTCGTTGTGTAACCTCAGATACAACGGCAACGCCTCCTGAGCATCGTTAAACAGGAAGTAATACTCGGCATCGGCAAAGGTTGTTTTGTAGTCGACCTCCTGGGTCCATCCGCAAAATGCCGGAGCAGCAAGCAGCCACACTAGCACAACTCTCACCAGGGCCTTGGGACTTTGCAATTGGGTACACATAGCTGATTAAAGGTTTTTAGGGTGTTTTAGGCTTTATCGATAGATCTGTTGGGTTTCTCCTGTTTAATCACCAGCTAACAAAAATAACAATATCAGCATTATAAATGAAATTTATACCTATCACTTTATCAAACTATTCAGGGTTTTTATCAACAAATTTCACCCCAGCCCCACTTTGAAGGGGTAGAATGTTTTCAAAAAAACTTTCACTAGTATCCGACTAAGTCTTTTTAAAAATGATAATAATGTAATAGATTTATTAGTCGGTCAGTAGTAAAAAACTTTATTGATAATGACTAGAGTACGAATTACTGAGAGACGGCTAACTATGAAATTGTAGCATTGCAAACTAATATAAGTCTGCAAACAACTAGGGGTCCCCCATAATTGTGCTATATGGAAAACCCCAAAGTTTTGACTTCAAAAGGTATTTTACTACTTGGCCTTGCGTCTCCTTCTACGAATAAGAATAATGGCAAACAAACCTGCAATTAGCATAATGCCTACCACCAAGTAAAGTTTTACAACTTTAATCTTTTTACCCTGTGCTGCCACAACAAGCCCATCCTGTTCACTCTCGCCCAAGCCAAAGAAGCCATCGATGGTTGCCTCCGCTAGTAGGCTAAGGAACTCTGGTAAGTATGGCTTAACTTGATCGTACTTGCTGCTTACAAGGTAATGCCACAGCGAGGCAAACGAAGCGATATTTGGGTTATTAAGGATAGCCTCGTCGAGAAGAGCAGCCAGCTGCGGTGACGCCATTCGCTTAAGCCTTTGCAAACGGAAGAAGAAATCTTCATCGTATGAAGTTTGGGATATTCTTCGCGATTGGCGATACTTCACCTCAACAGCGTTTACGCTGAGTAAATCCATAAGTTTTGCAAATGCCTCAATAACCCCTTGGGTTTTACCTAGCGAATCGGCTCGGAGAGCCATTCGTCGAATCGTTAAGAACCTAAGATCTGCTGGGCCATCCAGGTTGCCGGCAAGGGTGCTATCCAAAAATCCCTTTAGGCTTGGATCACCAAGAAGGGCTAGCAACTCACGGAATCTTAGGCTTTGCGGATTCTCACTGTCGATGCCATATACCTCTTTACGTAAATCCGAGGCGATTCCGCTAGCCTCATCATCTTGTGTAGGAGTTACCTTTTCTGCATCAATCGAAAAATCAACCTTAAGCCCTTCGGATTCAATGGACTCAATGGGCTGAGGAGTAGACTCGAAGCTATCCTCATCAATATCATCAGGGAGTTTATCCAATTTCTCAGTTGGATACTCCACTGGTTTTGCTTGGACAACCTCCTCAGCAAGCAATACATCACCTGTTTTCTCCTTTTGCTTCGTAAGTTCTTCGGTTTGATCTTTTAAGTCGTACGATTTCCCATCGAAGAACAGAGTGTACTCCACATCGGAGGCAAGGTAGTTTATGTACTCCGATCTGGTTGGGTCTATAAGCGCAACACCTTCCACATTCACAGTATCAACAACAAGGGTTCGTGGGGGCAACTCCGATCTGCGTGCGTAAAAATCGTCAAGTGTAACTATGCTACGTTGGTACTTGGGCAAAAATATTTCAATCTGAGTAATATCCTTCTCGCCAAATCCATGGGGATCAAAAACCGCCATTAGCCCTGTACCCCCATCGCCAATGGGCTGATAGAAAAGGTTATCATCGGCCGTATTGATTGGAAAACCTAGATTAACAGGTTGCGACCAGGTGCCATCGGCTTTCAGGTTGGAGAAGAAAATGTCGTATCCCCCAACGCCATGGTGCCCATCGGAGCTGAAGAAGAGTGTTTTTCCATCGGTGGTAATAAACGGAGTATTCTCGTTGAAGCGAGTGTTGATGGGCGCCCCAAGGATTTTTGCCGGACCCCAATCGCCATTCTTTGTTCGCTCCGACACGTATATATCCAAATCGCCAAAGCCCCCCATTCTATTGCTAGCAAAGTAAAGCTTTTTGCCATCGCCAGTTACGCTTGCATGGGTTTCGTAGAACTCGGTATTGATGTTCTCGTTGAGCTTACGCATTGGTGTCCAAGAGCCTTCGACAAGCCGGGTTACGTATATGTTCCCCACGTGGTCATCGTCCTTAAACAGATACAGCTCTGTTCCGTCGTACGATAGCGACAGGGTAGTGCAATTCCCATCCACCATTAGGTCGAGGGTTATGTTTCGGGGTCGGCCCCACCTATCGCCCTCTTTAGTGGCCACCATAATGGCCTGATAAAATCGCTCATTGGTAGTGTATGCCAAGGTTTTACCATTACCAGAGATCACTGGGTTATAGTTTGAAAACCTGTTGTTTATATCGGAGCCTAAGTTGCTACGCAAAAAGTTAACCGGATATCGCTGAATAACCCTTGACCGTTCAATGGCCTCGACCTGATGGTTCAGGTAGTCAATGTCGTACTGCCGCTCACGTCGGATATTGCTACGAAACTCCTCGTAAGCCCAGGTGGCTTTGTCCAGCTCATTATTGGCAAAATAGGCATTCCCTAAGTAGAATAGTGCGTCGATGGGTGCACGCTTTTCGCGTATTGAGCTTTCGCTATAGCGATTCGAAATATTTTGAGAGGCTCGCTCAAGGTAGCTTATTGCTCGATCTTTGCTTCCGGCAATATTGCTGTAACAGATACCAATACGATAATCGAGATTTGCGTTATCGGGAAATTCATCGTATATGCTAAGGTATAGCGCAAGCGCCTCTTCGTAATCTTCGAAATAGAAATAGGCATTAGCATCCCTATAGATCTCCTCGGCATCCTGCCTAGTCTGTGCGTTTCCTAGTGTAATAACCAGTGTAACGATAAGTATGGAAAGGAAAGAACTCCTAATCATCAGTTTAAAATATTTTACAGAATTTTATACCAAATATATGGAATATTTTTGGGTTGAAATAATCATAACTATTTCCTTGTCGCAAAATGTTAGAGCAACAAGTAAGTTGGGATAAAAAATTTCTGGAATTAAGTAAGAGATAGGCTTTTGAGCCCCTGGCGAAAGACCTCCAAACTGGGTAAAACTTGCTATATAAGACTCCTCTACCGACTAAGTATGCTATCGAGATCGAACTCGATAAGGTAAATATCGAACCCTCCAAAGCTTTGGGGCAATATGCGCGAAAGGAAACCAGCCGAACCATCGCCTATGGGCTGAAAAAAGATATCATCATCGGTGGTGTTGAACGGGTAGCCTAAATTAACGGGCTTGCCCCAGCCATTGCCCTTCCGTTCCGTTACAAAGGTATCGTAACCGCCCATAGTTTTATACCCTGTGGATGAAAAGAAAAGCCTTTTACCATTATGAGAAAGTGCAGGAGCAATTTCATCGAATTGGGTGTTTACACTTGCACCTAGGTTTACCGCTTCGGACCAGCCGCTGGGGGTAAGAACAGAGTAGTAAATATCGAACCCACCAAACCCACCCGGTCGGTTGCTCGAGAAGTAAAGGGTGTCGCCACTTGGGCTAAAGGTTGCGTAGGTTTCCCAGCTGCGAGAATTAATTTCCTTAGGCAACCGAGATAAGGGGCTCCACTGCTGCTTTGCTTCATCGTAAGTTGCTATGTAAAGATTAAAAACATCGTTATCGTTGCGCGCAAAGAGAATGGTTTTACCATCGGACGACATACCAACAGTGGTAATTTCACCATCGGCATACAGCTGGCTATTGATATTTATTGGGTGCGACCAAATACTAGCACGCTGATTTGATTGCAGTATGGCATTGTAAAACTGCTGCACCGAGGTGTAAATCATTATGCTTGTGTCGGCCGATACAACGGGGTTTATCTCCGAGAATCGGGTATTAACAGTTCTGCCAGCAGAGGTGTAAGTGAGATTGATAGGCTGAGCCATTAGCTGCTGGGCATAGTTTAACGATTCAACCTCCTTACTTACTACCCGCAGCTTATCGCTGTCGTCCTTCACCATCTCGGAGTACTTGGCAAAGGCCTCTCTTGCCTTGTCCAATTCTCCAGTTATCCTGAGGGCTTGGCCATAGTACAGGAAAACCTCGGGTGGCGCTTGGGTTTCGGTAAAGTAACCCTCGCTATACGAATGGTTGATGGCCTTTTGAGCTCTTTCGAAAAAGGGAATAGATTTATGCTTCTCGTTGGGTATGTTAAGGTAACACAAGCCTATGCGATACTGCACATTGGCGTTATCTGGTGATGACTCGAGCAGCTCCATATACAGGGGTAAAGCATCACGATAATCTTCGTACAAAAAGTAGTATTCGGCGTCGACAAAAATACGCCGAAAATACGATGCTCGTTGGGCCTGCACCGATAGTGAGAAAAGAAGTAATGCTAAAATTGAGTAGAGATGTTTTCGCATAAAAATTTCGTTACAAAACGATTTCAATGTCAAAGAAAACAAATTTTACGTTCTTGTCAAAACCTTTTGCCGTGAACTATAAGATTTTGCAATGCCATTGATTACGCAAATCCTGCTTCAACTAATCAAATATAGTTTATTTTCTTTCTTATTGTTACATCTACCAAAAATACTTAAGCAAAATCCAGCACTCCATTGAGTTAGTAAAAAAAAACATCAAGTTATGATGCTTTAAGGGGCTGCTTGATCTTTATTTAATTTCTCACCAGCTTAGCGTTAGAGTATCTTCGCTGCTTGCCCGAGCCATTATAACTGGCGTTCAGGACGATGGATGCTTACGAATGAACGAATTACTTTCTCTCTAACCTTATTGGATAATATTGTCAATCACTAGTGTCCGACTAAGTCTTTTTTAAAATGATAATAATGTAATAGATTTCTCGCTTCGCTCGAAATGACAGGCTGTTACGCTGTATGGGGTGAGGGGGTGAAGGCGGCTACGCCGCCTTCACCCCCTTAGACCTCTTGAAAGTACTGTCATTTCGAGCGAAGCGAGAAATCTATATTTATTAGTCGGTCAGTAGTGATTGTCAATCTTACTTAAACTCCTGAATATAATCGCGTACTGCCTTTAGGAACATACCACCCAAAACACCATCAATTACCCTATGGTCGTACGAGAGGGAGAGCATTGCCATTTGGCGAATGGCCATAGTGTCGCCGTGCTCGGTCTCCAGCACAACAACCCTTTTGGTAATTGCACCAATGGCCAGAATGGCCACCTGCGGCTGGTTTATAATTGGCGTTCCGGTTAACGTTTCGAACATCCCCAGGTTGGTAATGGTAAAGGTCCCGCCCTGAATCTCATCGGGCTGGAGCTTGTTGCTGCGAGAACGGGCGGCTAAATCGTTCACCTTTTCGGCAAGTCCGGACAGGTTTAGCTTATCGGCATTCTTTATAACAGGTACAATTAAATTACCGTTGGGTAATGCTGCCGCCAGTCCCACATTAATGTCGCGTTTCATTAGAATTTTATCGCCATCCACCGAGCTGTTCACCAAGGGGTAATCCTTTAGAGCCTTTATCGCCGCCTCAACGAATAGGGGGGTTAGGGTTAGCTTCTGCCCCTCGCGCTTTAAGAAAGCTTCCTTCTCGCTGTTGCGCCAGTTCACCAGGTTGGTTACATCGGCCTCGATAAAGGAGGTAACATGCGCCGAGGTTTGCTTCGACATCACCATATGATCGGCAATAAGCTTGCGCATCCTATCCATTTGGATTACCTCAACTGAATGGCCCGCTGACGGTGTAGATGCTTGCTGACTTTGCGCCTTGGGTTTCTCGATAATTGCACTGCGCTTGTCGATATAGGCTATTATGTCGTCGCGGGTGATGCGGCCACTAAGGCCTGTACCCTTAACGCTTTTCAACTCCTCTGCCGATATTCCCTCGCGCTTGGCAATGGTTCGTACCAAGGGGCTTGTTTGAGGCAAAACGTCGGGTTCTGGCTCTTCCATATGCTCCTGCTCTTTTTCAGACTCCTTAGCCTTTGGTTGTTCAACCTCCTGAACGGGTTCGGGTTTGGACTCTTGATCTAAATTAACCTCTCCTCCGCCATCAACCTCTAGCACAGCGATAATTTGTCCTACTTGGGGTATATCGCCCTCGTTAAACAGAAGTTCCTTAACCCTACCGGTTGCTGGGGATGGTATTTCGGAATCGACCTTATCGGTGGCCACCTCAACCAACGACTGATCCTCAGTTACCTCATCGCCAATGGCCACCAACCATTTGGTAATAGTGGCTTCAATTATGCCTTCGCCCATTGCGGGGAGCGCTATCTCAAGTTTACCCATTGTATTTTTATCGATTTTATACTGTTTTGTTTAGTAACACCAATTACAACGAAATGTTGAGCTAAAGCAATGCCTGCATGCAGCTGAGATATTTAATTATGCTACGATGTAACCTCCTCGAACTGGCGAACCAAATGCTCGTTCACGTTTGATGCGTAGCTGCTCGAGGTGGTATAGTAGCTTATTGAAAAAACATTTTGCGTTGCGGTTTTATCAACCACCTTTATGGATGGCTCCTTGCTAATAGCAACCCAAGGTAGCAGTAGTAACGACCGTGTAATCATATCGCGTGCCTCCTGCATAGGGATGGATGTGCTAACGGGTAGCTTCATTTCATAGCTTTGTAAACTATCGTTTTTGTTGAGCAGGTGAATTGATCCTGAAGCAAGCTGTGAGTATGGAATTTTTACAAGCTCGCCTTTGTGGGTTTCAATCTCAATAGACCTATACCCTACTCTACGGAGCAACCCCTGATTGTTATGTACCCCAATATGCTGGTTCTTCTCAAGGGGCATCTCGGCCTTTAGAATTATGCCCGAAATAAAATCGCGAAGGAAATACCAACCAAAAATTAGCACAATACCAATTGCTACGGCGGATACTAGCACGGGGTAGTATGGCAACTCGTCAAAAAGCTGGTTAATAACCCATAGGCCAAAGGCAAGCCATATAATGAGTTCAACCACAGGGAAAATTCTTGCGAGAACCCTGTACACGGCCCTACTATACGAAACGGTACCCAGCACCTTGGATAAATATCTAAGCACCACGAATATTCCAATGGCAAATGCCAAATAGTAAACTGTCATATTATCAAAATTTTAATTTGGCTAGCATAATCCTTTTTCTTGCAAAACAGTTACAATGAATGGCTCGAGCAGGTGATTCACAGCCCACACCCCAACAAATCTCTCCTCAATTATTCCGGAACGATGCAAGTTTTTAATCAAAACAAGTGTTTGCTCATCGGACTGCCTGAGCACCCGTGCGAGCCTAGCTAAGCTGCATCGGCGGTGAATAATTATCTGCAGTATAACCACCAGCAGCTCATCGCTTATGCCCCTCAGGTACGAGAGGTTTGGCACTTCGGGCTTTCGAATATGTATGGTTTTACCCACCACCTTGGTAATACTCGTTAGCCATAGCTGCAAAGCGTACCCAGGGTTACCTTCGGATATATTGAAGTACTTATTGAAAAGCCTTGCGTAGTTCCATTCGGTTAATTCGCGCTCCTGCTTACCTTTGTACACCAGCGAAAGCCCTCCGGTTTTATGGCGGGCCGTAATTAAATCCTTTAAATCTTTTGCATCGAATGGTTGGCACTCTATGCTGCCCATAAACACACTGTCGAACTTCTCAACCCTATTAATAAGCTGGTAAGCAAAAGTTCCACAGTTCACAATAAAGAAGTTGTTTCGGCTAAGGTTTTCTATCAACGCATATATTTTGCGAATAACATCCAACCCCTGGTTATGGCGTTCCCACCATAAATCGAGATCGTTTATTATAATTACTCTTGGCTCGGGATTATTTGCAAGGTAAAACTCTGGATTGGCCTGTGTTCCCAATGCCTTTTGCAACCCCAGCATCAATTCGCTGATGCTCGAAGAGCCACCCAGCGGTGCCTTTACAGAGATGACCCTATGCTTAGGGAAGTACTTCTTGGCGATATACTTTGAGAGAGTTGTTTTTCCTGAGTTCCGATCGCCAGTTATTAGCAATGCACCGGAATACCCCGCATTATATCGCGACACCACCTGCTGCGCAATCCTCTGTTCGGCTGGGCGCTCAATCCATAGGTCTTCATTAAGCGTGGTGCTGCCCGAGAATAGGTTAGCGTAGTAGAAAGGCACCTTTTTCAAAACTTCTGCATCGCCAGCAAGCGACACCAGCATCTCCTGAACCGACTGGTTACTTAGCTTGTACTCCTTCTCGAAATTGGTTAGCTTCTGCGCTAGCAGCAACCCCTCACTCTGCGAGTACAATACCCCAACAACCTGACGATTTACAAACTTTGAGATCTTTTGAACACTGGATGTAAACCAGCGGAAGCTTGCCTGCGATTTCTTCTTACGCTTCCGAATTTTATCATCGACCTTGCTATGCACCAGCTGGTGCAAAGGCTCCATGGCAGAAACCAAGTACTGCTGCAGATCAACATCGAACTTGGCAAGCAGGTCTTTAAGTCTTTTCTCCTCGAGTTCAATCTCACCAAGCAACTCCCCAACAAGCGTAGCACGTTGTTCCTGTTGCGACTCACTTGACGAACTATTGGTTTTCGCTTCATTCTGGGCAAGCATATTCTCGATATTGAATGCTGCCAAGCGTAACTTGTCGCGTAGGGTTTTGGCCGTTACTCTTAGTGAATCGGAAACCCCCTCCATTGAGGTTCGAGCCTTACTAATAAGTTCCATCCCAACATACAGCTGTACCCTGCGCTTGAAATCGATGCTGCGCACATCGCCTGCCATAAACTTCCCTTGCTCAAGATCGCTGAAGAAATTGTCGCTATTAACATCAACAAGCTCAGGCATCCCCTCAATAATAGCATTCACATCGCGGAAAAGCACCTCGAAACGCTCCTGCATATGGGGTGTGTTTATCTCATCTATTCGCTGTGTTAAATCCGATGGGTTGGGCAGGTCATTGGACGATAGGTACTGGTTGAGCAACTCCTTGGCGCTAGCAATTGATTTAAGGATATTATTCTTTGTCCAAATATTCAGCTCCTCCACCTGTCGGCTAATCTTCACACCAAGCCTATAGCGCAGCGACATCAGCATGAACTCAACATGAATCTTATTGGAGTATAGGGTAAGGTTATCCATCCATACCTGTGGTGCCTGGCCTAGAGTATCGGTAGTATGAGGACGCTTGTTGATTAGCTTGGCGTAGGATCTGAGCAGATGAGTCGACTCCGGCTTTTCGATAACAAAAATCATCCGTTGTAAACTTTGCACTAAGCTCGAGTTGAGATCGGCAGTGATCTGCTCTGTAGATTTTTTAAAGTCGGACAGCGCGCTCGACAGGTTGTCTTCCTCATCTGCCAGCAGGCTATCGAGCTCCTTGGATATATCCTCGTTGCCATGCTGTAGCTGCTCCAACTTATGGGGCAAATCGGTTAAAACTCGTCGGATATTGCTAAAGTACCTGAATGATATAAGGCCAAGCTGAGTGAAGAACTCGTTAAAATCCTCGAGCCTGTTCTCATGCAGAAATAGTTCAGCCGATTTTGCCAGATCAACCCTTCGGCTTATGGGCCATCCGAGGAATGCTCCTCTGAGCTTGCACGCTGCTTTTGTAATACGAATTCGTAAGCTGTCGGTACGACGAATCTTAAACTCGGGGCGCGAGAAGCTAACCACCATCCTTTCGGGTATTTTCACCAGTAAGCTAGCTGACTTTTGCATATACACGGCAAGGGCGTCGGCAAGGATACCCTGCCCCTTGGTCAAATCATCGGCTATCAGCTCGGCAATACGGCTTTTGGCCTGAAAGGTATAATCGGAGAGTATCTTGCTGAAAGCCCAAGGATCCAGCCCTTTTTCCTGCTCAATGGCCTTACGGAGAGACGATAAAATTTTGCTACAATTGCTCTCAACATCATCATGAAACTGGCTAATTAAGCCCTGAATCTCATTTACTGAGTTGTCAACAAATACGTTTTGCTGATGTCCATACTGCTCGGCAAGCTTACGAAGTTCGTTGGCAAGTAGTTCCTTCTCGGGATATCTAACAATATCGGAGAGGTTAAAGGCTTGGTTATGGGCAGCCTGGCCTTGGTCGGTGGTGCTTACCTCGGGTACTGTGTGGGCATTCACCACCTCGAAGTTCTGACTAGCTTCTATCACCAGCGATGAGCAGGGCAAATCGATGGCACCATTCACGTAGCTAACCCACGCCGACGACTCCTTATGCATATCCTGATTCATCTCGAGAATGGCCAAGCTGGCATCGGCCGACTCGCGCTTAATGATATCGACCTCGGGTAGCTTCTCCACCGAGTTATTTATAACCTTAACGGAACCCATTAGCCTTGAGTTGTCGAGGGCCTGATTTGCCAATGCGTAAACGCTATCGGTTTTGGTGGTGTTGTAGTTAACTATTAGCAGCCGCACCATTGTGCCTCGCCACTCCGAATCGGTGGTGATAAACTTGAGTAGGGCAAGCCCAAAGTTCAGATTACGGCTATTCCCATTCCACCATAAATCGACCCTTTTAGCTTGGGCCGGCGCTTTATTCTGCTGGTTCTTGAAATTATAAAATACAAGGTTGTAGTTGAGCTTATGTAGCACCGAGGCCGTTTCGCAAAACCTTTCGGGGTTGGCCGAGTTCTTTGCCCAACCCATAAGGATGGTGTTTGGCTCAAACCCAGTGAACCCATAAACCCGCGATATCATCTGCATACCCTCGTATTTGTTTCCGCAAACATGCCTACGGGTAATAATGTTCCTACCACGATGATCGGTTTCTATTGTTGCGGTGGCCGTTCGGTCGAACAAATAATCTTCCTCGGGCTTTTCAACCAGCTCAAAATTGGTAAATACCCCTTGCTTCCCCACTATGGTTCGGCCCATATCCACCAGATGTGGCCGAGCCTTAGCCCCTCCGCTGAAAAGGATTACGTTGGGGCGCCAGTTTCGCTGATTTCTTGCTGTTGATGATGAGAGCTTGAACAGCCCATACTTAACCAACGACGACCAAATACCACCCCACGTATCGCCCGACTGCAAACGAAGCTCCTTACGCTTAAAGAATAGAAATATGGCACCCAGTATAATGGTTGCCCCAATCATGGCAATAAAATCGAGCTGAATCATCACCACAAAACAGGCAATGGCACCAATTATGCTTATCCAGCCCGGAATGCGAAACGATGGGCGGAAGTCGGCTCCAGCCCAATTCTCGATGGCGCAGGTTAGGTTTAAAAACCCGTAGGTGATGATAAAAAACATGGACACCACCCGGGCTATTACGTTAAGATCGCCAATGAGAATTCCCGAAAGGGCAATAACAAAAGTAAGCAGCAGCGCATTGCGTGGCTCGTTGCCAGCGCCCACCCCCTTGGCAAAAAGTTTGGGTGTAATCCTATCCATGGCCGTAGCCTGCAGAATGCGGGGTGCTCCTAGTATGCTCCCAAACGCCGACGACAGCGTTGCTCCCCAAATGCCTGCTACTACCAAGGGCGAAAAGAATGAGATATTCATTAGCACACCGGGGTCGTTTATCAACGTATTTCTATCCACAGTATAGGAAAAGAAGAAAACCAAACCGATGTACACAACCAAACCAACCACTATGGCGGAAATTGTGCCAAAAGGGATTGATTTCTTGGGATTCTCCAAATCGCCCGACATGGATACACCCGCCTCGAAACCAGTAACCGCCGGGAAGAATATGGCGAATAGCGCTATCCAAGGTAGCGAGTTGGTGGCCGTGCCCACCAATGCGGTTTGGGGAACCATATCGTGCTTACCAAGCACTATGGACACCAGCGACAGCAGCAGAACAGCCAGAATAACAAACTGCATTTTTAATGCAAGGTTGGTGCTTATAAAGGTGATTATGGTGACAAGCAGTAGCGTTGCCGCTCCCGTAATGCGAATAGCATTTAGGGTGGCCTCAATGCCAAAGGCGGTAAGCAGCGTTTCGGCAAAACCTATTAGGTACAGGCTTACGCTAAACGATAGCCCCACGAAAAGAGCCAACCCCAGTGTTCCGCCTATGGGAAGCCCCAAGCTGCGCGAGATCATGTAGTACGTTCCACCGGTCTCCACCTTTTTGTCGGTGGCAATGCTGGCCACGCTCAATCCCGTGGAGGCCGATATAAGGTGAGCCACAAGTATAATACCCAGAGTAGCCCACAGGCCAGCCTGCCCAACTATCCAGGGCAAGCGGAGATACATGATAACGCCAAGAATTGTAAGAATTGAAGGGGTGAACACACCCTTAAACGCGCCAAACTTATTCCCTTTGGTAGGCATATTGAAATTGATTTATTAACTTGATGAGTGCAACGAATACCAAATATACGCAGAGGTTACGATATAATGAAGGGATGGGGTGTGAAATTTTGTGAATATTTAGTGCATATACTAAAAAATACTCCCCAGCCAATAGCTGAGGAGTATTATAAATATTAACAGAATGATTAAAGCTTCCCCTACTTCTTACGCAGCACAAAGTGCCAGTACTCCATTTTGCCCGAGGCAAACGACTCGTATCGCTCGGAGCCCTTCGCACCGGCAAACTGGAGAAATGATTTGCGGAGAAAGCCGGGCACTTTATTTACGATAGCCGACTCGCGGCGCTCATGGTCGCAGTCGAGTGCCTTAACCACATTCTTGGTAATCTCGGTTTCGCTCACTATTTCCATACCGCTTGAGAGCAAATCCTTTCGTATGGACTCCACCTCACCCTTCTTAATCATATCGGCAAAGCAGAAATGGCCTCCCGGCCTTAGCATTCTATTCACCTCGGCAAAAAACTTTCGGATGCTCTTGTAGCAACGAGCCGACTCCACATTCACCACCACATCGAAGCTCTCGTCAGCAAATGGGGGCTCCTCGGCCACGCCAGCAACAAACTGCAACCCCTCCACATTGTGGTAGCTGTTGCAAAACTTCACTACGCCCGATGAGATATCCATGGCGGTATACGACTTGGGCTTAAAGTAACGGGTGATGTATGAAGCACCTCCTCCGCGCCCTGAGCCAACCTCCAGCACATCCTTGTTGGCCACCTCTACGCTACGAACCACATAATCGTACAGCTGAATGCAGTAACGATTTGCCTCATCGTGGTTCTCGAGTTCCACCGCAGGATCGCCATTAAGGCTTTGGTATCCATAGTTCATGAATACAGCATCCTTGTTCTTGTCGAGCTTAATGATAAGGTTGTGCCAAACACGCCACATTGGACGCCTTATGGCGGTAGGCATTTCACAGTACTTCTCTACTAACTTGTGCATAAAGGCAATTTTGGGTTTATAATTTGCCACAAGATAGCACAATTTAAATCCCTTTAGCTAAGCGCAAGAACTTATGTAGAAAAATAGATATAATCTATTGTTTTTGATGTAACAAGGTGGAGACCATATTGAGGAAACGCTCTCTGTTTATGGGTTTTGAGATGTACTCGTCGCAACCGGCCTCAAGTGCCTCCTCCCTATCGCCCGACATGGCGTGAGCGGTTTGTGCAATAATGGGGATATCGGGTCGAATTTGCTTTACAATACGTGTTGCCTCGTAACCATCCATCACAGGCATCTTAATATCCATGAGGATAAGATCCACCTGACGCTGGCTCTTAACATAATCGACAACCTCCTTACCATTCTGAGCCCACACCATGGTTGCATCCAACCCTTTTAGGAGCTGCTTTAGGTAAAGATAGTTCACCTCATTATCGTCGGCAATTATAATGTTGGATGTACCTAGTGAATCGTGATTAAGAACTGGCTCAGCACTCCTCCCCTCGGCACACGCATTCTGCACCCTTTTATTGGGGATTGTAAAGTAAAAAGTGGAACCCTCATGCTCCTTTGAGTCCACCCAAATCTCACCCCCCATCTTAGCCACTAGGGCTTTTGATATGGCAAGCCCCAAACCTGTTCCACCAGCTTGCCTGGAGAAATCAATCTCGACCTGGCGGAAACGTTCGAAAATCATCTCCTGCATGCCTGTTGGAATGCCAACCCCTGTATCTTCAACAAAAAACTCAATCACATCGGGCCTAAGCCTATACCCAAACCGAATAGTTCCCTTGGGTGTAAACTTAAAAGCGTTACCAACAATATGGGAGAAAACCTGCCTAAGCCGAGTATCGTCCACTTCAACAATAAACTTCTCGTTGGGTAAATCGATGTATTTTTCAATGAACAACCCTTTCTCGGCCGCCTTAACAGAGAACAGCATGTACTGCTCGTTGATGAGCTCGTTGATATCTATTTTGTGGGGATCAAGTGAAATTTGGTTGGCCTCAATCTTCGAGATATCTATCAAATCGTTGATAATGGCCAAGAGCTGATGCCCCGATTTTTGGATAATGCCAATGTACTCCTGGCGCTCCTCTTCCGATGCTTCACTATTGAGCAGAAGCTGTGAGAAGCCAAGGATTCCATTCATTGGGGTACGAATTTCATGGCTCATATTGGCCAAAAATGCCGACTTGAGCTTATCATGCTCCTCGGCCCGCTGCTTAGCCTCAAGCAAGTCGGCATTAATACTTACAATGCGCTCATTGGTCTCGAGCAACTCCTCGTTAAGGGCCAGGTATTCCTCGTTCTGCCGCTTCAGCTTTACTTCGCTTTCCTTTATCTGTAGCTGTGCTTGCTTACGGTCGGTAATATCGCGAACTATCCCCAACACCACCATATCGCTTTGAGAATCGAGCACAGCTGTGCTCACCTCAACATCCTTAAGCTCTCCTTTGCTTGTTATTACCTGTAGTTCGAACTGGCTTGGGATCGATTGGTTTTGTTCAACAAAGCTTAGGTGTTTATTTACATGCTCCAAACTACGGGATGTAAACAACGATTTGAATTGAAAATCGGTATGAGTAACCTCATCAACAGTATACCCAACAATATCGGCAAAGCGCTGATTAGCATACTCTAGCCTTCGGTTTCGAAGAAGGCAAATGCCATCGAACGCATTCTCGACCAAGGTACGAAATAACGATTCGCTTTCGCGTAACGCCTCGTCGGCTTGCTTGCGGCTAGTAACATCAAACAGAATTCCCTCCAGGGCTACTAAATTATCGTTATCGTCATAAACCCCAACTCCTTGCTCCCACAGCCATCGCTCCTCACCGTTGGGAGTTATTATGGGATACTCAAAAGTAAACGACGATCGCTGTTTAAGTACTTCACTCCATCTTTTCCAAACCCGATCTCGATAATCCTCCCTTATGATATTATTAAACGAAACCTTTCTATTCCCTATTAAGTCTTCGGGCCTATAACCAGTAACATCTAAGCATCGACCGCTTAAATGCTCCATGGTGTAATCACGATCACACATACAACGGTAAACAACACCCGGCATATTCTGCACAAGGGTTTTGTGCAATCTACGCTGCTCCCTAAGCTCATCGGTTACACGTTTGAGGTGAGTAATATTGTTAACCAGAACAAGAAAGATGTCGTTACCCTGCTCGTTAAGCATAGAGATATGCAGCTCGAGCGTGTAGGTGAAGTTGTTGATGGATGAAATTGTAATATCGGATTTAACTGGCCTAGGCAGGTGGCTTTGAGCAAATATATCTTTGAGCTTAGCAGACGCACCCTCACGCATAAAGTCGAACAACAACCTACCCGTCAACTCGCTGGTGCTACACCCAATAATATCGGAGAAGCTTGCATTCGTGTCGAGCAGTACACCCTTTGAGTTAACAACAAATGCTGCTGTAGGCAGATGTTTCAAAAAGAAGCCAATAGCCATACTTAATGTTTTATCGAATCAAAATACTGCCGTAAAAAAACAAGTAGGCAATATAGGTATTATAAAAAACTAACCCCAAACTTTTTGACGACCTTGCATTAGTACGTGACCACCTGCTAATATTATCCATCGAAAAAAATTCGGGATTAATCCTTCAAAAGCCAGAATAATCATATAACAATCCAGTGATACTGCTTTAGTTTTTATGTGCTGTAATAACCTTAATATTTTCCGCTCTAAGAAAACCTCATTGAGCTAAACTGCAAGTTTCTTAAAAGCCATTATGTAGAATAATTAAGCAATTTTGCTATGGTATACCGTTCGAATTATGGAAAATAATTATCTTTCGAACCTTATTTAACAAAACCCTAAACAGCAATGTCCAAAGAAATTCGCAAGCCCAATATCTTTCAGGCTTTTATACCCATCCTCTTCCTCATCGTTTTTCTGGTTTTAAATGTGTACTTTTTTGGAGAGGACACTCTTCAAGGGGCAAATCAAATAGCGCTCCTTTTGGCTGCCACAGTTGGGGGTATTGTTGCGGTTTACTTGGGTCATAACTGGTACGACGTACGAAAGCAGGTGGTAAAAAGCATTAGCTCGGCCATGCCCTCAATGCTTATATTGCTGCTCATTGGATCACTTGCCGGGACATGGCTACTCAGCGGGGTTGTGCCCGCCATGATATACTATGGGTTAAAAATATTACATCCAAGCATTTTTCTTGTGGCATCGGTAGTTATTTGCGCAATGGTATCGTTGGCCACGGGTAGCTCATGGTCAACTGTGGCAACCATTGGGGTTGCGCTACTTGGTATTGGGAACGCTTTGGGATTTAGCGAAGGGATTATTGCAGGCGCCATCATTTCGGGGGCATACTTTGGCGATAAGATGTCGCCCCTGTCGGACACCACAAACCTTGCCCCTGCCATGGCGGGCACCGATCTTTTCACTCACATCCGCTACATGGCGCTAACCACAGGGCCATCAATCCTTATAACGCTTGTTATATTTTTTATACTCGGATTCACCTACGACTACTCTGGTGGTGAGGCCAACGTGCAAACAACCCTAAATGCCATTGAGAACACCTTTAACATCACCCCATGGCTATTCCTTGTTCCAGCTATCCTTATCATCATCATTATAAAAAAGATGCCCCCCCTACCTGCCCTAATGACAGGCACTTTGCTGGGTGCAGCCTTTGCTGTGATGTTTCAGCCCCACGTGGTGGAACAGGTTTCGGGGATTACTAGCAGCTACACCATGTCGTCGTACGTGGCCATAATGCAAAGCATGTTTGGTGATATTTCGATAATTACTGAGGATGCTCAGGTAAACGACCTGCTAAGCACCCACGGAATGGCAGGCATGCTTAACACCATATGGCTCATCCTATCGGCCATGATATTTGGTGGTGTGATGGAGGCTGCAGGTTTACTTGTGCGCATAACCGAAAGCGTAATCCGTTTTGCCAAAACCACGGGCTCACTGGTGGCCACAACTGTTGGAACCTGTATGTTTTTCAATGTAACTGCTTCCGATCAGTACATCTCCATTGTTGTTCCAGGTAGGATGTTTGCAAAAACTTACCGCGACCGAGGTCTAAAACCCGAGGTGCTTAGCCGTACCCTTGAGGATTCGGGAACGGTTACATCGGTGCTAATTCCGTGGAACACCTGCGGGGCTACCCAATCGGCGGTACTGGGCGTTCCCGTACTCACCTATTTGCCCTACGCTTTCTTCAATATCATCAGCCCATTCATGAGTATTTTCATGGCATCATTCAACATCAAAATCAGACGGTTCGCCGATGATGACCAGAACGACACGGGCAGCAAGCATATTGATATAGACGACGAGTAACCGTTCCCTTCCAAAATACGCAATAAGCACCTCTCGCTCTTAGGCTCAAGCAATATGGAGTGAGATGCTTGCATTAGCCTGTATGTTCAAAAGCATTTGGTTAAAGCCGCAACAAATCAACATAAAAACTTGCCTGTTATAATTACAATCCGTAACTTCGTAGCCATTGTTTTAGATAAATTGATTGAAAATTCTTTGATTGTAATTTCAATTTGATACGTTAACCTATAAAATATTGATGTTATGGTAACCGATTTGAACAGCGTATTTTCGAATACTGCCAAGGGCATGAAGCGATCGGCCATTCGCGAGCTGCTAAAGCTTACCCAAAGGTCCGACATTATTTCATTTGCCGGAGGGCTACCTGCCCCCGACACATTCCCCATCGATCAGCTAAAAGAGATTAGCTGCGAGGTGCTCGACACCGAAGGCGCACAGGCTCTACAGTATGGTGCCACCGAAGGCGACATGAAGCTTCGCGAAATCCTTGTTGAGCGCTACAAGAAGGAGGGGCTAAAGCTCGATATTAACAACTTGGTAATCACCACTGCTTCGCAGCAGGCATTGGATCTAATCCCAAAAATTTTCATCAACCCCGGCGATAAGATTATCTGCGGATTACCCTCGTACCTTGGTGGCCTGTCGGCCTTTAGCACCTATGGTGCGCAGATGGTTGGCATTAAGCTAGACGACAAGGGAATGCGTTCCGACCTGCTGGTGCAGGAACTCGAGAAGATGAAAGCTAATGGCGAGAAACCCAAGTTCATCTACATAATCCCCGATTTCCAGAACCCCGCCGGTATCACTATGCCAGAGTCGCGCCGTTTGGAAATTATAGAAATTGCTCGCAAGTACGATGTGCTAATTGTTGAGGACAGCCCATACCGCGAACTTCGTTTCGATGGCGAGGTACAGCGCACCATGTACGAACTCGATGGCACAGGCCACGTTATCCTACTGGGAACCCTATCGAAAATATTTGTACCAGGATTCCGCATTGGATGGGTTGTTGCCCACGAGGACGTTATTGACAAAATTGTGATGGCCAAACAGTCAACTGACCTTTGTACATCTCCATACGTTCAGAAAATTGCTGCTAAGTACTACGAAAAAGGCTACTTCGACGAGAACCTGAAGAAGATTATCGACAGCTACCGCATTAAGCGAGATGCTATGCTCGAGGCCTTCCGTAAGTATATGCCCAAAGGCGTTAGCTGGACCGAGCCCGAGGGTGGCCTATTCCTTTTCCTAACCCTACCCGAGCATATGAACTCCGAAGATCTGTTTAAAATTGCCATTGAGCAAAAGGTGGCCTTTGTGCTAGGCAGCGTGTTCCACTGCGATGGTAGCGGAAAAAACACCATGCGCTTGAACTTCTCGTTCATGAACAAAGAGCAAAACGACGAGGGTGTTAAGCGCCTGGCCGAAGCCATTAAGCAATTGATGTAAGACAACTATTTAACCATAACTTTGGGCAGGTAAACCAGCTTTACCTGCCCATTTTTAGTTTACCTTATCTTGATATTACTCAAAACCTAGATATATCTTAGTAATTTTGCCACATCAAAACTATTTGCAACCAGTAATACATTAGAGCTTAATGCGCAGCTTTTTTGCTAAATATAAAAGTCACCACTCGGCAACGCTAGCGCTGGGCATACCCCTTGTTTTGGGACAACTGGGCCAAATAATACTCGGCTTTGTGGATGGCGCCATGATTGGCAACTACGGAACCGACGAGCTGGCTGCCGCATCGTTTGCTGTAAATGTGTTCAATATGCCCATCCTTTTTGGGTTGGGATTCTCCTATGCACTCACTCCGTTAGTGGGACAACTTTTTGGGCGTCGAGAACACCTTGAGGTGGGGCAAATGCTACGCAATGGGATTGTTGCAAACCTTGTAATGGGCATACTTATCACAGCGCTGATGGTGGTTTTTGTGCTAAAGGTGCGCAGCTTTGGCCAACCCGAAGAGCTTTACCCGCTAATAATCCCTTACAGCTGGGTAATACTTATCTCCCTAATCTTCATAATGATTTTTAATGCGTTTAAGCAATTTGCCGATGGCGTGAACGACACCAAAACATCGATGTGGATTATGATTGGCGGCAATGCCTTTAATATCTTGGGCAACTGGCTGCTGATATATGGCAAGTGGGGATTCCCCGAAATGGGACTACTGGGCGCAGGAATTGCCACTTTGGCCTCGCGGGTTCTGATGGCCGCCGCCTTTGCGTACATCTTCTTTTTTACCAAAAAGTACAAGCGTTACCTTGTGGGTTACCTACGTAGCAGCTACAGCCCAATGCACCATAAAACCCTTAACAAGATGGGGCTTATGGTGGGCATACAAATGGCCATGGAGACGGGCATTTTTAACATAAGTACCATTATGATTGGCTGGCTGGGCAGCGTGGCGTTGGCCGCTCACCATATAGCAATCACCATACAAACCATCGGTTTTATGACCTACTACGGCATTGGCGCAGCCACGGCGGTTAGGGTTAGCAACTACTACGGAACTGGCGACGTTGCCAATGCAAAAAAGGCTGCCAGTAGCGGGCTACATATAATTATTGCCATGGCGCTAGTAATTGCATCGGGGCTGGTGCTTTTCAGGTATCAAATTGCATCGCTATTCAATTCCGATGCGGATGTGATTACCCTTGCCGGCACCCTACTCCTTATTGGAGCAGCCTATCAAATTGCCGACGGGCTACAGGTAAACTATGCCAATGCTCTTCGGGGCATATCGAGGGTAAACGCTATGGCAATCATATCGTTTATATGCTACTTTATGGTTGCATTGCCAGTTGGCTATCTGCTGGGAATACATTTGCAGTTTGGTGTAGTTGGTATTTGGCTGGGTTTCCCTGTGGGTCTTTCGCTTGCAGGCGTGTTCTTTTACATCTGGTTTAACAAATCGATTAATAAGATTAGGCGTTTTTAAGCAATCGGGTTAAGTTTACAATAAATAACCCCTCGCCTAAGAGTCGGTTTTCAACACATATTTTAATACCTTTGTGTGCCTAATCGTATACCCCATGACGCTTTCGGTTGTAATTGTTAACTACAACGTAAAGTACTTCCTTGAGCAGTGCCTTATATCGGTATTTAACGCCGCTACGGACATTGCAATTGAAGTGTATGTGGTGGACAACGCCTCGGCCGACGGCTCGTGCCAGATGGTTCGCGACCGATTTCCGTCGGTTAAACTGATAGAGAATACCGAGAACTACGGATTTTCCTACGCCAACAACCAAGCCCTTAGGCTGGCTAGGGGTGAGTTTGTGCTTATACTAAACCCCGACACGGTGGTTGAGGAGAGCACCTTTAGCAAGTGCATCGAGTTTATGAGCAAACACCCCGAGGCTGGAAGCCTATCGGTAAAAATGATAGATGGTAAGGGGAAGTTCCTTCCCGAATCGAAGCGGGCACTACCCTCTCCCTCGGTTTCGTTCTACAAGATTTTTGGGTTCTCTCGACTTTTTCCTAAATCTAAAACTTTTGCCCGCTACCACCTTGGTCATCTGAGCCCCGATGACGTAAACGAGATTGAGATTCTTCCCGGTGCGTTTATGTTTATCAGAAAAACCGCACTCGATAAGGCAGGGCTATTCGACGAGTCGTTCTTTATGTACGGCGAGGATATTGACCTATCGTACCGCATAATGAAAAGCGGATTTAAAAACTACTACTTTCCCAAAACCACAATAATTCATTATAAGGGCGAGAGCACCAAGAAGGGCAGCATAAACTACGTGCTGGTTTTTTACAAGGCCATGATGATTTTTGCCCGCAAGCACTTCTCGCAAAAGAATGCGTTCCTTTACATTGCGCTTATTTACATGGCCATATACTTTAGGGCTGGACTAAGCATTGCAAAGCGGATTTTCAACCAACTGGTGCTGCCCATTTTCGATGCAGCAGCAGTTGCTACAGGGTTACTTGTTATTATACCCTTTTGGGAGAGAGTCCGATTTAGCGCCCCCGATGTTTACCCCAATCATCTGGTTATGCTCCTATCCACATTCTACATCGTAACCTGGATTGTTTCGATTTGGTTTGCCGGCGGATACGATAAGCCTAACAAGATTGCCGCTTCGGCAAAGGGCGTAGGCATTGGCAGCGTGTTAATTCTAATAGCCTACGCATTGCTCCCCGAGGATATGAGATTTTCGCGAGCAATCGTTCTGCTTATATCCCTTTGGGCTATAATTCTAATACCATTAATTCACCTGATGGTTGGGCTAATTCGTGGTAACCTGAACCATACATTAAAAAGGGAGAAGCGTATAGTAGTTGTTGGTACACCCAGCGAGGCGAATAGAATTAAGGAAATAATAAACAGCAACAGCGTAGGCTGGAGACTGGTGGGTGAGGTGTCGCCAAAATCGAATAGCAACAACACAAACCAGCTAGGCTCAATGAACCAACTCTCCGAAATTGTTCGGGTAAACAGTATAGATGAGATAATATTTTGCGCCAGCGACCTCTCATCGCAAGAGATCATTAAATCGATGCTATCGCTGGTTTCGCTGGGGGTCGATTTTAAAATTGCCCCACCCGATAGCCTTTCAGTTATTGGCAGTAACTCCATCGACACCTCGGGCGACCTATACACCGTGGAGCTGAGCGCCATTACCCAACCGGCCAACAGGCGGATGAAGAGGGTGCTCGACCTTTTGGTTGCCATCCTCACCATAATATTAGCGCCACTCCACCTCCCTTTCAGCAGAACCACAAGGAAGATGTTTCGCCTTGCTGGACTTGTTATAGTTGGGAAGTACACATGGGTTGGATTTACACATGGTGCGCAGACCAAGGGATTGCCCCAAATAAAGCCTAGCGTATTTGCACCAGTCCACACCTCTAGCCTTGAGAAGTTAGATGCCGAGCTGATAGAGAAGATTAATATTCAATACGCTAAAAGCTATAGCGTAACCAAAGACATTTCAATTATCTGGAAAAATATCATCAACAAAAAACATACTACGCGATGAAACGAGCATACTTCTTTCTAACCATTCTCATAATGGCAAGCTGTACCACAACCCCAACCAAGGATTACATTAGGCTCAACGGGTTTACTCAGGGTACCACATACAGCATAACCTATGCCGATAGTTTGAACAGGAATTTTGCTGCATCCATTGAGGAGATTTTGGAGCGAGTAGACAGCTCCATGTCACTATACCGCAAAAACTCAATAATCAACCATTTTAACCAAAGCCAAACGGGTATTGAGGTTGACTCACTGCTTGCGCATGTGGTGGAACTATCGTTACTGTACAGCCAGCAAACCGATGGCGCATTCGATATAACCATAGGGCCACTGGCTCGTGAATGGGGTTTTCACGCAAAGAAAGGCGAGATGCCTAATGCCGAAATGGTGGCAAGGCTGAAGCAATTCACCGGTTCTGGTATGATTAACCTTGATGGGTTGCATATCACCAAAAAATTTCCCGAAGTTATTATTGACGTGAACGCCATTGCCCAAGGGTATACCGTGGATTTGATTGCTGAGTTTTTAGACGATATGGACATTTGCGATTACTTGGTGGAGGTTGGCGGAGAGATCCGTTCCAAAGGAAAAAGCCCAAGGGGTAAGCATTGGCTAGTTGGAATCGACAAGCCTGAGGAAAATGCTCTGTCGGGCGAGAACCTGCAAGTAATCATAAGCCTCTCGGGCGAATCGCTGGTAACATCGGGCAATTACCGCAAGTTTTTTGTTCGCGAGGGGGTGAAGTACAGCCACACCATCGACCCAACCACGGGTTACCCCGTTACCCACTCGCTGCTGAGCGCTACAGTTATCGATAAGACTTCGGCACGCGCCGATGCCCTTGCCACCGCTTTCATGGTGATGGGAACCGAGCGAACCCAAAAATGGCTAAGCGCCAACCCAAAGGTTGACGCTTACCTTATTTTCTCCAACGAAGCCGGAGAGTATGAAATTTGGATGACCGAAGGGATGAAAAAGAGAGTGGTTGAGTAAACCAATGCTCGTTAACCTTTTTGGCGATCAACAGGCATTCCACAAGTACCTGTTCCACAACCACAGCCAAACGATCGGGCATTACTGGTGGCTGTTGAACAGTCGTCGCCTTCGGGCTCCTTTTTCTTTAGCAACGAGAAGGCTACAAAGAAAAACCCGACTATCAATGCAAGCATCCCTAGGGTAATAAGTGTAAGCTTAAGCGTTTCCATTTACTACAATTTAATTTGATTGTAGTTTGTAAACGCAGAGGGCCTGATATTGTTCACTAATTGCGGGCGTGTTCGTAGCAAGTTCCGCACGTAGCTTTTGCACCTTTCTTGGACCAGCACTTTATCTCATCCTGCCTAGCGCAGGTAATGCCACGCTTGCGCATCTCGCGGTTATGCCCCGCCGAGGTCTCGGGGAACTTGTGCGATTTATGAAAAATAACCTTCACGCCCATCAGTAGAAATACCATGGCCATTAAACCTACAACAACGGAAAGAAGTACTAAAAACTGCATCGGTATAATATTTTACGCAAAGTAAGTTAGAATTTTGTTCTAAAGGAACATTTTAAATCAATTTTGAAGATCCTTGAGCTGCTAGAATGTATAAAGGCATACTTTTTGCAATTACCTCAACCTATATATCAACAGTTTACACATTCCACTTATTACGCAGCACATCAGAACTACTATGAGAACAGGATTATTGGCATTATTATTAACCATTCTGATTAGCCTACCAGCCTGGGCAAACCAAGAGGAGGAGCTTAAGCAGCAAATTGAACGGCTAGCCACAGAGCTGGAGGCAAAATATAGAGGTAGGGGAAAGGTAAAGGTGGCTATCCTTCAGTTTCGCACCAGCGATAATAGGCTTACCCCCTTTAACCAGTTTATGCAAGATGAGCTCAATAGGATTTACAGCTCAAGCGAACGCTTTCAGGTGATTGACCAGAAGGCTGTAAACCAGGTGCTAATCGATTTTAAATGGTCGCTTGAGATGAGTAGCGATTTTAGGCAGTACTCCAATCTTAGCGAGTCAATTTTTATGGCAGTAAGAGAGGTACCCGAGGTTTTTATATATGGGCAAGTAGATGATAAGGGTGGTAAAGTTCGCTTAACCTGTTACCTTGTTCCAAACGGACTAACCAGCACCAACCTATACTCATCGCAGGAATTCTCTGCATCTGAGCTCACCAACCATTTGCTAGGGAAACCATATCGATAACCAAAAAAACAAAACATAGTGGTATAACTTCGCCATAAAGGAATTTAAATCGACCCTAAAACAAACCTAAAACACAGAATCATGAAAAAACAACTCATCACAATTGCAATTATTTGCCTTGCCACATCGGTATTTGCACAGAACAACAAGCAAACTAAAACACCAAAGGATAACCCACAGGATTACTGGGTTGCCGTTGAGCGAAATGGGCTGGTTGGCTATATCGATGGATTTGGGAAAGAGGTAGTTGAAGCAAAATACAATAGCATATCGTCGTTTGGCGAGTTCGCAGCAAGCTGGGCTCTAGTTGAAAAAGATGGCTTGCTTGGCTTTATTGATAAAACTGGTGCCGAGGTAGTTGAACCAAAATACGAAGCCATTGATAGGTTTGACGAGTTTAAGGAGCACTGGGCGTTGGTTCAGAAAAATGGATTACTCGGGTTTATCGACCTGTTTGGAAAAGAGGTTGTTGAGCCCAAGTACGATGCCATTTCGCCATTTGGCAACCATATGCCAGAATGGGCATTGATTGAGAAGGACGGGCTGCTAGGCTTTATCGACAAAGCTGGCGAAGAGGTGGTTAAGCCTATGTACGAGACGATTGACGGCTTCAAATCAGCATCGAGAAAATAGGCATTTCAATCCCCAACTCATAGCACAAAACACATAATCAGGGTTAATAAAATGTTTGATCGACTTGCTAAATTAAATTTAAACAGTCTCTTAAATAAAGAAATATTTTAATTAATTTTGATTACCCGTTAACCCTAACACGAAAACTATGAGAAAACTTACTTTTTCCCTGATCTGCATTCTGGCCTTCTCCTTTTCGGGATTTGCCAACAACGAGGAAGCTCTTAAACAGAGCATTAGTAAAATTGCTCAGGAACTCGAGTCCAAATACCCCGGCAGAGGTAAAGTAAAGGTGGCAATTCTCCAATTCCGTACCAACGACAACCGCCTGTTGCCCTTTAACCAGTATATACAAGATGAGTTAAACTTCCTTTACCGTTCGAGCAACCGCTTTGAGGTGATTGACCAAAACGCTATGAACCGGATAACAGAGGCTTACGAATGGTCGCTCGAGATGAGTAACGACTTTAAGAATTACTCCGACCTGAGCGAACAGATTTTCAGGGAAATTGGTATGGTTCCCGAGGTTTTCATTTACGGCCAGATTAATGACCGGGGTGATAACATAAGTCTTACAGGATATCTTGTTCCCAACGGCTTAAAAAGCACAAATACCTACTCTACCCTTCTTTTCCCATCGTCGGAGATTACCGACAAGTTACTGGGCAAGCCCATTCGTAAACCACAGTCCAAACCCCAACAACCTCAGGTTGTAGTGGTGGAAAAACAGGTAATTGTGGAAAAACCAGTGTATATCGAGAAAGAGGTTGTTGTTGAGAAACCCGTTTATGTTGATAGGCCCACCCCTCCGGCACAACCCCAAGGGAAATTCACTGGCAAAATTGGCGATATGGAATTTGAACTAATTAAGGCCAAAAACTTTGGTGACAGGGTTGAAGTTGAAATGAGCGTTGTTAACAACAAAGCGGACGATAAAATATACTACGTTAACTCCCGCTTTATCGATCCAAATGGAACTGAGTTTGAAAGCCCATATATGCATAGCACTTTACGCAACAGAGATCTGATAGAGGGTATACAGATTAAAGGAACTATAACTTTCCGTAGGGGCAGTTTCCAGAACGTTACTAGTATGGCTGTCATCGAGATTCAGGTAGTTGGCGATGGTAACAAGCAGCTAGGCACATTGCGATTCCGTGGAGTCCCCGTTGAGAAATAATCTATTTACACACTACTTACAAAATGCCCCGAGCGACAAACTCGAGGCATTTTTTTGTAAACCTTATTTGCAGTTCTTTGTTTGAATTATTACCCTATAGGAAACTATTTAATACCTTTACTAAAACAAACATCTAGGAAAATGGCAAGTAAAAAAACCAACATCGAATTCGATAAACAAGAGATACTAAACGACTACTATATTGCAAGGCTAAGCCGCGAGATTAGCTTACTGGGCCGCAAAGAGGTACTAACCGGCAAGGCCAAGTTTGGTATATTTGGCGATGGTAAGGAGCTTACCCAGATTGCGATGGCCAAAAACTTTAAGGATGGCGATTGGCGCTCGGGCTACTACCGCGACCAAACCTTTATGATGGCTGCAGGGCTTTTTAGCGCCGAAGATTTTTTTGCTCAACTCTATGGGCAAACCGATGTGGAGCTTAACCCCGGTAACGCTGGACGTTCATTCAACAACCACTTTGGCACACGCTCGCTAAACCCCGATGGCACATGGAAGGATCTAACGGCCATGAAAAACTCATCGGCCGATATATCTCCAACGGCTGGGCAGATGCCCCGCTTGCTTGGGCTGGCATGGGCCTCGAAACTTTTTAGAGAAAACAAGGAACTACACCAATACAAAAACTTCTCGAACAAAGGTAACGAGGTTGCCTTTGGCACCATTGGCGACGCCAGCACCTCGGAGGGACACTTTTTCGAAACCATAAACGCTGCTGCAGTGCTTCAGGTTCCCATGGCTATGACTGTGTACGACGATGGCTACGGAATTTCGGTGCCCCGCGAATACCAAACCGCCAAAGGGAGCATCTCCGAACTACTATCGGGCATTGAGAAGAAAAAGGGCGATAAAACAGGAATGAAGATATACAAGGCCAAGGGCTGGGACTACCATGGACTAATTGAAACCTTTAGCCAGGGTGTGAATGAGGCACGCAATACGCACACACCCATCCTTTTCCACATCACCGAAATTACTCAGCCCCAAGGGCATTCCACCTCGGGGTCGCACGAACGTTACAAATCAGCCGAGCGTTTGCAATGGGAGCAAGATTTTGACTGCAACAACAAGTTTAGACAATGGATAATTGACAACAAGCTGGCCAGCAACGATGAGCTAAAAGCTATTGAGGAAAAAGCCACTACTGATGCCCGCGATGCAAAAAATGCCGCTTGGAAAAAATATACCGAGCCCATTAAAGCCGAGCGCGATGCCCTAGTTAAGATTATCGACAACCGCTCATGCGTTTGTAAGCGCGAGCATATCGACAAGGTTGGCCTAATAACCGCCGAGCTAAAAAAGATTCCCAACCCCATCCGTAAGGACAATATGAGTTCCGCCAAGCGAATTTTAAGGCACGTATGCACCGACTGCTCCATCCGTAAGCAGCTGCAAAGCGACCTATCGATATGGATGAAGGAGAACTACGAGAAGGCCAACGACCTTTATAGCACCCACCTATACTGCGAAACCGAAAAATCGGCGCTACGAATTAAACCGATACCCGCCAAGTTCTCCGATAAGTCGGTAACCGTAACTGGTCGTGAGGTGCTTCGCGACAACTGGCACAAGCAGTTTGAGAAAAACCCTCTGCTAGTAGCTTTTGGCGAGGATGTGGGTAATATTGGCGGGGTAAATCAAACCTACGAAGGCCTGCAGCAAAAATTTGGTGAGATTAGGATTACCGATACCGGTATTCGTGAAACCACCATTATTGGGCAGGGCCTGGGTGCTGCCCAGCGTGGCCTTAGACCCGTTGCTGAGATTCAGTACTTCGACTACCTACTTTACGCCCTGCAAACCCTGAGCGACGATCTGGCCACCCTGCGCTGGCGTACCAAGAACGGGCAGATGGCACCGCTAATCATCTCCACCCGTGGCCACAGGCTCGAGGGTGTTTGGCACTCAGGCTCACCGCTCAGCATGGTTATCAACTCCATTAGGGGGATATATGTTTGCGTTCCACGCAATATGACCCAAGCCGCGGGTATGTACAATACGCTGCTTGAGGCCGACGATCCAGCCCTGGTAATTGAACCGCTAAACGGCTACAGGTTAAAGGAGAAAATGCCCGACAATATTGGCGATTTTAAAGTTCCGCTTGGAGTACCCGAAGTTCTCCGCGAGGGGACCGATGTAACCCTTGTAACCTACGGTAGCTGCGTTCGCATTGCACAGGAGGCCGTAGAGCAGCTGCATGAGTTTGGCATCTCGGTTGAACTAATTGATGTGCAAACCCTGCTCCCATTCGACTTGCCCAACATGGTGCTCGAATCGGTGAAGAAAACTAACCGCGTGGCATTCTTTGATGAGGATGTTCCCGGCGGTGCCACAGCGTTTATGATGCAAAAAGTACTTGAGGAGCGTGGGGCATTTAACTACCTCGACTCGGAGCCCAGAACCATCACCGCCAAGGAGCATAGGCCGGCCTACACCACCGATGGCGACTACTTCTCGAACCCCAATGCCGAGGATGTGTTCGAAACGGTGTATGAAATTATGCACGAGGTTAACCCAAAAAGGTATCCAGACCTTTACAAGTAGGGTGCAAATTAGATATCTAAAGATTGTTAACGGTTGAATATGGCTTAAAACCTATTCAACCGCTTTTAATTTTATAGAGGTAGGTGGTGGTTATGAACAGGGCTGCAATAACCGCATAATCGATTTATTATCTATCGCTATCTTGCCCTACTTGCCAGCAGGCAAGTCCTCTGGAGCAGTACTTGGATTTGCCGGACAATAGTGATTTCTAAAATTGATTCATATTTCACAATACAATCAAAGATAGTCTGCGAGTATGTCGCCCTACCAAAAGCTAGAGCTATCGCATACCTCCACTAAAAAAGCCTAGCAAACATCTACTTCTCCCCAATATCCTTACCCATAACCTCAAACATTTGGTCAACCCCGCTGGGTCTTTGAGTGAAAAGGCTTACCACAATGGTGGTAATAAGCGATAGCGAAAATGCAGGGATTAGCTCATAGATTAGGTTTTTAAGGAAACCAACCTGATTCCAAACAATTACGGTAATGGCACCCACCACTATTCCGCTAATAATTCCTGCGGTAGTGGCACGTTTCCAGTACAATGCCAGTATTGATGTGGGACCAAAGGCAGCACCCAAACCTGCCCAGGCAAACAGCACCAGCCAAAACACCAGCTCCCCTGCAATAAAACCCATGACCAATGCAATTACCACAATCAGAAATACTACCAAACGGCTGAGAAAAACCAATCGCTTTTGGGGAACCACTTTCCCACGCATCCACCATTTTTCGTACACATCGCGAACAACCGATGAACCGGCAACAAGGAGCTGAGAGTCAGCGGTGGAAACAATGGCAGCAAATATGGAGGCAATTACTAACCCAAAAGCCACCGGGCTTAAATGGCCGTAGGCCAAAACGGGATAAAGGTTCTCGGTATCGGAAGTTGGAAGAGCTGTCACATCGGGAAAGTATAACCTGCCCACCAATCCTATAAATAAAGCGCCAACAGCCATAACAATGTTGGCCAATGTGCCAATAACAGCAACCGAAGGCAACTGCTTGGCACTCTTAATGGACATGTAGCGAGATATGATATGCGGATTGCCCGGCGAACCCAAGCCAATTCCCACAAACCCTATGGCTGCACCTGCGCTTATGGCAATAGGACTAGCAAAACTTCCAGAGTCGACCTGCCGAAGCATATCAATAAACTGTGCGAATCCTCCAAAGTCGAGTATCGACTTAATGGGAACCACCACCAGTGCAATAATTATTATAAAGGCTTGGATGGTATCGTTTAGGCTTACAGCTAAAAATCCCCCTAAAACCACATACACCAGAATTATGGATGTTGTGATTACCAATCCCCACGAGTAATCGATACTAAAGCTTGTTGCCAGCGCCTTACCACCCGCAACAAACTGCGCCGAAACGTAAGATACCATAAAGATGAGAATGATAAGCACTACGGCTAGCCTAAGATACCCCTTGGGGTCGGGAAAGCGGATGGTAAAAAAATCGGGAACTGTAATGCAGTCGTACTTCTCGGTGAATCGCCTAAGCCTAACGGCATAAAAGAAGAACAGCAGGAACTCTACCACAATGTAGCCCACGGCTGCCCACAGAGCCGATAATCCCATTGTGTAGGCCATACCTGTAAAGCCCAGTAGTAACCAGGCGCTCCTACCCGACACCACTGCCGACATGGCCACAATTAGCCGCCCCATTTTACGGCCACCAATAAAGTAGTTGCTAATATCCTTTGATGAAAATCGGCTAGAGAAGATACCAATAAGCAGGATAAGCAAAAGGTACCCAATAAATGTGACAACTGTGGAAGTGTTTACCGTCATTTCAGTCACCAAAGATTCGTCCATAACTTAGGTGTTTTATGTTTTACAAAAACTAAAGTAGCCATTTGCTTCAGCAGAACATACGCAAGGATTAACTTGTGAATGCTCTTCAAATTTATTAAATTTGCCTTAACACCTTTTACTAAACCAAACAAAATTCAACTACTATGGCATTTGAACTTCCAAAACTACCCTACGGATTGGACGACCTAAACCCAATCATTAGCAAGAACACGTTAGAGTTTCACCATGGTAAGCACCACCAAGCCTACGTGAACAATCTGAACAACCTGGTTAAAGGTACCAAGTTCGAGAATGCCGATTTGCAAACCATTATTAAGGAGGCCGATGGGGGCATTTTCAACAATGGTGCACAGGTTTGGAACCACACCTTCTACTTCGAGGCATTCTCTAAAAATCCGCAGAAAGAGCCCATGGGCAAGTTGGCCGAGGCCATTGAGCGCGACTTTGGCTCATTTGCAAAGTTTAAAGAGGCTTTTGCCAAGGCTGCCGCCACGCTGTTTGGCTCGGGTTGGGCCTGGCTAGTGAAGGATGCCTATGGTCATCTTGAGATTGTGCAGGAGTCGAATGCCGGCAACCCCATACGCAATGGGCTTACCCCCATTTTAACCTGCGATGTGTGGGAACACGCCTACTACCTCGACTACCAAAACCGCCGCCCCGACTACATTGAGGCCTTCTGGCAGCTGGTGGACTGGAAGATGGTTGAGCAACGTTTCTAGCCAAATCGAATTACAGCTGTAACCCATCCTCCTTTTAGGGGATGGGTTTATTATTTGTTTACCTACCAACATCTCAGAACAATTATTAAACATAAAATATTTCCCGATCTCTGCTTAGCAATCAATCCAATAATTACTATCTTTGAGCCCTCAAACAGAAAAAGCTTTGAACAGGTTACAGCCCATATTCATCAAATTGCACCCCGCAAACAGCATAATTGGCAAAAGCCACATTATTGCCAGAAATTGCAGGCACGTGCTAAAGTGGGATATTGAGCACACTGGCTAATATTCTACTTTCGAGATATAGAATAACCTTCTGTACTTCAATTCAACTAACTAATTACAAAAAACATAAATACAAAACCTTATTACACCAGTTAGCATATTGGTGTAACCATTACTAATAGACCAATGAACAGCATTTTCAAACCAAAACTATTCAGCATCCTGCGCGAGGGGTATAGCAAGCATCAACTGCAAAAGGATGTGATGGCGGGGATAATAGTTGGCATTGTGGCACTTCCGCTGGCCATTGCCTTTGCCATAGCATCGGGCGTTTCGCCCGAGAGGGGTATAATTACTGCAATTGTTGCCGGGTTCCTGATCTCCCTACTAGGCGGTAGCCGAGTGCAAATTGGTGGCCCCACGGGCGCCTTTGTAGTTATTGTTTTTGGAGTAATTGAGCAGTACGGCATTGAGGGGCTGATTATATCGACCTTTATGGCGGGGTTAATGCTAGTGGCCTTTGGGTTGCTCAGGCTGGGCACCATCATAAAGTTTATCCCCCACCCGCTAATAGTTGGGTTCACCAGCGGTATTGCAATAATTATTTTCTCAACCCAAGTAAAAGAGTTCCTTGGGCTAGGCCTCACAGAGGTACCCTCAACCTTTATCCCCAAGTGGGGAGCATACTTCACTTCACTCGGGAGTATTAATATATACGCGGTTCTAGTTGCTGTTTTCACTGTTTTGATTACCATCTTCTCAAAGAAACTTTTCAAGAAGATACCGGGCTCATTCATAGCCATTGTGCTCATGACAGTTGCTGCAATTCTTTTCAAGTTGCCGGTAAATACCATAGGTTCGGTTTATGGCGATTTGCCTACCACCATAAACCTGAGCTTGCCAACCATTAATTTGGGAAGCTTAACCCAGTATATTGCACCTGCATTCACCATTGCGCTACTGGGCGCAATTGAGTCGTTGCTATCGGCTGTGGTGGCCGATGGTATGATAAGTGGAAACCACCGCTCCAACACCGAACTTATTGCGCAGGGTGTGGGCAATATGGCTTCGGCCATTTTTGGTGGTATTCCCGCTACAGGAGCCATAGCCCGTACGGCAACCAACGTGAAGAACGGAGGTAGAACCCCAGTTGCCGGTATGGTACATGCCATCACCCTTCTGCTAATCGTAATTTTCTTTGGCAAGTGGGCTGCCCAAATCCCATTGGCATGCTTAGCGGGTATACTTGTGGTAGTGGCCTACAACATGAGTGAGTGGCGATCATTTTACTCCATCCTTAAAGGGTCGAAGTACGATGTGCTGGTACTGCTAACCACATTCTTTCTAACCGTGCTTGTAGATTTAACCGTAGCCATACAAATTGGAATGGTGCTGGCAGCACTCCTATTCATGCAACGAATGGCAAACACCAGCAATATAATTGCAGCCGACGCCGATATGGATGCTCTGGAAGACTACTCCGATTTACCAAAGGATATAGAGGTGTACGAGATTAAAGGACCTTTCTTTTTTGCTGCAGCCCAAAAATACAGAGAGACTCTCAAAAACTTTGGGAAAACAAACAAGGTGCTTATCCTCAGGATGCGACATGTCCCATTTATCGACTCCTCGGGTATACACAACTTTAGGGAAACGATAAAGTACCTGAAGGTTCGAAACGTTAAAATAATTCTTTCGGGGGTACAACCAGGGGTGAAAAAGGAGCTAGAGAAGACTAGAATTGATTTTCTGATTGGCCGCAACAATATTTGCGACAACTACAACGAGGCTAAAACCAAAGCCCTGAAAGTGCTTGGTTAGAGTCCGACATATGTCCACACGAACATATAACAACCACTCACGGGGTGACTATTTGCTCAGCAATTAGTCACCGTGAGTTAACCTGAAGATTAAAGTAGCGTTATTGCAAAAAAAGAGTGGCCACATTGGGCCACTCTTTTTTTTTATAAATAGTAAAACCAACTACTTCAACCACTTATCGAGCCATCCAAAGAACTCGCGCTGCCATACAACTGCATTCTGAGGTTTAACCACAAAATGTGTCTCATCGGGAAAAACCAGCAAACGGCTAGGTACGCCAAGCAGCTGGGCTGCATTAAATGCCTGCAGTCCCTCGGAGTAGGCAATACGGTAATCGTGCTCACCCACAACCACCATTATGGGCGTGTTCCAGTTCTGAACCAGCTTATGCGGGCTATTAGCATAGGTACGCTGTGCAACCCTGTTGGTTTTGTCCCAATAGGGACCACCAAAATCATGGTTGGGGAAGAATGTCTCCTCGGTAGATGCATAGAAACTCTCGAAGTTGAACATGCCGTTATGTGCAATAAATGCCTTAAAGCGATTTTGATGAACGCCAGCAAGGTAGAATGCAGAGTATCCGCCATAACTTGCACCAACAGCGCCAAGCCTATCCTCATCCACCCAAGCCTCCTGCTTCACATTATCAATGGCGCTTAGGTAGTCCTTGATATTCTGTCCGCTATAGTCACCCGATATTTGTGCGTTCCACTCCTGACCAAACGAAGGCACTCCCCTACGATTGGGCGCAACAATTACATAGTCGTTAGCCGCCATAATCTGAAAATTCCAGCGATAGCTAAAGAATTGGCTCACGGCGCTTTGTGGCCCACCCTGGCAGTAAAGTAGTGCTGGGTACTCCTTGTTTGGGTCGAAGTTGGGCGGAAGAATTACCCAAACCAGCATATTCTTACCGTCGGTGGTTTTAACCCAGCGCTGGGTAACCTCACCCATCTTGATATTATCGTAGATATGCTTATTGATAAAGGTTAGCTGCGTGTCCTCACCCGTTTCGGGGTTGATGGTGAACAGCTCAGTGGCCATGCTCATGCTCATTTTTTGGGCAACCAGTGTTCCCTTTGCTGGCGAAAACCAGCTGTAGTTGTGCCATCCATCGGTTACTTGAGTAATCTCTTTCGACTCAAGATTGATTTTATAGATTTGCTGGGTAGCATTAATCTCGCTGATAAAAATTAGATTGTTACCACATCCACTCCAGGTAATGCTATTGGCGTTTTGGTCGAACCCTTTGGTCATGTAGGTACGCTCGCCAGTCTCGAGATTAAGCACGTAAAGGCGTGCCTTGTCGCTCTCGTAGCCAGGAGTTTCCATACTCTGCCAAGCAATCATCTTGCCATCGGGCGAGAAAACAGGGTACTTGTCGTAGCCCATCATCCCCTCGGTGATGTTCTCGGTTGTGCCATCCTCAATGTTGTACAAATAGATGTCGGAGTTGGTGGTAACGGCCAAATCCTTACCATGGAATTTTTTTGATGTGTAGGCAATTATCTTTCCGCAGGGACTCCACGCAAGCTCATCGTCGCTAAAATATGGCGACATGGGCGAATCCCAAGGCTCACCCTCCATAATATCCTTGCCTGTGCCAACCTTACCGTTGGTGTAGTCGGCAACGAAGATATGCCTGAAACTACCATCGCGCCAGTAGTTCCAATGGCGATACATCATATTATCGGTAATACGCACGTTAACCTTTGGCATATCGGGATGGAGATCCTTAGGCGTTTTCTCAATCTGCACATTCTTGGTGTACATAATCCTATCGCCTGTTGGCGCGTAGGCAAACGAGCTAATGCCTCCCTCGATATCAGTTACCTGCACAGGGTTTGCACCATCAACGTTCATTTCCCATAGCTGGGTTGCCCCACCACGAGTCGAGAGGAATCCAATTCGACTGCCATCAGGTAGCCACTGTGGGCTAAAATCGTTGGTGGCATTGGTGGTTAGCTCCTTGGGCTCTCCTCCCTCAACAGGAACGGTGTAGATATTAGTCACACCCTTGTTAGCATCCATAGAGTAGCGGGTTACCGTAAACAGAACGGTTTTTGCATCGGGCGAAACGGATGTGCTTCCAATTCTTCCGAACTTCCATAGTACTTCGGGGGTTAATACTCCATTCTGAATTTCCTGAGCAGTAAGCTCAACGTCGGGGGTAACGGGCTCGGACTGGTTACTAGAACCATCGCCTTGGCAGCCCAGTAGCGTGGCAGCAAATGCCATAACGATAACTGTTTTTAATTTGTGCACTTTCATATTCTACTTGTATTTAGGAGTTTATTTATGATTGATATTTTCATTTTTCCCCTTTGATGGATTTATTTACCCTAAAGTTTAGCTCTATACTAATTAGGTAAGCGGCAAGAAACACTATTTAAACTCGCTTAGGGTTTCATGAATACCCTTATGAATCTCGTACCAGAAGTCAAGGGCTGCGGATTTCTTGTTATCTTCAAACCGTTGGAGCCACTGCTCAAGGTCAACGTCTTGCACCCCATCCTCGTCGCGCTTCTTCATCAAAAAGGTATGCACAAAGTCGATGCTACGTTCGCTCTCCCAGAATATGGATGCATTTCGGCTGTTTATTCGGCTTGCAGTAAGCAACAACGACTTCAGAAATTGATCCTTAAGCCCATAGAGAGACCCTATAATGTCAGGCATAATATCTTCGGCCCACGCTCTATGGAAACGGCACACCCCAGTATTATCCATCATCAGCTCCTTTACCATACGGCGGCCATTTTCGCGGCCAAGTTCGCGTGGCGGGATAAACTCTTTGCCATAGTTCATATAGTATTTCCCCATAATTGCCATGGGCGACATAGCCCCAGGTGTCCAGTACTGGTTGGGGACAACCCATCCCTCACGAGCAAAAGCGATATAAACAAACCTATCGAGTATCGCCACGCCTTTCTTTCGGGCTAAACGCCGGCCAAACTTCCTTGCCCCATGCGAAAGGTCTATTGCTCCTCCCTCAATAGTCATCTGATCGAGTAGAGCAATACCCAACTTTGCATTGTGCATTGAATCTTCAACCACATTAAACTTCTCTGGGGAGAAAACAGGGACATCCTTAACGCCCAAATCTTCGGGCTTAAGTAACCCCTCATGCAAGCACTCCATGAGCCATGCCAAAACACCCCCTACCGATATGGCATCGAATCCAAGGGTATCGGCATGGTGGTTAAGCAGCTCCGCTGCACGCTGATCGAAAATTCCGCAGAGAGGCCCCATGGTTTGGTATGGCTCGTAGTCCTTCTTGAACTTCCCATTCATCTTTTTGCAAACGGCAGCGCAGGGCTCTCCACAGTTTTTCTGCTGCTTAGTTTTAATGGTCTCCTCGTTAAACTGCTTGAGGTAGTGATTTAGGATGAAATCATTATGGATTTTCAACCGCTCATCCTTAGGCATAAAAATGCTTTTGTAGTTGAAAGCAATTATCCGTTCGTTTATAGTGGCATAGTTAACACCCAAAGTTCCTCCCGTATCGAAGTTGGGGTCGAATCGGTATTTGGTTGTGGCCTCAATATCTTTGGCTGCCAGCTTCTTATTGTATTTATCTTGGAACCACTGATCGGCCACATTGCGGTCGCGAAAATCTTCATCAACATGGGTTCCTCCGTATATTATCCCCACTATGCCATGCTCCTGAAGCATCTTGGAGCCAAAGCCTCCCCTGCCAGCCCAGGTATCGACGTACGTTAACTCACCATTCCGAATGGGTGCCGAGGCAATACCACCAAAATCGGTGAACATCGATGCAGGCCCTGCGGCAAGAACTCGGGGATCATTCTCGTATCGGTGCCCAAAATGCTCCATTGCTTTCTCCATAACGGCGTAAACGCCTCCTCTACCCGTATTCCAAACCTCTCGTCGTCTTACTGGTAGGAGTTCAAGCTCAATGTCCTCGCCATGGTTTCTGTTAAGATATAAAATGGAGGGCGTGTAACTTTTACCCACAATGGAAAACATATTAATTCCTAGGTTATCGAACACAAGGCCGGCACCACCCATTGAAGAAATGTAAAACCCATGCCAACTGGGTGACACCCCAGTAAATATCAAACGATTAGACCCAGGAAAAATGGATCCAGCAAGTAAACCAACGCCCACATTTAGGCTATTGTACTTGTGAGCTAGGTGTATTCCCAGATCGACTGGCCCAAAAAAGTCACCAACGCCGTACCTGTTTAGCTTGTAGTAGGAGTTGGATGCATCAATCATTAATACTTTTTGGGTAGGAGCAGTTGGATTTGTCATTCCAGGAAATTTTAAGTATGGTTCGTATCCGTTTATTCACAAAAATAGAGAAATTTAGCAAGCCTTACTATCATTTGGTGGAGATTACAAAACTTTTTAGCCAATAACAACCTTCGAATTGATTAATTGCTTATCTTTAAAAAACAAACAGCTGGCTCGCTCAAAAAAAACTGAGTTTGGCAACTGCCCTGAATTTACGTGAAAAAGAACCCCTTTATACCTTCAAGTTTTAGGCTGTGGCTTTTGTCACTTCTAACCCTAGCATTTATACTGGGGCATTGTGGCTCTATGGCACAAATACCATTTTCTCTTTCGGGTGAACTTCATAAGAGATACAACATAAATCATCACGTAGAGATACTACCAGACGCAAAGGGAACCCTGGATTTTGGTGATGTTCTTAAAAAAGAATACGCCCAGTATTTCACTGGAGACACGAACCTTACCCGAGGGGCGGCATACCATTGGATAAGGTTTTCGATTGAGAACAGAATGTCTGAGCATATCAACTGGCATTTGTATATAATGCCAAAGCAATACAACGAGATTTTTAGGGTTTGCCCAACAGACACCTTCTATTTGGCAAAAAATGGAGAGTATGTGAAAAACTCGGAGAGTATATTCCCCGAAAACCCTTCGGTGATACCGGTAAAAATACCTAGCAACCAAACGTCTACCTTCTATGTTAAGGTAAACACCGAGATCTACCAAGAGTTTAAACCATGGGTTAGCATAAGCCTTAGGCCAGCCGAGAAGGAGATGAAAGCATACACACGCAACTGGATTATACTGGCCGTTCTGGTAGGCGTACTGTTCTCGCTGGGGTTCTACATCCTTTTTCAGTACATCCTTTTTCGCGATAAAAGTTTCCTATACTTCTTCCTCGCATTCACCTCAATGGCTCTGTACTTCATCGCTTTCGAGAGGGTTGGCTACGCCATTACTGGTTGGGAACCATTTACCCGTTTTACTGGTAATTACATTGCGCTTCTATGCACATTCTCGTACATAGGTTTTTCGCGCTATTTCCTCGACTCGGAGAAGAGATTCCCCAAATGGCATAGGTTCTTTAGGTATTTTCAGGTGTTTTATGCTATTCCACTTACTTTAATTACTCTCATTAACCTAGGGTTCTTTTGGAACTTTACTCCCTACATTCACATCATCCATATTATTGCATTTGTTTTTCTGCTAACCTTTGTCATCACCACGTTTCGCAAAAACCACTACCTAGCGGGTTACTACCTATGGGCCAACACCATATTCTTTATCTTTTTATGCATTTTTGTGATATATGTAATTATTAAACCAAGTGCTGAGACCCTCACTACACACCTCATGGCTAACAGCCTAAAAATTGGATCGTTTGGTCAGGTGCTGCTGTTCACCCTAGCGCTATCGAACCGAGTAGGCCTGCTTAACCGGAAGGTGGTAGAAACCGAACTGGAAAAAGAAAGGTTAGAAAAGGATCAGATTCTCAAAATTCAAGACATTATCAGAAACACAAACCTTGAACTTGAGCAAAAGGTAAAGGAACGCACCATCGAGATAAATCATCAGAAGGAGGAGCTACAAGCACAGGCCGAAAATATTGAAGCGGCTTACCAAGAGAATTCTCAGCAAAAGATGATAATTGAGAATGCTCACTCGCAGATAACCGACAGCCTATACTACGCATCGCTTATTCAGCGAGCTGTACTACCAAGCCAAGAGATAATATCAAAACATTTTGAACAAAACTTCATCCTTTACTGGCCCCGCGACATTGTAAGCGGAGATTTTTACTGGACTGCTGAGGTTAACAACCAGAAGCTTTTTGCTGTTGGCGACTGTACGGGACACGGGGTTCCAGGTGCCTTCATGAGCATGCTAGGCATATCACTACTTAACGAGATTGTAAAAAGGGAGCGCTTAACCAAACCTGAAGAGGTTCTTAATAACATTAAAGACAACCTGCTAAATGCCCTCCAGCAGGAAGACGAGGAAAATGAGGTGCGCGATGGGATGGTTATTGCATTCTGCGCACTTAGTGAGAGAAACGGGAAAACAACCTTGGAGTACGCAGGATCGCATACCCCATGCTATATTGTAAAGGGCGATAATCAGTATGTTGAGATTACCTCTCATATCGAAAAGACCACGAATAAGGATGACATTGCACTCTACACAATAAAACCAGACATTATCCCCATCTCGAAACATTTTAAGAACAACTCATTTAAAAGCTACAGCATCGAACTAGAGAAAGGCGATATGGTTTACCTCACAAGCGATGGAATAATTGACCAGCTGGGTGGGCCAGACTACAAAAAATTCTCGACAAAACGTTTACAGAAAATTTTTACTTGATATACATTTGCTGGATGGCGCTGCGCAAAAAGACTATATCGAGAAAAAGCTGCTTGATTGGATTAACTTCCCCGACCCAGAAACGGGATCGCCCAGCGATCAAATTGATGACATCTGCTTAATGGGCATTAGGATATAACTAAACAAACAAAAATATGAAGGTAACAACCAAACTATTTGGCCATACACAAAATGGCCATGAGGCACAGCTTTTCACCTTTGAAGCCAGCAACGGCCTCTCCATAGGCATAACTAATTTTGGAGGCATTATTACCTCTGTGAAAGCACCCGATCGATTAGGCAATATTGAAGAAATAACTGCAGGATTCGATAACCTAGAGCAGTACCTAAAAGACCACCCACACTTTGGCGTTGTTGTGGGGCGATTTGCCAATAGAATTGCCAAAGGAAAATTTTTGATTGATGGCATTGAGTATAACCTCCCCATAAACAATGGGCCCAACCACCTTCATGGTGGCGACAACGGATTCCATAGCAAGCTGTGGAACTCCGCATTGGAAAGCGATGAAGCTAAGACCACCCTCACCCTCTCATGCAAAAGCGATGATATGGAAGAGGGCTACCCGGGTAACCTTAAAGCAACAGTAAAGTACACAGTGCATGACAACAACACGTTAGATATTGAGTTTTTTGCAACAACCGATGCCCCTACCCATGTAAACCTTACCAGCCACGGATACTTTAATCTTAGTGGATTTAAGGAGGATGTTTGTTCGCATGTACTACAACTTAACGCTAGCCACTACCTTGAGATTGATGGCACTCAAATCCCTACAGGAAAATTGGTTGCATGCAAAAACACCCTCTTCGACTTTAGCCAACCACACCCACTTGGCCCTAGCATTAAGGGTATAGATGGTGGTATTGATCACTGCTTTGCGCTAAATAATCGCACCAATGATGCATCGGCAGCCATACTAACCCATACAAAAAGTGGCAGACGGCTAACCATAAGCTGTACACATCCGGGCATTCAGGTTTACACGGGCAACTCGCTCGACGGGGTTCATACTGGTCATAATGGTACTGCATATAGCAAGAATTGGGCTGTTTGCCTCGAGATGCAGCACTTCCCCGACACCCCAAACCAACCTCATTTTCCTTCTACACTTCTTAAGCCGGGGGAAGAGTACTACCAAAAGGCACGTTTGACTTTTGATACCATCTAGCCACGCAATCAATTTGTTAAATATTGATAAAAGAGCAATGCGATAATCGATAATATTTTCACACACACGACTGATTATGTGCAGTATGCAAATACACTGTGCTTGTTTGGTTATTTAGCAAGGAGAAATCCTTTGTACAATTATATATCTTTGCAAGGCAAACTTTATTTTATGGCAACCATATGGCATTATCACTCGAAACGAAGAATTTAGACAAGCTAATTGTAGTAGGCGACAGGGTGCTAATAAAACCGAAAAACCCCGATGAGAGAACAAAAGCGGGATTACTTCTCCCGCCCGGTGTGCAGGAGAAGCAGAAGGTGCAGTGCGGCTACGTAGTGAAGGTTGGGCCCGGATACCCAATACCCGCGCCCAGCGATTACGAGGAACCTTGGCAAAAAAGCAGGGACAATTCCCGCTACTTCCCCTTGCAGGCCAACGTTGGCGATATGGCTGTATACCTTCAAGATAACGGTACCGAGATTGAGTTTAGCAACGAGAAGTATATCGTGGTTCCATTCCAGGCCATCCTTCTGCTTGTTCGTGATGAGGGTCTTTTTGAGTAATTTTTTTAACATACCTTTTTTTATTGAGCATAATCAATATATTTGCAAACGTTTCTACACTAAATACTATTTGTTTAACAAGCCGGTTCAACATTTCAATATCCGGACCAACCAATTTTAAGAAATGAAAAATACATCGCTAGTAGTAAACATCGTTTTGGCCATTGCCGTTGTAGCGCTTTACGTTTTACATTTTACAGGAACTCCCAAAACTAAAACCACTCAAAGCGAAGACGGGGTTGCCTCCGAACAGTTTTTAGGTGAGCACGCAATTGCCTGGGTGAACATGGACTCGCTACTGAACAACTACGATATGTACTTTGACATTCAAGCAGAGCTTGAAGGCAAGGGTCGCAAAATGGAAACCGACATGACCACCCGCACTAGAGCCTTCGAAAGGCAGATGATCGATTTTCAGGATAAAGTTCAGAAAGGACTAGTAACCCGCTCAACAGCACAACAAATGCAGCAAGATCTTGCCACCAAGGAGCAAGAGCTATACCAGTACAGAGATGAGCTGCGGATGCAATTTGCCGAGGAAGAGCAAGTGATGCTTCGCAGAATCCAACACAGCATTACCGACTTCCTAAAAGAGTACAATAAGGAAAAGGGATACCAAGTTATCCTTAGCGGTGCATTTGGCGGCCCAGTGCTTTACGGAAATCCAGCCATTGAAATTACAAGAGAGGTTCTAGTTGGACTAAACGCTGAGTACAGCAAAAGCAAAACAAAAAAATAAGATTTTTTTAAGCAATACACCAAGCCCCAACCCTAACAAGGGAGGGGCTTATTTTTTTTTGATTTAGATGTGACTAAAATTCCCAATGCAGCATCCCTACTTTAAACGGCACAAATCATTTAACCCAACGCTGACTAGCAAACCAAGCCCCAACCTTGGCATTGCAATTGTGCTGCCATCGTACAATGAGCCCAACCTATGGCAATCGCTCCAGGCGCTTGCCAACTGCAATGCCCCAACCTGCGATGTGGAGGTGCTAGTTGTGGTGAACTACCCCGAAGAATCATCTCCTGAGGTGATTAACAATGCCCTTAGCTGCATACAGGAAGTTCATCGAGCCAACGAGCTTAGCAAGTATGGCGGCCTAAAGTTTTACCCCATCGACGCATCTAACCTACCCAAGAAACACGCTGGAGTTGGGCTGGCTCGTAAAACAGGAATGGACGAAGCGGCGTGGCGCCTTCTGCAATCCGATTGTGCAACCAGAATAATAGCATGCTTCGATGCCGATGCAACATGCTCAACAAACTACTTGGTTGAACTGGAAAAACTCTGGCTAAGGTACCCTGCAACTGCCGCATGTTCCATAAGGTACGAGCACCCCATTGAGGGTAACGACTTCCCAAGCGAAATATACCAAGGGATAGCAGAGTACGAACTACATCTTCGATACTATGTTCAGGCAGGTAAGTACATTGGCCACCCCTTCTCTGAACAAACGGTGGGCTCAAGCATGGCCTGCAGTGCCGATGCTTACCTCCGGTTCGGAGGGATGAACAAAAACAAGGCAGGCGAGGATTTTTACTTTCTGCAAAAGATTATCCCCCACGGTAATTTCCGCAACTTGAACACAGCCGTGGTTTACCCATCGCCCCGAACCTCGTACCGTGTTCCTTTTGGTACCGGGCGGGCTATGACCAAGTACATTGAGAACAATAGTACTGGCTATTTAACCTATAGCATTAGGGCGTTTCAGGAACTAAAAAGTTTTATCGACCTTGCCCCCACATCACTCTTCAACTCAACTGACGATTACACATACAACTTCATGAAGGGGCAACCAGAACCGCTGAGACTTTTCCTAGAGCAGAACAGTTTTGCACAAGCAATCCAAGAGATTAACAACAACACATCCAGCTCCGAAAATTTCGCCAAGCGCTTCTTCCTTTGGTTCGATGCCTTTAATCTACTAAAGTATCTAAACTTTGCCCATGAAAAGCATTACCAACGGCAACCCGTTGCTAACGCAGCAAAAACACTGCTAGAGCTACTTGGCAAAAAGACGGACAGCGGATTGCCTGACGCTAAGCAAACGCTATGTACCTATCGTTTGCTTGACGCTGAGAGTATCTAGAATACTTTGTAAACTTATGGTTGGGGTATAAAAAATTCATTAAGCAGCAATATTATCTTCAATTGAGAGACCGATAAAGATTTGTTCTATAAACTTTTCTTCCTACAAAAATTGCCACCCTTTCTCCGCACACAACCTGTTCGAAAGCGAACACTATTTTAACAACACAAAACAATGATTAATAACCCCTACAAGCTAATTCGTCAAACCTACACCTAATTATCAATATTTTAGAAACTTTGGCATAGGATTAGAAGTATAATGAAACAGAGCTAATAGAAAACTATACAAGAATTATTTAAAATTTTGGTCAACAAGTTAGATTACTAGATGTATTCAAAAAAGTTTTTAGGTTTAGGTTTACAAATAGGGCTGGAGAAACCCTATAAAAAAGGCTCACCCTGCGGGTGAGCCTTTTCTTTGTCAATCAGTTTTGCACACTAAATGCAAAAGCCCATTACCAGGGGTAATGGGCTTTAAATATTAGTACCTTCTGCTAACTATGCAGGATGAATAGCCTCAACTGGGCAAACATCAGCACAAGCACCACAATCGGTACATACATCTGGGTCAATTTTATAGATATCACCCTCAGATATTGCCTCAACTGGGCACTCGTCGATGCAGCTACCGCAAGCAGTGCAATCATCAGTAATTACGTAAGCCATTGTTTTGGTTTTTTAGTTAAACTTTAGCATGTATGCACCACAAAAATACTAGCATTTATTTAAATCGGAAAGAAAAAAAGGCTTTTTATGATATTTATAACCAGTATAAATCAAGATAAGGTAGGCTTGCTAACAATTTATACTACTGCAACTTACCAATCAAACCAATGGCTAACCAAGCCAACAATCCACCTGCCTGCTCAATAACATGCTCGTTCACCACCAACTTCCCATTGTGAAGGCCAGCATTTTCTGCGTTTTCGAAACCCGCTCCCACCCTAAAGTAAACCGAGGGGATGCTCTGAACGTAATATGCAAAATCATCGGTGGTCATACGGATTGGGAGGTCAACAACGCCCTCAGGGCCTATGTACTCCTTAGCTAAGCTGTTAGCAAATGCTGTAAGCTGGGGATGGTTGCTTAACGTAGGATACCCTTCTTTAATTTCGATTAGGCAATCGCCACCCATACTTTGAGCAATACCTTTGGCTTTTTGAGCAATAAGATTGTGCGCTTTAGCCCTCCAGCTTTCGTTCATGGTTCGAAAGGTTCCTTCAATCTCAACCAAGTCGGGAATAACATTGGTTGCCCCATTGCCAATAATTTTACCAAACGAAAGAACTGTGGGTACATCAATAGGTGCGTTTCGGCTAACCACCTGTTGCAATGCCAAAACAATGTGTGATGCCATAACAACAGGATCGACAAGGGTATGAGGCATTGCGGCATGCCCGCCTTTACCCTTTACGGTTAAGTATACCTCATCGCCGGAGGCCATGTATGGGCCTGAGCGAAAACCAACTCTCCCAGCCTCCAACTCTGGCAGTATGTGCGCTCCGAGCATTAGGTCGGGCACATTCTGTTTAAACACCTGGGAGTTGATAATACTAAGCGCTCCACCTGGGAGTAGCTCCTCGCCAGGCTGAAATATCAGCAGAATTTTTCCTTTAATCTCATCGCGAAGCTCCCACAAAATTTTTGCTGTGCCAATAAGGTTGGCCATATGCACATCATGCCCGCAGGCATGCATTACATTCGGATTAGCACTGGAGTAATCCAAACCTGTTTGCTCTTGTATTGGCAGGGCATCGAGTTCGGCTCTAATGCCTATGGTTGGCCCAGATGAATCGCCATTAACAATGGCAACAATGCCCGTTTCGCCAACCCCTGAATGATAAGGAATACCAATTTTATCGAGTTCTTGGGCAATTCGTTTCGCAGTGTTAACCTCTTTAAACGAAAGCTCTGGGTGTTGGTGTAAATACCTGCGCAGCTCAACCATTTGGTTGAACTGAGATTTAGAAAGATTGCGTATAGTGTTGAGCATACCAAATGCTATTTATTGAAAATCATTTTAAGGGAAAGGGCGAGCAGGGCAAAGCCAAAAACCTTTTTCAAAATCTTTTCGGGCAAATTGATTGACATAAGCGAACCCAGGTAACTTCCCACAACAAAAGCGACTGCCAACACAAGCACATACTTAATATTTACAAATCCAGAGCGATAATAGTTGTATGCACCTAGAAAAGCAACAGGAAACACAATTACCGCCAAGCTTGTACCTTGCGCTTGATGCTGGCTAAACCCCATAATAAAAACTAAAGCTGGCACAATAATAATTCCACCCCCAAGCCCTAGCGAGCCACCGGTAAAACCGGCAAGTAACCCTATAACAAGTAGTATAACAAGTTCTACTAAGCTCATTGCAAATTGATTTGAATACAAATGTACTCAAAAAAAATCCAATCGTCCTATAGCCTTGTGTTTAGATAGAATACAGGCATATTATGCAAACATCATTCTTAGCTAAATAAAAAGATGGAATGGCTTTTGCCATAATATAAATCCATTTAGAGTACAAAAAAGAAATAAAACTTATTAATTTTGAGACTCGTTTACCATTTACATTTCTATTAAAAGTTAATCTACAGGCATATGAAAAGTATTCTTTTTACAATTCTATTTGCATTTTGCTCAATACCTCTTTTGGCACAAACCAATACTCCAGTCCCCCAATTCGAGAAAGTTGTTCATAACTATGGGGAAATTCTTGAGAGTAATGGCCCTGTAACTGCTGAGTTTAAAGTTAAGAACACTGGTGATGTGCCTCTTATTATCACTAGGGTGGCCACATCATGTGGTTGTACAGCATCGAACTGGACCAGAGAACCGATACTGCCTGAAACGGAAGGCTTTGTAAACATTACCTACGACCCACGCGGGCGCCCTGGCGCAATTAACCAGCGGATTACGGTATTTACCAACGCACCGGGCTCGGGTATAGTTCTGTCGCTCAGGGGTCAGGTTCTTCCTAGGGAAAAGACCAAGGAAGAGATTTATCGTCGAAGGGTTGGCGATCTAGGCCTCACTAACTCTCACGCTTCATTGGGTATCGTTTATGTTGATCAGCAAAAAACCGACACCCTTAAGATGTATAACTTTGGTAAGGAAAAAATTGAGGTCTCATTCGACAGGGTACCCAAGCATATAACTGTAACACCAGTACCAAGCACTCTTGCCCCGGGGCAAGAGGGTGAAATTATTGTATCTTTTGATGCCAAGGGAGTTGATGACTGGGGATACTCCGTTAGTCGCGCAACCGTTATGGTTAACAAGCAAAGGATTCAGGGCAATATCATTAACATCAGCGCTCGTATTGAGGAGGACTTTTCCAAGCTAACGAAGCAGGAGCTTGATAACGCTCCAAAGATTGAATTCTCGGAGATAACCAAAGATTTTGGCAATGTAGACGAGGGCGACGTAATTGAGCACGAATTCGTTTTCACCAATGCAGGTAAAAGCGATTTGGTAATCCGAAAGATACAGGCGAGCTGTGGTTGTACCACAGTTGCACCCAAGGTTACTGTAATTAAGCCCGGCGAGCAGAGCTCCCTCTCAGCATCGTTCCGCACGCGCGGCTTCACCGGTAGGCAAAGTAAAACCATTACCGTTATCACCAACGACCCCAAGAGTTCGAATGTAGTGCTAAGGCTTACAGGAACTGTAAACAAAAAGTAATATTGGGACTAAAACGTAAAAAGGGGCCTCTAAGAGCCCCTTTTTTTTTGATCTCATATTCGATTCTTACTCCTCATCCCCATTGACTCCTCTTGCCTCCTGATTCTTAGAGTGGCCATAAATTTCTTCAAGTATCGATTCATACCTATCGTAGATTACCCTACGGCGCAGTTTTAGGGTAGGCGATAGTTCTCCGGTTTGAGGAGTCCATTGTTCCGATACCAAACGGATACGCTTAATTTTCTCATGGCTCCCCAGCTGATTGTTCAGGACATTTATCTCCTTCTGGAAACGAGCAATCACCTCGGGAATTTTTATCAGCTCAATATTATTCTCGTAGTGTATTTTGTAGCGCGAGCACCAGTCGTGAACAAAGCTGAAGTTGGGCGATATGATGGCACTCACAAACTTCTCGTTTTCACCAACCACCATCGCCTGCTCCACAAAGAACGATTCCTTAAGCTTGTTCTCAATCACCTGAGGAGCAATATACTTGCCATTGCTGAGCTTAAACATCTCTTTCTTCCTATCGGTAATAACCAAAAACTTTCCCTTCTCAAACTTACCAATATCGCCTGTATGGAACCAACCATCGGCATCGATAGCCTCAGCTGTTTGCTCAGGCGATTTGTAGTACCCTAACATTTGGCTTGGGCCCTTCATCAGAATCTCTCCATCGTCGTCAATCTTCACCTCAATATTTTTAATTACCGGACCAACCGAACCAAACATGATGCAATCGGGGTCAATAGGCTGATTAGCTGCAATAACCGGAGATGTTTCGGTGAGCCCGTACCCCTCATAGATTGGAACCCCTGCCGCAAAGAACACTCGTGCCAAGCGAGGTTGTAGGGCTGCTCCTCCACTGATAATGAATTTGACCTTACCTCCCAGGGCGGCTTTCCACTTGCTAAAAATAAGCTTACGGGCCACCTTAAGCTGGAGGTTATAGAAAAGCCCATTACCCTGCTCCTTGTAGCGATATCCAAGGTTTACAGCCCAAAAGAATAGCTGCTTCTTAATACCTGTCAAATCCTTGCCCTTGGCAATTATCTTATCGTAGGTTTTTTCTATAACTCTGGGCACTGCTACAAAAACGGTAGGACTAATCTCTCTAAGGTTATCGGCAATCGTCCCCATATTCTCGGCGTAATAAATGGATATACCCTTATATTGATAGTAATAGCTTACCATCCGCTCGTACACATGGCTTAGGGGAAGAAAACTTAAGGAAACATCGCCAGGGCCTAAAGGAAACAGCTGCGAACTTGCCTCCACATTGCTCAGAAAATTCCTATGCGATAGCATAACACCCTTGGAAAGACCAGTAGTTCCTGAGGTATATATTATCGACACTAAATCATCGGGTTGTACCGTTGGCTTTATCTCGCTTAGCTTACCGGCCATACCTTTGGCGTTATCTTTACCATTCGCAACAATTTCCATCCAACTTGGAATACCCTCAACATCATTAAAAATATATACACCCAGGATGGTGGGAATTTTATCGGCAATGGGCTTAATACTTTCGTAGAGCTGCTTATCGGACACAAAGACCACCTTTGCTTCCGAATGAGATAGTATATGTGCATACTCCTCGTTGCTGATGGTTGGGTAAATAGGCACGTGAACCATACCAGCCTGGCTTACCCCCATGTCAACAAAATTCCACTCTGGCCTGTTATTGGATATGGTGGCAACTTTATCGCCCTTGGTTAACCCCTTGGCAAGAAGGCCAAAGCTAAGGTAATTTGCATTTTCGATGTAATCAGCAATGGTGTACTCAATCCATTTCCCATTCTGCTTGCAAGCAAGCACAGGCCTATTGCCATAAATTGATTTGCCTTGCTCAAGCAAATCGAATAGACGGGTAATCTCCATGGTAACTAATTTAAATTTGCACTAAGAATAAAATGATTATTAAATCAATATATTTAGCTTTACGTCGAACTTAAACGCGTTAAATGTATGAAAAAGATAACTATTTTATTGATCGTTTGTTCAATTTTTTCAATTTCAATAGCGCAAACGCTTGATGCATACCGCATATTTACAGGGGAAGGTGAGTTGTCAGATTTTGGCACCATGGCCAACCAGGTGAGTAATAACCAGGTAGTACTATTCGGGGAGCTGCATGATAACCCCATAGCCCACTGGTTGCAGCTGGAGCTGACCAAAAAACTATTTGATATAAAAGGGCACACCTTAATCCTTGGTGCCGAAATGTTTGAAACCGACAACCAGCTTCTACTTGATGAGTATCTTCAGGGATTAATATCGCAGGGCAGGTTTGAGGCCGAGGCACGGCTTTGGAACAACTACAAAACGGATTATAAGCCTCTGGTTGAGTTCGCCAAGGCGAATAATCTTTTTTTCCTAGGGACAAATATCCCGCGTCGTTACGCATCGATGGTTGCAACGGGAGGGTTTGAGGCACTTGAAAAGCTCACCGATGAAGCCAAAAGGTACATTGCTCCCCTTCCCCCTCCTTACGCCCCTGAACTACCTGGCTACCAAGCTATGCTAAGCATGATGGGGATGCCCGGCAAAGGTGGGTCGACCAACGAAAATTTCCCCAAAGCACAGGCCATAAAAGATGCCACCATGGGATGGGTTATTGCCGAGCACTTAACTGACCATAAGACCATTTTGCACTACCACGGCACGTACCACTCCAACAACTACGAGGGCATTGTATGGTACCTAAATCAGTATAAGCCCAACGTCACAATCAGCACCATTGCCACAGTTCTGCAGAACGATTTGAGTAGCCTTTACGAGGATCATTTAAATCTTGCCGATTTTGTAATTGTGGTGCCCACATCAATGACTAGAACATACTAAATGTGCAATTACGCCAATTGGTTGAAACAATGGATAAGCGCTTAATCCCATTAGCAGTTGCTTTGCTCATCAGCCTCAGCTCAAGGGCTAATTTCGACGATACATCTCTGCCCGACTCGTCGCACCACAACAAATTGTATATTGTTGCTAGCGCTGGTGGGGGGATTTATGCTGGTGGGCTTTCATTCCTAAGCTTGGTTTGGTATAAGGATCACGAGCGCGTTCCATTCCATTTTTATAACGATGTTAAAGGGTACCTGCAGATGGATAAATTTGGCCATGCATACGCCGCTTACTGGGAGAGCTACGCCGCCTACCATGCGCTTCGTTGGGCTGGCCTTAGCAATAATCGGGCATTAATTTGGGGTGGTCCTGTGGGTTTTCTTTTTCAGCTACCCATCGAAATTTTTGATGGGCTATACGAGGGCTGGGGTTTCTCATGGTGGGATGTAGGCGCCAACGCCTTTGGCTCAGCACTTTTCTCGGCACAACAAGCGCTGTGGGGCGAGCAAAAAATGCTGATGAAATTTTCGTACTCGCCCAGCGGGTACCCTAAGTATCATCACATACTTGGGGAAACCCCTTTGGAGAGCTTTTTCCTCGATTACAATGGGCACACCCACTGGTTGTCGATAAACTTAAAGAGTGTTACTGGATTACAGGCCTTACCCCCGTGGCTTAACGTAGCCTTTGGATACAGTGCCAACGGGATGATTAAGGAGTTTGAAAACCCAACCTGGTACAGGGGTGAGCCCTTCCCCCACCTCGACCGGTACAGGCAATACCTATTTTCTTTTGATATCGACTTAACGAAACTACCTGCAAAGCGAAAATGGGTTCGTACCGCACTGCATACAATCAATATGATTAAAGTACCCTTCCCTGCTCTGGAATATAACAGAATAGATGGGGTAAAATTCAGACCGATATACTTCTAGCCCAACCGCTTCTCAAAAATCATTCTAACAAATTCTTCGGAATCACTAGGAGCCACGCCCATATTAATGAATCCTTTTTTATCAAGAAGTTTACAAAGTGAGTCATCATCAATAGGGATAATACCTCGTAGCATCTTGAATCCCAGCTCCCGCGAATGCGCCTCGGCAAAATCAATCATCTCCTTGGCTAAGCCTCTGCCCTGATAGTGAGGGAAAATGGCAAGCCGATCGAGGTACGAAACGGTAGCATCTGAGGCGTCGGGTTTAATGGTGATGGTTCCAACGGGTATCCTACCAATAAACACTAGGTACACATACTTACTCCTTATATCGAGCGATATGGCAGCGTAATCGTCATGCGTATTGTGCCATGATGTTAATCCCTTGGCGATTAGCTGCTCTGCACACTCGCGGATAATATAAAGCACCTCCAGGAGCTGGTTCTCCTTGGCTGGTTGAATAGTTAAAGGTTTAGGGTTCATTGCAAATCTTTTATTTGATAGAATAAACCAATTCACCATTCACAAAGGTTTTCTCAACCTTAACGCTGGGCAACTTGCTATTGGGTGCGGTCATAATATCATCGTCAAGCACAACAAAGTCGGCAGCCTTACCGGGTTCTAAGCTACCCTTAACATCCTCCTCGAAGGCAGCTTTAGCTGCCCAAATGGTCATGGCGCGTAATGCCTGTTCACGTGTAAGGGCGTTCTCCATTTGGAAGCCATCGGGTGGAAAACCATCCATGTTCTGACGGGCCACGCCGGCATAAAACCCATAAATGGGGTTGATGTGCTCAATGGGAAAATCGCTACCGTTGGGTAGCCATCCATTTTGCTTCAGCAAATCTTGGTAGGTGTATGCGTACTTTATCCTATCGCCCAGCCTGTCGACAGCCCAAATCATATCGGAGGTGGCGTGGGTTGTTTGCACCGAGGGTACAATGGCCAGCCGACCAAAGCGAGGCAAATCGTCAGGGTGAATGGTTTGTGCATGCTCAATGCGCCAGCGCAAATCGTTGTCGGGCTCTAAGAACTCCTCAAAAATATCAATCATTAACCTTGCAGCAGCATCGCCAATACAATGCACGGCCACCTGATAGCCCGATTCGTGCGCCTTACGAGAAACAGCCGTTAACTTCTCAGTGGTTTCGAGTTGAAGCCCAATGGTTCCGGGCGCATCGGAATATGGTTCGATCATAAGCGCACCGCGCGAGCCAAGTGCCCCATCGGCAAAAAGTTTTACGGTACGTACCGATAGGTTTGGTGTAACATACACGCCCTTATCGAGAAAATGTTCGTAATTCTCCTGAGTAGGATTTAGCATTACGTTTATCTTCATTTTCAGCTTGCCAGCCTTGTGCAGCTCATCGAAAAGCAAAGCATCGGCTAAATCGGTTCCCGCATCACTAACCGAGGTTAATCCCACTGCAAAACAGTTTTTCTGAGCATTATCGAGAGCCAGCACCTTATCGTCTTTAGAATCGGCAGGTACCAAATCGCGAACCAGGTTAATGGCATTGTCAACTAGCACACCAGTTGGCTCTCCGTTAACCCTAACTATCTCACCTCCGGTCACCAGCGTATCGGCATTAAAGCCTGCCAATTCCATAGCTTTAGAGTTGGCAATGGCAGCATGCCCATCGATACGGGTAAGCAGAACGGGTTTATCGGGGAAGGCTTTGTCGAGCAGCTCCTTGGTGGGGAACTCCTTCACATCCCACTCGTTTTGGTTCCACCCGCGGCCAAGCACCCAGTCGGAAGGATAATTATTTTGATGTTTCACCAGCCTATCAACCGCCTCGGCCCACGAGCCCACTCCGGCAAGCCAAGCATTCCTGAGCCCAAGCCCATACCCCAAGAAATGACAATGGGGATCGATTAAACCGGGGTAAACAGGTTTGCCCTCAAGATCGATTATATTATCAGCTTTATATTTACTCTGTATGGTTTCGCTATCGCCCAATGCAACAACTTTTCCATTGGCAACAGCCATACTTTGGTATATGGTAAAATCGGCATCAACCGAGTAGATTGTGGCGTTTGTAATAATTAAATCCACATTATTTGAAGTACACGACATAATTAAAAAAATTGATAGGGAAGACAGAAATCCTAATGGTTTTAATTTAAGAAACATAGGTAACAGGTTTTAGTTGCACATACAAATATATTGATTTTGTGCAACAAATAATTACTTTTGGAAATATGCTCGAAATAAGGCTAAATGATTTATACCAAAAGAACGATAACAAGATTTTGAAAACCAAACTTAGTTTAGGTTATCTAACTTACCAAACAAATTAATCTCAAATTCAAACCAACGAACGCCATATAAGCCTGAATAGCAACACCTTGTACAGATGAAGTACTTTCATAAAATTACTCTGCAATTCCTTGTCATCATTCTATCCCTTAACGGTTTGCTCGCTCAAAGCATAAAAGGAGTAGTACTTGATAGTATCACTAAAAAACCAATATTTGGGGTAAATATCCATTTAAAGGATAAAGAGACAGGTACAAACACCAACGAAAATGGAGAATTCTATTTTAATCGCTTTAGCCAAAATTTCGATACTGATACATTTCATTTTTCTCATATAGGTTATTCAACCAGAGAGATTCCCTACACAAAGCTTAAGACTACAGGCTTTACTGTATTTCTTTTGGAAAGTGTTCAGAATGTTGATGAGGTAAAGATAACACTACAGAATATACGGAATAATCAAGCTATAAGGTATAAAAAACTAGCATCGCTTAAAGAAGGGCTATACTCATTTGGCGCGTTGATGTTGGGGGGCAACATTTATGTTATTGGAGGAAACTCTTCATACCAAAGTGATGAGGCATTAAAAGCGTTTACATTACATGGTGATGATTTTCTAACAAAACACAAAGCCGATTTTTCATGGCAAAACTACTCGGAAAATATGTATACATATGATATACACTCGGATGAATGGACTACTAGCAATACTAAATTCAGAAAGAGAGCATACCACAATATTAACTATTACAATAACAAAATTATAGTTTTGGGTGGAAAGCAGTTAACAGCGAATAGAAAGTATGAACTATTGGATGAGACAATAGAAATATTCAACATAGAAGTTGGAACAAAAACAGTGGATAGCACCAATCCTCATAAAGCAATAAATTTTGCATCTGTAGTATATGAAAGCAACCTAATTGTTATGGGTGGCTCAACAAAACTAAAACCTGATGGTACTAAGGAATACTCCAATAAGACTCACTTATTAAACCTAGAAACGGGTTACTGGTACGAACTGAACGATATGCCTGCAGCGATGGAAGTTAAAGGCGTTCTTGTAAACAACAAAATTTTCCTAGTTGGTGGGTTTAACACCACACCTTTAAATGAAATTGAATCCTACAACATTACTACTGGGGAGTGGCATACCGAAAGTCATCTACATTATCCTGTTGAGAGGCCAGGTTTAACACTCAACAATAAAATAATTTACATTTACGAAAATGGGCATATTCAAACCTATAACGTTCAAAGCAAAGAAGTTCGATCATTCCCAATTGATCTATATCTAAAGTATTCCGAACTTTTTGTGGCGAACAATAGCCTACTGATACTAGGCGGTTATCTTGAAGATGAGTATTCTACCACCCCATCACCTTACCTTTACAGCATTGATTTAGATGATTTTAAATAGGATTTAAAAAGTGTAACCAGATTACGATATCACTGCAGAATCACATTTGCCATACAATATTTACTATACAATAATTAGGCATTTACATCTCTAATTTACAAATCGCCCAAGGCAACAATATTTACTATATTTGATGGTTCTATTTATTGAGTTGATGTATACCATACACGGTCAATAGCATTAAAATATTTTATTAAATGAAACGGGCTCTCCCCCCTATTCTTATCCTAATTATAATGTGGTTTTCGAGTTGTTACAAGGAAACCATCTCAACTGACCCATCTATTAAGCTTAGCTTTAGCGCCGATACTGTGCTGTTCGATACGGTATTCACCACCATTGGCTCAGCCACGCGTCACCTTAAGGTTTACAACCCAAGTAAAAGCGATATTGAGATTGCATCGATTCGTCTTGCGGGGGGGCAAGCATCGCCCTACCGAATGAATGTGGATGGCGAGGCAACCCCTCACGCCCAAAATATTTTTCTTAGAGGCAACGACAGCCTATTTATTTTTGTTGATGTAAATGTAAACCCCACCAACCAAAACGCTCCCCTGCTTATACCCGACTCCATAATCTTCGAAACAAACGGCAATATTCAGGATGTAAAGCTGGTTGCCTGGGGGCAGGATGTTCATCTGCTGAACAAAGAAATTATTGCAGAGCCAACCCGATTTACAGCCGACAAGCCCTACCTTATTTACAACTACATATACGTTGAGCCCAATGTTGAGCTAACCATCGAAGCTGGAGCAAGGCTTCACTTCCATAACCAGTCACAGCTAGTTGTAAGCGGCACGCTGCACGTGAATGGCACCCTCGAAAATCCTGTAGTATTTGAAGGCGATAGGCTTGAACCATTTTACCGCGACAAGGCCGGGCAGTGGGGAGGCATTTGGCTTGCTGCTGGGAGCCATAGTAGCACTATTAATTGGGCCGAGATAAAAAATGCTATTCACGGGATTATTGTTGATACCGTGGGATTGGCCAACACCACTACGCTCACGCTGCACAACAGCCGAATTGAGAATATGAGCGCCACAGCGCTTTGGGCACGTGGCGCCACCGTGGAGGCTGGCAACTGCCTTTTTGCCAACACCGCCGACTACACCGTGGCCCTTACATGGGGTGGCAGCTACAAGTTCTACCACTGCACCATTGCCAACTACTGGGGACAGTACATCAGCCGGAAAAATCCGGCCCTTTACCTTTGGAACTACTACATTGATGAGAACGGAAATGTTCAACCACGAGACATTGATATGGCACACTTTGCCAACTGCATTGTTTACGGATCGCGCAGCAACGAGCTGTATGTAAACAGTAGCTACCAAGGCCAAGTTGTAAATGCCGAGATGAACTTTCTTTTCGAAAACTCCATACTAAGGGTTGATAACGATTTTGATATCAGCAATCCGAATCGATTCAGAAACATCATTACCGAAAACCCAAAATTTGTTGAACCATTTGAGCAAAACTACGAACTCGACACCCTCAGTCCCGCAAAGGATATTGGAAAAACAGATGTTGCCACCCTTTTCCCCAAAGACCTAAAGGGAATAAGCAGGCTGACCGATAAAGGCCCCGACCTTGGAGCGTTCGAAAGGGTTGAGGATTCTGACATCAAATAGTGTCAACACATCCAGTAGTCCTGCATAGCATAGCAAAAACTTGCTAACTTTACCGCAAGAAAATCATTAAAAAGATCACCTGAGATGAAACATATAAAACATACCATAAGGCTTTCTCTTTTGGCCATTGCGTTTTTGGCAACACTAGGCCAGGATGCCTTTTCGCAGGATAGGTTCCGCATCATGTTCTACAACGTGGAGAACCTCTTCGATCCGTTTAACGACAGCCTTAAGAACGACGATGAGTTTACGCCCGATGGCCCAAGGTTCTGGACTTGGCGCCGTATGACCGAGAAGGTAAACAATACCTACAAGGTTATAACTGCCGTTGGCGAATGGGATCCCCCCACAATGGTTGGGTTCTGCGAAATTGAGAACCGATTTGTGCTCGAGCGCATCACCAAGCACACGCCGCTATCGAAATTTAACTACCAGATTGTACATAAGGAGTCGCCCGACTTTAGGGGTATCGATGTGGGGCTAATCTATCGCCCCGATCAGTTCACCGTGCATGAGGAACGATTTTTCCGGGTTACCTACCCCGACAACCCCGACCGTGCAACCCGCGATATTCTATATGCCCGTGGGGTACTATCGACCAACGACACGCTACACGTATTTGTAAACCACTGGCCCTCAAAATTTGGAGGTGCGCTAGCCAGCGAGCCCGGGCGTATTGCCGCAGGCAAAATTGTTCGCGAAAAGGTCGATTCCATCATGGTGTTCCATCCCAATGCGCACATCATCGTTATGGGCGACTTTAACGACACCCCCAAAAGCCGCCCGCTAGTGGAGGGCCTAAGAGCCGAACCTCCAGCCGAACCGCTTAAGCCCGACGGGCTATACAACCTACACTACGAGTACGAAACAAGAGGCGAAGGAACTTTAAAGTTCCAGGGTGCATGGGAAATTATTGATATGATGATTGTATCGAAAAGCTTACTAAACCGAAAGCACGGCATTTACACTCCTTTTGATGGAGGGAAAATATACCGAGGCGATTTCTTGCTCGAGGAGGATGACAGCTTTGTGGGCGTAAGACCCTTTAGAACATACATTGGCTTTAGGTATCACGGCGGCTATAGCGACCACTTACCAATCTATATGGATTTATTCCCCAACCGTTAACACAACTTTTGATTACTGAACAATGGACAACGCATTAATCATTGTATTTGTTGGCCTTATCGTTTTTGTTTCACATCTGTTCACCGGAATTTTCGAGAGGAAAAGGATTCCCGATGTACTGCTGCTCATGATAACTGGGCTAATCCTTGGCCCTGTGCTCAGAGTTGTTTCGCCCGATGACTTTGGCATTGCTGGCCCAATGTTCACCACCATTACCCTAGTAATAATTCTTTTTGAGGGCGGCTTAGCTCTACGTTTCGACACCCTAAAAAAAGCCTTTAGGGGCACATCGGCCCTTACCGTCACTAATTTTATTGCCACCACTACGGTTATTGGCGTATTGGGTTGGCTTGTGTTTCGACTTAACCCTGTGGCTGCGTTCATGCTGGGAGCTATTCTGGGGGGCACATCCTCGGCAGTGGTAATTCCAATGGTACAGCTGCTAAGGGTGCATGAGGATACCAAAACAACGCTAGTGCTTGAATCGGCCATAAGCGATGTGCTTTGCATTGTGGTGGCATTGGCTCTGCTCGAAACCTTTCAGGTTGATGAGGTACGGGTTGGATTTGTTGTATGGAAAATTATCAGCTCGTTTATTTTTGCTGCTGCCATGGGCTGGCTTGGCGCTTTGGTGTGGTCCATGCTGCTCAACCGTGTAAGAACTATACGAAACACCATCTTCACCACTCCAGCATTTGTTTTTATACTCTATGGTATCGCTGAGATCTTTGGATTTAGCGGCGCCATATCGGCCTTGGCCTTTGGCATTACCCTGGCCAACATCGAAATCTTTAATGTAAGCTTTCTCAAAAAAATAGTAGCCAACAAGCCCATAAGCCTTAACGAAACGGAGCGAGTATTCTTTGGCGAGATAGTGTTCCTTCTCAAAACCTTCTTCTTCATCTACATAGGGCTCTCCATTGAGCTTAACAACATCTGGGCAATCCTGTTTGGGCTGCTCATCTCAATTATTATCTACTTCATTAGAATTCCTGTGGTGAGCATCTCCATTCGCCGCCCCCTGCCCACCACCGACCTCACCATAATGAGCGTTTTGGTTCCCAAAGGTTTGGCTGCCGCCGTGCTAGCTTCAATCCCACTGCAACAGGGCATAGAGGGAGGCGAGTTTATTCGCGATATAACCTACGCAGTAATCCTTATAAGCATCGTATTTAGCAGCGTGCTAGTTCCCCTGGTCGAAAAATCAGGTTATGTTCGGGGCATCTACGGGTTGATGATACGGAAAGGGGTTTTCTTTTGGCGTAGAGATAAGGATAAACCAGTACCATAGCACTCCACCAAATCACAGAACTATCGCAGAGTGATTTATAACACCCCCTTTCCTTATGCAATAACCTGCAAAACGCTTGGCAAATAGCTGAATATTTGCCATTTTTGCCATTGTTTAAAATTCTGATATAGATGGTAACCCTCGATTTTGCAGTATCAAAGGTTTTGGAGTGCGCCAAAGCCGCAATGCCAACCGAAACAGTACCCCTTTGGAACTCTTTGGGAAGGATATTGGCCGTTGATATCACTTCCGATATCAATATGCCCCCATTCAACAAATCGGCTGTAGACGGCTATGCCTGCCGTAAGGACGATTTGGAGTACTCACTAAAAGTTATTGAGGTGATACCTGCTGGGCAGATGCCCCAGAAAGAGGTAGAAAGTGGCACCTGCTCAAAAATTATGACTGGGGCTCCGGTTCCCCTTGGTGCCGACTGTATAATAATGGTGGAAGAGGTGGAAGAGGTAGACAACGACACCATTCACTTTACTGGCAAATTCAAAAAATCGAACATTGCAAAATTTGCTGAGGATGTGAAAATTGGAGATATGGTGCTAGGCAAAGGCACTCTAATTGAGCCACAGCATATAGCCATTCTGGCTGCAGTGGGTATTAACCAAGTGGTGGTAGCGCAGCAACCCAAGGTATCAATCCTTATTACTGGCGATGAGCTGGTTGAGGTAGACGCAAAACCTGTTAACAGCCAAATCCGCAATAGCAATGGCCATCAGCTTTACGCACAGGTTGTACGCGCAGGAGCAATCCCCAACTACGGTGGCATTGTTGATGACACCGAGGAGGCCACTCGCAACGCCATTTCCAATGCGCTAGCTCAAAGCGATGTGGTGGTACTTACCGGCGGCGTTTCCATGGGCGACTTCGATTTTGTGCCCAACGTGTTAAAATCGCTGGATGTTGACATCAAGTTCCAAACCATTGCTGTGCAACCCGGAAAGCCAACTCTATTTGGCGTTAAAGGCAATAAATTTGTATTCGGACTACCCGGCAATCCCGTTTCGTCGCTCTTCCAATTCGATCTATTGGTTCGCACAGCAATTCTGGCAATGATGGGCGCCAACAAGCCAAAAAAGAGTATCGTAAAGATTCCACTGGCATCCGATTATTCGCGCAAACGCTCAGAGCGGCTAGCGTTAGCCCCAGCCAAATTCAACAGCAAAGGGGAGGTCGATTTTCTAGATTACCACGGCTCGGCTCACATATTTTCGCTGGCGCAGGCACAAGCCATGATCATCATTCCCGTTGGGGTAAATTCATTAAGCAAAGGAGACCTAGTTGATGTACGACCACTTTAACCGCCATATCACCTACCTCAGGATATCTGTAACTGACCGTTGTAACCTACGATGTACATACTGTATGCCCGAAGAGGGGGTGAAGTTATTAAGGCACGAGGACATACTTTCGTTCGATGAGATTGCCGACTTTACGCGCATTGCTGCGCATATGGGCATTAACAAGGTTCGCATCACCGGCGGCGAGCCACTGGTTAGGAAAGGAATTGTAGATTTAGTAGAGATGATAGCCAAAATTGATGGCATTACCGATCTGGCTATGACCACCAACGCCATCCTACTTAAACAGCTTGCCAAACCTCTGCGCGATGCAGGCCTAATGCGAGTAAACATTAGCCTCGACACCATAAACCCCGAACGTTTTAAGCAGATTACGCGGGTGGGCAACATCAACGATGTGATTGAAGGAATTCAAGCGGCCAAAACAGCAGGGCTAACACCCATAAAGATTAATTGTGTGGTGAAGGAGTCGTCGAACGAACCCGATGCCCTTGAGGTGAAGAGGTTTGCCCTGGACAACGACCTGCAGGTTCGATTTATCCCCCTTATGGATTTAGACACTGGGGTACACGGAGTGGTTGAGGGCGGCGAAGGCGGCGATTGCGCCATCTGCAATAGGCTTAGGCTAACAGCCAATGGCATTGTTAAACCCTGCCTATTTAGCGATATTGGCTACAACGTAAGGGAACTGGGAGCGCGACAAGCCATACTAAAGGCCATCGATAACAAGCCATCATGCGGAGGAGTAAGCACAAACAGCGAATTTTATAATATTGGAGGATAATCTAACAATCAATCCTGCTCTCGTTATATCGTCAAATAATGACGAGACCCGAGACAGGCAGGCATCCAAACATCAACAGCATATGAAACCAACATTTTCGCATACCGACGAGCAGGGCAAAGCCAATATGGTAGACGTAGGCGCTAAGCCCAACCAAATACGCGAGGCCAAAGCGTCAGGCCATATCAAGCTAAGCCCCGAAACCATTCTGCTAATTCGCGAGAATAGCATGAAAAAGGGTGATGTACTCACCATAGCTGAAGTGGCCGGAATACAAGCAGCCAAGCGTGCTGCCGACCTTATCCCCCTTTGTCACACCCTGCTCCTCACCAAGGTCGATGTAAAAGCATTGCTAATGGACACTGGAGTTGAGGTGAACAGCCGTGTGAAATGCATTGGCCAAACGGGAGTCGAAATGGAGGCGTTAACAGCGGTATCTGTAGGGCTGCTTACCATTTATGATATGTGCAAAGCCGTTGATAAGGCCATGGTTATTGGCGAGATAAAGCTAAACGAGAAAATAAAAACCGACGTTAAGTAACATCTACAAAACAATACAATTATGCAGAAGGTAAAAGTACTATCAGTAAACATATCCACAGAAAAGGGCACGGTAAAAACGCCACAACCCAGCATTGAGCTGAATGAGATGGGCGTTGCCAACGATGCGCACGCTGGCGATTGGCACAGGCAGGTTAGCATGCTGGGCAAAGAGAGCTTCGACCGGTTTTCGCAGCTTGCGGGCCGTGAAATAAAGTTTGGCGAGTTTGCTGAGAATATCACCACCGAGGGGGTTGAACTGGTTAACACCAAACCCGGCGATAGGTTTGTGGGTAAGGATGTGGAGTTGGAAGTTACTCAAATTGGCAAGAAATGCCATGGCGACAGCTGCGCCATTTATCGCGAGGTGGGCAACTGCGTTATGCCCAAGGAGGGAATTTTTGTGTGGGTAAAACGCTCGGGCACGCTCAAGCCCGGCGATGAGCTGGAGTACATCCCCAAGATTTACAAGGTAATGGTTATCACGCTAAGCGATAGGGCCCACAAGGGAACCTACGACGATAAGAGCGGCCCTGCCGTGGTGGCTAAGGTTGACGAATTCTTCGAATCGATAAAATGGCAGCACACCGTTGACACTATGGTAATTCCCGACGACGACAGGATGCTCCGCGGAAATTTGCTTAAAGCAAAGGAAATGGGCTACGATCTAGTGATTACCACGGGAGGAACTGGCATTGGCGAGCGCGATATAACCCCCGATGTGGCCAAAGAGATGCTCGACAAGGAAATACCTGGCATTATGGAGATGATTAGGATGAAGTATGGTGCCGAAAAACCCAACGCCTTACTTAGCCGTGGAGTTGCAGGAATCATGGGCAACACCTTTGTTTACACCCTACCCGGTAGCGTTAAGGCGGTTAATGAGTACATGACCGAGATAACCAAAACCCTAAAGCACCTGTACCTAATGCGAATGGGGATTGATAGTCACTAATACAATACTAGACTACCATAAAATGAATTTAATAAACGCTGGTAAGCTATGGTGAGCAAAACCAGCGTTTATTAGTAATGCCTCTAAAATACATTCGACAAAAACTTCTTAGAAACTGTTTAAGTTTTATTCCTAAAAACATTTTGCTAATTGAGGGTGTCCAAAAACGGATTCCCTCTTTTTTTGTTCAACAAAACACTGATTGTCAGTAAAATAGTTGTGGAATAATTTGGCTATATGCTTGATGTTTAGTATATTGAAGCATGAAAAATATAGCATTCAAAGACTATTCTCAAGGCCAATCAGAACTTTTTCCCTCAAGGCTCGATGAATACATACCCGAGTCCTCTCCAGTTCGCCTAGTGAGTAAAATTGTTGATCAGCTAGACATATCAAGCATCACATCTGGCTACAAATCAGGAGGATGCAGGGGTTACCACCCTCGAATGATGATTAAAATACTGTTTTACAGCTACTTGAGCAATGTGTATTCTTGTCGAAAGATGGAAGCCGCGCTAACCGAAAGCATTCACTACATGTGGTTGTCGGGCAAGCAATTCCCTAAACACAGCTGCATCAATGAGTTCCGCAGCACCAGGCTGAAAGATCATATCAACTCATTATTCACGCAAGTTGTCTTCATGCTGGTTGAGCTGGGCTACGTTAGCCTTGATGTGCAATACGTTGACGGCACTAAGATAGAAAGCTCTGCCAACCGGTATACTTTTGTTTGGCGCAAGTCGGTTGAGCGCTATAAAGCCAATCTTGAGAAGAAGGTAAACGGCATCCTGGCCCAAATAGAGCAAGGAATACAGGATGACAACCAAGCAAAAGAGGATATACTTCCAGCTGTTGATTCAGCCACCTTACAAGAAAAGATAAGTGAGCTGAATAATCGCAATAAGGGTATCGATACAGCGGAGAGGAAGCTGTTACATGAGCTAGAGAGTAAGCACCTGCCCAAGCTGCAAGAGTACGAACAGAAGCTCGAGGATATTGGCGACCACCGGAATTCATGCTCCAAAACGGATAAGGAAGCCACCTTCATGCGCATGAAGGAGGATCACATGAAGAATGGTCAGCTCAAGCCAGCATACAATATCCAAATCAGCACGGAGAATCAATTCATCACCAACTTCGCCCCATACCAAAACCCAACAGACACCAGGACTTTAATCCATTTCCTGGAAAGCTTTAAGGCTAAGTACAACAAGCAGTCCGAGGTTGTGGTTGCCGATGCCGGGTATGGCAGCGAAGAGAATTACGAGTACCTTGAAAATGAATCAGTAGAAGCATACGTTAAGTACAACTATTTTCACAAGGAGCAGAAGAAAGCCTTCAAAGCTGATCCGCATAAGGTAGAGAATCTGTTTTACAATCAAGAGCATGATTTCTTCGTATGCCCCATGGGCCAGCATATGGATTTTGTTGGAGAGTATGAAAAGGCTAATGCTTCCGGTTACGTGTCAACCATCAGCAAGTATCGGGCAAAGAGCTGTCATGGATGCCCATCCAGAGGGCGATGCTTTAAAGGAAAGGGCAATAGAACCATTGAAGTAAACCATAAATTGCGGGACTACAAACAGAAGGCAAAAGAAAAGTTAAACTCGGAACAAGGGCTGGTACACCGAAGCAATAGACCGATAGAACCGGAGGCGGTGTTTGGTCAGATAAAGTTTAACAAAATGTTTAATCGCTTTAGGCTAAAGGGACTCGATGGGGTGAATCTGGAATTTGGGCTCATTGCTATTGCCCTGAATATAAGCAAGATGGCTAAACGACGGGCAGGTCGGCTTGCTGCTGAGATTTTTTACGCCTTTTCAAGCTATGTATTGCCAATTATGCGGCATGTTTTCATTCAAAGAAGGCAAATAATGAATTTGGTGCTAGTTCAAGTGAAATCCTAAAACGATAAGATTTTGTAAATAAAAAGAGGGTGCCAATTTATGGACACCCTCAACTGAAAATCAAAGTGCTAATTTAGAAACTGTTTAAGTTTTAAAAAAGTACATTCAAAGACACAAAAAAGTGGCTATTTATTAGCTAATTAGGAAAAACTTTCTGAGCTTGCGCAAGCAACCAAACTTGAATAAGCGATGAAAGAA
>Ga0334893_1000254_pt1 | contig 84971 bp, 69 predicted proteins | sample GraSluR3_MG_5_FD_207218 | JGI IMG/M metagenome (GOLD analysis project Ga0334893, IMG submission 207218) | Sludge microbial communities from methane-producing bioreactor in Wageningen University, Netherlands - Granular Sludge_09_05-R3 | ecosystem: Engineered > Bioreactor > Anaerobic >...
TCCTTTCAGATGGTGTGAATTTGTTTATAGATAATTCAATTTTATCACAATCTGGTGAGGAGTTATATTTTTTATGCAAGAAAAAACCCTGCATTTATGCGGGTTGTGGCGTTTTGCAAACGCCTATTTAAAGTATGTAACGTGGAGGATAATTATGTTTGCCCAGGAAAGGCTCGACAAGATATATCAAAGAATCTGCCAGGATGGCAAGGTTTTTGTAAAAAAGCTTAGTGAAGATTACAAGGTTTCAGAAGACGCCATAAGAAAAGACCTTAAGGTATTGGAAAAGCAAGGAGTAATTCAAAGGACCTACGGAGGAGCCATACTTAAAAAACAGCTTGTTTCTTTTTCTACAGTAAACGACAGGAAGGATCCTGCGGTAAGACCTGTAAAGAAAATCATCGCTCAAAAAGCCTTTGACGCTTTAAAGAAAAACGAGACGATAATTTTAGACATCTCCACCACCAACATGGTTCTCGCTGAGCTTATACGAGACTCCGGACTGGAACTGACGGTCATATCAAATTCAGTTGATATTTTATACATTTTATCTAAAAGCAAGTCGGTTACTCTTATCAGCCCCGGGGGCATGTTCTTTCCGGACGCCGGTGGTTTTGTCGGCAGCGAGACCATAGACTCCATAAAAAAATACAACGTCCAGAAGGTTTTTATAGGAAGCTGCGGCATCGACCTTGAGACCGGAAGCCTAACAACCTTCAATGTGGAGGACGGCAATACCAAGCGGGCATTCATAAATGCTGCTAGAGAGGTTTTCCTCGTTATGGAAAACAAAAAGTTCTTTCACGAAGGGATCTACAAGTTTGCCGAGCTCTCTCAAATTGATACGGTCATAACGGAAGACCTGCCATCAAAGACCATTCAGAACCGATTGAAAAAATCTAAAATAAAAATTTTATAGGAGGATTACTATGCAAAAAATCAATTTAGGAGTAGTAGGATATGGAGGGATAGCAAAAATCCACGCCATCGGATTGTACGCCATGAAGACCATGTTTGAAGACATGGAATATTCCCCGGAATTATATGCGGCGGTAAGCAGTAAAAAAGATCTGGGGTTTCCCGGTTTTGAATACGTAACATCAGATCTTCAACGATTGCTGGATGATCCCAAGGTCCATGCACTGGATGTATGCACACCTAACTTTTTGCACTACGAACAAGGAACTAGGGTTCTTGCATCGAAAAAACCCCTGTATATGGAAAAGCCCGTTGCAAAAGACATACATCATGCCAAGGAGCTTGCTGAAATTGCCGAAGCATCACAAATAGTCAATCAGAGCGCTCTCATGTATAGATTCCTACCCGCCATCGCAATGGCAAAGGATCTTATTTCCTCCGGAAAGATCGGGGATATAATCCACTTCAGATTCGCTCTTTATCATAAAGGATATTTAGATTCCCAAAGACCTATGTCCTGGAGGCTCTCTCAAGACAAAGCAGGTGGAGGAGCCCTTGTGGATCTGGGTATACATATGGCCGATTCGGTCAGGTTCCTGCTAGGGGAACCACAAAAATTAATGGCCCAGACGGACATTTACTACAAGGAAAGATATGCAGATTCCTCACGGACCAGCAAGGTGCCATCAGAGGTGGATGAATGGGCTCTTTTAAATCTAGTGATGGAAAGCGGGGCAAAGGGCACTTTGGAGGTATCAAGGATTACTTCAGATCTTAAGGAAGACACAATTATAGAGATCTTTGGAAGCAAGGGGAGCATAAAGATCCATTCCGACGATGTGGATTTCCCCACCGTTTATCTTCAAGATACAGGTCTTATGGAAAGGGGCGCAGTACGAGCCGAGGGAGACTTTGCAAAATACCACAAGACTATATATCCAAGCCATAAATTTGACTTGGGTTGGATGGTAAATGCCCATTTGGCGTCCATGAAGAACTTTTTAAACAACGTAAATGCAGGTAAGATTCTCCATCCGGAAACCCCCACCCTTAAGGAGGCTTACCTGTCCCAGCGAATCATCGCCCTGGCATATGAATCCGTTGAGAATGATAACAGCTGGATCAGCTTCGATAATTAATACATATTGTTTAAGCCGGTGAACCTGGCTGATCAAAAAAAGCATCCCCTGCTTGATTTCAAGCAAGGGATGCTTTTGGTTTATGCTGATTCCTTTATTATATTTTCATCGATTTTAATATCATCAGCCCTTTTTTCTTTCCTGTCTGCCAACCCTTGAGCATGGCTGGTATCCAAATGCCGCATCTCTCTGATTAAAAATACAGCCGTTATCATGGAAGCTAAAACATCCGCCAGGGGCATTGATGCATACACTCCCCTAAGTCCGAAAAACCTGGGTATTATCAATAATGCAGGAATCAAAAAGAAGAACTGCCGGGACAAGCTTAAAAACGAAGCGTGCTTCGGCTTTCCTACCGCCTGGAAATAATTTGATCCAACTACCTGGAATCCAACCAACGGCAGCATTGAAAGGCTGATTTTCATCTGCAGCTTGCCTATTTCTATAAGCTCCGCATCCGACCTGTTAAATATAGAAACGAGCTGTTCCGGAAAGAGCCTGGTCGCCACAAAACCAAAAGTCGCTATACCAACAGCCGCCATTATTCCTAGCTTGAGGGCTTCCTTTACCCTGTCGTATTTTCTGGCACCGTAATTATAGCCTATAATTGGCTGCACACCCTGATTTATGCCAAACATTGGCATAAGTATCAAGGTGATGACGCTTATCGTTATCCCCATGCCGGATATGGCCACATCGCCACCGTATTCGAGGAGGCTTTGGTTTAGCACCATATTCTGGAGACTGCTGGCAAGCTGCATCGCAAAGGGAGCGAATCCCAGGGTAGCTATTAGTTTAATTGTCTTCACTTCAAGGCGCATGTTGCTTTTATGTATCTTCAACAAGCTTTTTCCGCCGAAAAAGTAGTAAAGCACCCACACCATTGAAATAGCCTGAGATATAATTGTGGCAAACGCCGCCCCTTTCATTCCCCATCCAAAGGTGAAAATAAAAATAGGATCCAATAGAATATTAATCCCCGCTCCTATCAGCATTGTCTTCATTGCAATCTGCGGGTTCCCCTCTGCTCTTATGAAGTTGTTCATCCCAAAGCTTAAAGACTGAAATATGTTCCCTGCGAGTATGATCGACATATAGTCCTTTGCGTAGGGCATAATTGCCTCGCTCGCTCCAAAAAATTTAAGCATCGGCTCTAAAAATGTCAGCCCTAAAACTGTAATGGACAGGGAAACTCCTATAAAAAGTACGAAGGCATTGCCGAGAACCTTCTCTGCCGCTTCTTTTTTTTGCTCACCTAATCGTATCGATATAATAGAATTCGCTCCAAAGCCTATCAACATCGAAAATGCCATCCCTATGAGCATCACCGGAAATCCTACCGTAGTTGCACCTATTCCTAAAGATCCTACTCCGTTTCCGATGTATATTCTATCCACTAAATTGTAAATGGCATTTACCAGCATTCCCACTATTGCAGGCACTGAAAATTTAATGAGAAGCTTAGATATTTTAGCTTCCCCCAGTTGTGTAGCATTGTCCATGTTTCATTCTCCTCGATTTTGCATTTTAACTAAGATTAATTAGAGTGCTAACTAATTGTCTCATAATATCATTTTACTAGCATCTTCTATCAAAATCAAGGACTTTTATCCATAAGCTTTATTCTATTGCAACGTATTCTTTTTGAATGTTTTTTACCACCAAGGTTGTTCCCTTGTAGAATCTTCCTTTTATATCACCCTCGCCGTCTAGAACCTTGCAAAAGGTGGCGATTTCACTTGGGGTGCCAACCACTCCTGCATTGATTTGCTTTCCAGCTATTATGGTCCCGCCTTTAACGACGCTGTTTGATTTCTCGTAGACTACCCCTCTTCCCGCCATAAGGTTGGACTGGTAGCTTCCTTCTCCTGTTATTATTATGTCTCCGCTTGAATTTACGGTAGCGCTTTGAGCGTACTTTACTCTAAGTATCTTGATGTCCTCCAGCTCTTCGTCCATCAGGTCTTTATAGTCCATTAACGTCTGATAGATTTCATTGAGCTCTGTAAATCCCTGTTGGTGAAGCAGCTTTATTTCCAAAAATGCATGCCTGATTGATTTTTTCAGATCGTTCAATGTTTCAAGCTGAGTGACGCTCATGGAGACGGAGCTTCTTTCCATTTCCTTTATCAATTCATCAAGATTATCCTTTCCTACATTAATTATCTCAAGAATTCCTCTTGCATCCTTAACTTCGACCTGATGGAGGCCTTTGAATATCTTCTCGATTTCTATTATCATTTCTTCCACGACATTGACTATAACATGAAAAATGCTGCTTTCATCTCCTGCCTGCAGCCTTCCTCCTATGACCTTGCCCTCTACATCAATATTTTGCATGGCAAATACTTGGGAGTGATACACAGAGCCGATAATCTTCACGTTTCCCGTGGCTCTTATCACCATGTTATCCTGGACATTGCCCTTTACTACTACATCCCCGTCAAAGTCGATATCTTCAGTATCCTTATCCAGATCGCCGATTACTGTCAGTAGCGGCACCACGCCAATTTGACCGTTTTTGGCAAATGGCCTCCCGTCTATAAGGGAATACAGCTCGTCTCCCCTTTTTTCTGCCCCTTTTCCAGGGGTTAGCTCCTCATCCTCAACGGGCGATACCTCCATGATCTCACCCAGGACGTTCATTCCCGGAGATCCCATTATTGCAGGCATGGTCTTCTTAGCCAAAAGCTCCCCTTTTCTCACTATCGGCTCCAGCCCCTGCAAAATCTCCTTGTCGCTTAATTCTTCACAGTAATAAAATTCTGTCTTCCTGCTAAAAACCGGGCTTTTCCCCTTTGCCGCCACGACCTTCACAGTCTCCTTTGCTTCACAGGCCTCTGTCACCGCAGCTTCGTCTATAAGCTCTCTTTTGATGCCAAAATCCTCTAAGGTCGCCATGCACTCTTTTAAAGAAACTTTTTCCGGTTCTATAGGGTAAAACCCCGGTTCAAGCACTGTTTTTCTTGATTTTGGGACATCCTTCAAATAAAAGCGCTTGCCGTATTTTCGATCTATGGTCAAGTACGCGCAGACTTTATCACTTGAAAATCCCACCTTTAAATGCTTTTCTGCCGGTATGTCCTCAAATGCAAAGCTGACCTGATCCCGGGCGCTTAAAACCGTATTGATGGAGGCCTTCTCGCCGTTGACGAACATGTCCATCTGTGGATCTTTGATGAAAACGGAGGGTTGTGAACCCTTGCCTGTAGCATCCGTTACCAATAGCTTTCCATCAACGATTTCTACATAGCCGTCTCTGTTGTTCGGATCTTCTTTTATTTCTGATTTGACCTTTTCTATGTTGAATTTGCCGCATTTTTTAACCAGGCCCATCATTTTTATCGATGGCCTTTCAAGTTCTTCAATCCTAAGCTTTCCCTCGCCACATTTAAAATGCTTTGCAGCCATTTCCATTGCTTCCCTGCTGCTCATCGCCTCAAAAATCATATGCAATCCCTCCACAAAAAAGGCAGCCCAAAGGCTGCCTCATAAAATTTTAGTTTTACAGACTAAATTCCGGCAACCCGACCATCCTATCCTTCGACTTAGACTCGTGGCTTTGCGTCATCGCCTTTCGACGATTTTGCCTTTTATTTTTCTTCTTCTATAAAATACTATCACAATGCAATTTAGGTGTCAAAAACAATCAGCCTTTGACTATGAGCATATCCTTGTTTAAGATATGATCATCTATCCAGTTGACCACAAGCTCAAGAATCGACAAGATGTAGCCCTCCTGGTCATCGTCCACCTTCTTTAAGTCGACGCTTTTTATCTCGTTGATGAACTCCTCATGATAAACCTTGTGTGAAAACAGCTTCTTGTAACCTATTTCTTCCATGTAAGCCTCTTCTGTTTCAAAGTGGAATATAGTATAAGCCTTTAACTCCTCTAATATATCCACGATCTTGTCATATTTGTCTTCTATAAACTCATTTTTCAGCAGATTATAAGCTCCTGCCGCTATTTCAAACAGTTTTTGGTGCTGTTGGTCGATAACCTCTATGCCGACGCGATAATCCTCTTTCCATTTGATCAAAGAAAATCCCTCCTCTTTGGGGCGTTCACACAGGGATTTATGAAAAGATTGTGTGACAGCTTCAAGCGGGGTAAAAAAGACCACACTTAAGGTATAACTGTCTTAAGTGTGGTCTACTTTTATTTATGCCACCCAGTTATATCCTGTCATGGCTTGGTCAACGATATGGTTAAACACGATACTGCTCTTATGTAGGAACACCTCTCGGTCGTAACTTTCCGGTAGGAAAGTGTTAAGCACCGTGACAATCTCGCTCTTGACACGCTCTTTTGGCTGCGGGTCATTTTGCCAGCCGACAACAAACAAATCCTTTTTCTTAGAGATCAGCGTGTTATATAACTCCTTCGCTGCCAGTTTTACTTTTTTCTCTTCCTCCTGTGTAAGATGCTCTTTGCAAAGCAGATCGAAGATTTCGAGCTCTTCTTCAGTAAGCTCTTCTTTAATATGGCGTTGTTCTTCCTTGAATAGCTGTTCCATTAATTCAAGAAGCTTTTCATAGAAATCATCATTCCGAGAACCTCCAGCGTTATATTCATCGACAATGTTACGGAAACGCTCAGCAAACTGTGTGCGGGTAACGTTCCGGCGTAGCATTTTTTTCAGTTTTTCTTCAATCAACTCTCGCAAGTCAGATATGGCAAGATTTTTATTTCGCAGCTTCTTGAATTGTTCGCGGAGTTCATCAACATCGATTTTTGATAGATCTAACTCTTTGCCGGATTCATTGATAGTGTATTTACGAGCGTCCGCAGAAGTTATAACGCTTTGATCAAGCAACTCGTTTATTTTTGCTTGTGCTGACTCTATCTTTTCCGGACGGATTTTACCGTCGATAATTCCTTTTAAATATAAAATGGCTTCTTTAAAAATCGGGTTAAAGTCCATTTTGAAGATATCAGGACGCAAGGATTCATATAGGTTGTCCACCGTATTGGCAAGAACGCTAAACTCATTTTTTACATCATCGTTACCAACAATTGTGTTGGCGTAGTCCTCAAAAAGGGACAGATTACGAAAAACATCGTTTTCATCCACAACAGCTTTTAGGTCCACACCGTGAGCGAAGCAGAATTTGCAGGTCATTTCTATACTCTCATTAAGTTGAGAGAGGAGCTTGGCAATATCTTTAACCGGTACATCGTCACTGTCGCTAGCTGCGTAATCGGCAAGAGCGCGTTTCAGATACTTGAAAACATCCAGATAATCAATTATAAGACCGCATTGCTTATTGCCGTATACACGGTTGGCACGGGCGATGGTTTGCATAAGTGTGTGACCCTTCATTGGCTTGTCAAGATATAGAGTAGACACTGACGGCGCATCAAAGCCGGTCAACCACATGGCACAGACAAATACCAGCTGAAGTGGGTTATCCGGATCTTTGAAGTTATCCTCAATATCAAAGCCGTTTTCATCTACTCGGTTCATTCGTTCCCGGTGCGGCTTTATGGAAAGACCCTCAGCTGCAAATTTCTTTTCCTCATCAGCATCTTCACTAATAACAACGGCCATCTCCACTTTACGCATATAGTCGACGATATCTTTCAAGCGTAGCTTTTCATCCTCATCAGAAGTCTGCGAAATCTGCTTGTTAAGCTTTTTGATTTCTTCCTTCCAGTAAAAGCTCACCTTATCGTACATCTTAACAGTTGTGAACTTATCTACCGAAATAACCATGCCCTTACCTCGAAAACCTCTGCGCGGGAAATGATACACGATATGTTGCGCAATAGCGTCCAGACGGTCATCGCGCTTGATGACCTCAAGTTCCTTTGCATAGTGGTTTTCAAGGCGACGCTGCTCGGCTTCTGTCAGGTTTTCTTCTTCCAGAATATCCGCAAAATCAGAATCGAGAAAATCGTTCTGCAACTCCACTTCCGGCACGCGTTTCACATAGTAAAGCGGCACGGTGGCATTGTCTTTGATGGATTCGGCAAAGTTATATTCACTGACATAATCGCCAAACCACGAATTGGTCAGTCTCTTATTGCCCAGAAGCGGTGTACCGGTAAAAGCTAAATACTGCGCATTAGGTAGACCGTTGCGCATATTTTCCGCTAAATCCTTATACTGTGTGCGATGCGCTTCATCAACAATTACAACAATATCATCACGAGTGGATAATACAGGGTACTTTTTGCCTTTGTCATAGCGGAATTTATGTATCAGAGTGAATAGAATAGGTTTATTGGTCTTTAACTCCTCACGCAATTGCTTGCTGTTGGCAGGCTGCACCTTGTCCTTATCTGTTATAAACTCTGTTCGCAGGAAGTTCTTATAAATCTGTGTATCCAGATCATTCCGGTCGGTCACTACAAGAAAAGTAAAATTACCGGTACATTTGTGCTTGATTTTGCGGGCGAGCATTACCATAGAGTAGCTCTTTCCGCTGCCTTGCGTATGCCAAAACACGCCCAGCTTGCCTTGAAGCTGTTCGCGATTAAGAAAAGCATTATAGGCGTTGTTGGCGCCAAAGAATTGGTGGTTTTTTGCGATAATCTTTGTACGGCGGCGGTCGTAAAGGATAAAATTTTCAATGTAGTCAAGCAGAATGTCCTTTTTGCATAAACCGTTAATAAAATACTCAAGGCTGATACAATTCTCACGAATCTGCTTGCGATTTGGGTTTTCTTTTTCGCTCTCTATCTTTAGCCACTCAAAGAAATGTATATAATCAGCACCAAAGCTGCCGAGACGAGTTTCCATGCCATTGGAGAGAACGCAAATCTGATTATAGTCGAACAGGTACGGTATATCCTTCAGATAGTTTTGCAAATTGATGTCATAGGCATTTTTCACCGGTATGTTAGAATTTTTTAGCTCAATGAACACAAGAGGTAGACCATTTACAAAGAGTATCAAATCCGGTCTGCGCCAGTGTGTTTCTCCTTTAATCCACATTTGGGATGCAACATGAAAACTGTTCTTTTCAGGCTCGTCAAAATTAACCAGCTTGAGAATGTTGGAGGTTTTTCTCTCGTCCTGCTGATATTCAACGGTGATGCCATTGCGGATTTTTTGGTAGTTATAGTAATTTGTCAGCATTAAATCACCGGAAACAGGCGTATGGCAAAGCTTTTCACACTCAGCCCTTATTGTTTCCTGTGGAATATCCGGGTTAATACTACAGAGGCTTTCAAACAATATGGCAGGCAGGACGACCTGCTTTTTATTCGCTCTCCCTGTGTTGTCCGGCAGCGTCTCAGGATCTTCGGTATAACAGCGCAAAACATCATAGCCCTGTGATTCTTCCAGAGCCTTTATTGCAGCCTGTTCTATCATATCTTCGGTTATGATTTTTGGCATCTGTTACACCTCCTAAATATTTACAAAGGTAACGCCATTATTTTTAAGATTTTTCCAATAATCCTTTAAGTAACTTTTGGGCAAGCATTCATAGATAAAAACCCAAAAAGAGTCAAAGTTATCTTCATTATTAGCCAACTCCTTTGCATACTCTTTGTAGGGCTTAATATCTGATGTTTTTCCGGTTTTTTTAGTGTATAAATAAGCCATTAAGAGGCAAACCGCATTGTTGCTTTTTTTCATTTCATCAAAGCTTATTTTTTCTAATAGAAAATTGTACTTTATAGCAAAATAAATAGAAAAAGAAACTGCTTCATAGTTTTGAGCAAACAAACCCTCATTGTAAATTAACTGAGAAATATGTTTTATTTCATCGCTGTTTACACCATATGGAATAAAGATAAACTCCTCTAACATCGGTATAACATACGGGTAAATAATACATAAATGGAGTACTGTTTTTACGAGATACTGCTTAGCATTATTTGTGAGTTTTTTATTTGCTAACACTTTAATAGCATATTTTAAAATTGCAGCATTTTCTGAGTTTTGAGTCATCAACTCTAATGCCAAATCTATATATGCTTGAACATCCTTATAGTCCATTTTGTCTTTCATGTCAAAAGAGCTGAATGTATTAATTTTTCTGACCCATTGTTCAGTAGAGGCTATTGGCAACTCTGAAATCTTTGTTTTCTTGTGATTTAATGTCAAATCAAAATAGCGCAAATAAGCGGACAGCTTGAGCAGAAAATCTTGTGCTTTCTCATACGATTGTGTATAGCAAGTGTAGTCATCAATATTACGGATGAATCGGAAACCTTTATCGTACAAAGCTTTGTCCACTTTAGTTAGAGTTATTTCAGAAAGCAAGTTCGATGCGTGAGGTCCAATAAGAAGCCCATGTGTCTCACCACGCTTTATATTTCTTGTATAGAAATCAAGTTTATTGTACCACTCGTTATGATTATTCCGGTTTTGTTTTGCAACATCCTTTCCTACTAATGCCCATGATAATGAGTGAGAATATATACTTGGAAAACAGTGTGAGATATCTGCATTAACCATATACCGCATTCCAATTAGTAAATCGGGTTCTGGACTGCCATCAATTTTCCAGTTGCTGTAGTTCATCTCAAAAAGCTTACTTGATCCTAAACGCTTTCGAATATGTATTCTACTGATTTTATAGCTTTGATTTTCTGTTTGAGTCTTAAAGTATGCTTGCAGCTTATCCCAGTTGTCTGAAATGGCTTGGCATAAATGATGATATGCTACCGGATTAGGTATTCCAAGAGGACGAGGTATATTTATATTCCTCATGTTTTCATAAAAAACATATCCCATTTCTTTTTTAGGGAAATTCGGATGATTGTTTAAGCAAAAGTTGCAAAACTCTTTTGAGGTAAATATTGGAGGTAATTTTTCGCTAAATAGTCCTTGTCCGAGCAATCCTGTATAAATATCTTTGGAGGAAATTTCATCCATGAAAGCATGGTATGTTTTAAAATCGGGCATTATCACACCTCCAATTTGCCACTCATCAGTCTGGGTAATAATAGATCGCGTTGTTTGGCGAGGTTAAAATTCTGTTCTTTTAGTGACTCAATGAGCAACAATTTATCTTTTAAAAATATAGAAAAATTTTTCTGCAGGTCATGGGGAGCCACTAGAACCTTTTTACTCATTAACTCTTTCCAATGTCGTTTATATTCGCTTGTTTCAACCAAACCACAAAGCGAATAGTACAAATATACCGTTAGCATATCACCTTTGGCGGTATAAGGAACAACGTTTTCAGATAACGAAAATGGAGTAATCATCAACTGATATTTACATGAATGATCGCCAAAAAGGGCTATTGGATTTTCAATAGATGCAATATGAGATGGAGCGTCGTTATGAAAACCCGCATATGCATCCTGTGACTGATCTATAACTATTACTTTTCCTTCTGGCAATGTATTTTCTGATTTATACAATGTTCCAAACGGAAGGCGGTTCACTAAGCTTTTAACCTTTTTTACTTCCCACCCCTCAGGCAAACCGTTTACAAACTTTGTGGTCTCGTGACCGGGGAAGCGGAAACGCACAAACCATTCTTTGTATAGCTCCTGTGCAGCCTTTTCCAGCAGTGCAATGCGCTTGTTGTTGTTCTCAATCAGATCATCGTAGGTGGAGAGGATATCGGCGATGCGCTGCTGGGTGGGTAGGTCGGGAATTTTAATCTTCAACTTATGAGCTAAATTTCTATTTAACCCTGGAACAGCGGCATCGTTATTGTAGCTTTCTAAATTGAGCAAAGTCATATAGTAAAATAAAAACTTCATATCACAGCAATCATCAACGTTATCAATATAAAATGCTGTGTCAATGCAATAAAAAGGGGATTCACTTAAAAAAACCGTCCCCACAGAGCCCTTTCTACCAATAATTATTCCTCTTTTGGCTAAAGCATTGTCCGAAAAGCCACAAACACCTGCAGAAGAGAACACCTTATATTTCCCAGATTTTCTTTTTTCTGCTGTGAGTGCCTTTCCATATATAAAAGGCGCAACTTCACCTAATCTTTTTTCTTCCCATTTAGTCATTGTCCCTAATCCACCTCCTCCCAATAAGTAATTTGGGAGGCTTTATCTTTTAAATTACTTATAAGTTTCGTTTTATTGAAGTTTGTAGAATTTAATTTCAAAATACATTTTCTCGTATAATCTCTTAATAACAAAATATCTTCATCATAAATTTCAGAAACAATTCCGTCGTGAACAAAATTGGAACGTTTTTTATATAAACGCTTTATATTTAAATAGCAATTTAATATGTCGCTTTTTTCTGTAAATAATAATACAGAAATTCGTTTTGCTAAGCATTCTTTTTTTGAATTATCTTTATTTAAAAACAAGATTTCCAAAGCAGTTATCAATAATGTAATAGAAATAAAATTATCCTCATGGTAAGACAAATCGTAATAACCATAACTTGAATTTATAACAGGATTTTTTAATGGCAGTGAAACTAATCTTATATCTTCCTGTAAAATATTCGCTTCTTCATTAGTACATGAGAACTTCTTAATAATTTTACTTGCCAAGGCCTCTCCAACTGGTATTATGGCGGTATGCACTGAAGAAACCATCGTTTCACCAATTTGTTTTTTTTCGCTTTTTAATGAAATTGCTAATCTTTTGAACATTAAGCTTGCTTCTTTAAAAAGTCTTAGCTTACGTATTATATTATCAAAGTATTGCAAGGAATCATCGCTAAGGCTATCAAATTTTAATTTTGCATCAGTCGGAGCTAGTGAAATATCACAAAGTTTATATATGCAAATAACGTCTAATGTTTCTTTATCAATACGTGCAGATTCATAATCGCGTCTTAAAGATATTGCATCTCTTTCGAATATTTCATTTAAGTGATCTTTGTGCGGAATTAACGATTTTCGACAAAAAGAGAACCCATTATCGAGTTTTATATTTAAAATCGATTCCTCTGCTCCAAATAAAACAGCACATACTTCTAAATTATAAGTTTCAGTCATCTAAACATCCCTCTTAAATTCTCGACAATTTTACTTTCAAGCTCTTCTGCTTCTTTGTTAAGGGATTCAAGTTCGGCTTGTAAATTTAGCATTTCTGCTTTGAATTCCTCTTCAGTCATGCCATCATCCTCTATTACCACACCGACATATCTGCCGGGATTGAGCGAATAATCCTGATCTATAATGCCGTCTTCGCCGTCAAGTTTAGCCACTTTACAAAGGCCGATCACATCTACATATTTTCCGTCAGGAAAACGCTCAATAAGCCAATCAATCTGTTCCTGCCAGTAGCTTTTTGGAGGGTTATCCTCATCATCTGAAATGTCAGGAGCCGCTGCCAGCCTGTCGCGGTATTCCTGTAGCAATGCTTCATATTCCTCGGTTTTGCCTTCATAAAGCCTTGTAATAATACCAAGATTTTTTATTTGCTCATCGGAAAATTTACGTTGGGCACGGTTTATCTGTGTGAAGATATTGCGAGCATCTATGAAGAGAATTTCATCTTTATTTTTCTTTGCTTTATCAAAAAACCATAGCGTTGCAGGAAGTGTAACGCTGGTAAACATATTTGAAGGTAATGTCACCATCTGGCTGATGATGCCGCTTTTAATCAGTTTTATGCGTATATCCTTTTCACTGTGTCCGGCATCGGACGCAGAATTTGCCATAACAAGAGCAGCTCTGCCGTTCTCATTCAAAGCAGTAGCGAACATATTTATCCACAAATAGTTTGCGTTAGGTACCGTTTCTTTTGCATCTTTCTTTTTATTTTTGGTCTTTTTCTGCGGAACGCCGTAGGTGTTAAAACGCGGCTGGTTTTTCACTTGGTCGAGCTCAACATCATCGACGTTAAATGGCGGATTTGCCATGACATAATCGAATTTGCCGAAGCTGTCATACGGGTCACGATAATAAGAATTTGCCCATGTAATGGTGCCACGTACATTATTGAGTACCAGATTCATCTTTGCCAGTTTTACGGTAGCGCCTGTTTTCTCCACACCGTATGCGCGGAGATTCATTTGCTTACCGTTTTTCTTATGATGTTCTATGTAGTGGGCTGTCTGAACAAACATACCGCCGCTGCCGCAAGCCGGATCGAGAATTTTACCTTCGGTAGGCGCAAGCACTTCAACCATATAGCGTACAACGGTTGACGGAGTGAAGAATTCTCCACCTCCTTGGCCTTCGGCAAGCGCAAATTTACTGAGGAAGTATTCATATATTTCGCCGAAAATGTCAAGCTGTACGTCGGCGGGGATGTCCTTAAAATTTCTGAGCAATTTTGAAAGCACTAACGGATCATCTTCACTGTTTACACTGTAATACACATCCTTGGGAAGAGTATCTGCAAGCTCAGCCGTATACTGCTCCAACATCTCCATGGCGGCCTTAACCTTGCCGGCAAGGTCTTCGCTTTCCGGCAAATTTAGCAAGTAATCATATTTAGCATCATCAGGAAGATAAAAACCACATTTTTCAATCGCAATTTCATGTTTAGGGCGCTCCATACGAGTGCCTTTATTTTTTTCATATTCTGCATTGATAGCAGCTTCAAACTTGGAGTATTTAACTTCTGCAAAGCGCAGAAAGATGAGTCCGAGAATAGGTTCGGCATATTCCGTAGATTTTAAGCCAGAATTTGCGCGCAGCTGATCAGCGGTGGCCCACAGGGTATCTTTTAATTCTTTTAATTGCTTATTTGTCATTGAGGTTGTCTCCCATCTTCGGATACCGCAGCTGGTACGAATTCCATTATATCTTCCACATTGACCCGCAGTGCTGAGCATATTTTAAGAAGTACATCCATACTGACATTCTGGTGCTTAGACAGTTTCGCCACGGAGGACGGGCTGATTTTTGCCAGCACCTGCAAATCCTGTTTATTCATATCGCGGTCTATCAATAATTTCCATAGCTTTTTATAGCTTACAACCAGCATTGTTGCCACCTCACAATTATATTGTACTCATTATAGCAGGAAATCTTCAAGTTTACAATAAATAACGTGTATATTCGAAAATAATTTTCAAATTGTGCTTGATTCGCTTGGTTATATATCACTACGGCATCCGCAAAACAGCGGGTGCCGTACTTTTTTGTCTCTTTTTGGATTATGAGACTACGGTGGGTGCACTTTTTTCCTTGTTATCTGGAGAACGGTGCACAGAAACCATCCTTTCCCGCTGGAGAAAAAAGATTTTCAAATATGGGGTGTATAAAACAGCGTTTAAATCTCCGTATAGCGAGAAGCAGAAAATCACCATAAGGGTTAATTTTTTCGGCTTATAGCTGAGGGACAAATAAGGAATTTGCAAAACATCCCATCAAACAGCCTGTTTTTACACGTACAGTGAGAGGCAACAAAAATACAAACCCCAGAAGGAAGTGAAAGAATGCAATACGACAATCTGCCAAAGGAACTGCGCGACAACGGAAAATTCTGCGTGTGGAAATATGAAGCGCGTAAAGGAAAGGCAAAACCGGGTAAGGTGCCATATCAAATCAGTGGCAAGCGAGCGCAATCAAACAATGAATATACCTTTTCAAATTACTCCGACGCAGTCGCAGTAGTAAGTCATTACGACGGTCTGGGGCTTGGTATTTTCCGTGGTTTCAGTGCAGTGGACGTCGACCACTGCTTAAATACAGATGGTACGCTGACCGCTATCGGGCAATCCATCGCGAACATATTTACAGGCTGCTACATCGAGATTAGCCCATCAGGCACTGGTCTGCGTGTCATCTTTAAAGCAAGTGGCTTCATGTACGATAGCACGAAATATTACATCAACAACAGTAAACTCGGCGTTGAGGTGTATGTGTACGGTGCGACAAATAAATTCGTTACTGTCACCGGGAATGTTTATCAGCAGGGCGATGTCATTGAAGCGGGGGCGCAGCTACAAACGCTCCTTGATACCTTTATGCTTCGTAATATAAAACCAAGGGACGAACCGCCCGCCGTGACAGCCTCCTACCTTTCGGATGACAGTGTCATTGAGAAGGCAAAAGCGGCAAAAAACGGTGTAGCATTTGCAAAACTCTGGGAGGGCGATATCAGCGGATACCCGTCACAGAGTGAAGCCGACCTTGCTTTCTGTTCCCACCTTGCGTTCTGGTGTGGTAGGAACATAGCGCAAATGGACAGGCTATTCCGGCGCTCTGGTCTTTACCGTGATAAGTGGGACAGACCACAGAGTGGCTCGACTTATGGACAAATTACCCTTGAAAAAGCAGTATCTCTCTGTTCTTCCACATATCAGCCAGTCATGCACACCGATGCAAATGAGGACTTCGGTATTCTCGCACCGAGGTTGGCAGAACTGAAGCCGGACAGCAACCGGCGCTACGGCTGGTCGGACAACGGCGCAGGCAGGCTCTTCGCGGATGTCTACAGGTCATGCGCAAGATATGTACCGGAACGGAAGGTCTGGTACGTCTATGACGGCACCCGCTGGGTCACCGACACGGGGGCTCTCAAGGTGATGGAACTGTGCAAAGATCTCTCGGACGCTCTGATGACATACGCGCTCAGCATTCATGATGAGCATAAGCGAAAAGAATACATCAAATATTGCGCTAAGTGGCAGCTTCGAAGCACAAGGATTACGGTTTTGAGTGATGCACAGAGCGTGTACCCCATTTCGATGGAGGAATTCGATACTGACCGATACCTATTTAACTGTAACAATGGAACATTGGATTTACGCACCATGCAGTTCCGCGACCACAGTCCGGAGGATAGGCTCACAAAAATTGCACCTGTAAAATATGATCCGCACGCCGTGTGTCCACGCTTTACCAGCTTCATTGATGAAATTATGAGCGGCGATAAGGAAAAAGCGAAATTCCTGCAAAAGGCGCTCGGCTACGCGGTAAGTGGGGATACCCGCTTCGAGTGCATGTTCTTCCTCTACGGCGAGACAACCAGAAACGGCAAAGGTACCTTGATGGAGAGCATCCTGCGTGTGTTCGGAGATTACGGAAAGGCGGTGCGCCCGGAGACCATCGCGCTCAAGCAGTACAGCAACAGTTCAAATCCCAGTGAGGATGTCGCAAGGCTGGCAGGCGTGCGCTTTGCCAACATCTCTGAGCCGAGCCGCGGCTTATTGCTCAATGCCGCACAGGTAAAAAGCATGACGGGCAACGACACCTTAAATGCGCGTTTTCTGCATGAGAATTCTTTCGACTTCGCTCCACAATTCAAGCTGTATGTCAACACCAACTATCTGCCTGTCATCAACGACATGACGCTGTTCACCAGCGGGCGTGTACTGATAGTTCCTTTTGACAGGCATTTTGAGGAATGGGAGCAGGATAAGACGTTGAAATCAGAGTTCGGCAAGCCGGAGACGCAGAGCGCCATCCTCAACTGGCTGCTTCAAGGTTACATTATGCTCCGCGAGGAGGGCTTTACCTTGCCACAATCGGTCATCGACGCGACAAACGAGTATTCCCACGACAGCAATAAGATCCAACTTTTTGCGGATGAATGCCTTGAAGAGCGGGGTGATGCCGATGTAAAGACCGCCGAGTTGTACGCTGCCTACCGAGAATGGTGTGCTGTCAATGGTTGCTACCCGGAGAGCAATCGTAACTTCAATCAAGCGCTGCGCTCCTTCGGCACCGTGCTTCGCAAGCGCCCTGCCGGTGGTGGAGACAAGACCACACTGCTCATCGGTTACAGGCTGAAAAAGACGTATTTATGATGCGGCAATATGTGGCAAGAAATTACGGTTATTTCCTATAGAAAAATATCTTTAGAAAACAACCATAAAAACCTGCCACAAGTGTCCCCAAGATGTTAAGGAGGTGGTGCCTATGCTTGTGTGGACATGACATTCCGACGAATGCGTCACTGTGACCCACATAAAAAAACCATGGGGTGGGGGTATCATAATCTCTACAGCTTTTTAAAGCGGACAGCGGCGTGGGGCAACGCGTAAGAAATCGCGGTTTCAAACGGGGTATATGCCCCGAATTCAAACAAAATTTAGGAGGATAACAACTATGTTAACAACTGAAACGTATTCCAGAGCATTCTGGAACAGCATGAGAAGCAAAAATACAGATGGTAGCGTTCTCAAAGAAGGTGCCAATCTTGCTAATGGATCATACTTTTTGCCCGAAGCATCGGCAGAAAAATATGCGGCAGCATTGGCGAAAGAAAACCTGTTCCGTAGAATGGCTACATTCGTGAGAGCGACAACGAGTGGCGGTAAAATCATTACATCGGACACGCCTGTAGATGCGGACTGGGTTGGCGAAGGCGGGGCGGTGCCCGAGGCAGAACTGACAGCAAAAAGAATCGCGCTGGGCGAACATAAACTCGCTTGCATCTCGGTTTTGGACAGCAATTTCGTTCACGACACGGGATTCAACATCTCGAACTATCTGACTCGCGACTTTGCTCGTATCTTCGGCAAAGCAGAGGAGGACGCATTCCTCAACGGTGATGGAATTGGCAAGCCCAAGGGCATCCTGCACGCCACAGAGGGTGCGGATGTGGGCGTTACAGCGGCTTCTGCAACGGATATCGCCTTTGATGAAATTTACAAGCTATACTTTTCGCTGAAACCGGAATACCGTTCCAATGCAATATGGGTCATGAATGACGAGACGGCGCTGGCCTTACGTGAACTTAAGGACAGCACAAACAACTATCTCTGGCGCGGTGCGGCGGACACGCTGCTCGGCAAGCCTGTGATTATCTCCAATCACATGCCCTCTGCAGAGAGCGGTGCCAAACCCGTCGTGTTCGGTGACTTCAAGTATTACTGGGTCGTTGAGCGTCAGCCTTTATCCATCCGGGCACTGCACGAGAAATATTCCTTTGCCGATAAGATCGGATACTTCGGTATGGAAACGTTGGATGGCTGCCTGATTCGCTCTGAGGCAGTCAAGGCTCTCCAAATGGCAGAATAACTGCAAGACGCGGCGCTGGGTCTGGCACTCAGGCTCAGTGCCATCCATTACATAGACGGGAGGTGACGCTTATGGACAAAAAATCGAATAGCCGTATCACTCGCAAAACCATAGGCGGCACCGTCTATGTTGTGGAATCATTGGTAAGCGATACGGCAAAAGAAACGGTGTATGACAAGATTATGCGGCTAGTTACATCGGATGCAAGCTGCCGAATAAAGTTATCCGATAGTTCAGGATTATGTCCGAAAATCGATTCGACTTCTTCATAATAGTACGGTAATATACATGCTGCCTACGCTTGAAGACTGTCGGAAACGGAGATGATGAAATGTATAGACAGTTTACAAGTGGCAAGCACACACAAACCAAAGCTATAGATGCAACAAAAGTCACGGCTCTTTACTGCAGATTATCCCGTGACGACGAGCTTGCGGGAGACAGTAATTCGATTGTGAACCAGAAGGCTATTTTAAAGAAGTATGCGGATGACAACGGTTTTCTCAACACAGAATTTTATGTAGACGATGGATACAGCGGGACGAACTTCGAAAGACCGGATTTCCAGCGTATGTTAGCTGAGGTGAATGAAGGCAGAATCGGCACGATTATTGTAAAAGACATGTCGAGACTGGGCAGAGATTATCTGAAAGTCGGCTATTACACCGAAGTCGCATTTCCCAATGCCGATGTACGCTTCATTGCCGTTAACAACGGCGTGGACAGCGCAAACCAGCAGGAAAGTGATTTTACTCCCTTTTTGAACATCATAAACGAATGGTATGCTAAGGATACGAGCAAGAAAATACGCGCTGTGTTTAAAGCTAAGGGAGAGTCCGGTAAGCCACTCTGCACCAATCCGCCCTACGGATACATAAAAGACCCGGAGGACAAAATGCGCTGGATAGTGGACGAAAAAGCCGCTGAGGTGGTCAGGGCGATTTTCAAAATGTGTATGGAGGGCTTCGGACCCACGCAGATAGCGAAAAGCCTTGAGAAGAATCAAATTGAAACACCGACGGTTCACCTGAACAGTATGGGCATTAAGACTCCCGCCAAGCAGACTGAAACGCCTTATGCATGGTCAGCGCGTACAGTAGCAGACATTCTCGCAAAAGTCGAGTATCTGGGACACACGGTGAATTTCAAGACTCGCAAAAAATCTTACAAGAGCAAGGAAAAGATTTGGAACAATCCCGAAGAATGGATGGTGTTTGAAAACACACATGAAGCCATCATCGACGAACACGTCTGGGAAACCGTCCAGAAAATACGAGACGGTAAACGCAGGCCGTCTCGCATGGGTGAAATGGGTGTATTTTCCGGCATGATGTTCTGTGCGGACTGTGGTGCCAAGTTGTATCAGGTCAGAGCCAATGGCTGGACGCATGACAAGGAATACTTCGTCTGTGCTACATATCGTAAAAAGAAGGGTCTGTGCAGTTCGCACCAAATACGCAATGTGATAATTGAGGAACTGGTACTTGATGATTTGCAGCAGGTCGTAACCTTTGTGAAGGAACACGAGCGAGATTTCATCACAGCCGCCACGAAAAGTTCAGAAAGGCGGATTGCTGAAGACCTGCGCATGGCACAGAAGGAATATGAGCAGGGACAGGTGAGAATTTCCACACTGGATAAAATCCTGAGGAAACTGTATGAAGACCGTGTAATGGAGAGAATTTCGGAGGAACGTTACTACAAAATGTCATCGGACTATGAAGCCGAACAGAGAAGCCTCGTGGAGAGAACCACGGTATTGAAACAGACGCTAGATGCCGCAAAGGAGGAGAATCTGAACATTGACCGTTTCCTCAAAATCGTACGCAAGTACACGGAAATTACAGAGTTAAGTGCTGAAATTATTCGGGACTTCATCGAGAGGATTATCGTGTATAAGGCTGAAAAGGTAGATGGTGTTCGAACCCAGCGAATTCGAATCATTTACAATTGCATCGGAGCAATAGATTTTCAGAAAATAGACGAAAAAACGGCATAGCCGCTATTCACGACTATGCCGAATTTTTCAAGGGTATAAAATCCCTATGTGAGGACAGCTTTGTCTGTGCTCTTATTGTCTTTATCGGATCATTCCTCTATTATTTAATACATCATGAAAAATATTTATCGTTTTTCTCACTCAGTGATGCCAATTCTTTCGCTATGCCCATGAACTCTCCTCCTGGCATCGGCCTTCCGAAAAGATACCCCTGTGCTATGTCGCAATTGTAATTTTTTATAAGCTCCAGCTGGGCCTTAGTCTCAACTCCCTCTGCCACGACAGTGAGTCCTAGCTTGTGGCAAAGCTTCACGACCGATTCAAAAATGATCTCAGTTTCCTTATCCTCGCAGATCTGCATAATAAACGTGCGGTCAACCTTCACGATATCGATAGGAAGCTTAAGCAGATGCGTAAGAGATGAATATCCCGTTCCGAAATCATCCAAGGCTATCATAAATCCCATGGATTTGAGCTTGTTGAGAGTATCGATTGCGTGGTCTAAATCTTTTATTACTGCGGTTTCTGTTATCTCTATTACTATGTCGCATGTTTGAATCTCGTATTTATTGACGAGATACTGAAGAAAGTTCACCGTGTCGGGTTCTGCCAAGCTTATTCCTGACATGTTCACGCTTATCTGTATATTTTCATAACCGACCTTTTTTAGATATTTTTTCTGTTTACAGGCCTTCTCAAGAACCCAGCGCTCGATGCTCTTTATATATCCGGTTTCCTCTGCAAAAGGTATGAATTCTCCCGGAGAGACAAATCCCTTAGAGGGATGCTTCCACCTTATGAGGGCTTCCGCTCCTATTAACCCGCAGCTTTTGACATCTATCTTGGGCTGATAATAAAGCTCAAATTCTTCACTCTTAATAGCCTTTCGCATCTCCCGGCCCAGCTCCATGAACCTAAGGGTCTTATCCCCCATCATCTTTTCATATGAAACGTATCTGTTCTTCCCGGATTCCTTGCACCAGGTCAGAGCGATGTCGGCTTTTCTTAGAAGGGTCGTATAATCCTTGCCGTCCGTATCATAGTCCGCTCCCCCCATGCTCACGGTTACAAAGTACTCCTGCTCCATGTATATCCACGGTTTTCTGACATTCATAAAGACATTTTCAGTCAAGGACAACAGCTCTTCCTCTTCATTGTACAACACCAGGCATACAAAGCTATCTCCGCTTATCCTCGCATACAGACCGGTTTGGCTGATGCAGCTTTTGACTATTTTACCGATATGTCGAATCAGCTCGTCCCCAGCCTGGTGGCCTAGAGTGTCGTTTATGTGCTTTATATCGTCAATATCAAGTATTATCAGTACGGCCTTCTTTTCACTATTTTCGATTTCCTTTGCGACAAGCTCTACCCTTTCTTTAAAAAGCGTTATGTTGGACATCCCCGTCAGGTGGTCATAATAAGCGAGCCTGTGAAGCCTCTTTTCCATTTCCTTTCTGTCTGTGGTATCGAGTCCGATGGCTATTATACCTGCCGCATTTCCGCGTTCATCGTGGTAGATTTCATTGTTCCAAAGCACCTCTGCCACTTCTCCGTTTTTCTTTTTGATTGGGGCTTCATTATTTTTTACCTTAAAATCATTTTTGATCTTTGAAATGATCCTTCTGCTGTTTTCCTCGGTGCCTTGGGCGCTTATCAGCTCCACCACATCTTTTCCTATGGCTTCTTCCCTGGTATACCCCGTCACTAGTTGAGCCCTTGGGTTAAACTCCACTATTTTGTCGTCCATGTCAAATGCAATTATCATCACAGGCGCCTCGTGGATTATAGTTCTCAAATAATCGTTGTCGGTCTTAAGCTTCTGCTGAAGGTATGAGCTGAATATATTTTTTTCTTCCAGGAGCTTATATCCCTTTTCAAGCTCTGTGGCCATCTCGTTATAACGTTTTAGATGCCTAATGGAAACTGTGACAAAGAAGAAAACCCCCAACATCAGAATCCCCCAGCCGGTTTGAATGGCATATCTGCCTTCAAATATAATGCTGGACAAGGCAGCGATCACAAAACCTGCAAGAAAATAAAGGCCGACGACTCTTCCGGCCTTTATCCAAGGAATTTTATAGTGACTGTTATTTTTTATAACTTGAGTATTCTCGTTTGTTTGATTCAATTAAATCCAACTTTCCGGAATCATCTTATTTTAAAAATATTTATCAGCTTGTTGAGCATTTCTGCCGTTTCAGCCTGGGCTTGGGCCACTGCAGTCACGCTGTCCAAGGCTCCACTCATATCTTCAACCCCCGAACCTATCTCCTGTGTGCTTTGAGATGTAGCGTTCATGTTCGATGCTATTGACTGTACTACGCTTGATATCTCTTCAGTAGAGGCGCTTAACTGCTGGGCCATCGCAGCAATGTCCTGGGACAAATCGCTGACGTATATGGCATCATTTTCGTATTGGACTCCTGTTTCTACCAGTAAATCATAATCTGTTTTTACCCGTTCGTCAATGAATTCCAGAATGCCTCGTGCATTTTCTGATAAATTCCCAAAAGCGTTTTGAACATTTGATACAACTGATTGAATTCTTTTGACATATCCAGCTGATTGCTCCGCAAGCTTTCTTATTTCGTCTGCTACCACCGCAAAGCCTTTGCCCTGCTCTCCGGCTCGCGCAGCTTCAATAGCTGCGTTGAGGGCCAGCAGATTCGTCTGAGCAGCGATTTCGTCTATGGAACCTGCTATCTCGACGATTTGATCTACAACTTCTCCCTCTTCTATCGCCTGAAGGATATCCCTGCTTTTTTCTTCGTAAAGGCTATCGGCCATGTTCTTTGACTTTGCCCCTTGGCTTTTTATGCCAAGCGCCCTCTCCCTGATCTCATCGGATGCGCTGCTTCCGTCGGAAGATGAAGATGCCATCTGCTCCACTCCTGAATTTACCTGCTCTATCGTAGCGCTCAGCTCTTGAGCCATCGCACTTATTTCCTCTACATTTGCTCCGATTTCCTGAGTATTGGTGTTTATTGATGAAAAATTTGTATTAATGCCCTCCATGGTGCTAAAGAGCTCTTCGCTGGAAGAAGCAGCATCCTGAGACTGCAGGCTTATGTTCTTAACCACGTCTGTAATCTTATCCCTTGCTTCTTTTAGAGATCCTATCAGCATGCCCAGCTCATCTCTTCCATTCGGTTCGATATCAACTGTGAGATCTCCGTCTCCTAAGGCATTGGCAAAAACCAGACCTTTTTTAATCTCCCTGTTTATGTATCTCGACAATAACCAACCTACCGATAAAGACAGAATCAGTCCCAGTATGCAAAATATAATCATCAGATTCCTGGAAGCATTAAATGTATCTCGGTTGCTCCTGTTTGCCTCCCAGGCCATATGCTCGTTTCGAGATATCAATTCGTCGAGTTCTCTGAACATATCCTCTCTGATTGCCGTCAAATCCATGCTAGATATCTCCGCCATGTCATATTGCTCTCTTTGCAGATGTCTAAAAAGCTCGTTTGTCTTTAGCGTGTAATTTTGAGAGAGCTCCTGGTATCTGTTCCAGACTTCCCTGCCTTCATCCGACAATGGTCTTTGGTCATAAATAGCTGCCGTCTCCTCATTTTGGCTCCTGAAAGAAATTATGCTGTTTTGAGACTCGCTTATAACGTCCATATCCCTCGAGCCCGCAGCTATCAGCACATAGCCTCTTATCTGGAGCATCTGCTCCTTCATTACATGCAGGTCATTGATGCTTTGCAGATTGTACTCGTACATCTGCTCTCCTTCGCTCCTGATGTCCTGCATGTTCACTATCCCGACGACGCCTATGGCAACCGCTATCAATGAAATAAGCACGAAGCTTGCCATTAATTTTACCTGCACCTTGGTATCTTTAAAAATATTCCTCTTCTGAAGCTGTGTTTTGTCATTTTTTTTGATGTCTTTTCCCTTATTGAACCTCATAAGGATTCTCCTCTCCGCTTAAGATTGAATACGATAAGTCCGGGACATATATTTACAAATCGGTCCCAGGTAATATATCGTCGCCTTAAACGGAAATTTAACCTTTTCTTAACATGTTTTTTTATTTTTTTTACAAATCAAGGTATTTTTTAATTTCATCGATATATTTTTCCCCGGATCTTTCTCCGTAGAGTATCATGCTCAAATAAACCGGAGAAAAACCCAAGTCCTCTGAAAGCTTCTTTTGCGTAATATTCAAATCGGTCAGCCTATTCTTTACCTCGATTCCGAACGTGGTCAATTTTCTTTTTTTCATTCCCATCCTCCAGTATTGAAACGATTTTTGTTTTGATTTTGAAAAAACTACGAAAAATACATTATAATTTTATCTTTCCTATAATATGTTGTCAACATAGCCATCGCCAAATTCGCCTCCTCCCCCGCCTTGGCGATGAACAAACGGCTTGAACCGATTAATTTTAGTATTTATTTTTTTTGCAAACATCATCAGTCATCAATCTCTTTTGCATATTTTTCTTATATGCATTTTAATGCATATAAGAGCGTAGCCCCTTATATCACTGCGCATCTCTTAAACCCCCTGTTCCCAGTAAATCGAAACCATATTTTTATCCTTCCTTCCAGTGCATATAAAAAATACGCTCTGTATATTTATTCATTTTTATAGTATTATTTTTACAAAATCACCGCTCTGAAATCTAACATTTTCATGGCTCAAATCGGCGTAAGCCTTGATATGCAAAGCTTTCAAATTTGACACTACTTAATATACTGTGATACCATTATTAATCGGGAGCGTATTTTTAAGCTTCCTTCATACAATAAAACCTTTACTTCGGGTGCCGTCCCGCAGTAGAAAGGAGCGAAATAAATGGCAAAAAAAATCAGTTTCCAGCACGTGGTCAAGATTTTTGGAAACAACCCCAAAACAGCTCTCGAGATGCTTAATCAGGGAAAAAATAAAGACGAAATATTAGAAAAGACAAAACACGTAGTGGGTATAAATGACGCGTCCTTTGAAGTCAACGAAGGTGAAATCTTCGTAGTTATGGGACTTTCAGGAAGCGGCAAGTCCACCCTAATAAGATGCATAAACAGGCTGATAGATGTAACATCAGGCAGCATCCTCATAGACGGTGAGGACATAACAAAAATGAACAAGGATGAGCTTACTATGCTCAGAAGAAAGAAAATGGGAATGGTTTTTCAAAAATTCGCCCTCCTGCCCAACAGGACCATACAAGAAAATGTACAGTACGGCCTTGAAATACAGGGGGTGGACGTTGATACCCAAATTAAAAAGGCCAGAGAATCGTTAGATCTTGTAGGTCTAAAAGGATGGTACGACAGCTACCCTAACGAGCTTAGCGGAGGAATGCAGCAGCGGGTAGGCCTGGCTAGAGCATTGGCTGTTGATCCTGACATCCTTCTTATGGATGAGGCTTTCAGCGCTCTGGACCCTCTTATAAGAAAAGAGATGCAAGACGAGCTTTTGGATTTACAAAATAAAATGAACAAGACTATCGTATTCATAACCCATGACCTTGACGAGGCTTTGAAAATCGGGGACAGAATAGCCCTCATGAAGGATGGAGCCATCGTTCAGGTGGGAACACCGGAAGATATCCTTAACAACCCTAACAACGCATACGTTGCCCGGTTCGTAGAGGATGTGGATGTAAGCAAGGTCCTTACGGCAGAAGATATCATGATAAAGCCAATAACGATAGACTATAAAAAAGACGGATGCAGGGTCGGTCTTAGGAAAATGGAAAAAGAAAGTGTTTCCAACCTGTTCGTGGTGGACAGAAGCCGCAGGCTCATTGGCTATGTGGTAGCCGATGATCTGTCCGAGCTGGTTAAAAAAGGCGAGTCAAGTATCGAACCAGCAATACATAAAGACATCCCGACCGTTTCCCCCGATACCAAGCTTACCAATATATTTCATTTAATAGCAGAGTCCAGGGTTCCCGTAGCGGTCGTGGACGAGGAGAATACTCTGAAGGGAATCATAATAAGAGGTTCTGTCATAAGCGGACTTGTAAGAGGAGGTGGAGAAGATGCTAGCTAAAATACCCATAGGAGACGTAATTGAAGCTTTCATCAACTTCTTGACGGATAATTTCCGCTTTGTCTTCAGAGGCATATCCTCTGGCCTGGGAGCGTTTTTAAACGGCCTCGAGGGACTGCTTCTGTTCATACCGGCTTTGATCTTTATAATCGCAATAGCCGCACTGGCCTTTAAGCTTGCCGGCAGATCAGTAGCATTGTTTTCACTTATCGGCCTGTATTTGATATACAACATGGAGCTTTGGGAAGCGGCTATGTCAACCTTGTCGATGGTCTTGACAGCTACATTTGTTTCCATAATATTCGGGGTGCCTATCGGCATACTCTCAGCCAAGAAGCAGAAGATAAGGCGGCTTGTGATGCCAATCTTGGACCTTATGCAGACAATGCCGGCATTTGTTTACTTGATACCCGCCATATCCTTTTTCGGTATGGGCAAGGTCCCGGGGCTTTTTGCAACTGTCATTTTCGCGATACCCCCATCCATTAGGCTTACCACCCTGGGAATCCAGCAGGTTCCTGAAGATCTTGTTGAAGCTGCGGATGCATTCGGATCCACATCCATGCAGAAGCTCACAAAGGTTCAGATTCCTTTGGCCATGAAGACCATAATGGCTGGAATCAACCAGACTATAATGCTGTCGTTGTCCATGGTAGTCATATCGGCTATGATCGGCGCCGGTGGCCTTGGTCGAGAGGTGTGGCTGGGAATACAAAGGCTATGGATAGGCACCGCTTTTGAAGGCGGACTGGCAGTGGTAATACTTGCCATGGTTCTTGATAAGCTTACCCAAAGCGTATCTAAGTAAGTGGGAAGTTGGACAGCTATATCAGCCTTTTGGCTTATATATAAAAAATGAAAAGGGAGAGATTTTATGATTAAAAGAAGTATTGTAGTATTTTTGCTGGTAGCATTATCAGTATTCACAATGGCTTGTGGAACAGGCTCCGACGATTCGTCATCAATTGAACTCGGATACGTAGCTTGGGACTCTGAAATAGCGAGCACGAATGTTTTAAAAACCGTGCTTGAAGATGAAGGTTTTGATGTTAACATCACCGATGTCAGCGCATCTTTGATGTATCAAGGAGTTGCTCAAGGTGACTTCGACGCAATGGTGGCAGCCTGGCTTCCAACCACTCAGGCTGATTACATGGTCCAATACGGAGACGACCTAATTGACCTTGGTCCAAACCTAACCGGAACATTGATTGGGCTGGTAGTGCCTGCTGACGCTCCTGTAAACAGCATAGAAGATCTTGTTGATACTAATTATGCTGACGGAATCATCACAGGAATCGAGCCTGGCGCCGGATTGATGCAAGCGACGCTAACAGTGATCGACTCTTACGGACTTGACTATGAGCTGGTTGAGGGAAGCGACGCTTCAATGACAGCCACTCTTGCCGATGCAATTGACAACGACGAAGAAGTGATCGTTACCGGATGGACCCCTCACTGGAAGTTTGCAAGATGGGACCTTAAATACCTCGAAGATCCTCAAGGAATCTTCGGTGGAGAGGAGCAGATCCACACTCTTGTAAGAGAAGGATTCGAAGCAGACAATCCCGAAGCATTTAAGATAATATCAAACTTTGCCTGGACCCCGGATGACATGGCTGAAGTTATGGTCATGATAGCCGACGGCACACGTGCAGAAGATGCTGCAAGGGCTTGGGTTGATGCAAACCCGGACAAAGTAGCTGCTTGGACTGAATAAGTCGCAATAAAAGCACCGATTTTTATAAATCGGTGCTTTTTCATGTTAAATTCCAAGTATCCATGATGAAAGTGAGAAAAACGCCATAAGGGCCACGGCATCCACTATTGTGGTAATCAATGGACCGGCCATTATCGCAGGGTCAAGCTTCATTTTCTTTGCTATTATCGGCAATGTGCCGCCTACCACCTTGGCCAATACTACAGTCAAGAACAGGCTGATGCACACGGTGAATGCTATGCGTATATCTGTTCGCTCAAAGAAGTATATCATTATAAAGTTGACCGAAGCCAACGCCACGCCCACCACGAGACTGACCTTGAATTCTTTGCCCAGTACCTTCAGGGTATCCTTAAGCTTTATTTCCTCTAAGGCTAGACCCCTTATTACCAAAGTTGCCGATTGGGATCCCGCATTACCGCCTGTATCCATAAGACGTGGAATAAATGCCGCCAGTATGACAACTGATTGAAGTATGTCCTCGTAGCTTCTTATTATTGCTCCTGTAAAAGTCGCCGAAATCATAAGAATCAAAAGCCACGCTATTCTTTTTTTCGCCAAGTTGAAAATTCCGGATTTCAGATACTCTTCGTCCGATGGCTCCATTGCCGCCATCTTTTGGAAATCCTCGGTATTTTCCTGTTCGATGATATCTACTACGTCATCTATGGTTATGATGCCCACAAGCCTGCTTTCAGTATCAACTACAGGCATTGCAGTCAAATCGTACTTTTTAAAAAGCATCGCGGTGTCTTCCTGGTCTAAATGGGTCGGTATGGATATTATCTTGGTATTCATTATGTCTTTGATCTTTTTGTTGGAGTCGCTCAATATAAGACGTCTCAAAGAAACTATCCCTTGGAGCTTCCTGCCCTTGTCTATTACGTAGCAGGTGTTTATCGTCTCCTTGTCCACCCCCGTGCGCTTAATATGCTCAAGCGCCTCCGCTACGCTCATGTCTTCCTTCAAGTCCACGTACTCGATGGTCATCATGCTTCCTGCAGAATATTCGGGATATTTCAGAAACCTGTTTATTAGATCTCGTTCTTCCTTGGTGGTGTTTTTCAACACCTTCTTAACTACGTTGGCAGGCATCTCCTCTACCATATCGACAGTATCATCAAGGAAAAGCTCGTCGATAATATGCCTGATTTCTTTGTCAGTTATAGCCTCGATTATATGCTGTTTGTCCTCTATCGGCATATAAGAAAAAACGTCGGCTACGATTTCCTTTGGCAGCAGCCTAAATATCACCAATAGCTTTTCAACAGGCAACTCTTCCAGGAATTGTGCTATATCAACCACGTTCATTTCAACGATTTCGTTTCTAGCTGCCGTGAACTTTCCCTGGTTGATTAAATCAAATAGTTTTTCGTACATTTCACTAACCTCCCATGGAGCTATGAAAATACGCCTCGGCAAGGATCATAGCTCCTTATTATTAAATTTTGTCTTTCGGTAATCAAATAACTGTCAGGATCCAAGACCCTCACCACCTTTCGATATAAAAATAAAAAAGCCTTTTATGAGTAAAAGACTTTTTTGGCATCACCAATAAAGACTGTCTTTTACTCGTTGAGTTTTAGCACTGCATGGCTTAGGATTACCCAGCCCCGTTAAGCTATACCTTAACCCGATAAAGCCTGTTGACCCATTGGCATCTCTCGATGTTTCCGGGTAGGGGCGTATTTCCATGCAGTAGCCTCACCTAACAAAGATCAGCTATCATAATCATTATACCGACTTATTTGAATCGTTTCAATAAAAGGACAAATATTTTCAAAAAAACATGATTAAACATGCCTCTGCAAACCTTGCGGTATAGAGTTGTAAGTTATAAGATATAAGATATAAGATATAAGATATAAGATATAAGAAAACTTAAAACTTGCTACTTAAAGAAAGGAGCTTCCTCCGATGCTTTTCAGCCTCTCACTAATACTTATAATAGGATTTGCCCTCAGCGGCATCTTTAACCGCATTAAAATCCCGGGACTCTTGGCTATGATAATAACAGGAATAGTCCTTGGCCCCTATGTTATGGACTTGATTGCCCCCGAAATCCTCATGATATCCTCGGATCTTCGAAAGATTGCCTTGATAGTAATACTGGCAAGAGCAGGACTCAGCCTGGATCTTGAAGACCTGAAACAGGTGGGGCGTCCCGCAGCTTTGATGTGCTTCATACCTGCTACCTTGGAAATTATCGCAATTATTTTATTAGGCCCCCCATTATTGGGGCTGACCTTGGGAGAGTCCGCAATTTTAGGTACGGTTCTAGCAGCAGTTTCTCCTGCGGTAATAGTTCCACGGATGCTTTATCTCATGGAATCCGGCTACGGCAAGAAAAACAGCATACCTCAGCTGATCTTGGCAGGAGCTTCCGTAGATGACATTTACGTTATCGTCCTTTTTACTGCCTTTTTAGGAATGAATCAAGGAGAAGGCTTTAACACAGGCAGCCTTTTTAGCGTTCCGGTATCGATTATCTCCGGAGTAGTCCTGGGCATAGCCGTAGGAGCTTTATTGGTGAGAATCTTTAAGATCTTGCATGTTAGGGACACCATAAAAGTTCTGATCATTTTGAGCGTATCCTTTTTATTTGTCTCCTTTGAACAGTTTTTAGAGCCATATTTCCCCATGTCAGGGCTGATAGCAGTTATGGCATTGGGAGGGACCATCCTTAAGCTATACGATATCCTGGCAAAAAGATTGATGGGTAAATTCTCAAAAATATGGGTAGGCGCTGAAATACTTCTTTTCGTGCTGGTAGGAGCTGCTGTAGATATTACTCTGATACCAAAAGCAGGCTTCTTTGCAGTGCTGCTGATTTTTGCTGGGCTCGGCGGCAGAGTTTTAGGGGTACTGATTTCCCTCTTTAAGACTCCTATCGTGGCAAAGGAACGGATGTTTTGTTCCATCGCATATCTGCCAAAGGCCACCGTACAGGCTGCCATAGGCGCCGTCCCCCTGTCCATGGGGGTTCCTTCCGGTGATACCATACTCGCAGTTGCCGTCTTATCCATTATGGTCACGGCTCCAATAGGAGCTTTTGGAATAGACCTGCTCCACGATAAGCTTCTCGAGAAAAGAAGCTGATCAGTAATCTTTCCCTATTGACATATCTGCTTACTATGTTATAATTACCTTACCCCCTCCCATATGGGGTGTGTTATACTAAGAAGCTCGAGAGGAGAAAACAATGGCTAAACAAAAAACTTCTTTTAAAATAGACGGCATGTCCTGTAGCAGCTGCGCAGCAAACGTCGAGAAGAAATTACGAAGCTTGAAAGGAATCCAGAAGGCAAACGTCAGCATTGCCACAGAAAAGGCCCAAGTGGAATATGATGAATCCACAATCAATATCGAGGCTATACACAAAGCAGTCGACGAGTTGGGTTTTAAAGCAATACCCGAAGCAACAGATGAAAAAAGACTTGAAAAAGTCGTTTTAAAGATCGAAGGCATGTCCTGTACCACATGTGCCGGAAACATCGAAAAAACCCTTGCCGACCTGGTAGGGTCACAGAACGTTTCAGTCAATTTCGCATCAGAGAAGGCTACAGTATCCTACGATCCTTCAAAGCTGAGATTGATGGATATCCAAAAGGCTGTAAGCAGCATAGGCTATAAGGCTTTCTTGGAAGAGGATGCAGCCGAAGGCATCGATGAAGATGAGATAAAAATCAAGAAAACAGAAAAGACCTTGAAGATATCTGTGTTTTTAACCAGCCTGATAATGGGTCTTATGATAATACACATGTTCATAACCCCAATACCCGGTTATCTTCCGATAACAGTTGTTTTAGGATTTCCTATAATATTCGGAACAGGGCTCCACGTTCACATAGGAAGCTGGAAAGCGCTTAAAAACAAGAGCCCCAATATGGATGTTCTTGTTTCCTTGGGTTCGCTCCCACCCTATCTTATCGGGCTTTTGGGATTTTTCTTCCCTATTCAGACATTTATCGAGATGGCTACAACTATAATGACATTCCACTTGATCGGCAAGTACCTTGAGGTAAGAGCCAAAGGCAGGGCGTCCCAAGCAATCAAAAAGCTCATCCAGATGGGTGCCAAGACAGCCAAGATCATTGTTGAGGGAGCAGAGGTGGAAGTTCCCGTCAAGGAACTTCAGATCGGTGATGTAATGGTCGTCAGGCCGGGCGAGAAGATCCCTACCGACGGCATCGTCGTCGATGGCTACAGCACGATAGACGAATCCATGGCTACCGGTGAATCAATGCCTGTTAAACGCAGCGTTGATGACGAAGTAATCGGAGCTACGATCAACAAGCAAGGACTCTTAAAGGTACGCGTCACAAAAATCGGCAAGGACACATTCTTGTCTCAGGTTATAAAAATGATGGAAGAGTGCCAAGGCTCGAAGGTTCCAATCCAGGAATTTGCCGACAGGATAACCGGGTACTTTGTTCCTGCCATCATAATAATAACCATAGGCACATTTATTTCATTCAATGTATTTCCGGAGTTTCACCTCGGTATCATACGCTGGGGCGCAAGGTTCTTGCCCTGGGTAAATCCGGACCTGACTCCACTTACTCTATCCTTTATAACAGCAACTGCGGTTCTTGTAATATCTTGTCCTTGCGCCTTGGGCCTTGGAACCCCTACAGCATTGATGGTTGGCAGTGGCATGGGGGCTGAAAGAGGCATCCTAATTAGAAACGGAGAAGCGATACAGACCATAAAGGATACCAAACTGATAGCATTTGACAAAACAGGCACCATAACCAAGGGCAAGCCTGAAGTTACAGATATAATAACCGACAAAACAGTAAACGAAAGCTCACTGCTAAAGTACGCCGCCTCATTGGAAAATGGTTCGGAGCATCCACTTGCCTTTGCCATTGTTGAAAAAGCCAAAGAAAACAATGTCGAGCTAGAAGACATACTGGGTTTCGAAGCTTTGGTTGGAAGAGGCGTAAAAGGATCTGTTGACGGCAAGGCAGTCTTGATTGGAAACAGAAAGCTCATGACCGAAGAGGGCGTATCCTTTGATAATTTCGAAGATGATTTAATCCGCCTTGAAGAAGAAGCCAAGACAGCGATGATAGTTGCTGTTGAAAAAAATCTGGCTGGAATCATCGCAGTTGCCGATCCAATCAAGGAGGATTCCGCCCTTGCCATAAAACAGCTCGAAAAAATGGGAATAAAGACAGCAATGATCACTGGAGACAACAAAAGAACAGCTGAAGCAATCGGCAAAAAGGTAGGAATAAGCCATGTCATCAGCGAAGTATTGCCAGATGGCAAGGTAGACGAAGTCAGAAGGCTTCAGGATGAATACGCAAATGTAGCAATGGTCGGCGATGGAATCAATGACGCTCCCGCGTTAAAGCAGTCCAATGTAGGAATAGCTATAGGCACAGGTACCGATATAGCCATCGAGGCTGCAGATGTCACCTTGGTCAGAGGAGAGCTTACCAGCATTGTTTCCGCCATCAAGCTATCCAAGGCTATCTTTAGAAAAATTAAGGAAAACTACTTCTGGGCATGGATTTACAACGCATTATTCATACCTGTCGCCATGTTGGGCCTGCTTCATCCCATGCTTGGCGCGTCAGCTATGGCATTGAGTTCCTTGAACGTAGTACACAATTCTTTGAGGCTGAAAAAAGCTCAGATTTAAGACAAAAAGCAGGAAGGATTTTCATCCTTCCTGCTTTTTAATATTCGTCAATTAGACTTTTTAAGTTGTTCTAAAACATCTGCGAATGCTTTCTTTCTTTTGATGTTCCACTCAACCTTGGCATCCTTGTTGACTACTGTTTTAAATACATTTTCGTGTCTTCCTTTTTCAAATTCTACCGGAGGCTCTTCTCCTCTTAGGATATTTCCAGCCAGTACATTGATTTCAGAATCTTCTTTATCAAACTTAACGTTCTTTATTTTTCTGTTGTTGTAACCCCAGGTTACAGTGTAGGTTCCATCACCGTTTGGTTTTACGCCTTCTAGTATGGGTATGACCCTGTTTCTCCAAAGCAGGAAGAACAAGAATGGCAACAGCAGCAGCAGCAACCACCACAGGTTCATTCCGGAATCTGTTGCTGCCTGAGGAACTTCTTCTTGGTCAATTACAACTATGTCTTCCGGTTCCTCTGAAGCTTCTGGTATTACTTCATCATCCAAAACTACTTCTGCATCTGCGCCCTCGGGAGCAGCAGGTGCAGCAGGTGCAGCAGGTGCAGCAGTTACCGGAGCGATGGTTGCCACAGGGGCTGGCGTCGCTGTGTCTGCCCCTTCTGGATCCGTTGGCTCTTCAGTGTCTGCCGGCTCCTCAGTATCTGCTGGTACTTCAGTATCTGCTGGTCCTTCAGGAGCCGCTGGTGTTTCAGGCTCCGGTGCAACCGGTGCAGATGCAAGGGTATAGTCTACGCTGATTGCTGAGTCTTCTGTGATGTCAAAGGGAAGATCAATATCTACTTCATATGTATAACCGTCTATATCTTCTATCCCTAGATTTTCTGCAGTAACCGTATCTCCATAGTTAAATGTCACAGTTCTTACAGTAGTGGTGCCTCCTATGCTCTCAGTTATTGTGACAACTAATATCTGAGCTTCATAAATCGCCGTCAGAGTCAAGTTGCCTGTGATATTATCAAATGTTCCGTCCCATCCGGTAAATGTATATCCTCCATTTGCAACGACTCCCGGATCGCTCGCTCCCGATCCATGAGCTATCAATTGTGTTGCCAGCTCTTCATTTTCAAGAGCTCCGTTTTCTCCCGGATCAAATGTTACTGTATATTCGATTAAGCTATATCTTGCGGTAAGCGTTATATCCTCTGCTGCCACTCTATCTGTTTCAAAATCCCACAAATCTTCTCCGTTGTACCATCCGTCAAAAGTGTAACCTGTCTTAACGGGATTTTCCGGTTTTGAAACCAAGCTGCCAAAATCAAGTGCTTGATCAACAGGCTCCGGTGTGCCTCCATCTGCATCAAAGCTTACTGTATAGCTATTTGTTGAGTAAGCTGCTACAAAGACAGTAGCCTCAGTTATGTTAGTCAAATCATTTGCCGTAAATCCGTTGTCGCTTAATGGCTGAATCATCAGCGCCGTCATCTGTACCGACTGCAATTTTGTCCAACCCAGGAAAGTATATCCTTGGTGGGCTGATATTCCAGGATCTTGGGCGGTACCCTCATATGGTACCATCTGACTGGCAATCCCCGAATTTATCAGTGTGCCGTTGTCACCCGGTAAGAAAGTAACCGGAATCAAGTCTCTATCATAATAAAGCTTAAGGACCAAGCTTCCATCCGCTGCGATTGTCCCGCTTTCCAAAGTTCCATCAATTTCAGAGTTGAAGGTAAAACCTGTGTATGTTTTGGGATCAGCTTGTGCATTTTCCCCTGTAGTCCCTGTGAGATCTTCAGTTTCATGCAAGGTGAATCCTTCTCCGTCCAAATCTGCCAAGTAATGTTCCACTGTGTAACCTGTATCTGTTCCGGAACTCCATTTTGCCGTTAGCGTGGTATTTCCGGCAGGTACCCTGTCAGTTTCAAAGTCCCATGCATCTTCTCCGTTGTACCATCCATCAAAGCTATATCCTGCTTTTACAGGATCCGTCGGTTCAGAAACCAGGCTTCCGAATTTTAGAATTTGGTCATCAGGCTCCGGCGCTCCTCCATCAGCATCAAAATCAATTGTGTACTGATTTCTGTTGTAGTAAAGTCTTAAAACCAAGCTGCCGTCTGCTGTTATCGTACCGCTTGGGACGCTCCCTGGAGCTGACCCGTCGTGGATAAATCCAGTGTAGGTCTTTTCTGTAGCATTTGCTGTTTCACCGGTCGTCCCTGTTAGATTTTCAGTTTCCTGAAGATCAAACCCGCCGCCTAAGTCTTCAAGGTAGTGTTCTACCTTGTATCCGGTATCTGTTGAGCTGCTCCACTTAGCCGTTAATGTTACGTCCTCTGCAGGCACCCTGTCAGCTTCAAAGTCCCATGCAGCTTCTCCGTTGTACCATCCATCAAAGCTATATCCCGTTTTAGCAGGATCTGACGGTTCTGAAACCAGACTCCCAAAATCAAGTGTTTGATCATCAGGCTCTGGTGTGCCTCCATCTGCATCAAAGCTTACTGTATATTGATTTTTATCAAACTGGGCAGTAAATGTCTTATCGCTTGTGATGTTGCCTAAATCTGATGGGCTCCACTCCCCATTGAAAGAGTGTCCAGCTGGCGCTATCACCTCGTTGTCATCAGGTGTCACGGCAGTTCCTCCATGATTTACCATCTGGGTGATGGTTTCTCTGTCATCGGTAAATGACCCCGATCCCGGATCAAATGTCACGGTATGCTGCTTTATGCTGTACTGGGCTGTGACCGTCATATCCATTTGTACATTTGAAAAATCTTTGTCCCAGCCATCAAAGTTATAGCCTGTGTCAGCAGTAATCCCAGGATCCACTGCACCGTATCCATGTTCTACTTCCTGAACTGCATAAAAATCATCTGTTAAGGATCCATGGTCTCCCGGATTAAATATTACCGTATAAAATGTGGTGTCATCACCAAACCCAAACTTAGTGTTTATCCAAGTATTGTTATTAATTTTAAAAGTGATTGGGTTAGTTGCTGATTTATCTATTTGTTTATTGTTGCTTACCCAGTCCCTAAATGTCTTCCTTGGATTAACAGCTACAGCCTGCAAGGTTACATCGGAACCCTTGACCAGCTCGATTGCCTGTCCGTGATTGGCTCTAACTCCGTTGACCAAAACATATCCGTCATCGTTTTTTCTAATTGTCAATGTCACCTTTTGTACCGCTTGTGATAATACCTCATTATCACCATTGCTTCCCGCTGTCCCGACACTTGCCGGCATCATCGTCATCATCATCATGACTACCAAAAGCATGGACAGTGTCCTTGTAAATCTTGTTCTTTTCATATTGCATCCCCCTCTCATTTATAAAATGAGTAAATAAAAAAGCTGCCAAAATAAAATATTTGGCAGCCGAACCGTCATAGCAATTTGCCTTAGACTTCATACTTTGTGTCCTTGACTTTCGTCAAGTTTACCTTTTTCAATAAATTTACTGCATTTAATTGAATTCATTATATTTTAGCCCGTTCCATTTGTCAACGCTAAAATTCTTAATGTATTCTTATATGTTTAGTCTATTTATACACTCAATAGCGCATTCAAAACATATTTTTTAGCACTTTCCCTTCTAATTGATAATTTATTTCAATTAACTTTGTCCTTACCTTCGTTTTTTGCATCCATCAGCCTTCTGTCAGCGCAATCTATTACCTCCAGGTACTCCTTTTCAGAGCTTGGGGCCACCGTGCACAGGCCAAAGCTAGCCGTTACGAAAAAGCTCTCTCCTTCTGATACGAACTCTTTTTCTGAAAGGGTTCTTCTTATCCTTTCCGCAACTATCCTGGCCTTGTCTCCATCGCTGTCCGGCAGGCATATTAAAAATTCCTCTCCGCCGTATCTTGCTGCCCAGTCAAAATCCTTTCGTATGGATCTTGTAATTATCTCTGCAAAGGCTTTTATAACCTCGTCCCCAACTGTATGTCCGTAAGTGTCGTTGACTTCCTTGAAATCGTCGATATCTGTCATAATAAGTGTGAGCCTAGCTCCCGCATTCTTTGCTTTTTCCAGTGCTATTGGCATATTCATATCTATATATCTTCTGTTGAAAAGATCTGTAAGACCATCTCTTACCACCATGTTTTGAAGGCTCTCGGCTATATTTTTCATTTGGGTCCTGCTCTTTTCGTTGATCTGGCCCTCAATAGTGATCGTGTTTGTAATATCCTTTATCATCTCCAGAATCAGCTTCTTTTTCTTTATTTGGACGGGAAGAGCGGTAACTAAATATACGCTCGATCGCGTATACTTTATCTTGACGAAGGTGTCTTCGTTTTTAAAGGCTCTCATAGAAACGCAGTCAGAGCACATCTTGGAATCACCCCAAAAATCATAACAGCTTCCTTCTTCTTCGAAGAGCTGGTCGTTTAGGCAGTATATAATTTTTTTCTTCTCAGGATCTATCAACCTGATATTGTCGTATAGCTTGTCGAAAAAATCATACCTGTCGACCAGGCTTAAAAATTCTTCCAACTTTTTATTTTTGGTCAATCCTTACCCTCCATTCCTGCACCCCTCTTAAATCCGCTGAAATTATGTCACACTCATTATATTTAATTTTAAGTCCCCTTACAAGTTATTTTTTAGCGTGTTTTTAGCATTAAAAATCCGGCACGCAATGTGCCGGATAGTATCAATTTCCTATTTCCATATTTTCATTTTTCTGAGCATCAGCTCTTACGCTTTCCTCTTCATACACCTTGTAAGTCTTAACGATCCTCCCCATTATATGCTTTAAATTGGCATTTGGAGTTCTTATTCCTTCATCCAAGGTATTTATGTGCTTTAGGATTTTTTCGTAATCGGTAAAGATAGGCTTGCCCACAAAAATCTTCTCGTGCACCGTCTTGCTGACGCCCTCTTCGTCTAGCAGAAGTTCCTCATAGAGCTTCTCTCCCGGCCTTAATCCGGTGATTTTTATCGCTATGTCCACGTCAGGCTCAAATCCCGAAAGCCTTATTAGGTCTTTTGCAAGGTCTATAATCTTGACGGGCTCTCCCATATCGAGAATGAAAATCTCGCCGCCCTTTGCCATTGCCCCTGCCTGCAATACAAGCTGGGTGGCTTCCGGTATGCTCATGAAGTATCTTATTATATCCTCGTGAGTAAGGGTCACCGGTCCTCCTTGGGCAATCTGCTTTTTAAACAGAGGAATTACGCTTCCGTTGCTTCCAAGGACATTTCCAAACCTGACCGCCGCAAATTCCGTCTTGCTTTCTTTGTCTATTGACTGGACTATCATCTCACAAAGTCTTTTAGTAGCTCCCATTATATTTGTAGGGTTTACTGCCTTGTCGGTGGAAATGAGGACAAATTTTGAAACGCCAAACTTGTCTGCCATCTGAGCGACGTTCAAGGTTCCAAATACGTTGTTTTTGACAGCCTCTTTGGGATTGCTCTCCATCAGCGGAACGTGCTTGTGGGCCGCTGCATGGAATATTACATCCGGCCTATGGGTGCCTATGATTTCTTCCATCCTGTCTCTATCTCTTACAGAAGCTATTATTACCCTCAAATTCAAGCCTTCATACTTTCTGTTAAGCTCGTTTTGCAGGTCTGCAGGTCGTAGACGCTATTTTCATATATCTCCACAAGTATCAGCTCGGAAGGCTGAAAATGCAGGATTTGACGGCATAGCTCCGATCCTATCGATCCACCGGCACCTGTGACCATCACGGTCTTGTATTTTATGAAATTTCGAATCTCATTGGTATCAAGCTTGATCTGCTCTCTGCCCAATAGATCCTCTATCTGTACATCCCTGACTTGACTGATCTTGACCTTTCCCCCGATTATCTCATAAATACCGGGAAGGATCTTAAGCTTCGCCTTGGTCTTTTTGCACTTGGCGACGATATCTTGTATCTGGGCCTTGCCTGCTGAAGGTATGGCTATTATTATTTCGTCTACTCCGTATTTCTTTACGATTTTAGGCACTTCTTCAGTAGTGCCTGCTACCGGCGCGCCGCCGATTCTGAGGCCGACCTTGGTGGAATCATCATCTACGAAGACGACTATCTTGCTGTTTAATGCGCTATGGTTGTTGATTTCCTTAACCAGCATCGCCCCTGCATCTCCAGCGCCGATTATCATAACGCGCTTTTTCATTCCCCAGCCTTTGTATTTGTTAAGCTTGGCCGGAAGAGCTCTATAGCCCACCCGTACTCCTCCAATAAGGAATATGTCGAGTATGGCTGCTATAACATAGACGCTTCTGGGAAATATCACGTTGTTTATATCTCCGGCGAGATAAGCAAACGACACTACCAATAGGTTTGCAAATAAAATGGTAAACATTATTTGAACAAGTTCCGAAATACTTGCGTATTTCCAAAGGCTATGATACATCTTGCCCACAACAAATACCATTAGCTTTATAAAAACAAAAAATAATATGTTCTGTCTGAGGCTTTCCATGTAAATGGCGGGTATAACGTTGTCAAACCTCAGTGCCAACGCGGCGTAAAAGGAAATGCTTATTAAAAATGCGTCCATCCACACAAGTATAAGCATTTTCAGTTGTCTGGTCATATATGCATCACTCCAAAAATCCTTCGATTGATTACCGACTTATTTAATATGAAAATATTCCCTTATAATAGTACCATCTCAAGAAAGATATGTAAATAACTTTACACGCGGATCAGGCTTTTCTTCTCAGAGCTGCCCAGCCCATTCCAAGGAGTCCACAGACCGACGCCAATATAAAAAATGCGTTTCTTACACTATCGTCCTCCACCAAAACCGACAAGCCTTTGACCTCATCAGTAAAAATAGCTTCGTTTCCGTTGACCTTTACCCTTTGCAGGGTGCTCTCTTGTAGATCATAAAGATAATAGCCTTTTTCACCATCAGAGCTTACTGCCTTTACAAGATAAAAATCGCTTGTTCCGTCGGTACTTGCCAAAACTTCAACGGTTGCATCTAACCCAAGAAAGTCAATTTTCTCAAACCCTTCGACTTCAATATCTATGGGCAGGATCATATGGCTGTGATCCGTTTGGAGTCTGACATAAGGATAAAAAGCGCCATCATCCTCATCGTAAAGATAAAATGCCGATTCCATTTTTTCATTCATTATATATATTATTATTATGTCTTTTGCTTTGCTTACTGCCGCCGCCACCTTATGTGACTTGTACTTGAAATCTGTTTTTTCAAAGCCTTCCGGCAACGCCGCCCCTGATATGTCTCTTAATATATAATAGTCCTTATCACCTATAGTTATTTTAACAGGGTCTTCCTCCGGGTCTATTTTTGGAGCTTCCACTATGGGTTCTTCCTCCGGCTTCTTAACCGATATATTAATGCCCCCAGATGGGTTTCCAAGAGATATCCCCGCCTCGCCACCGATTATTTCGCTTTGATCCACTGAAAACCTTCCGGTTCCCGCAGACTTTGCCACAAATGAAAGCTCGTATACAACAGTATTTGCTCCTCCTGTGTTATAGTCGGATATCCCCCCCTTGCCACCGGATATCATAATGGCGTTTCCGCCACCTGCATCGTACTCCATTATCCGGGCATCATAAGATAATGCGGCGATTACCGTGCCTATTGATTCACCTGAGGATTCGACTGAAATAACCACGCTGAAAACATCCCCTTTTTCGATTTGCCGGGGATGTGTGGTGATTTTTATGCTTGCCTCTTGGGCTGAAACAGAACTTGAGATTATCAAAAGAACCAAAGAAAAAACTAGTGCGCTCTTAAAGATTTTTATTGGATTCATTCACATGTGCCTTCTGTTATTATTTACATCTAATTAATGATATAAAACATACGGTGGAATGTCAAACAAATAGCTGATATAATTTAGGGAAGGAACTAAAGAAATTGCTTATTATTTTTGATCAATAATCAGTTAATAATACTTGTTAGGCGGTGGATCCAAGTAGACTCTGTAATCAGCCTGCTCAGCCTTTTGATGCTGAATGCTGATTGCGAAAGGACGTGATCTTATTTGAATATTTTTACCGAAAAATTAAAGGATACGCTAATTGCAGTAATGCCGGTCGTCATCCTTGTTATCCTACTAAATTTCACTTTGGTGCCTCTAGGCTCCAACCTGCTTGCGATGTTTATTGTTGGCGCGGCATTAGTAGTATTGGGTCTTACCTTCTTCTTAATTGGCGTGGATTTAGGCATAACCCCTCTTGGGTCCGTCCTGGGCCATAGCATAACTAAAAAGAACAAGCTCTGGATTGTGGTAGCTTCAGGCTTGATACTGGGCTTTTTTATCTCTTTTGCGGAACCTGGGCTGCTTATTCTAGCCCATGAAATAGATGCAATAACCAACAGTCAAATATCCAGCATGACGATTATGGTGGTGGTTTCTTTAGGCATCGCATTGATGATGGTTTTAGGCTTTATCAGGATACTTTTTGATGTGCCCCTATATATTATTTTGAACATTGCTTATCTATTTGTTTTCGTATTGAGCATTTTTACCCCTCCGGAATTTTTGGCGATTGCATTTGACACTTCCGGTGCTACCACAGGCGTACTGGCAGTGCCTTTTATTTTGTCCTTGTCTTTAGGAATCACCTCCATGAAAAAAGACAGTAAAGCATCCGAAAAAGATAGTTTTGGCCTTGTCTCCATCACATCGGTTGGTGCTATAATATCTGTTATGGTACTGAGCTTGGCAAGCCGACAAGATGACTTTTCGGGCAGTGCTACCCCGACAGCGCCTCCCGTTTTATCACCTTTTAGGTCTTTTTTAAATCTGATACCTGAATCCATTAAGGAAAGTGCTATCGCTTTTTTGCCTTTGGCAGTAATCTTTCTAACTCTGGCTATTTTCACTTCTGTAATACACAAACGGGATTTTAAGCGTATGTCCTTTGGATTTATATACTCGTTTTTAGGTTTATCAATGTTTTTTCTTGGTGTAAATGCAGGCTTTATGAGTGTAGGCGGACTGATCGGCCGCTCTTTGACGAAATTTGATACAAGCTTTTTTCTCGTCGCAACAGGCTTTGTTCTTGGGGTGGTAACCATTTTGGCTGAACCGGCAGTTTACGTGCTCACTCATCAGATCGAGGAGGTTACAGCCGGTTATGTAAAACGCCCTTCGGTTTTAACCGCCCTCTCTATAGGAGTAGGGTTTGCAGTGGCTTTGTCAATGATAAGGATAGTGATGCCCTCTGTCCAGCTTTGGCATTACATACTTCCAGGATACATCATCTCCTTAGCTCTTACTTTCATAGTGCCTAAACTCTTTGTTGGTATCGCTTTTGACGCCGGGGGAGTAGCTACAGGACCTATGACCGCCACATTTATCCTGGCATTTACAAATGGAGCTGCAGATGCATATCCCGGAGCAGATCTTTTGATAGATGGCTTTGGCATGATTGCAATGGTAGCGTTGATGCCTATAATAACTCTTCAGATATTGGGTTTGATATTTAAAATAAAAACTCGTAAAAAAGGGGTTGACAATGTTGAATAATGATAACACCATGGATTTCGTGCTAAATATAGTTATTGCTCGGTTTGGACTGGGAAGCAAGGTTATATCCCTTGCTAAAGAAAACGGCATAACGGGAGGAACCATATTGCTGGGTAAGGGCACCGTAAGAAATTCTCTGCTTAAATTTTTGGAGCTTGCCGAGTGCAATCGAGAGGTTATTTTGGTTTTGTCAAAAAGAAATCTAAGCTGTAGATTTTTAGAGACGGTCTCAACGAGTCTTAAGTTCCACAAACCTAATCATGGAATATGTTTTTCAATACCCGTGATACAAGTATATGGTACCCATATAACTAAAAATTCAACAAAACCCTGTGAAAGGAATGATCCTGAAGTGAAAGACTATAATTCGATTTTTGTCATCGTCGATAAAGGCAACGCAGAAACAGTAGTAGAAGCCGCTACAAAGGTAGGCGCCAAGGGTGCGACTATAGTAAATGGTCGTGGATCCGGTATACATGAAACCAGCAGGATATTTTCAATCGAGATAGAGCCTGAAAAAGAAATAGTGCTGATTTTGGTTGAAAAAGAAATTACAGAGAAAGTCTGCGACAGCATAAAAGATGCCACAGACTTGGACCAACCCGGTCGTGGAATACTGTTTGTGCAAAATGTAGCCGAAACCTACGGAATCATTAATTAGGAATCGAGCCAAGGAAAACAAGACCTTTTAACAACAAAGAACACGCATGCCAAATAGAGTCATGTGAAACATACTATTGCTAAACAAACTTAATCTGTCATTTCTTGCCAAGCTTGAAATGTCAGATTAAGGGGTTTATCCTCGACCCCAAGTAAATTCCTAGCTTTAACTGACAGCAGCAGCTTTTCACAACACAAAATCTTCAAGAGGCAAGTACTGATCTTCTATATGAACAAAATACCCACCATGCTCGCCCCAAAATATCTGCGACTCTTCGAACATCTGCGACAGGTTATACTTGTCGATTTCATTTTCTAAAATAATTGTCCCTGTTTCATCTTCGTAGTAGATTTTGATATCTTCAGCTTTTTTCATTTTCACGATAATCCCCCCTTAAATTTTGTTTGTACTATTTGTATACCCCTATAATTTTCATTTAATTCTTTTTTCCATTTTGTCATAAATATATTTATCCATAACGCTGCATGGCACACGCACAAGGCTCCCACATATGCGGGAGCCCAGCTTTACTTATATATTATATCTTTTAACTTTCAGTTTAGAACTTGCCACCCTTGCCTAATTTGACTAGTCCCGCAGTTAACCCTGCTGTTACAAGACCGAGACCTCCGAATATGGTCGCAAGAAGTGGATCTGAGAAAATCTTTTCGAATACGCTCAAAGGTTCCGGTTCAATCAAAACCTCTACCTCAACGACCATGTCGGTGAAACGTTGCATCGTTCCCTCTAACTTGTCGTAGGTGTAAAACCCTTTTTCCCCTTCTTCATTCATAACGTACAATAAAACAAAATCTTCGCTTTTGCCGGATTCCATAACCCAGGCATCCACCTTGTTGCCGTCTACTTCAAATTCTGATTCGATATAGCCTTGGGGAATTTCTTCAGCATCATTTAACTTCAAAATCGTGTAGCTTGATCTTGCATTTAAATTTACATGAGGATAGAATTCCTGCTTATCCACGTCAAATACGTAAAAACTCCCTTTTCACCTTTCTCATCGGTGAAATACGCCAAAGTCAAATCCGTATCTTCATTCTTAGAAACCGCGACTTCGATCTCATCCTCACCATAAGCTGCCTTTCCCTTTTCAAAGCCTTCAGGCAACTTTACCTTTGTAAGCTCCGGCCACAGATACTTTGTATCTTCGCCTACCTTTACTTCTACAGCCTTTTCCATAGGATCCGGCTCGGGCTCTGGAGCGGGTGTTGGCGCCGGCTTGGGAGCCGGCGTATTGCTGCTTGAGCTGGTATTTGACGAGCTGCTGGAACCTGATGATCCGCTGCTAGAAGAGCTCGTCGGAGCTTTAACTGTTATAGTGGCGCTTGTGTTAGCACCTCCTAACGAATTCATATCAAAATCCAGTATCTCGCTACCACTGATTGATACTCTATGGCTCCCTGCCTTCAAGGTTTTAAATGTCATAGTTGCAGTAATAGACGATGCTCCTGATGAACCCGCAACCGCAGCAATCGTGCCATTGCCCGTATTATTACCTCCGGTATACTGCAAGGCACTGGAATCATACGAGAAACTCCCTTGGACTGCTCCTATATTTGAATTCCTGAAAGTCGCAGTGACGGTTACAGTTCCACCGACATTTACAGAAGACGAACTGACTGATGCAGAAGCACTCGCAGCCAGAGCCGTAGGTGCAGCCACACTTAATAATAATGTAAATATTCCCAAGGTCGCAATAATTTTTCTTAAGTTAAGTCTCATTTTATAACCTCTACTCTTTTCTATTGTGTGATTTTTGAAACATTTAGCAAGTGCCTTTGAATCCTAAGCAAATCTGCAATCGTTAATTTTCCGTCTTTAGTAACATCCGCCGCAGAAGAGTATATGCCTTCAATCTTACTTACGTTTAAAAGGTGTCTTTGAACACGTAAAAGGTCGACAATCGAAATTTCCCCGTCCCCATTTACGTCGCCGTAAATGACCACGCTATAGCTTTTTACGACTTTCCCCGAACCATCCCTTAAGTACAATACGTCTCCTGTTCCTACGTTGCCTGATGTCTTGGCTTTTTTATCCGCAGCCACCAATGACAGGGAACCGTTATTCACGCTAAAGTTGCCCAAGAAAGCGCTTACGCTTGTTTTTTCTGCTATTCCTGTCACGCTGTTGGACTGCAGCTTGTGCTTGCTGCTTGATATGGTAGGCGCCGGCTGCGTAGAATCCGTGCCATCTCCCCTGCTTGGAAGCTCAGGCACAGTAGTTTCAAGAGTCTTTATTTCTGTCTTGTCAAAATAAAATGACAATATCTCTCTATAGGTCTTTCCATCTCTTGCCATCTGCTGGGCTCCACGTTGACTCATTCCCACGCCGTGGCCGTAACGGGCATTTGTAATAACATAACCGTCTAAACCTCCACTATCCTTCGCTGTCTTAACCCCTCTTAACCTTAAGTTTGAATTAAGATATGGATGACTCATTAGGTATGAACCATTGCTATTTGTCTTCATAAGCTCTATTACTATATTTTCATTTATTTTCGTACTTAAGCTGCTGGACCCTTCTGCATAAAACTGCACTGTCACTCCGGCATTGGCAGTAACATAGCTTCTGCTGCCAGTACCCGGCCATCTTTCCTTTCCGTTTGCAAAGGTATTGACCGAGTTGATCTTTATGTCTGTTGCATTTTTTATGTTTCTGCTGGACTTTATCTTTTCAAAAACCTGGCTTTGAATGTCTGTGAGTATTGGATTTGAATATACAAACCTGCCGTTTTCAATCTTTTGCCCTAAATCTTCTCTAATATAGGCTGTATCTGCTTCATTTCCTGTAAAGTTGATTCTATGCCAATAAAAACCAGCGGAATCTTTTTCAGAGGTTGTGGATATCCATTTATACATCGAATTCAATGGCGCAGTTCCTACAATTGAAAAATTTGTTCCAGGTCCACTTCTTATGTTGGCGGCGGTAGTTACTCCCACTATCCTGACTACAAAGTCACCGTCGACATTGCTTTCAGTTGCTGTATATTTTGTGCCGTCTACGGTTTTGGGCACGAATACCTCTTGATACAGGCTCGATGGATTTGCGGTATCGTAAGGATCGTCCTTTTGGGCCAAATAAGGATAAGCATTGTTTTTCGTCGTGCCTCCACCCCATGTATTTCCCGGCAGCTCTGTCTGTCCTCCATTTGATGCAGAGTAATAAGTTGCGATGATTTTGCCATTATAGGTCACGACCTGACCTTTAGTATCATCCACAGCTTTTATGACGTTTGTAAAGTTTGGGTTGTAACCCCTATACACTTGAGTAGATGCAGTATCCCCTATGTCATAATCTCTTGTAGAAGAAAAGCTCCTTATGGCATAGCTCCTTGCGCTAACGGCCTGGGCCTTTAAAGCCTCCATTGGAAAGACATTGCTCATTTCGTATGCCACTACCCCGTAGAGATACTGTTCCAAGGGCACATGGTTGGTGACAACAAAGCTTCCCGAGCTTACATGAAAGCGCATATTTCCCAAATAGTTTACCGTGCCGTGGACCGTTCCCTTTAAGGTAAGGTGATGGCTGCCTGTGCCGCTATGCTTTTGACGTATGAAGTTTACTTGAGAACCTACTGTTACATCTATATTTTTCCCTTTTATCTTTACTTTGTTTGTGTCTACAACTGATAATGTGTAATCTCCTTCAGCTAAAACAAGATCAGGATTTTCTGCAAGATAATAAGACCCTGACAAGCTAAAATTGATTGTCTTAGGTGAAGCAGGGCTCATGGTTATCCTTGCCCTGATAACTTTGTAATCGGTAGATGCAAATATCGTGGGAGCTATAGAAACAAACAATAGAATAAAGACCGATAAATATATAGAAATTTTACTTTTTTTACTCATATATCAAACACCTCGGGAGCCATAGATTTTTAGCGATTTACAGAATTTTGGATATCATTAACTTCATCATAAATCATAAAAAAGTCATTGTCAAATCAAATAACCTTACAAAAAAAATATACCAAGCAAAAAATATTCTTCACTTGGTATATCGGTGGCAATATGCTTAATTTAATACTAAAAATTAAAGTTTTCCTACTAAATCCAGTCCTGGCTTTAGCGTCTTTTTACCAGGTCTCCATTTCGCGGGGCAGACCTGATCACCATGCTCTGCCACAAACTGCGCAGCCTGAACTTTTCGCAGCAGCTCTCCTGCCTCACGACCGATGCTATTGTCATTTACCTCATAGGATACTATCACTCCATAAGGGTTTACTACAAAGCTTCCTCTAAGCGCCATTCCCTCTTCTTCGATATAGACATCAAAATCCCTGGATAGCTTACCGGTGGGGTCTGCAAGCATAGGGTACTCTATTTTCTTTATGCTGTCTGATGCATCGTGCCACGCTTTGTGGACAAAATGGCTATCAGTAGAAACCGAGTATATTTCACAGCCTATTTCCTTAAACTGATCGTAGTTTTCTGCCAGGTCCTCAAGCTCTGTAGGGCACACAAACGTAAAGTCCGCAGGGTAGAACACAAATACCGACCACTTCCCTTTCAAATCACTCTTGCTTACCTCACGGAATTCTCCGTCAACAAATGCCTGTACCTTAAAATCATTTATCTCTTTTCCTATTAGCGACATGATGTAGCCTCCTTATTACGTTATCATATTGATAATGATTATCATTACCAATATGATAACAGGGGCTCTTCGACCTGTCAAGTCATTAGGAAAAAATACTATCTCTATTTTTTCATATCAAAGAGATCTTCTTTTTCATTTGATATTCCCCAGGCTTTAATTGCCGCTTCAAGCTCAGGCTTGTCTTTTGCATATTCTCTTAAATTTACCCCTTCCATAACAGCATCTATGGCTTGTCTCATAGCCTTTCCGCCGGCTACTCCTCCAAGGGGATGTCCGTGCACTGCTCCCCCAGCTGCAAGTATTACGTTTTTACCTATCTCCTCTATAGTTTCAGGAATGATTCCTGGGTAAACACCTCCACCAGGTGCCGGGAAGCATGGTCTTATGTTTCCAAAAGGCACTGTAAGGGCTATGCAGCTTTGGATATACCTATCCTTCATAACCGGAATCTTTCCGTGATAGTTTGTGGTAACGGCTAGGTCTGCTCCTGCCATCCTTACGAGCTTGCCCCAAAGAAGGTATATGGCCACCCCTGTATCCGGCGCATATGATTGGGCCGCTGCGTAATCCGGATGAGACAGTATGGGAACATTTATGTTTGGATCTTCGGCTATCATCCTAAAAGCTGAAAACCCGACCACATAGGTATTTATCATAAGGGCATTTGCTCCTGCATCCAAAGCCCTGTATGCGTTGTCTTTTAGCCTTATTATGTCGTCTGTAATGTTTGGCGTGTACATCTTTTTCTCGCCGGTTTCTTCTTCAGCTCTTTTTGCCGCTTCCATAATCTTTTGCACTCTGCCAACCAAAGGACAAAAATCAGAGTCTCCTACCACCAGTTCATCGTCTTTTACAATGTCTATTCCGCCTTTGAAGGCGTCATAAGCCATTATCCCGCCTTGCTCCGGCGTCCAGCCTACGTCAGGCTTTATCATTGCAAGGGTGAGCGGACGTTCTTTGATGTCGAGATATTTTCTAAGGCCTTCTATCCCAAATTTTGGCCCGCTGAAGTTTTTAAGATACTTTTGTGAAAACTCTATGTCCACAAGCTTTATTCTTCCTGCTGAAATGTTGCCTATCAGGGTCGTAAATATCATAGGGAAATTGTTGCCAATATTGACGCTTGGGAAGGCGATCTTAATTATAAAATCCCTGTACTTAAGGTCCTTGGGCAGCTCTCTGTCATAAGCCGGCACCTCGTATATGCCCATCACCTTTGCAGCATGCTTCTTCCTGACCTCAGGTGTTTCAAACGGCACGTTTAGCCATGTTCCCGTTGCTTGTTCGGCTGCTATTGCCTGAGCAAATTTGACAACCTCTACAGGCATCTCTGCCCTCATATAATATGTTGCAATCATGTGTTCTTCTAAATCCAGCCCCTCCATGCAAGTAAACATAATCGGATCGTAATACATGTGATCAACTCCTTAGTTTTTATTGTGAAGCTTAAAGAACATACGCTCCTACTTTTATATGTGCAACTTACATGCCAATTATCTGCTGAAAAATATAAATACCTGATATCCTGTGTTGTCAAGGCTTGTGCCAACTAGTCACTAAGATGCAAAATACCGGCAGGAATCCATTTTGTGCATATTTGCACAAACATTTATTTGCAACACGCAAAGTTCAATCCTTTTGTGCTTTTAGCTTTGTGCATATTTGCACTTGAAATGTGCGTTTTTACGACACAAAATCGTGCAGCTACTCAATTTATGCTGTATAATGTTATTACAAGTATATTTAATAATCATGGGAGGCTTAAATGTGATTAATTCATTCGATTTATCCTACGAAACAAAGTATCGTGAATTGCTCCTTGAAATAGGTGCCGTTATGGAATCCACGCCTGATGCAATATATACCATCGACTCAAAGGGCATCGTACTAAGGTTTAACAGCATGCTTGGGAAAATACTGGGTGTAGATACGTCAAAGATTCTAGGTAAAAATCTAAAGGATCTAAAAGAAAGAGGAATATTCCCGGAAAGCGTCGCTTTGATGTGCTTAGAACAGAAAAAAGAGATAACCCTTACACAAACCTTGGATGATAACAAGCACGTCATGATATCTTCTTATCCAATGTTTAAAGATGATGATGTGGTCTTCGTTGTCACAAAAATACGTGACATGACCGAACTTGTAGAGATGAAAAATGAGCTGGAACAGATAAAGAGGCTATCCAGCAACTATTATAGAGAGTTAAAGCTCTTAAGGAAAATGACTGAAAGCTCTGATATCATAGCTCAAAGCGATGCTATGAAAAACGTCATAGACCTTGCCCAAAGAGTAGCGCAGGTAGACACGACCGTTCTTATAAGCGGAGAATCCGGTACGGGAAAAGAAGTTATCGCCAAAATAATCCATGGCGAAGGAAAGAGAAAAGATGGTCCTTTTATAAAGATAAACTGTGGAGCGATACCTGAGAACCTTTTGGAATCCGAGCTTTTTGGATATGCGGAAGGCTCATTTACCGGAGCACTTAAAAAAGGCAAGCCCGGACTTTTTGAAGTCGCTACAGGCGGAACCCTCCTGCTGGATGAGATAGGAGATCTTCCGTTTCTTCTTCAAGTCAAGCTTTTAAGAGTCTTGCAGGATAGCGAGTTTTACAGGGTGGGGGATGTAGCGCCAACCAAAACCGACGTGAGGGTAATTGCGGCCACAAACAGAAACTTAGAAGAAATGGTTAAAAAGAGACTCTTTAGAGAGGACTTATACTATAGGTTAAATGTGGTTCAGATAACCATACCACCCCTTAGAGAAAGAAAAAACGACATTATACCATTGATTTATCATTTCATAAGCAAATTCAACGAAAAATACAGCTTCAACAAGAACATCAATTCTGATGCTGTTGAAATGCTTCTCGATTACGACTGGCCAGGCAATGTACGGGAGCTTGAAAATACTATAGAAAACATGCTGGTCTTAAGTCCGACAAACTCCTTAAGTCTAGAAACGATCCCTAAATCCATATCCGAAAAAGTGGACCTTGCCCATGAACACAGAGAATATGCCCGGTCCACCACTTTGGGCACTTTGGTAGCTTCCTATGAAAAAAAGGTGATTAATGATGCCTTGGAGAACTCAAAAGATTTCGAAGAGGCTGCAAAGATCTTGGGTGTCCATAGGACCACATTATTAAGAAAGCTGAAAAAGTAGGCTAAATACGATGGGTCAAGCCCTTGTATATGGATAGAATCGCCTGAGTCTGTCATTTCATTGGAAATTACAGACTCAGGCATTTATCTATGACACCGGAAAAATCCCCTAACACTTACAACTTTTACTCGTATATTATGCAGTTTTTAATTACCTCTCCTTTTGCATGATCTAAAATAGCCTCTTCGATTTGATCTATCCCGAATTCATTATCCACAAAATCATCAGCGCTTATAGCATTCATTTTTAGAAGCTCAAAAGCTTCTTTCACATGCCTCGGCGTGGTATGAAATACCCCTTTAATTGTAATCTGGGAATAATGCAGCAAAGTGGTGTCAATTTCCACTTTATCACCCTTAGGCGTCCCTCCAAAGCATAGTACGGTTCCTCCGGCTCTAACCATGTCTATGGCAATAGACCATACCTTTGACAAGCCTACTGCCTCTATGGAGATATCTACTCCCCTGTTATCCTCGGTAAGATTCCTTACAGCTTCTGCCTGATCGTCTACTTCTGAAATATCTACAACATGTGCAGCCCCCAGCTTTTTCGCCATCTCTAATCTGCTCTTTGATTTATCACAAGCTATTACCCTTGCCCCTCGCAGATAGCACAGCCTTATAAACATAAGCCCAATAGGTCCGCAACCGTTTACAGCAACTGTATCGCCTAGCTCCACAGGAACTTCTGAGGTACCATAAACAGCACAAGAAAAGGGTTCCAGTAAGGCTGCCTGCTTAAAGCCCATCTCATCGGGAATCTTAAATGCATTTTGTCTTACTATCCTCTCAGGAACCAGTTGATATTCTGAAAAAGCCCCTTTATTGAATATCGGGTTTTCGCACAAGGAATGCTGCGCTTTTTTGCAAAAATAACACTCATGGCATGGAGCAGAATTGTGAGCGACCAACCGATCTCCAACCTTAAACTTATCGACGCCCTCCCCTACTGCGTGAACCACCCCAGCCGCTTCGTGACCAAATGAAAATGGCGGATCCCATCTGTAGCCCCTCATATATATTTTTACGTCTGTGCCGCAGGTTAAAGACACCTTGTTCTTAACTACGATCTCACCATAACCCGGTACTGGAATTTCGTGTTCCTCAACTCTGATGTCTTTAGGATTGTAATACATTACTTGCTTCATGGCTATTCCCCCCTGGATAATTTCTCATTCAATTATATCATAAAAAAATGTAGATCAAGCCTTCAATGCTCGTGGAGAAAATTTGTCAGTTAGAACACGGAAGTTACATTTTTGATACTGTCATCCAAAGTAAACAACAATACAAATCTCATGAAATACTGTTAAACCCGCATGGGGCGATAGTCAAGCAATAGTTAAACGACTAGAAAAACAAAAGTATTTATGACCATTTACCGACTGCCATCAACTATTTAACTACGCAGCCGTAGGGTCCGGTTTCCATGCCGGACCGCAGACTCAAAAGGATGCTTTCACACTCCCTTGGCATTAGTTTTGATGGATATTTGGGAAGTGTCCCCTTTTGCACTTTCAATGTTTATTTTGAGCTCTGAAATTACCTTCTTCTATATTTATCCTCAATCACTTTGTAATGTTCATGCTTAATCTGGTCCCACTCCGTCTTTTTATAATCAATGCCCTTAAGTCTATCGTTGATCCAATCAGGATTGTACTTTCTAAAATTCCAATTCTCAACCCACGCCTTTACATCATCATGCTCTGGATGATTCGGATTACGATAAGCTTCTAAAAACTTGTAATATCCATGAATCCCACCGACATCTTCAGGCGGAGCTGTCTCTGCCCCGTCAAGCAGCGTTGGGTACCCGAAGTAATAATCACATACAATATCTTCAAGCTTTATCGTGAACCACCAGTCATCTCCAAAATCATAGTTGTATCTTATTTTTTTGTGCTTTTCTAGATAATCATCAATCTTAAGACCCGTTGGTTTTCTGACATCTATCTTTAATCGCTCCTGGTAGTTCTGCTCAAACTGGAGCATCTCTGGATCTATATTTTTAAGCCTATCCTCGTAATCCTTCTTATTCTTTACATAATGCTGATGCTCCATATACGCTTCTTCATTGTCTGTAACGATCCTGTTCTGCTTTGGCAGCTCAAATTCATATAAATGATAACCTCCTAAAGGATAACCACTTTGAAAATTCGTCACATTTTGGATAACATCATGCAGCCTTTTGTAGGTAGCACCAGCTGGCATGATAACTCTTCTCCAAATAAGCGGATCTGATTTTTCAAGTTCAATTCTTATAATATATGATTTCATTTTTCTCTCATTGCTCCTTCCATTTCTCGCAGAGTGAATCCATTGTTATCGAAAACTCATAAATCAACATGGTCAATAGGGTCACTTCTTAACTTCTATTATCCCATTTGCTCTCAAAAACCACAACGTATTATTTACCTCACTAAACTTCTTATTGCATCCATGCTATAAATATGTAATAATATTTTTAAGAACATATGTTCGTTTGCTAGTCAAATCTCTGAAAGGAGTGTTTCCTTTGCCACGCATAGCCCGTATCAAAGACCCGGATACCGTGCACCATGTTATGTGCCGCTCAATAAGCGAGCTTACCCTGTTTAAAAACTACAAAGACAAGGTAAAGTATCTAGAGCTGCTGGCACTGTACTGTGAGAAATTCCAGTGCAGCATACTCTCATACTGCCTTATGGATACCCATGTCCACATACAGCTAGACCCTAGGGGATCTGACATGTCCAAGTTCATGCATGGCGTTAATCTTTGCTATGCCCAGTATTACAACAAAAAGTACAGAAGGCACGGCCATGTTTTCCAAGGCAGGTTCTTAAGCAGGGCTGTATTTGATGATGTATATAACCTGGTTGTATCTGCATACATTCACAATAATCCTAAAGACATTGCTGATTATAAGGATGCTGTACATACCTATCCTTATTCATCTTACGGAATATATCTTGGAAACTACGACTATGACTTTGGCCTAGCTGACCCTGACTTTATTCTATCTCAATTTGCCAATGACCCTAAAGAAGCCATGGTAAAATACGCCGAGTTCGTCTCTTCCTGCAACAAAATTACCCAAAAGGAAAAGTACTACGAGCTCATAGACGATTATGTCAAAAACGACAAGTACGCTTACAAAAGCGAGAGAGTCGTAATCTATAGGGATTATTCCCCTGAAGAAATCTTAAAAGCAGTAGAAGCAGCGCTTAAAACCAAAATCCCCAACTTCATCAACATCAAATACAACCGCAGCCTTTCAGATGCAAGAGCCGTATCTGCCTTTTTGATGCGCTGTCTTTGCGATTTCACCTACAAGGACATCTGCAAGACCCTTGGCAATATAACTGCAAGCCAAGCAGCTAACCTCTGCAACAAGGGTTATGAGCTGATCAAGTCCATCCCCAAGTATCAAAACATCTACCCAGAGATTCTAGATTTCATAAAACCTAAAGCTTCATAAGGACAATTAAAACCAAACTTCTACAATCCTCCATACCGGTGGACTGGTTTTGTTGCAATCATTTCATTTTTACTGCCTTTTTATAATCCACCATGCTTAATTATTAATCATGCTCCCTAAGATTAAGGATGCTTTTACACACCCTTAATGTCAGTTTTGGTGGATAGTTGGGAAGTGTCCCCTTTTATAGCCTTCTTTTTAAATTCCTCATCATACCGTTTTCTCTTCCCAGACATGGTTTTCGACTCCTTTCGGCCTTTTTGTCTATCTTACCATTCTGTCCGAAATTTTAACACAGACCCCATTTCTTAAAAGGAATACTCATTTTAATCAATAAAATCAGGATTATTCTGTCTTGGTCGATTCTTTCTTATTAGATACTTTTCATTATTTATTTCATCTTCCTGATAATCATAAATCCATTCATATGTTTTGAGAGCATCAAGTATCGTTTTTACTTCATTGTTCTTTTCATATTTCCTACGACCACTACCCTTTGTAAATATATAGCTCAACTCTTCATGCCCTAATTCTACGAAATGTTTTATGCAAGTATCTTCATCAAATTCCGGTATACTCATATTAAATAGCATGATTTTATAATCTCGATTAACTTTATCAGATTCTAGCAATTTGGACAAAAGCGAGTCATCAACAATCATATTCTTTTCAATGATTTCTTTAGCACCTGCAATTGAAATTTTTTCAATTGATTCTCGAGTTTGACTTCCAAAACTTGAAAAATTCTCGTATAGGTAAGGCTTGTCCTCAATACTAAGATTACGTTCTATCAAATAAGAAATTATTGAATCTGTGTAATCTGTATTAATTATTGAAATTGGTGCATTAGTATATGCTAGAAGCTCTACCTTCTTTTCTTCATCAATATCCCATGTTAGAATCTCAATAATCTCTTCAATTTGAATAATCTCTGTAGCCTGTATCTCAATGTACTTATCAAGGTTCAGTCTGATGAAATCATAGAGATGGTTTGTGTAATTTTCTCTCACATACTTCAAACTCTCAATATTCAATTGAAGAATATTTTCCCGCATAAGCACTTCAAACTTTTCATCCGAAATATCTACAGCCTCGTAATTATCAAAACAATAACCTAATTCAGTCAATATAGCCCCATACTTTTCTGTATTTATGTCATTACAAATCGCCACCGCATCAAGTAATTTATTGAGAATTTGTTCGTCGAAATTATCAACTGCAATCGAGAAATCAACTTCAACAGTTGAGCTATTTAAATAAACAATCAATTCTTCATCGATAGAATATTCATTAAAATAGTTGACAAAATTATTAACTGAGAACTCAATAATTCCGCGGCCGAGCATAGCATTCCAAAGAGCAGAATCTGAAATGTCTGTAATATCATTTATACTTGTAGCCAGTAACTTGATGTATCCCTCTTTCAGATTAAAATCAAGTTCTTCGCTGTTTGACAAACTAATCGCTGATCCTTCATCATCTTCTATTCTGTTCTCAGAATTATCGAGAATAACCCTCAAATATTCCGAAATGTTTTTTAACACATAACTTGCTAATGGTGACTCTAAATGCTTTTCAATTAACGTATAATTTTTATGAATAATATCTTCCTCGCAATCAATTGAATATTTAACTCTAAAAATTAGTGAAATATTCTCGAAATTTAACTCATACAGTGATTGCCGATATACTTCATCAAACAATTCTTTATCAGCATGTTCATAATCTATAAATGAGAAGAGCACACCAATAAACGAAAATCCAGTTGTTAATTTCTCCACATTAGGATTCTCTATCGCTAAATAATCAGAGGCTTCTGAGATATAATCCGTCAGACAATTATCAATATTTATATTGGCAATAATTTCTTCATCACAAAAACTAAGCGTATCTATAGAAAAACTTCTAATTTGCTTTAATGACATCTTCTGATATTCAAGAACATCTTTAAAGTAACTCCCCCAATGTTTATTGATTAGCATAACAAATTTACTACTTGATTTACTTGCTTCGTAATATTTTGAAGCGAAGTCAAAATTCCCGGTTCTCTGAATTTGAGACAATAACGTCTCCAAATAAGATTTATACTTTTGCTCATTATCATTTTCAAGCAAACAATCGAAAAGGTCAAAATTCAATGTCTCCTCTTGTTCAAAATCTACCTTCCTAAGAACAGGGGATTCTATTACCTTTTGGGGTTCTTTCAGCTTGTAGGTATAATCTGCACCTCTCTTATCCGTTACTCGTCGTAGGAATTTTTTATCACTTGTGCTCAGACTATCATCATAAAAATATGTCATGTAGTCAGTATATGTTTCGTCAATATATCCATTGCGAATCAAAAACTTTAGAAGTGCAAAATAATCACTGCTTTTTATTGTTTTAAACTCATCTACCTCTCCTATTTCGTTTGTGTAGATAGCAGCAAAAACACTATCAATATTCTCACGAGTAATTAGTTCTTTCAATGTCTTTGTCTTCACTCTGAGTATTTCATCATCTATAGTACTTAGTTCAGACTCTAGTTTTGTAAGGTTAATTTCACTTTTATCTTGCACAGCTTGCTTTCTTTCATCCAATTCCAAATCATATTCTTTGATTTTTTGCTGCTCTTCTCTTCCTATATAACCACGTGGCTTTGGAATGCGCTGTTTTTTTGCGTCGTATGCATCTTTGAGTTCTTGTTCTGTATCCAAAACTTCTTTTTTCGCGCGCTCAATTCTCTGAACCAGGATTTCTCGTTCAGATTGGGTTGACTTTAAGTTGCTGTCTATAAGTCGTTCTTTCTCAATGAATAATTGATTCACAAACCCTTTCGAAAGTTGCAAGTCATTAAAGTCCCGCGGGAACAAGTTTTTATAGGTAATCATTGCTAACATCTTATTACAGTCTAAATCCGTAATATTTAATCTATTAAAATAAACCACAAATTCATTATATATATTTTTTAGAATACGCATATCATCAACATAAAGAGATAAGCTCTGCAGAAAACTCTGATCAAACCTTTCAATAATCCCTCCAGTTTTAAGAACCCTAAGAAACTGTTCAAACGAGTTGGAGCTGTCTACAATAGGAATTACCGGAATAATATAATCGAAAAATTTTGTTCTATCTTTAGATACAAATATATCGTCACGTAATAGATAAAAGAACCTAAGCGTAACAGCATTATCTCTGGATTCTTTCTTTCTATGAATATTAACAAGTGTATTCACCTCGCGAAGTCTTTCAAATATTCGGCTCGCGTTGAACCTATCCATATCTTCAAATACTATGACATCTGCATCGACTTTTTCAAACAGATACAATACTTCATTAAGATATTTATCAAAATACGAGTCTTCAGTTTCTTCAAAAATCTCTATTTCATTTCCCTGCAAACTAATTTTCCGAAATATATTCTTGCTTTTCTGAGCTCTGATAATTGAGAAAATCAAAGCAACCATGCCTGTGATACTGAGAATCACAGACAGAATTAGTGTATATTGACTTGTCAATGGATTCAAAATAAACCTAACCCAATTATCAGGTAATGAATTAATATAGTTAGCAATCCCACTTGAAAATACTAAATATAAAATCGAGCCTATAAACAAGCTAACAACCGTTGTGGATATCCGAAGATTTTTGATATCCTTTTTAACTCTAAAATTAGTCTGAGGGATACTCTCAGAAGGAATCTGATGAATTAATTGATTAAGTGTTTTCCCTTCAAGGATTGATTCTTTGATACTCTCTTTGGTTTGGTCGTTTATAGAATCAGTTGATTCTATATCATCCTGCTCTGGAATGCGAAATTGAGCGAGTGAAATATGTACAAATTTTAAATTTGTATGCTTCGCTTTATAAGATTCAAGTATACTGCTCTTACCTGCACTATATGCCCCTGAAACTGCTACATTTTTTATATCTTCATTCTCGAAAATAAAATCAAAAGCCTCTTTATAAACGGAGATATCCGCATCCCTCACAGGTGTGAGTTTTTCAAATTTATATTTATCACCCATAATGTTTGCCCCCCGTTTCTTAGCTTACCTTTATTATACACTATATTCACTTTCAACTATATTTATAGACAAATTAACTATTACAATTTAACCAAAGTATTCTATAAATTAAATATTCTGTAAACTTATCTTCTTAAAAAACGGACATCTCTGCTACTAAAAAATGCCCTTTCTCTTTCACTGCTTATCTGAAAAGTTACCATCACTGCCTATCAGGGATGTTTACCATCACAGTACATCCAGGTGTTCCCATCACAGTACATCCAGGTGTTCCCATCACAGTACATCCAGGTGTTCCCATCACAGCACATCCAGGTGTAATGCCTGTCTGGGTGTCATACTGATCATGGCTATCAACCAGATTGAGCTAAAATGACCCCATCTCGAATTTCATCGTCACTACCAATCTTGATACCAGCCTATTTACCTATCTGTTTATTCTGTATAGCTGCTCATCTCTCCATCACCCTAATCAGCTTGTCCGCGCCCGGCACCTCTCAAATCCAAGAATACAGAATGGTATTTTCCCGCCAATGCTGGCCTCTAACATACTATTTACCTATTTTTTAAAAAACCTTTTAACACTTCCGTAAGTTCTTGCTAAGAATGGATTGTTACTTCTATACTTAAAATTCCCCCACTTATATACAATTCCTACTCCAACAATAAAGGCTATCACACTAAATATTTCAAATTCACTTGGAAAGAGGATTCTAGAAGATCCTAAAATAAGTCCGGAAAAAAAGAATAAAATTTTAGATTCATGGGTTGCAAAAAGTGCCTTTAACACCTTAGCAAGGATAAACACACCTGCAGTAGCTCCCACCATAAAGATAGCTAAATTAAGTAATTGGAACTCATTAATTACTAGTAGCATCTCTTCGTAAATACCTAGGATAATCAGTACAGCACTACCAGAAACTCCAGGAATCATCATGGTGCTACTGGAAATAAATCCAGCTAAAAAGGTTTGTCCACCTGATAAGCTTCCTCCCTCTAGTAAAGTAGGCATACCCATTAAAATAAAGGATAAAATCCCTCCAATAACAAATAGAGATACATCTGTCTTAGCATAGCCTTTAGTTCTTTTTAAAATAAAGGGAATAGACATAAGAAGACACCCTAGAATAAAAGCAGATGTGGGATTTCTATGGAATTCAAACAGATAGGAGAATACAAAACTTCCCGTAAAGACTCCTATCAACGCTCCAAATCCAATAGTTATATAAGGGGTAATATGAAACTTCAATAAATCATCTAGCATCTTTTCATACATTCCAAAGGCCATCATAATGGTACCACCACTGATCCCTGGAATGATTACTCCCATACCTAATATGATTCCTTTAATTAGCAGTAAGGTTTGATTTTTACTTACTCCTATAACACTTTCCATTGCTTTTTCCATAGTGCATCCCCCTGTTTTATATAACTATCAATTTAAAATCAAACATTACACAGTAACCGCAACCTCTTCATAAACTTCCTCATATCCAGGCCTACCTAGAAGCCTAAACATATTCGTTTTATATGCTTCTACTCCTGGCTGATCAAAGGGGTTAACTCCTAATAGATATCCACTAATTCCACAAGCCTTCATAAAGAAGTATACCAGATATCCAAAGTAATATGGAGAAATCTCTGGCACATTTATAATTAGATTCGGTACACCACCATCTATGTGAGCCGCTAAGGTTCCCTCCATAGCTTTCTTATTAACAAAGTCTAAAGTTTTTCCACTAAGATAATTAAATCCATCCATGTTGTCTTTATTTGCTTTAATGATCATTTTTTTCCTGGACTTTTCTACATTCAATACAGTTTCAAATAGATTTCTTTCGCCGTCTTGTATGTATTGCCCCATGGAATATAGGTCGGTTGAAAAGTTCATAGATGCAGGGAAGATTCCCTTGCCATCCTTTCCTTCACTTTCTCCAAATAATTGCTTAAACCATTCTCCAATGTAAAATAGATTAGGTTCATAGTTGACTAGCACTTCTGTTGTTTTTCCCTTAGCATATAAGATATTTCTTAAAGCTGCATATTGATAACAAGGATTCTCTTTATACCAGTTCCTTAATAATTTGTCCACTTGTCCGTGCCCGGCACCTCTCAAATCCTCTCTGCTTCTAAAAATGCCCGTTCTCTTTCACTGCTAATCATGGTGTCAAACTGATCAACCAGAATCACTGCTAATCATGGTGTCAAACTGATTATGGATATTTGAAAAGTTACCATCACTGCTTATCTGGGATGTTTACCATCACTACTTATCTGGATGTCAAAGTAATCATGTATATCAACCAGATTGAGCTAAAATGACCCCATCTGGAATATCATCGTCACTACCGATCTTGATACCAGCCTATTTGCCTATCTGTTTATTCTGTATAGCTGCTCATCTCTCCATCACCCTAATCAACTTGTCCACTTGTCCGTGCCCGGCACCTCTCAAATCTAAGCTTTAGTTGATGTAACCCTTATTACTTCTAAGCCTCATATAAGATTCCCAAAATTTACTTATGTGGATGAAAAGTTTCTAGGGGAGTTGGGGACTTACTGGATATGTGGGACCCGAAGTTTTTCAAAGGGAATAGATCTTTTAAAATAGCAAGATGTTGTAGAGATTACTCCTTAGTTTTCCCATTAAGTCCTAGTTCATTTTTAATCTTTGTAGTTGAAATCTCAGGAGTTCTTTCAAGATAAACCACTTCACAATGTTCTTTAAGAAAATCAAATTTACCTTTCCAATCATCACCCATCACAAACACATCGACCTTGTATTCTTTTACATCTTCAATTTTTTGCTCCCAGTTGTTTTCTGGAATTACTAAATCAACATATCGTACTGACTCTACTAATTTTTTTCTTTCTTCATATGAAAAGTAACATTTCTTGCCTTTTATTTCATTAAATTCATTAGTAGATAGAGCAACTATCAAATAGTCACCCTGTTCTTTAGCACGTTTCAATATATTAATGTGCCCATAATGCAGTAGGTCAAATGTTCCATAGGTTATTACTTTTCTCAATTATTTCTCCTCCAATAACTATTGTTTATTTTAATTATTAATTTCAAACTTCCAGGCATCTCTGACCATTTCATCAATCCCAAGTTCAGCCTTCCAACCTAGTTCCTTCTCAGCTTTGCTGGCATCAGCGAAGCAGGTCGCAATATCGCCCGGACGTCTTCCTACTATTTCATATGGAACCTCAATCTCGTTTACTTTCATAAAGGCATTGACAAGTTCTAATACAGAAGTGCCTCTGCCGGTTCCCAAGTTATAGATATTAACACCATCTTTAAGATTCTCTATAGCCTTAACATGACCTTTCGCAAGATCAACCACATGAATATAATCACGGACCCCTGTACCGTCAACGGTATCATAGTCATTTCCAAATACACTTAACTTCTCTAATTGTCCTTTAGCGACCTTAGTCACGAAAGGCATAAGATTGTTTGGGATGCCATTAGGATCTTCTCCAATCAATCCACTCTCATGGGCACCTACTGGATTGAAATATCTTAATAGACTTACTGCAAAACCATTATTAGCCTTAGCTGTGTCAGTCAAGATTCTCTCGCTCATGGCCTTGGTTTCACCATATGGATTGGTAGTCATCTTCAGCTCCATATCTTCTTTAAGTGGAGATGTCTGATCACCATAAACTGTAGCAGATGAGCTGAATACAAACTTCTTAACTGCGTACTTCACACACATCTTACTAAGTGCCATAGTACTTACCAAATTATTATAGTAATACTCAAGTGGTTTGGAAACAGACTCTCCTACTGCCTTAAGGCCAGCGAAGTGAATTACACCATCGATTTTATGTTTAACAAAGATTTCTTCTACCTTTGCTTCATCAGTTACATCGATCTGATAGAAAGATGGTTTGATGCCTGTTATGGTAGATAGCTTGTCCAGCACTTCAATCTTTGAGTTTATAAGGTTATCAACGATGATTACTGTATGGTTATTTTTAATTAATTCTACTACCGTATGGCTGCCGATAAAGCCTAGGCCTCCGGTTACTAATATGTTCATTGGTTGTGGTCACCTCCATTCTTGCATTAGGATAATGTAAATTGCTAAGCTTTGGAATACATCTTATCATAGTAATTAGCATAGTCACCAGAAATAATATTCTCAATCCATTTAGTATTTTCAAGATACCACTGGATTGTTTCTTTCATTCCTTGTTCAAACGTATATGCCGGTTCCCAGCCAAGTTCTGTAGCAATTTTAGTATTGTCGATTGCATACCTTCTGTCATGACCTGGACGATCTTTAACATACTTAATTAAGCTTTCCGACTTTCCAAGTGTACCAATAATCAGTTTCACAATTTCGATATTAGCTTTTTCGTTATTCCCACCAATATTATAAACCTCTCCATCTTTACCTTTATGGAGAACATTATCAATTGCAGAACAATGATCAGAGACATGAAGCCAGTCTCTGACTTGCATTCCGTCACCGTAAATAGGAAGGTCTTTCTCTTTTAGGCAATTGTTGATCATAAGTGGTATCAATTTTTCAGGGAACTGATATGGACCATAGTTATTGCTGCATCTAGTTATATTTACAGGCATACCGAATGTTTCGTTATATGCTCTAACAATCATATCAGCACTTGCTTTAGTTGCAGAATATGGGCTATTTGGCATTAGTGGCATTGTCTCAACAAACATACCTGTTTCACCAAGCGCACCATAAACTTCATCAGTTGACACTTGAAGGAATTTTACTCCTGACTTGTACTCCTTACAGTACTTGTCCTTTGGATTAACTTTCCAATATTTCTTGGCTGTATCCAAGAGAACCTGTGTCCCGATAATATTTGTTGTTAAGAATACTTCCGGCTCTTCGATGCTTCTATCCACATGAGATTCTGCAGCAAAGTTGACAACAGAATTGATATTATTATTCTTGAAAATTTCTTCAATCTTTTCTCTATCTCTTATATCAACTTTGATGAACTCATAATTAGGATTGTTGTCAATATCTATAAGATTTTCTAAATTCCCAGCATATGTAAGGGCATCTACATTGATGATCTTATATTCTGGATGCTTTTCGAGCATTAGTTTTACAAAGTTGCTGCCGATAAATCCGGCTCCACCTGTTACTAAAATAGTTTTCATTTCTTTAATCCTCCTAAGCTTTCATTAATTTTTTCAAGTTTTGAGCTGAATTTTTAATGTCCGTTCTCTTTACAAATAAGTAAACTCCATAAAATAGTCCGTATATCAGAACTGTAATAAATGAATCTAGTTTCCATGCAGTTAAAATAAAAATTGATGTCATTCCTAATTCAATTATTATATCTTTTAACGCAGAAATCTTTATTATTTTTGAGAGAATCATTTCCGATATAACACTTCTTAGAGCCAGCAATATTACAATTGAGATTATCGCAAGATCTAGATTCCGCATTAACACAGTTGTAACTAATGTAAATAAAGCACTCACGCTTACAGTTATAACGTTAATAAATAAAATAGTTTTCTCTTTTCTTAATGTTTTAAGATAAGTATTAATAAGAAGAGACATCTTGCCTTCATATATTACAATTGGAAACAAGATAGCCATGTAATTTAAACTCTCAGCATATTCGGGCAGCCACGCCGACAAAATTGATTTAAGAGGAAAATAGAAAATAAGAACTCCTAATAAAATTATCATTAAGACATCTCTCATAGTCATGTATATATGCGGTAACTTACTCTCATTTGTTCGCCTTAAAATTGGATACATTATCACTCCAACTGCATTAATGAAAAGCATCACTAGATTTGATATGCTTAATGTAAGAGATACTTTACCAAATGTCGAAATGTCCCATGATCTTTCTATACCTAGCTTTACAAAACCAACAATAAACTTACCTGCGATATTAGATAGCATCAATTTAATACCAACAGATAAATTTAAATATGCTTCCTTAATTGTGAATGTGAACTGAGAGATATTTCTAAACACTATATCTTTACAAGCATACATAGCAACCAGTAAAGACACACCTTTCCCTAACAGATCAGCAATTATCATCAATTTAAAGTTTCTTATTCCAAAAGCTAACAATAGAATAATTAGGCCTACATATAAAATCCTATCCAGCATTGTTATTTTTGCATATATTCTAATTCTATTGGTAGCTTGCAATATGAATAATAGCATATACCTGCTATTAACTATAACCAATGCTATTGACGTCATTTGTATAATGAATACTCGATTTTCTCCCTGTACAAATAGTAAAGCATAAATTGATATTAATATACCAATCAATAGTTGCACTATAAATAGCATATAATATTGAGAGAAAAACATTTTTTTGTCTAAACTATCATATTCTTTACCGCCATATCTTAGATAAATACCATCGTTCCACCCAAAATGCAAAAAACCAATATAGGATGTATAAAATATATATAGCTGCCAATATCCATATTCTTCAACACCGATTAGTTTAGGGATAATTAAGACAACTAACGTGGAGATAACTAGTGATAATAGATTAGAAGATAGTGTATATGAAAAATTTTTTATGAAATCTAATGCTTTATTATTCAATAAATTACCACCATTCTTTATTCACTCAATGTCGACAAAAATCTCGAGAGTGCATCCTTCCAATCAGGTAACCTCTTTATATTTGCAACATCAGAATTTGTTTTTCCCAACCTAGAGTTTAGAGGTCTTTTCGCTTTAGTTGGATATTCTTCAGATGGGATCGGATTTATGTTTAAGCTGGGGCCATTTATGTCAAAAATTACTTTGGCAAACTCATACCAACTACAATATCCTTCGTTCACACCATGGTATGTGCCATACTTATTCGTTAAAACTAAGCTAACAATAAATTCTGCAAGATCTTTAGTGTATGTAGGAGCGCCAAATTGATCACTAACAACACTAATATCATTTCTTGTTTTTGCCAAATTGAGCATCGTTTTGACAAAATTATTTCCATTTGAACCATAGACCCACGATGTTCTAACAATAAAGTGTCTATTTAGTAAATCTCTAACGACTTTCTCACCCTGTTCTTTTGTATATCCATAATAATTAATTGGATTTGTTTCCTTTTCTTCGGAATGTGGCTCTTGTCCTAAACCATCAAATACATAATCTGTACTTATATAAACTAGTTTTGCATTAATCTTCTTCGCTGCTTCAGCTACTGCTCTAGTGCCCTCTACATTAACTGAATAACATAAATCGCTCTCATCTTCTGCCTTATCTACTGCTGTATATGCAGCGCAATGAATTATCACATCTGGTTTTTCTTCTATAATATATCTCTGAATTTGCTCTCTATTTGTTAGGTCAAATTCATCTCTTCCTGGAGCAACAACATCAATATTCATTTCTTTCAATTTTAAAACTACATCATGTCCAAGTTGGCCATTTACTCCGGTAACCATAAACTTTAGGCTGAAATCTACATCACTATCCTTAAGTAATGGTGCCTTTAAATCTTTTTCAGATAGTATCGGATTTTCAATCTCCCAGTCTACACCAATTTCTGGGTCATCAAATCGAATACTTCTGTCACACTCAAGAGCATAGTATTCGTCAACTTTGTATTGCACCTCAACATCATCAGTTAATGTTAAAAACCCATGAGCAAACCCTTTTGGAATGAGAAGTTGCTTTTTATTTTCCTCAGATAGCTCGACACCCACCCATTGTTTATATGTCGAAGAACCCTTTCTTAAATCAACAGCAACATCTAGGATTTCCCCTTTTGTGCACCTGACAAGCTTTGTTTGAGCTTTAGGACTTGTCTGAAAGTGCAGTCCTCTTAATGTCCCTTTCTGCGCTGACATAGAATGATTGTCCTGAACAAACTCAATGTCAATACCTAATTCTTGAAATTTAGTTTTAGAATATGTCTCTGTGAACCATCCACGATGATCTCCAAAAACTCTGGGTTCTAATATCAAAATATCATCGATTTCTGTTTTTATAATCTTCATTGAGTTACCTCACTTAATATCTTATTTTTCCTTCTGCTACCTTCTTGAGATGTTCTCCATATGGTGATTTTCCATATTTTTCGGCAGATGCCAATAGTGTTTGTTTGTCAATCCAATTGTTATGATATGCAATTTCTTCAAGTGCAGAAATCTTTATACTTTGTCTCTTTTCAACCATTTGTACGAATTCTGCAGCCTCTACCAGACTATCCATTGTACCTGTGTCAAGCCATGCATAACCTCGCCCAAGTAATTTTACGTTTAGAGTACCATCCTCAAGATACATTCTATTTAAATCAGTAATTTCGAGTTCTCCTCTTGCGGAAGGTTTAACTTTCTTTGCAAAATCAACGACTCTATTATCATAAAAATAAAGTCCAGTAATACAATAATTCGACTTAGGATTTTGTGGTTTCTCTTCTACAGAGATTACCTTACCCTCATTATCAAACTCAACAATTCCAAATCTCTCAGGATCATGGACATAATATCCGAAAATAGTTGCATTACCGTTTTGAACATTTTCTGCCGCTTCTTTTAGGATATGTGTAAATCCATTACCATAATAGATGTTGTCTCCAAGAATCATAGCCACATCATCATCACCAATAAAATCTTCTCCTATAATAAACGCCTGCGCCAATCCGTCTGGAGATGGTTGTTCAGCATATGATAAATTAATTCCAAACTCACTACCGTTACCTAAAAGTTTTTCAAAATTAGGCAGGTCATAAGGTGTTGAAATAATTAAAATATCTTTGATACCTGCCAACATTAATACAGAAAGCGGGTAATAAATCATAGGTTTATCATATACAGGTAAAAGCTGCTTACTCGTTACCATCGTTAGCGGATATAATCGGGTGCCTGATCCACCAGCCAGAATAATTCCTTTCATACTAAATCACCTCTTCTTTACTAGTTTTAAAATACTATTCACCAAAAATTCATTTTTTAATTTAAAAAAGCATTCTGAGTGAAAAATGGGATTATTACCCTCTCGGGAGATGTTGTTAATACCAAGTCCATTATCACCCAGAGCACAAGGCTAAGGATAATTGAAAAATTAAATATATTTTTATAAACACTTCTACTTTTCAATTTACTAGATGCCATGGAATAACTAACAAAATTCAATATTAGGATATTTCTAATAATTCTATCAAACTGCAAATTCATTATGAATAGCGGAAAGAAGACAATGGATACAATATTAATCCAAAATATCAAATTAGATAAATCAACTTCATTGATGATTAATTGCTTTTTCTTTATTGTACTATTCGTACTATTAGATTCACACTCTAATAAATTAGTTTTTGTTTTAATTATTTTTCTAGACCAGCTGACTAATATTATACTTGAAATGTGCAACATCATAGGTATAACAAAACCCATTTTAGTTTTTGTTGAAATATAACTTAGAACTCTCTCGTCTTCAAATAAGTTTAAAAAAAGACCAATAAAAGGAATTTGATTGTTATTTACAATAGTAATTATTACTAGAAAGGCTGTTATAATACCGATTGATTTTGCCAGTCTATTACGGTTTTTGGTATTAGCAAAGATTAGTACTGTATAAAATAAAAATGAGAAATGAAAAGAAGAAGCAAGTGCAATAGTTAATATATATTTAATTTTACTCCTTATGTTATCATTTTCTAAAAAACGGATACCGATCAAAAAAATTGATAGTGCTATGAAATTTCGAAAATGCTCGCTGTCAATTACCATCGGATAAATCAAATACATCAATAGTACATAATTACTATTTTTTACATATCTCTTTACCACCAGTTTGTAAACAAGTCCTAATACAATTGAAATTATTAGAATACGAAAAAGAAAAAAATCAAGATTTAGAAAATTTCCCAATTGCATCAATAAATTATATCCTAAACCAAAATTCCTTGTATAATTATTATTGCTATCATTATACCTAACTTCATAGTTGAAATAATCCCTCGACTGATATATTGGGTTATAGTCAGGCCCTGCTCCACCCATTAACAAAATAATAACAACAAATGTAATTAATATTACAATCCTGGAATGCTTTTTTCTAAATGCATATATCATATTCATAAGAAGTGTGGATATGTACACTAATATCGTCATAATTATTCTTCCATTTCTCGTTTATTATTAAATCGCTCAATCCAATTAATAAATTCATATCTATCTAGTATTTCTTGATCAATTTTTACATAATCATTGTTTAAGAATTCTACCAAATCATTTATGTCATCTTTCCCAAGAATAAATATGTTTTCTTTTTTATAAAAATCTCTGTTTCTAATGGTGATATCATTAGTGATTAATTTTTTCCTAAAAAACAATGCTTCTAAAGGACGTAGAGTCAATCCTGATTGATTATCTGATACATAATCTAATATTGCCTTGCTCTTTTCTATATATTGTAAAACTTCATTGTATGGCATTCTATTCTTATACCACTTCTCATAGCCTTTTGCTTTTTTTCTAACTGGAGTGATATGGAATTTACTCTCTAACTCATAAAAATCGAACTTGTTTTTCAACTCAACTAATTGTTTAATTCGGCCTTTATCCTTTCCAACAAAGAAAATATCAATACCATTAGATTCCATAGAATTAACTTCTACATCAGAAAAATAATACTGGGTATTGTAATTGAACAAATATCGATCTCTATCTACCTCGTCAAAAGTCCAAATTTCACAATCACACTTTATAAATTTGTCTACATTAACACTTTTTTTCATTGGATTCCAATACCAGATTATAATTCTTTTATCAGGATATTTCTTTCGAATGTACCTCGCTACAGGTGGTGTTATTTTTGATGCATGAAGTATTATCACCTCATAATCACTTATAAAATCTTTCCAGGACGATAACCATGGCTTAATATATGGAAGATTTAATTCTATCTGAATTCTTCTAAAGAACTTAAACACCTTTGGTACATTTTTATATACTTGAGCTATGTTTGCCCCTCTCTTCTTAGCTTCTAATGCATGAAACTCTTTGTCATTCAACCACAAAAACAAACATTTATCTATAAATTTATCTCCCATTATTCAATAACCCCTAACTTTTGGTTTTGAAATTATCTTCAATAAAACTTCTATAAAACTCTTCTCTTCTCTCTCTTATAATATTAGCATCATATTTTTTCGACTCATTAAAGTTACGTTTTGCTTGTTGGAGCATTATTTCTTTATTAAATAGGCTCAAAATTTTTTCTATTTCAGTGATTGTTGCTGTACTCTTACTAAAAGTTAAGTTTTTATCTAACAATTCTGGGATACCTCCAACTCTTGTTCCAATTGACGGTAGTCCTTTGCTCATTGCTTCTATTAATGCTCTAGGAAAACCTTCAGTTAGACTCGGTTGAGCGTATATGTCAATTTCTTCTAGCCAATTCATTAACTTTTCATGTGGCATTGTTCCTAGAAACCTCACTTGCTCACTCACTCCAAGTTTTTTTGATAAGGAAAGTAAATACGAACTATCTCCTCCCCCAACTAGATGATACTCGAAATTTTTTATTCCTTGTTTTCTGAGACGTGCTAAAGCTTCAATAATTAAATGTTGACCTTTGTATTTGACATCTACTGGTCCTATTGTTCCAATTACAAACACCTGATCATCCGAGTAATTTTTGATTTTACTCATTCTGTCAACAAGTGTTTGTTCATTAAAATTAAGCAATTCAACATTAGAACAATTTACATTTTTGCCATTTGTTGGATATCGGTTTTGTAAAAACTCATTAGTAACATATAATACATGTGTAGCCTCTCTTATCAGTTGTTTAGTTTTAAAATATTGAATTGGAGCCATCAACTTTCCTTTTAAGCCATGGTTCCATAATGTATCCCAAGCACACCCTCCTACTTCAACAAGGTAGGGTTTATGTTTCTTTTGAGCTAATTTAGCAGCTATATTTGCATAAAAACCCGGTGCTTTTAATACCAAAAAATCAACTGCATCTATTTCATTGCTTATAATTTTTATTACCTTTTGTTTGTTTATCAATAAACCTTTTAGTGTCATAATTGAAGGACAACTCACAATTTCACTGTTCGGTAGAGATACCTCATTTAATTTGTTAGTATCTTCTAATTTGACAGGCTCAGTTCGCATCAATAATTTTAAGCTATTCGATATTTGTAAGTACCTGGCATAATGTTTACCACCCATAGTGGTTTTGTAATATTTGCCACTACAATGATATAATTTACTATCATGACATATTAAACACTTCATATTAACCCCACTTTCTATTTTATGTTACTGTATACTAAATCAACAACTTTTCTAGTTGCTTCACCATAAGCTTCAACATATTTATGCCTGAAATCTTCTGTGGATTTCTTTGCGCTTTCATAATCCATTTTAACAATTTTAGTTATTAGTTCATCTTCTGATGAAAATCCTCCAGGGATTTCATTTCGAATGTCAAAATATAACCCTCTTTTACTGGAATAATCTTCATAATCATAAGCAAAGCAAAACATTGGTTTAGCAAGGATCGAATAATCAAAAAATATACTTGAATAGTCAGATATCAAAATGTCAGATATCATCATCAAATCATTCAAATTTGAGTATAAAGAAAAATCATAAATAAAATTTTTCATACCTTCAATATTCATACTTCCAACAGTAGCATGATGCGCTCTAAGAATAATTAAATACTCATCTGATAAATTATTCTTCCATTTATTCCAGTGAATTGGCGTTTGAAATTGATAATTATTAAATTCTCTAAAAGTTGGCGCATATAAAATTATTTTTTTATCTAGTGGCAAATCTAATTTTCTTTTCAGATTGTCAATGAGCTTTTTGTCATAGTTTATTAGTACGTCATTTCTAGGAAGTCCTGTTAAAATCATATTGTCTTCTGAAATATTAAATGCTCTGCTATATATTTTTCTATCATACTCTCCTTGTATACAAAAATAGTCATATCTACTTTCATACTTAGAACTGAATGTGCTTGAACTATCTTTTACATCATTCCCAATTTTTTTTATAGGAGTTCCATGCCATGTATTTAAATAAAGTGTATTTTTACCTTTAAATTTTAGCGCTCTTTCCACCCCAACATTGGTTATCCAAACTCTAGCTTTGATAGCATTCATATAATAATCGATGGAGTCTACTTTTATTTTTTTAATTCTTGAATCTATATCATGCTTTGTGGGGTCTATAAATGCCCAACATAATTTATATGTATGAAATCTAGAATCTCTCAACATAGCTTCTGAAATTTCTTTCGGACTATCATCATATCTTTTACCACCATAAGATATAAATAAAATTAATTTATCATCAGGTTTAACAAATATTCTTAATAAACTTATAAAAAAGGACCCAAGGTAATAGTAAGTACTGTATAATATTCTGCTATTTTTTACTCTCATTATTATTCTTTGTTTAAAAGATACTTTTGGTTTACTGTTCATATAAATAAACTCCTATCAATTTCTATAAGCTCTCCCTATACCATTCTATTGCAGCTTCAATTCCTTTTTCAAAACTCCAACTCGGATCATACCCTAACATTTCTCTAGCCTTACTGATATCAGCATTACTATGTTTAATATCGCCTCTTCTATCAGGTCCAAAGATTGGTTCAATATCTTTTCCAAGTGCTTTACAAAGGGAGTAATACACATCAATCAGATGTTCTCTTCCACCATAAGCGATATTAAAAGCTTCTCCAGCAACTTCTGAAGATGCTTTACATGCCTTTAAGTTAGCTTCAATCACGTTCTCAATAAAAGTAAAGTCTCTACTTTGTTTCCCATCACCATTAATTATTGGTTGTTCGTCATTAAGCAGTTGTTTAATAAACTTAGGAATAACAGCTGCATAGGCTCCATTTGGATCTTGCCTTTTCCCAAAAACATTAAAATATCTCAAACCATAAGTATCTAGTCCATATAGTTTTGAATAAAGCTTCCCATATTCTTCATCAACCATTTTAGTCAAAGCATATGGTGATAACAGGTTTCCTTCTCTTCCCTCTTGTTTTGGTAGATTAGGCTCATCGCCATAAACAGATGAACTGGAAGCATAGACAAACTTCTTTACGCCATTTTGTCTAGCAGCCTCCATCATATTGAGCGTTCCTCGGATATTAATTTCTTCATAAAGCAACGGCATCTCAATGCTTCTAGGAACACTCCCCCAAGCTGCTTGATTAAGTACATAATCAACACCCTCACAAGCCTTCATGCACGTATCTAATTCTCTTATGTCTCCTTTGATAAATGTATAGTTTGGGTTGTCAATAAATAAATCTACGTTGGCTTGCTTCCCATTAGAAAGATCATCTAGGCATCTTACTTTATAACCTTTATCTAATAAAACCTCACACAAGTTGGAGCCGATAAATCCAGCTCCACCTGTTACGAGAAAAACACTATCTTTTTCAAATGTTATATTTTCATACCCCATTATTTGCACTACCTTTCCTTATAGTCTCCAATATCTATATCCGGCTGACTCATACTCTTTTCTATCTAAGATTCCTTTAATGTCTAGTAGCACTTTACTTTCATTAGATCCTTCTTTATACATCTTATTGAAGTCTTGTTGGCTAAATTTTAAGAACTGGTCATGTCCAACAGCTACAACAACTGCATCCATATCTTTAATGTCTTCTACTGAATCAAAGTCAATTCCATACTCATGTTTTGCTTCCTCAGCATCAGCTTCTGGATCTGCAATCATAGGAGTCAATCCATATTCTTTTAGTTCATTTACGATGTCAATAACTCTTGTGTTTCTAGTATCAGGACAGTTTTCCTTGAATGTAAAACCTAATATTGCAACTTTTGCATCTTTAACTGGCACATCTGCTTTTATAAGGTTTTTAATTAAGTTCTCAACTACATATTTGCCCATATCATCATTAATTCTTCTACCAGAAAGAATAATTTGTGAATGGTATCCTAGCTGCTCAGCTTTATATGTGAGGTAGTAAGGGTCTACACCAATACAATGCCCACCAACTAATCCTGGGAAGAAGTTCAGGAAGTTCCACTTCGTCCCAGCAGCCTTTAAAACAGCTTTCGTATCAATGTCCATCTTATTAAAAATGATAGAAAGCTCATTCATAAATGCAATATTAATATCTCTCTGAGAATTCTCAATAACCTTTGCAGCTTCAGCCACTTTAATCGATTCTGCTCTATGTACTCCGGCATCAACCACAAGTTCGTACACTTTTGCAATAATATCAAGTGACTCTTCATCCATACCAGATACAACTTTTACAATAGTCTCAAGTCTATGTACTTTGTCACCAGGGTTGATTCTCTCTGGTGAATACCCCACTTTGAAATCTTCACCACATTTCATTCCAGACTCTTTTTCAAGAATTGGAATACATATCTCTTCTGTAACACCTGGATAAACAGTAGATTCAAATACAACAATGGATCCCTTAGTTAGATTTCGACCAACTGTTCTACTTGCTGATTCTACCGGTTTTAAATCGGGTGTATGATCAGCATTTACTGGAGTAGGAACTGCAACGATATGAAATTTAGCTTCTTTGAGTTTATTCTCATCTGCTGTAAATTCAACAGTAGTTGCTTTGATAACATCATCTCCAACCTCTTTAGTTGGATCAATTCCTTTTCTATATAATTCAACTTTCTCTTCACTAATATCAAATCCAATAACCTCTGCCTTTTTAGCAAAAGCTACTGCAATTGGCATTCCAACATAACCAAGACCAACAAGTGAAATTTTCTCTTCTCTGTTTTTAATTTTTTCGTATAAGTTCATAAAATTACATCTCCTTATAAATTCGTAACATCTAATCCATTACATTGCTCACTGAGAACTTTGTAATATATAACTTGTTATGACCACCTTTGTCTTCCACAATAAGTTCACAGTTTCCTCTAATATTAGAGCAAACTGTGGGGAACCCGCTTGCCATATTTTAAAATTCTTTATAAGTCTTGCTTTGTAAACTATCCAGTTTATTTTCTCCGATTCTATTAAATAAACAATTCTTAGATAGTAGCATTGAACTATTTAGTAGATCCTTTATGCCGTTAGTCCCAATTTGATTTTATAAAAATATTAACCGATATCTTTTATCTCCTTTTCCTTGCTGGATGTAATAGCAAGGGTGTCATAACATCATCGCCCATATCAACACTTTGTCTTGATTGCATATGAATATCTTCCTCGTTATTACCACTTTGTAATAGTTTGGCTTCAACGGAGACTCCTTCAGCTTCTAAGATATCTTTAATTAGCCATGTTAACGCTTGATCTCCTCTATTTAAATCAGTTATTCCTGGTGTTATTACGATTTTTTTTCATATTCCAACCTCTCTCCATTGATAACAAAGAGCTAAACTGTTATTCCTTTGTATATTGCATTCATTTTTTCTTTTATATTTTTTTTGTCATATTTTTTTACTAACTCTAGGTTTTTTTTTCTCATTTCATCTTGAACTGTCTCATCAGATACAATCTCTTCTATATATCTAGCAAAGCCATTTACATCTTCTGGATCTACTAAAAAACCATTAATTCCGTGTTCAATTAAATCAATATTTCCACGGATTTTTGAACATACAACTGGCAATCCTACAGCCATCGCTTCCATTAGTGCTACAGGAAGTCCTTCTTGGAAAGAGGGGAATACAAAACAATCAGCTGCATGTAGTTGTTCAACAACATCCTTTCTATAGCCCGCTAATATCACCCTATTTTCTAATCCTAAATCAGTTATAAGTTGCTTTAAATACTTCTCTAGTTCTCCTAAGCCGCAAATCAATAGTTTTACATTTTTATTCTCTATTTTAGCAAGCGCATTAATTACTACTTCGTGATTTTTTCTTTGCGATAATTGTCCTGCTGTAAAAAGCACAAAATCGTCTTCACTTAGATTAAACTCAGATCGCTTTTTACTTCTATCGATTTTCACATTCTTTATTTTATCTACATCTATTCCAATTCCGGGAACATATTCAGTATTCTCAACATTAAATTTTTGTGCATTTTCATAGTCTTCTTTATTAATTGTTATCAATGAATCAGTAAATTTTGCTGTTATTCTTTCAGCTGTATAGTATATCAGCCAGTTTTTTACTGGTGCACCTTTAAAAAAGTGAAATCCATGTGCTGTATAAATAACTTTCGTTCCTTTTTTTCTAACTTTTCTACAAGCCAGCCTGGCAATTATCCCACCAATTGGCGAATGACAATGTACTATCTCATAATTATTTTCATCACATAGCTTTTTCATCATTTTGTATGACTTAACAATATCTCTAATTGCAAAAATACTACGTGGAACAGGAAGGTGGTGAACTTTAAATTTATCTCTTATTAATTCTTCTTTAAATTCATCTACTCTTTCTTGACTTGTTATACTCCCGTATTCAAAATTACATGCTACTTCAACCTCATATCCTAAGTCTTTAAGAATTTCTATATTATCCATATTAAATAAATCGATCATTGATGCTACTGATGCCATCATTAGAGCTTTCTTCATAACCATCCCCCTCAACACGCATTATTTCTCCGTCAACTCAATAGATTCTTTAAATGTTCTTATTCGGTAATTCGCTTTATCGTAGTCACTCATTGACTTCTCATAAACCAAATTGCCAAATACCTTATTAACAATCTCAATTCCAAACATCATTCTCAGAACCGGATTAAACACCTTAGTCATCATAATCTTCTTACCATGAACCTCGGCAATCATCCTAACCAGTTCACTCGTCTTCACATACTCCTTGTTCTGTGGGAAGTAAAGCCCAGTCTCTTCATAATCAATCATAACTTTAATGAACTCACAAAGATTATCTATATGAAGCATACTGCGCTCATTATCAATGTCAGGAAACATTGGTATCTTCTTAGCCATGTTAGCAAGTCTTGGATAGTTGCCCTTAGACCCTTTACCATAAATCATAGGTGGTCTTAGCACCACAATCTTGAAGTCATCAGTTGATAAATCCTTAATGCCTTCTTCAGCCTGTAGCTTACTATTTCCATAGAAGTTACTCGGCGTTGGAACTGTATTTTTATCAATAACTCTCTTACTACTGCTGCTATCGCCATAGACAATAATGCTGCTCATAAAAATGAACTGCTTCACACCTTCTGCCTTAGCCTTCTCAGCAGTTTCAATCGTTAGGTCTCTATTCACTTTATAATAGAGGTCTTCCATCTTTGGATCAGAGGACACGTGAGCAATCCCAGCCACATGAAACACAACATCATATTGACTAAAATCAACTTCTTTCCATGACCCATCTTTCATATCAACTGTGTCTATTTTATATTTATCAGATTCTCTCATAAGCCAATTCTCTAGAGATGTACCTATGTAACTGTTCTTACCAGTAATTAATATATTTTTCATTTTGTCACCCCAATAAGTAGGCCCTTACTTTTGAAAAGGCCTTATCTACTCTCTTCTTTATCCTTAGTCATCTTTGCAATAACCCCAGTCCCACCTTCAATGACACCCTTGCTTTTAAGAACTGCTGTAAATGTTCCGATAAAACATATCAAGTCAAACCAAAGACTTCTTTTCTTAACATACTCTCCATCTAACTTCGATTTAACTTCGATCGGAAGTTCATCCCTACCATTAATCTGAGCCCAGCCAGTAAGACCAACAGGCACATCATTAGCACCATACTTATCTCTTTCTTCAATCAGATCATACTGATTCCAAAGGGCAGGTCTTGGACCGATGATACTCATCTCACCTTTGAAGATATTAATGATTTGTGGCAGTTCATCTAAGCTTGTCTTTCTTAAAAACTTACCAACCTTTGTAATCCACTGATCCGGATTATCTAGAAGGTGAGTAGGCATATCAGATGGTGTGTCAATACGCATTGTACGGAACTTCAATATATTAAAATGACTCTTATGAATCCCGACTCTTTTCTGTTTGAAAAGCACTGGACCTTTTGAGTCAAGTTTGATTGCAAGGATCAGGATTGCAAATATCGGGGATAGGACGATTAGTCCGATTCCAGAAAGTGCTATATCAATTAGTCGCTTTACTTTTAAGTACATGTAGGTAACCTCCGAATTTGAAATCTAGTTGGAATGTTGGAAGGTAGAAAGTTGGAATGGTAGAACTATCAATCTAAAGTCTTGATTAATCCTGCCAATAATCTTCCTACTTCCATTGCTAAATTCAATACGTCTTTATACTTCTGTTCATCTATATATTTCAAGTCTTTTGCAAGTAACAACTGATACTTTGTTTCTTCCAGTGATCCTCTAGCTATCAGTAGAAATCTCTTATAATCTTTACTTGATCCTCGTGCTTTGCCCTCTACTATATTACTTGGAACTGATGCTGCTGCTCTTCTAATTTGGGAAGTCAGTCCAAACATCTCTTCCTTAGGAAACCTGTTTGTAATCTGGTATATCTTCAATGTAAGCTCATGAGATTTCTGCCAAACTAACAATTTATTAGTATCTGCGTACATCTTTAAACCTCCAGTTTTAGTTGGTTAGTGCTTAGTTGGTTAGCTTTTGAAATCTTTTCCTGTCCAACTAACTACTAGCCAACTAAAAGCGCTTTATCCTTTCAGCATACTCACGTCGCACACGAGTATGCTGAAAGGATGAATAGCTGCAACATATGGTATGACTGGCTTACAGTTTATTCTATATCTTGTGTTTTTTACTTCAACATGAGTATGAGGAAGGGATAAACACTATATTTTGTGTTTGAGTGCTTGTTTTTCATAATCTTGTTTTTCATAATATAAGTTCTTTCTATTCTTTATTATCTACATCATATGGCCATTTTGAACTATCAAGGATTCCTTGACAGTTCGTTCAATCCTCTTCTGTGCTTTCCAAAAGCTTATCAAAATCGCTCTTGAACAATCGATCCTGAACAATTCGATATTTCTCAAATTCACTCTCTGCATGAGCTTTAGCAATTTCTGCGGTAACTTTTCCCGCATCCTGTAAAACATCACGGTCAGTAGCTTCTATAAAACGGCTAAGTCTTGTTTCCCAGTCACTCATTGTCATTGGAATATGCCTGAGCGCCATATCCTCTGCAATATCTAGATAAGCAGAAACAAGTCTCTGCAGTTGTGCCATTTCTGATTCACTCAAATAATTCTTAGCAACGGATACATCAAACTTTTGGATTTTCCCATTCGGTGCATCTTTCCAACTCGTCAATCCCATATGTTTCTTTTCTGCATCTGCACGCTTATAGATGACTTCTGCAGCAGTGTGTCCATGAATGGCCCAATGAAGTTTGTTCTGTACTGTTGAAAAGAATCGTCTCGTAGCGGTTGCATTCACGTCATAATCAATGGCTGTGGCATATATATCAGTGATCTTCTGGTAAAATTTTCTTTCACTCAGTCGGATTTCACGAATGCGTTGAAGTTGTTCTTCAAAATATTGCTCCGTTAGAATGGATCCTCCGCTTTTCAGTCGTTCATCATCCATCGCAAACCCTTTAATCGTAAAATCTTTTACAATTTGATTTGCCCATTTTCGAAATTGTACAGCACGTTCATTATTTATTTTAAACCCAACAGCAATAATGACCTGTAGATTGTAATGTTTCACTTCTCTGTTTACCTGACGTGAACCTTCAGTTTGAACTATTCGGAAATTCCGAATAGTTGCTTTTTCTTGAAGTTCGTGATCGGAAAAAATCTTATTGATATGTTCATTGATTGTTGGAATTCCTACATCATATAAAGCTGCCAACATCTTTTGTGTAAGCCAGATGTTCTCGTCTTCGTATCTCATCTCAAAGCTTTGAGAATCATCACCTGTTGCTGCAATGTATGTCAGATATTCTGCTGCACTCGAACGAATTGCAATTTCGTATTTCTTTTTCACAAGATCACTTCCTTCATCATTTAGATCATAGTATGTATATTTTGAACCAAATGGTTTGTACAATCTACATCTTACATAACAAACTTAACTTTTGACATTTTTTCTGCAAAATCTTGTGGTTCTGGTCCTTTCACCATACTCACGTCGATATATACATCAAATAAAAAAGTATATTTACACCTTATAATAATCTACATCTTTGTTTATGTTTTCTTTTATTGTAGCCTTATTTAAAACAGCGCCCACTATCTCCGCTTTCATGGCTCTGAGCCTTTCCACTGTTTCAACTTCTTCTTTCATGCTGACCTTGTTTTCTTCTATTACAAGTATGACTCCGTCACATTTGTCTATAACTATAGATGCATCTGATATGCCAAGCAGCGACGGCGTATCAAGGACTATGTACTTGTATCTTTCTTTGAGATAACCAACTAGATTTACCAAGTTTTCTCCGTCTAACAAGGCTGTAGACTCTTCAGTAGGAAGTCCTGACAATATGACATCTATGCCATACTGAGAATCTTTAAATATGATATCCTCAGCTTTCGCTTCGCCCCTTAAGTATTCATGAAGCCCACTTTTAGGCTCGGTTATAAGGTACATATCCGCTATTTTTGATTTTCTCATGTCGCAGTCGACAAAAACTACCTTTTCGCCTGACTCTGCGAGGGTTTTTGAAAGGTTTAAAGCTACTGTTGATTTCCCTTCCATAGGCTTGGCACTTGTAACGGCGATAGTTTTAAGACCTACCGGGCTAAGCTTGATATTGGTCTTTATTTCTCTATATGCCTCTGCAATTTTATAATCAATGTTATTTATGTTTGAAATGTCTTTTTTAGCCATTTTCTTCTCCCAACTAATTTAATTATTTAATTTTGTTTGTTAGGTATAACGCCTATGACCTTTATGCCCAACCTGTTTTCCACCTCTTCAATTGTCTGTACTTTGTCATTGAGATATCTTTTGAAGAAAATAAAAAATATTGTAGCCATAATGGTAAGTATGGCTGCGATGACAGTATTTAGAACAAAGTTAACAGGAGACTTTTCCTGTATGGTCTGGTCAGATATGCTGGCACTTTGAGTCACGGTTATTGATCCTAAATTCATGGAGCCCTCAGCTATTTTTACTGATTCTTCTCTAATGGAATTTGCTACCTGTCTTGCCCAATTGCCATCTACGTCTGCTATTCCAATCTGGATACTATTTGTGTCTTCTATTTTTGATACCAACACCCTATCGGAAAGTGCTTTGCCGTCGACATTTAGCTTCAGAGCATCTACTGTCCTTTGTGCTACAGTTTCACTTTTTGCCAGCTCCATAAAAGCTACAGCCTGCTGATCCTTACCCTCACTAGCTATCACTTCTACCGTAGAAAATGCTTGAGAATAGGTAATAGGTGGCTTGATGAAATAAGTTGCCAAGCTCATTAATAATACAGCAATTGCAATTATCCCAGTTGCTTTAGCTATAAGCTTCCATTCATCTGCCACAATTTTAATCAATTCCTTTAACTCGATTTCTTCTTCATTGTTAGTGTATGCGTTTTGATCCATGTCATGCTCCTTTTTACATAGTATTGATTTATTGTCAGCTTTAAAATTTTTGCATAAAATTAACAAGGCAATCATTCACCTATGATTACCTCTAAGAATTATAGCATCTTTTACTGGTAAAATAAAGATAAAAGATTACTCTAACTGGAAATTAAAAGCAAAACAGGCATTTCTCTTAACTTAATAGAGAAATACCTGCTTCATATTGTTTATTAAACTTCCAGTTCGGTTACTTCAGTGGTTATAAGCTGTGCTGATACTTTTTCTGCCAAAGGCGAGCCTGATGGTTGAAATATGCCTGTTGTTATAAGCATGTCCATCATTGCGCCGGCTTCAGCAGCCGTAACATCCGCCCTTGCATTGTCCACGGTTATCTTGCTGTTGTATCCATCAGCTCGTTTAAAGCTCATGTCCAGTTTTAGAGTTGCCATTTAATCACCTCCTGTCTTTTAGTTGTTGGTCGTTAGTGGTTAGTGCCTGATGTTTTTACTTACATCTTAATATCATAGAACTTATAACTTAAAACCCGGTACATGGAATTACAAAGCTAAGTAATTCCTGAGATTTCTCGCAATTGCTCGAAATGACAGTATTTTGTATGAGCCGGATTCTTTGGGGTCTGCGGTAGGGCACAGTATTAGTTGTTAGTTATTGGTGGTTAGTGCTTGGGTATTCGTTTAGGTCAAAGATAAATACCTTGAAACACAAAGGTCACAAAGTGCCTGATGTTTTTACTTACATCTTATATCATAGAACTTATAAATTAAAACCCGGCACTAGGATTACAAAGCTAAGTAATTCCTGAGATTTCTCGCAATTGCTCGAAATGACCATTAGGACCGGCCCTTACGCTAGCCTTACAGGCTTACAAGTACAGTTTCCTGTATCTTGTGGACTCCTTCAAGAGGATTAGTCTGAAGATCTGCTAATGCTTCAGCTACATCGTAAACCTCCTGGTCTGCTGCTTCGTTGTTCATGTTTGAATAAGTTTTGTTTCTAACTATTGGGTTGCCGTTTTCATTGGTGCCAAAGTTAAGCTTTAAAACCATTCTTGAAGATAGAACTGTGGATTCTACTGCCATGGGATCACCTCCTTCCGTATATTAGTCGTTAGACATTAGTCACTAGTTGTTAGCTCTTGGGGATTCCTTTAGGTGTCAAAGCAACGTTATTCCTGAGATTTCTCGCCAAGCTCGAAATGACGAGCCGGCTTCTTTGATGGGCCGCGGCAAGGCACAGAAACTCTACCCTACAAATGCCTTGATGCTTTTATTTTTGCATACTGGCTCACTGGAATCCTGCCTTAAGCTGGCAACTGCTTTCCTTTGTCTTACATAAATAAAATGGCTTTACTGATAAAAACCAACCCATAAATAATTATTTTAATTTTTTTACATATTTAACTGGATTAAACCTTTGCCCTTTGTTAAAATATTATCTATACATATATTTCATTATATGTTATTTTAAATAACTAAATTAATATAAGGAGTGAACTCATGAAACCAAACTTTTTCGAGAAACGATTCATCAAACCACAAGACACATTATGTCTGATCCCAATCTACGGTAAAAACGGCGGCAACGCTACAAAATTAAAAGCCGGAGATATGACCATTGCAGTAAAAAACGCGCTGCCTACAATATTAAAGCAGTACTATAAGCTCTACAGCATAAATGCAGATTACTTAAAAGAAAGAGTTTGCCAATACACCAACCAAAAGTCCCTATCTACAATCCCCATAACTCCCGAAATAATCTTGATGCCCTTTAAATATCGCAAGCCCGTTTCAAACGATTCAGTATACGGCTACGTAAACATAAAGCAAGTTCAATCGATAGAGTCCCACGATGACCCCGAATTTAGAAGCAGAATAAAATTTCATAACGGCAGCGAGATTTTAAGCAGGCAGAGCTTAAAATCATTGAATGAAAATTTGATAAAGGCGAAGATGCTTGAGGGCTGCTTTTTCGAGCAGCAGAAAAAGGATAACAAGATTACGCCCAGAATGATCATGGAGATGTTTCAGGAGGTCTACGGGGGATAGATGTTTCTAACTGACCAACTTTTCACCTTTCCTTAAATCTTATGACTTAAACTATTGCTTCATCTGATTTGCATAGTTGGCTTTTAGCTTGTCCAAGGATCTTTTTTTAAGCTTCACGATGCTCTGATAGTGGATGCCGCTTTCCTTGGCAATGTCCACAAGCTTTTTGCCTTTAAAATAATGCTCTTTAAGAATCCACTGCTGCCTGTCAGATAGCTTATCCATCGCACCTTTAAGCATGTCTCTGTCCGCCTGCCATATTAGATTCTGAGCAAAGCCCTCTTTATCGGATTCCGGATCCACCATCTGGTCGTCGTATATTTCCTCTACAGGTATTATTTCCGCCCTTTTTCTTGCCTTGATTTTATCCATGTAAGAATAGAAAAGCCTGTTTTTGTAGTATAGGACAAAGGGCAGTTTTTTATCTTTGTCGTAATCATCTACGGATATTAACAGAATCTCTATTGATGCCTGGTATGCATCCTCTATTGAATCTTCGCAGTATCCGTATTTTTTTATCATTGAATAGATAAGAGGCTTTAAGTCATCTATAATGATTGACAGGTTTTTTTCTCTTTTGGTGCCTTGCTTGATTTCTTCTATAAGTTTTTGCATGGGTGGCTCCTTCCTCACTTAGATGTTAGTCGTTATTCGTTAGTGCTGGGGGATTCCTTTGGGGTCTGCGGTAGGGCACAGAGACCCCTACCCTACGGCTACTTAGTGTTCCTTTGTGTTCTTTGTGGTAAAACATTTTGTTTCCTGAGATTTCTCGCCAAGCTCGAAATGACAGTATTCGTATGAGCCGGCTTCTTAGATGGGTCGCGGTAGGGCACATTATTAGTTGTTAGTTATTGGTTGCTAGTCGTTAGTGCTTGGGTATTCGTTTAGG
>Ga0334893_1000255_pt1 | contig 84729 bp, 85 predicted proteins | sample GraSluR3_MG_5_FD_207218 | JGI IMG/M metagenome (GOLD analysis project Ga0334893, IMG submission 207218) | Sludge microbial communities from methane-producing bioreactor in Wageningen University, Netherlands - Granular Sludge_09_05-R3 | ecosystem: Engineered > Bioreactor > Anaerobic >...
TTGTTATTGAAAAGTGCAGTATGATTTCCTCAGGAAAAAATACCGACAATAAGGCCTTTAGGCTTTCTTGTGTTTCCATACCCAAAGGTAATAACTCTTCTCCAGCACCTCAAAATAATATTTAGCCAACATTAAGCGTTTGAAGAAGAAGCTGGAAAGCCAAAGCAAAAACAAAAACGCACCCTAACAAAGGGTGTACCCAATGTGGGGGATTTCTAGATATACCAGCAGTTTCGCCCGCATTGGGCGTCCTTATCGGGGGATAAGGACGCTGGCTCCGAACTCCCACACTGGGCACACCCCCATCCGTTATGTGTTATTTTAAGTGCGACACGAGGCTGTCCGAATAACTGTTAAACGCTCTTTGATTATCAAGAATGATTTAACCTCATGTTCCATCATGAGTAACCTACCGGCACATGCGTCAATGGCAACGTTGGGGTGTGAAGCTGCCGGGACAAAGCTACCCGAGGATTAGCAACATGTTCAAGGGCGCTGGTTTGGATGGTATGGTGAAATTAAATAAACTGCCGTTGACGTACCGTCATGCGCGAAAGAGTGAAAGTTGATGATACACTCTGACCAAAAGGTAAGAAGCCAGGTTGCAAGTACGCTACATACGAGCACATGGATGTTGAGCTTCCGGTATATAGGCAGCACCTAACCCACCCTGTTAAACGGACGGAACGTGGTAAGCCTGTACATCTCCATGGTTGCAAATGGTAGGGGTTTCGTGAGAAATCCACAATGGTGTGCAGGTATGGGAGGATGGATGAAGCGAAGGCCATCTTGTAATGAGGTGGATAGGGGTTCCGCATTTGCCCCCGGTGAAAACCGTGCAGACTTTCATCTGGTTCTCTGTTGCAAGAAAATTGTAATAAGACTTTTTATTTAGGAAATGCAAATGAAGCCCGACATAAAGGACTGTGCGCCTGTTGCCAACCACTCTAACTGGAACGCCATCGATTGGACGAAAGTGGAGCGGTCGGTCAAGTCATTACAACGACGTATTGCAAAGGCAATAAGGGAAGGAAAACATGGCAAAGCCAAAAGCCTGCAATGGATTCTTACCCACTCGTTTCATGCCAAACTTTGGGCGGTGAAACGGGTTACTGAAAACAAAGGAAAACGGACGCCCGGCGTGGATAAGATACGCTGGAAAAGCCCAAGCCAAAAACTATTGGCTACCACATCTTTAGTCAGGAAGGGCTACAAAGCGTTGCCTCTTCGCCGTCTTTACATCCTTAAAAAGAACGGTAAGAAAAGACCGTTGGGGATTCCCACCATGAAAGACCGGGCTTTTCAGGCTTTACACCTTCTTGCCCTCGAACCTGTGTCCGAAACGCTTGCCGACAAAGGCTCGTACGGATTCCGACTACTACGGAGCTGCCACGATGCCTTGGAAAGATGTTTCATTCATCTTTCACGCAACGACAGCGCAACTTGGATTCTCGAAGGGGACATCAAGGGATGCTTCGACAATATTAGCCATCAATGGCTTATCGAGAACATCCCCATGGACAAAAAGATACTGCAACAATGGCTTAAAGCCGGGTTTATGGAAAACAAACAATTATTTCCAACCGAGCAAGGTACTCCGCAGGGGGGAATTATATCCCCCACCCTCGCCAACATGACCCTCGATGGCCTTGAAAGTATGCTTGACAAAGCCTTTGGCATCTCCATAAGACCAGACGGCTGCCGCAAAAACAACAAGTATAAAATCCACCTCATTCGTTATGCCGACGACTTCATTGTGACGGCTAACAAAAAGGAAATACTGGAAAACAAGGTCAAGCCTCTCATTGAGGAATTTCTTGCCACTAGGGGGTTGCAATTATCGCAGGAGAAAACCAAAATTACCCATGTGACAGAAGGGTTTGACTTCCTCGGACAGAACATCAGGATGTATGCCAAAAGCAAACTCCTGATGCGTCCATCCAAAGATAGCATCAAATCCGTTATGGGGAAACTCAAAGGGATTATTGTTAAACACAGGGGTTCACAGGCTGCCGTTCTAATCCGTAACCTTAACCGTGTCATTACCGGGTGGGCGAACTACCACAAGCACGCCTGTTCAAAGAAAATATTCTTCAAGCTGGACAGGATGCTGTGGCGCAACATCTGGAATTGGGCACGCAGAAGACACAACAAGCTTAGTTACAGAAAGATTGTCTCACTTCTGTTTAGGACAGTAGGTAACAGAAAATGGCAGTTCTTTGGCAAGTTTTCCAACGGGAATACTATTTTGCTTAGAATGTTTGCCCTCTTCAAAATCAGACGCCATAGACTAATTGCTGGGGGTGTAAATCCTTTCGACCCCTCTTGGGATGATTATATTAGTAAGAGAAAGTTGTGCCGGATTATAGCCTAAATATTCATATATTGCCGGGTGGAGCAATCTGCCTTCAGAGAGCTTGAGCCGTATGAGGTGAAAGTCTCACGTACGGTTCTTAGGGGACAAGGGCGGAGCAATCCGCCTGCGTTACCCGACACAGACGATAAAAACCAACATATGGATATTTTATGGATACATTATGGATATTTCAATAAAATTCCATTATCTTTGTATGGATAAAATATGGATACATTATGGATAACTTTATAAATAAACTAAATTTTGATTTTAAAACTAATCAGTTGGTTTTAAAATCAATAAGTTTCATTGACTCGTTTAAAGGAAAATGGAATATCGTTGAAAGCAAAGAAAATATCTTTCTTAAAGAATTAAGAAAAATTGCCACAATTGAAAGTATTGGTTCATCAACTAGAATTGAAGGGGCTCAACTAACTAATGAAGAGATTAAACAACTCCTTGAAAATGTAAAAATAACAGAGTTAAAGTCAAGGGATGAGCAAGAAGTTATAGGTTACTACGATGTACTTGAAATTATCTATGAGAACTATGAAAACATTAGCATATCTAAGAATTACATTCAGCAATTACATCAAAGCTTATTAAAGTACAGCACTAAAGACGATAGACATAGAGGTGTTTACAAGAACTTGTCAAATAAAGTTGTCGCTAATTATCCTGATGGAACTCAAAGAGTAATTTTTAATACCACAGAACCCCATTTGGTTGAAAGTGAAATGAACTATTTGATAGAGTGGACAAACGACCAACTTAATTTAAAATCACTCCACCCATTAATTGTTGTCGGACTATTCGTTTATGAATTTTTATCAATACATCCATTTCAAGACGGAAATGGAAGACTATCTAGGCTATTGACCAATTTATTGCTTCTTAAAAACAACTATTTATTCATTCAATATGTATCGTTTGAAAATTTAATTGAGCAGAAAAAAAAGACTTACTATGAAGCACTAATGGATGGACAAAAGGATAGAAATTCCGAAAAAGAAAGAGTTGACAAATGGATGCTTTTCTTTTTACAATCCCTTGAAGCGCTAATCCACCGATTGGAACAAAAATATGATGTATTTAAAACTAAAGGTGGTTATCTGAATGAAAGACAAAAGAAAATAAAAGAATTTATAACAATCAATCAACCAATTAAATTATCTGATTTAGTGAAGAGTATGCCTGATTTTTCAATAAACACGCTTAAGAAAGATTTACAATATATGAAAGTTGAAAAAATAATTGATTCAGTTGGTAAAAACAAAGGAACGATTTACGTATTGAAAGACAACTAAGTACGTGCCCTAACTAAGGGGTGTAGCCAATCAGCCAGTGGGCTGACAAGTTGTGGGTTGATACTGGGAACTCGAAGCTTTTTCGCCCGTTCGGTACGATTTCGTCGGGGACGAAATCGTGGCTCGCTCCCTTCTCTTCAACCTCAGGTTGACGAGACCACAACCCCCAGCCGTAAACAACAATAATATCAACTGACTGCTTCAGGGTTAGATACCCCAAAATCACCTCATATTTTTGGTTCAATGCTTTTCGTACCCAATTTTTCTATACTTTAGTAAACAAAAAACTCAAAACTAACTCTTCATGCTTAACATCGCCCTATTTGGCCCTCCAGGTGCAGGGAAAGGCACCCAAAGCGACTGGCTGATAGAAAAGTACAACCTCACCTACATCTCCACCGGAGAAATCCTTCGTGAGGAAATTGCACAGGGAACCCCACTCGGAATCCAAGCAAAAAACATTATTGAGAAGGGAGGGCTTGCCCCCGATGAACTTATTGTGCAGATTATCGAGAATCGAATAACCAAGAAAACCGACACCAATGGTTTCCTTTTCGATGGGTTCCCCCGAACCACTGTGCAGTGCTACATCCTCGATGGCTTGCTCATGAACATGAACACCTCGCTCACCTGCATGCTTAGCCTCGAGGTTCCCGACGAGGAGCTGGTGCGCCGCCTCAAGTCGCGCGCCAAGATTGGTAACCGCAAGGATGATAATGACGATGTAATTCAGCATAGGCTGGCCGAGTACTACTCCAAAACCGTTCCCGTTGCCAAGTACTATCAAGACAAGGGAACTTGCCACTCCATTGATGGCACAGGGGCAATTGAAGATGTGCAAGCGCGCCTCGATACGGCTGTTAAGAAATCGCTTGAGAACCGCTGGGTGAACCTAGTTCTGTTTGGTTATCCAGGGTCGGGCAAGGGAACCCAAGCCAAGAAAATGGCCGATAAGTACAACCTGGTATACATCTCCACAGGTAAAATGCTACGACAAGAAATAAAGAACGATACCGAGATTGGTCGCATCGCCAAACCCTATATGGACAAGGGGATGATTGTACCCGATGAGATTGCCATTAAGCTGATTGAGCAGAAAATACAGGCGAGCCCGGGCTCCCGAGGGTTTATCTTCAAAGGATTTCCCCGAACCATTGTGCAGGCATACATTGTTGATGGACTACTCAAAAAAATGAATAGCAACGTGACGCAGGCCATAGAGATTAACGTCTCGCAGCTTGAGGCCATGAAACGCCTTGGCCAGAGGAGCAAAACTGACCGTAGCCGCCTTTACGATATGGATACCGAGACCATCGTGTCGAGGCTCGAAGAGTATGAACAAAAGACCATGCTAGCCCGCGATTTCTATGGCAAGCGCAAACTGCTGCAGGTGGTAGATGGACAGGGCACCGAGGACGAGGTGTTCGAAAGAATTTGCAACCAGATTGACGAAACGCTTAGAATTGCATTGTAAATAAGGATCCCTCCCAACTGTTTAAACTGAGTCTTAAATAGAAGACTCAGTTTTTTTATGTCTATTGCTTTATGCTTAGGGTTAATACAAATAGCAATAATTCTTCCAAATTTTTCAACCTATTCATTCACCACAACTACTAACTATACTACCCCCCTATTCACCTCATAAAACAAGCGGTTTAACTTACACATACAATTGGTTGTATGAATAATCACAAAATATTTACCATAAACTAAGAATTATTCTTAAACAATATTTAATCCTGTGTGTTATTTCAGCAAAGAATCACAAGTATAATTTTAATAACTAAAAACAAAAGCAATGAGTAATCAAATTGGACTAAATGCAGACTATGCTAAGCAAATGAACGAGAAGTTAAACGTGTACCTAAGCAATGTTCAACTATCGTATATGAATGTTCGTGGTTTCCACTGGAACATCGTGGGTAAGCAGTTCTTCCAATTGCATCAAAAATTCGAAGAGGTTTACAATGGCCTTAACGAAATGGCCGACGAGATAGCCGAGCGCATACTAATGCTTGGTGGAACACCAGTTCACGCATTCTCAAAGTATATCCAAATGGCAACCATTAAGGAGAAAGAGAATGTTAGCACAGCCGATGCTACAGTTAAGGAGTTAATTAGCGACACCATGGTACTGCTCAACAACGAGCGCGAATTGGTGGAACTAGCTGCCGATAATGGCGACGAGGGAACCGTTGGCCTAATCTCGGGTCACATAGAGCAGCATGAAAAGATGCTCTGGATGCTTAATGCTACCCTTAAGTAAATTCAACAACTACCTAGCAGCAATTGCTGTAGGTTAAGAAAACACAGCGGGTTTCAGCAAAATGCTGAAACCCGTTTTCTATACCCTACACTAAACAAAATAGCACCCCTTGCTTTAATTAACATACTGGCAGCCAAATTAGGACAATTGTTTAATGTTTTTATGTTTTTTTTTAAACATTTGTTATCGTTCGCTGTTAGTAAGCAAAATTTAGACTACCTTTATTAAGAAGATAACAGGACTTTAAAACTTTAACCAACATGAAGAGAGCGTTAATCATAACACTACTAATTATTGCATATATTTCGGCAGGTGCACAAAACAAGGGGTCGATACAAGGGCGTGTTGTAAACAAGCAGAATAATGAACCCATCCCCTTTGCCAACATAGTAATATGGGGTACCAACATTGGCTCTGCCTCCGATTTCGATGGGAGCTTTCTGTTCACAGGTCTCGAACCGGGGTTTGTTGAGCTACGGGTTTTTGCTGTTGGGTATAGTCTTTACGTATCAAGCTCCATTCAGGTAACCAATGCCCGCACAGCATTTATTGACATAGAGCTGGAGGAAACTGCCACTGAAATTGAAGAGGTTGTGGTAAAAGCCAGCCCATTTCGCCGAAGCGAGGAGAGCCCTGTATCACTCCAGCGGATTGGCATTGCTGAGATAGAAAAGAACCCAGGTGGCAACCGTGACATCAGCAGGGTAATCCAGTCGTTACCCGGTGTTGCATCTACCCCAGCCTACCGTAACGATGTAATTGTTCGTGGCGGTGGCCCCAGCGAAAGCACCTTCTACCTCGATGGTGTTGAGATTCCCAACCTGAACCACTTTGCTACGCAGGGAGCTTCGGGAGGTCCTGTAGGAATTATTAATGCCGATTTTATTCGCGAGGCTAACTTCTACTCGGGCGCATTCCCTGCATCGAAAGGTAATTCGCTTAGCGCTGTGCTCGATTTTAGGCAGATTGATGGCAACAGCGAACGAATTAAGTTTAAAGGAGCCGTTGGCGCCAGCGATTTGGCCTTAACCCTCGATGGCCCGCTGGGCGAAAACACCACGTTTATCCTTTCAGCTCGTCGGTCGTACCTTCAGTTCCTTTTCGATGCATTAGGGCTACCTTTTCTTCCTACCTACAACGATTTTCAATTCAAAACCCGCACCCGTATTGACGAGCGTAACGAGATCACCATCCTTGGTATTGGTGCAATCGATCAGTTCAACCTCAACACCGGGCTGCAAAACCCCGATGCCGGGCAGCGCTACATCCTAAACTTTGTACCGGTTAACACCCAGTGGACTTACACCAATGGCATTGTGTACAAGCATTTCCGCGAGAAAAGTTTCGACACATGGGTACTTAGCCGCAACATGCTCAACAACCGTCAGTTTAAGTATCCTGACAATGACGAGAGCCAACCTCGTAGTCTCGACTACATTTCACAGGAATCGGAGAACAAATTTCGATACGAGCACGACCGCCGTCTAAACGATGGATCAAAGCTAAACATTGGTGCAGGGTTCGAGCATGCTCGTTACACCAATCAAACCTATCGCGCATTCTTTAGCAACGGCGAGCTATCGCCCATTGAGTACGACTCCAAGCTACACCTTTTCTCGTGGAGTATCTTTGGCCAGTACAGCCGAAAATTCCTAAACGATAAGCTAAACCTATCGCTTGGCCTCAGAGCCGACGCAAACAGCTACTCATCAACAATGGGTAATATGCTCAACCAAATCAGTCCGCGAGTTTCTGGCTCGTACGAGCTACGCAACGACCTTTATGCCAACTTCAACTTGGGCCGCTTCTATCAACAGCCACCTTACACCATGCTTGGCTTTAGGCTACCCGACGGCACGCTGGTTAATAAAACCAACAACCTACAGTACATTCAAGCCGACCACGTGGTGGGAGGATTCGAGTGGATGCCCAGCAATAGTAGCCGGGTAACCCTTGAGGGTTTTTACAAGATTTACAACAACTACCCCTTCTCGTTGGCCGACAATATTTCGTTGGCTAGCAAGGGTGCCGATTTCGGAACATTTGGCGACGAGGAGGTCACCTCAACAGCTAGGGGGCGAGCCTATGGTATGGAGCTGCTGTATCGCACTCGCGACCTGCTGGGATTTAACACTATCCTTGCCTACACATTGGTGTGGAGCGATGCCGAAAACATGAACCCAGCCATACCCGGAACCTGGACACCAACAGCTTGGGACAATAGGCATTTACTAACGTTAACCGCCACTCGCAACCTGAAAAACGATTGGGACTTTGGATTTAAATGGCGATTTGTGGGTGGCTCTCCCTACACTCCCTGGGATTTGGATAAATCATCTTTAATATCGGCATACAACACCCAAGGCCGTGGATTTATCGACCTCAACCAGTATAACCAGCTTCGCCTTGACCCCTTCCATCAGCTCGACATAAGAGTTGATAAGATGTTGTATCTTGACCGATGGACTCTAAACTTCTATGTGGATGTGCAAAATGTTTATGGCTTTAAGGCCAAACAACCAGACAACTTAATTGTTAAACTGGATGAAAACGGGCAACGTATGGTAAACCCCGAGGATCCAACACGATACGTTTTGGAGTCGATACCCGGAATTGCAGGCACCATTCTACCTTCGGTAGGAATTATTGTGGAGTTTTAATCAAACTAGGCAAACCAGTTAGTAATTATATATCAGCACAACACCAAATAAGCACACCGATGAAAGCAATAACAATACTATTATCAGCAGCAATAGCTATTACATTAGCATCATGCTCAGGTACAACAAAGCCTCAACTTGAAGATAAACCCGAAACGCTTCGTACTCAACCATTCGAGGATGGGAATCCAATACAAATACAGTTTCAGAAAGGCAAGGACTTTTACCATCCCCTCATTGTGTTTTGGATTGAGGATGTTGAGGGCAACTTCATAGAAACAATCTATGCATCACAATCCATAGCCACAGGGACATTCCGCTTTGGCGAATCGGAGGGCAAGAACTGGAAACCCGGGGAACGAAGAAGACCCGCAGCCCTTCCCTACTGGGGACACAGACGCGGCATTAAGGCCCCCGACGGGCTTTACCTCCCAACACCCCAGAAGCCTCTACCAGATGCAGTAACAGGTGCAACTCCAAAAACGAACTTCACCATCAAATCGTTTGTAAAGTCCGATCTAGTAAGGTTTAAAATATTTATGGAGATAAACCAAACCTGGGACTGGAATCAGTACTGGCACAACAACCGGTACCCCGATGATGATGAGTACAAAACTAGCTGCCAACCCGCATTGGTATACATGGCCGAGGTAGATATGCTAAATCCGGAACAAACGTACGAGCTGAAGCCCATTGGACACAGTCATCCTTCGGGAAGTTCAGGCGAACTTTTCCCAGATATTAGTACTTTTACTACCGCATTGAACATTGCACAAAGGGTAGTTGTTACATTTGAGTAATATTGACACAAGCACAACAATTTTGTAAATTGCGATATGGTTGCAGCCAAACAAAAACAGATACTAATTGCTGGAGCAACTGGTTTAATTGGGCAAGAACTTGTTAGCGCCCTTTTAGCCGCGGGCTACAAAATTGTTGTGCTCACCCACTCGTCATTGCGAGATGCTCCGTGGGCCAATCACCCTTCGGTGAGCAGTATTGAATGGACAGGGATATTTACCAACTGGCTGGTACGCGAGGTGGAGAAAAGTTACGCTGTGATAAATTTGGCTGGACAAAACATTGCAGCCAAGCCCTGGACCCGCCGACGAAGAATGCAGCTTATACGTAGCCGATTGGGTACAACCCGAGCTCTTGCCAAAGCTTGCCATTACGCCCAAAAACAGCCCAATGTATTTGTACAAGCCTCAGCAACTGGGTTCTACTCCACCAAAACAAAAGACACCCAAAATGAATCCACAAAAAAGGGCGAAGGATTCCTGGCTAGACTCACAGCCGACTGGGAGTCGGTTGCCCAGCATGAGCTCCCCAGTAGCATTCGGCTCGTATTAATTCGTACCGGGGTGGTACTCTCGAACAAAGGCGGGATGCTTCCTAAGCTAACACTGCCCATTAAGCTAATGGTAGGCGGTTGGTTTGGTAATGGCAAACAGTATGTGCCCTGGATCCACATACACGATGAGGTAAATGCCATAATCCACCTTATGCACACCGAGTCTGCCAGTGGTCCATTTAACATTGTTTCTCCTCAAGCAGCTACCCAAAAGGAGTTGGTTAAGGCTGTTGCCAAAAAGTTGAAACGAGCCGCTTGGATTCCCATACCCGCCCCAGCCATAAAGCTTCTTTTAGGGCAAATGGGTTACGAGTTACTACTTAGCGGCAGTTTAGTCGACTCATCAAAGCTTGTGCAAACGGGCTACAACTTTAAATATCCTACCCTCAGCAAAGCGCTGGACAATCTATTTTAACCCGATTAGCTTGCCAAAGCTTACTTCATTTTTTGAGGTACATACTTCATAAAACATACAAAAGTTGCGCTTATCAGCCTAGCGCAATTGAAGAAAATAGTTACCTTTGTGGGTTGAGATTTTTTGTTAACCCATTACCACGCAAAGTGCTTATAATTCTTTGCATTGAAAACTTACACTATGGCTGATATTCAAAAGTTAAAGGATATTGCTGCGCAGGTTCGTCGCGATGTAATCAGGATGGTTTACGCTCCAGCGAGCGGTCACCCTGGTGGTGCATTAGGCTGCGCCGATTTTTTTACAGCACTCTACTTTGATGTGCTAAATGCTAAACCCGAAAAATTCACCATGGAGGGTGACGGTGAGGATATGTTTTTCCTTTCCAACGGACACCTTTCGGCCGTTTGGTATAGCGTTTTAGCTCGTAGGGGGTTTTTCCCTGTGAATGAGCTGGGCACGTTCCGACTAATCAACTCAAGACTACAAGGGCATCCTGCAACTGCAGAGCATCTACCCGGCATAAGAATTGCCTCCGGTTCGCTTGGGCAAGGACTATCGGTTGCCTGCGGAGCCGCGCTAGCCAAAAAGCTTAACAACGACAACAACCTTATCTTCACCCTGCACGGCGATGGCGAACTTCAGGAGGGACAAATTTGGGAAGCGGCACTGTTTGCAGCAGCCCGCAAAATAGATAACCTAATTGCCACCATCGATTACAATGGACAACAGATTGATGGGCCAGTAGATAAGATAATTTCGCTAGGCGATCTCCATGCCAAGTGGGAATCGTTTGGATGGCACGTTCTAGAAATGGATGGTCATAACTTTGAGAATATTTCCGAAGTTATCAACAAAGCAAAGCAGCTAACAGGGAACGGCAAGCCCATAGTTATCCTTATGAAAACCGAAATGGGAATGGGTGTTGACTACATGGTGGGCACTCACCATTGGCATGGCAAGGCTCCCAACAAGGAGGAGTTTGAGAAAGCAATGACCCAGCTACCCGAAACCCTTGGCGACTACTAGTAATTACAAATCATTAAATCACATAGGCTATGACAAATATTGTAGTAATAGCACACGATGCGAAGAAACCCGAATTGGCCAAGTTCCTAGCGGAGCGCCTTGACTGGCTTAGGGGAGCAAACCTAATTGCAACAGGGAGAACCGCCGAGTTTATCGAATCGCAGGGTGTAAAGTGTCTGCATATGAGCCCTGGCCAGTACGGTGGATATATCCAAATAACCGAAATGATAGAGAAGGGCGAGGTAGATATCGTTATATTCCTACGCGACCACAAAGTGGTGCAACAGCACCATGAGGATATACGAAGGTTGCTTGAAACTTGCAACGTGAACAACATACCACTTGCCACAAACTATGCCTCTGCAGAGCTCATCATCTTAGGTTTTATAAAGAAAGAGGCCACCGAGCGGATGCAACGCAAGTAGATTGAAGCCAATCGTATTTGAAATATTATGAAATGTCCGTTGATGGACACAACATCATTTTGCATGAAGAAATTTGAGAATACAGGAAACATCGATACCCGCTCGGGATTTGGAGAGGGTCTTTACGAGCTGGGTAAAACCAACCCAAAGGTAGTTGCACTTTGTGCCGACCTAATTGGCTCTCTCAAAATGGGCAAGTTTATTGCCGACCACCCTGAGCGTTTTTTCCAAACCGGGATAGCCGAAGCTAACATGATGGGCGTATCGGCAGGATTAGCCAATGCTGGTTACATCCCATTTGCTGGAACCTTTGCGGCCTTTGCCACCGGTAGGGTTTACGACCAGATACGCCAAAGCATTGCCTACTCTAACAAGAATGTGAAGATTGCCTCGTCGCACGCAGGACTTACCCTTGGCGAGGACGGCGCAACTCACCAAATGCTCGAGGACATTGGCATGATGAAGGCTCTACCCAATATGACCGTTATTTCGCCATGCGATTTTAACCAAACCAAAGCCGCCACCATAGCATCGGCCAAGTGGGAAGGCCCTGTTTATCTCCGTTTTGGAAGGCCAGCAGTACCAAACTTCACTCCGGCCAACGAAGAGTTTGTGATTGGAAAAGCCCAAAAACTTATCGAAGGATCTGATGTTACCATATTTGCCACAGGTCATTTAGTTTGGAAATCGATTGAAGCAGCCGAAGCCCTTGAAGCAAAAGGAATATCTGCTGAGGTAATTAACATTCACACCATTAAGCCACTCGATGTTGAGGCAATTATTGAGTCGGCTAAAAAGACTGGTGCGGTTGTTACCGCCGAAGAGCATATGATGAACAATGGCCTTGGCGACAGCGTGGCTCAAGTGCTAGCTCGCCACTGCCCTACTCCTATGGAATATGTTGCTGTTGACGACACCTTTGGGGAGAGTGGAAAACCTGAGGAACTCCTCATTAAGTATGGCTTGGGACCATCAAACATTGTTGCTGCTGCCGAAAAAGTTATCTCGAGAAAAGTCTAGCTATTACAGGGACAAATAATTCTTAGCCCACAAAATGACCCACCTGAGCGATAAGGAGCTACTAGAAATGTTTCGAGACAACGAAACACGCAGCTATGCTTTCAACCTTATTGTCAGGAAATACCAGGAGCGCATCTATTGGCATATCCGCAAGCTGGTGGTTCATCATGACGACTCCGACGATGTGATACAAAACACATTTCTTAAAGTTTGGAGTGGGCTCGATGGGTTTAGAGAAGATTCTCAGCTCTTCACATGGCTTTACCGAATTGCAACCAACGAAGCATTAACTTTTCTAAAGAAGAAAAAGAATAAGCACATGGTGCAGCTCGACGACATAGAGCAGCAGTTTGCCTCATCATTTGAGTCGAGCCCCCACATCAACGGGGAAGATATTCAGCTTAAGCTGCAGAAGGCGATACTTACGCTACCTGAAAAGCAACGGTTGGTTTTCAACATGAAGTATTTCGATGAGCTTAAGTATGAGGAGATTTCAGAGATTCTTGGCACGTCGGTTGGAGCTCTAAAGGCGTCGTTTCATCATGCAGTGAAAAAAATTGAAAAATTTGTTGAGGAAAGTTAAACCTTAACTAGCCCATTACGTCAAAACAGTTGAATGAGAGATTGAAAGATAATATGAAGGAGTTTGAAAACATAGACAAATTACTAAAAACTGCCGGTAGGGATTTACCCTACAGCGTGCCCGAGAATTACTTTGATACCTTACCCAATAGAATTCAGGAGCGATGCCTAGAGCAATACGGATCGGCTCAAAAATCGTCGTTCACTTCGTTTTGGCAGCTGGTTAGGACTCAACTATCACTTGCCGCTGGCTTTGTGGTTATGGCGCTTATTGCATTTGCAGGTTACTACTACTTGCACCCAACGCAGCAAGAACAAGAAACGACTGGTAACGATTACATTCAGATTGTACAAAAGGATATCTACGAATTTGACCAAGGGAAAAGTGACAAGGATTCCGAAAAGGATAACCTAAGAGACGAAATGTTTAAGTACCTCAACGAGGACAATGCCGACTACGTCACCCTAATGGAGAAGTACTAGTGCAGAAACTATCACCAAAAAAGCCTTAGCTGATTTGCTAAGGCTTTTTTGCTTTGGGTTCACCCCTAAAAGGGTAAATCGTTCGCAGCATCATCGTCGAGCTGAGGAATATCTGGAGGAAGCTCATCCAGACTCGGCATGGTTGGTGGCATATTATCGGCACCAGGTTGCCCCCCAGCGCCAAGCTTCTCAATACGCCAAGCTTTCACATCGGTGTACCACTTGCCGTTAAACTCACGCGACTCAACATTGATTGACGCCTTAAGGCCATCGCCAATTGCTACAGAATCTATATCCCGAGCCTTATCGCCCCATAGGGCAATGCATACCTTGCGGGGGTACTGATCCTGAGTTTCGAGTATAAACTCCTGCTTTACCCATTGACCATTTCGCCCCTGTCCTGATTGCAGAGGCAACTTCTCTACTAGTTTTCCTGATATCTCCATTGTAATTATTTTAAAAAGCAAGAGCCGGATGGGTATTACACCACCCGACTCCTACCACTTCATTATCGAATTCCTATGGGAACTACTCTTCAATTATATCGAGCAGTTCAACCTCAAAAATCAGCAAATCGTTAGGCTTAACGGGCCCACCGGGGCGAGGATTTGGGCCGTAGGCCAAGTTTGCAGGGATGTAGAAGATATACTTAGAGCCCACGCTCATCTTCTGAACACCAATGGTCCAACCTTTAATAACTTGGTTTAGCCTAAACTCAGCGGGGGATCCCTTTTCAACGCTAGAGTCAAAAACGCTTCCGTCAATTTTAGTACCGTGGTAGTGTACCCTTACCTTTGAGGTGACTTGGGGCTTGGGCCCATCTCCCTCAACCAGCACCTTATACTGTATGCCAGTAGAATCGACAATCACTCCATCCTTGGTGGCGTTCTCCTCTAAAAACTTTTCACCTGCAGCAAGGTTCTCGCTTGCCTTGCGCTCACGCTCCTTGTTAAAGTATGAGTTAAGAAAAGCCATTGCCTCCTCGTTGGTCATAACACCTTCTTTCTCCGAAAGCGCCTCCTCGATACCCTTGGCAACAGCAAGAACGTTGATATTTTCCATATCGCTCTGCTTCATGCTGGCTGCAATATTAACACCCAAGGCATAGCTCATGCTGTCGGCATCGGTTTTAATGCTAACGCTAACTGTACTTTTCTGACAGCCCGACAATAAAATGGCAACTGCAGCTACAGGAACTGCTAATAGTTTAAATAGCTTCATAAATTATGTATTTAGGTTTAGTAATCATTCAGACTTGCGAAGATATGGAATTATCGACCAACACGAAACGAGATAAAGCATTTTTTTGTTAACAAACTTGAAGGTTCAAATTAGTTTACACAATAGTACTCCTATCGCTTATAAGCCCTTAGCATATGCTTCTTCCCAGGTGGCCCCTGAAGGCGTTCCAGTTCAAAGCCTACGTCCCTAAGCGTTCTCTTAACGGTGCCCTTAACCGAATAGGTAACCAAAACACCCCCTGCGGCCATTGCATCGAATATCTTCTGAAACTGTTCTGCACTCCACATCTCGGGCTGATCGTCGGGAGCAAAGGCATCGAAATAAACTAAATTGTATTGCACTGTTGGCTGCCATTGGGTAAAATCTTCGTTAATTTTTCTAATGGTGAAACCATCCTCAACGGTAAAGTCTTCACCCCATGGTGCATTGCAGGCTGAAAGCCACAGCGCTGCTGCTTGAGCCGGCAATTTTTGGGAGTAGTTAAGCAGCATGTATTCCTCCTTGGATAGCGGATGCAACTCAAGGGTATGGTAAACCACATCAACCCCAACCTCACGCCCACGCTGTGCTGTGAGGGCAGCATTTAACCCGGTGCCAAACCCCACCTCAAGTATGGTTACCTGCTTTTGGCATAATGCCATAAGGCCAGCCTCAACAAATATATGCATCGACTCGGATACGGCGCCATGCAGGGAATGGTAGTGCGCTCCGTACTGAGCCGACAGAAGAGTTGAAGACCCATCGGCAGTAGTATAATGCGTTTTGACATTTGAATTCATACCGCAAAATTAGCAAGCTATTGGGAAAAACTAACTTTGTGCAGTAATTTTGTATTTGGATATAATTCTATCGATATGCGTTTGGATGTCTATTTGGTTAGCAACAGCTATTTTTCGTCGCGCGAACAGGCCAAGTTCAACATTGCAAAGGGCAATGTGATGGTAAATGGTGTGCCCGCCAGCAAACCGTCGCAACCCATAAGCGAGCAAGATACTGTTAGCCTAATAACCGAAAATGCCATACCTTTTGCCAGCCGAGGAGGCATGAAGTTAGAAAAGGCTTTGTTCGAATTTTCTGTTGATTGCACAAATATAAACGCACTTGATGTGGGCGCCTCAACCGGGGGATTTACCGATTGCCTGCTCAGGAATGGAGCCAAGCACGTATGTGCCATTGATGTGGGAACCAACCAGCTAGTCGCCTCGCTTAGGGACGACCCCAGGGTGGTCTCGATTGAAAACATGAACATTAAAGATTTGGATCCATCTCAATTATCGCCCAACCAATTCGACCTAATTGTAGCCGATCTTTCATTTATCTCCCTCAACAAGGTGGTGGAATATCTACCCAAGTTCCTATCAGCCAATGGGCAGGTAATAGCCCTTATTAAGCCCCAATTTGAAGTGGGCCAGAGCCTGCTTGGGAAAGGAGGCATTGTTAAAAAACCCAAAGCCCACATTCAGGCCATTGAGAACATTGCTAAGCATTGGCAACAGGCTAACCTGCACCTCAGTAGGCTAACCTATGCACCCATCCACCAATCCACAAAAAACATTGAGTACCTGGGATTGTTTACCCAAGCGTGGGATCGTTTTCCTGATTTCTCATCTGTGGTAAACGAGGCCTTTGCCGCGAAAGATAAAGTTAACATCAAGTTGTGCACAACACTGACCGGCCTGTCATTTATCGATTAATTTTGACAATAAGGTTGGTTGGATAAAATAATTTGACAGTAAAATGTTCTATTTGTCAATATTTATGTATTTTTGACAAAAAGAAAAATAAATGTCAAATCTAATTGAACCGTACGACAGAAATAAACCTTATAACAGCTTGCCTCTTCTTCCGCCAGATGATGATAAGGTTGAAACGAAAGAAGTTTATAAAGCCTTAAACAATGCAAACAAGGCCCTTGCTGAGCTAAAAGGAATTGCAAAAAAACTACCGAATCAATCAATGCTTGTGAATACCATTGCGCTCAGAGAGGCAAAAGCAAGTACAGAGATTGAAAATATATTTACAACAGACGATGAACTTTATAAAGCACTCACAATTAGCGAATACGGGCTGAAAGGAAATGCTAAGGAAGTTCTAAGATATAGGCAAGCGCTTTGGAAAGGGTATAATGATATTGTAAAAAACCAAACGTTAACAATTGAAACTCTTATAGACATTTATCAAGAAATAAAGCAGGTTAACGATAGTATTAGACCCCCGCAAACTGAAACCGTTATACTTAAACGAGGAAGTGGACTTCTTTCGGGCGAAGTGGTTTATACCCCACCAAGAGGAACTCAAGTTATACAGCAGAAGTTGAATAATCTAATCGAATACATTAACGATGATTCAAAATATCCCTATGACCCATTACTGAAAATTGCAATTTCGCATTATCAATTTGAAGCCATTCACCCATTCAGAGATGGAAACGGAAGAGCAGGAAGAATTTTAAGTATTCTGCTAATGATTCAAAAGCAACTATTAGAAGTTCCAATCCTCTATTTAAGTGCATATATCATTAGAGAAAAAGACGAATACTATGAGCTTTTAAAAAATGTAACAACCCTCAGAAGATGGAATCCTTGGATAATTTACATTCTTAGAGCCATTGAGGAAACATCAAAATATACAATTAGCAAGATTGAAGAAATTGACAGATTGTTTTCAAGAACCACTGAATTAGTTAATGAGAAGAGCCCATCAATAAGGAAAGAATTCATTGAGAAACTTTTTGAACAGCCCTACATAAGTCCGAAGAAATTATTAGATAAGAATGTTAAGAGCCTGAATACAGCTAAGAAATACCTCAAACAGCTTGAAGAAATGGGTATTCTAATTCCTGAAAAAATTGGAAAAGAAATAGTTTATCTGAATATTGACCTATACAACATTTTATCTGAATCGTAATGAAAGTGCTGTGCACAACAAGGGGTGTTGACGAGATGGGTTGACGTTGGAACTTCGGAGCAGTTTCGCCCGCTCGGGCCCTGCCTACCAGCAGGCAGGGTTTTCGTCGGGGGGGACGAAAACGTCACTCCGCACTCCCCCACTAGCCACACCCCCAGCCGTTCAATCATCCAACCATTATAATACACTACTATCAATATCTGTCATCCTTTTTTACTAACTTGCAACTCCAAAAACAAACCAAAACAAAATACACAACTCTAACTTTTAACTAATTACAAAAATGAAAAAGCTAATTATGTTTACACTATCCGCAGGGCTGCTTTTCAGCGTAATTTCCTGCAAGGAAAAAAATCCTTTGCTTGAGGATTTTAAAACGCCATTTGGCGTTCCGCCATTCGAGCAAATTCGGGTTGAGCACTTTGAGCCAGCTTTTATTGAAGCAATGCAACAGCAGGCCAAGGCAATTAATGCTATTGTTAGCAACACCGAGGAGCCAACATTCGAAAACACTATTGTTGCCCTAGAGTATAGTGGAGCCACTTTGTCGAAAGTATTGAATGTATTCTTTCCCCTTACCTCGGCAAATACAAACCAAGAGATACAAGCATTAGCTCAGAAATTGGCCCCAATGCTAAGCCGTCACAGCGACGACATAAACCTAAACCCTGACCTTTTCAAAAGGATAAAGGCCGTTTACGAAAACAAAGACAATCTAGAACTTACCGAGGAGCAGGAGATGCTGTTGAGCAAAACCTACAAAAACTTTGTGAGGGGTGGAGCGAACCTGCCCGAGGAGAAGCAAGCTCGATTCCGTGAGATAAACGAGCAGCTATCGCAGCTTACCGTACAGTTTGGCGACAACGTACTGGCCGAAACCAACAGCTACCAGATGGTTATTGATAACAAAGAGGATTTGGCCGGGCTACCCGATGCAGTTATTTCGGCTGCTGCCGAGGCTGCAAAAAATGCTGAGATGGAGGGTAAGTGGCTATTCACGCTTCACAACCCAAGCTGGATTCCTTTCCTTCAGTACTCCGAGAAACGTGAGCTGCGCGAAAAACTATTCACAGCCTACTTCATGCGGGGTAACAACAGCAACGATAACGATAACAAGCAGATTATTGAGCAGATTGTACCCCTGCGTCTGGAGCGTGCTCAGCTGCTAGGTTACCCATCGCACTCGCACTTTATTCTCGAAGAGAATATGGCAAAGAGCCCTGCCACTGTTAACGACTTTTTGGCCAGCCTTTGGGAACCCGCCGTTAACCGAGCCAAAAGGGAAGCCTACGATATACAAAAGATGATTGATGCCGAAAAAGGTAACTTCCGCTTACAGCCTTGGGACTGGTGGTACTACGCCGAGAAGGTTCGCAAAGAGAAGTACGACCTTGATGAGAACATGCTAAAACCATACTTCTCGCTTGAGGGTGTTAAGAAAGGGATTTTCCTGCTTACCGAGAAGCTATACGGGTTACAATACGAAAAAATAACTAACATACCCCTATATCACGAGGAGGCGGAAGCCTACGAGGTGAAGGAAGCCGATGGCAGCCATGTGGGTATTCTTTATCTCGATTTCCACCCCCGCGCCAGCAAGCGTGGAGGAGCATGGATGACTGAGTATCGCGGTCAGCATGTAACCCAGGATGGCCAATTTGTTTCACCAGTTGTAACCCTAGTAATGAACTTTACCCGCGCCACTGGCGATACTCCTGCCCTGCTTTCGCTCGATGAGGCACAGACATTCTTCCATGAGTTTGGCCACGGTTTGCACGGCCTACTCGCCAAGTCAACCTACCCAAGCCTAGCGGGCACCAATGTTTCGCGCGATTTTGTTGAGCTTCCCTCACAAATTATGGAGAACTGGAGCACCGATCCCGAATTCCTTAAAATGTATGCTTTCCATTACGAAACGGGCGAGGTAATCCCCGATGAACTCATCTCAAAGATGAAGGAAAGCGGCTCGTTCAACCAAGGCTTTGGCACCACCGAGTTTCTTGCAGCAGCCATACTCGATATGGTTTACCACACCCTAGAGGCTAAATCTGAAATAGATGTACTAGCCTTTGAAAAGGATGCTATGAAAAAGATTGGCCTTATTGATGAGATAATACCACGCTACCGCAGCACATACTTCCAGCATATCTTTAGCGGAGGATACAGCAGTGGCTATTACAGCTATATCTGGTCGGGCCAGCTCGATGCCGACGCCTATGAAGCATTCAAGGAGACTGGCGATATTTTTGATGCAGAAACTGCAAAGCGTTTCCGTATTCTACTTGAAAAAGGAGGAACCAAAGATCCTGCAGAACTATATAGAGATTTCCGTGGTGCCGACCCTAACCCTGAGGCATTACTAAGACAAAGAGGTTTGATATAAAAATATAGAAACTCACGAAAGAGGGTGTCTCATAAGTCCTTTGTGGAATTTATGAGACACCCTCTTTTTTTATCTTCTGAATGGCTGCACCTTTAGGTAGATATGATATAGCCATTAGCCAAATTGAAAATACACCCTTACCCATAGCACTCAAATGCACTCCCGCCTTTGGGGATACTTTAAATTTTAAAGTTTAGATAAACTTAATCTTATGCTTTTCGACATCGCCTTAGTTACCAAGCCCATAAAAGAACTCTATAGAAGGATTTAGCGAGGCGATAAAACAAATTTAAAGCTATTCGGTTTATCTTTCAACAGAACAATTGAGATTAATCAATTGCTTTTATAATTTAGTGCTAGCAAACCATTAAACTACAAATAATTTAGTTCTCAAATTATGGAAGATATCACATCAATGATGCCATCGACAGACCTAGTTGTTGATTATGCAGTTACCTATGGTGGGAAAATTTTACTCGCCATTGCTACCCTAATAATTGGACTTTGGCTTATAAGGAAGCTATCTAGAGTTCTAAGGCGTACCTTTGAGAAGCAATCGTTCGACAAATCGCTACAAACGTTTCTGGTTTCCTTTGTAGGCATTACGCTAAAAATACTTCTTGTAATCAGCGTAATTAGTATGGTGGGTGTTCAAATGACATCATTCATTGCCCTACTAGGTGCTGCTGGTCTAGCTTTTGGTATGGCTCTTTCGGGAACATTACAGAACTTTGCTGGTGGAGTAATGATCCTAGTCCTTAAGCCATTCAAGGTGGGCGATTACATCGAGGCACAGGGATTTGCCGGCTCTGTTAAGGAGATTCAGATTTTCCACACCATACTTAACACCCCCGATAAAAAGCTGATAGTTATTCCCAACGGGGGCCTAAGTACTGGGTCGCTCATAAACTACTCTGCCGAACCAATCCGCAGGGTTGACTGGACATTTGGCATTGGCTATTCAGATGATATTGATAAAGCCAAGGCCATCATCAGCCAGGTAATTACTTCTGATGAAAGAGCATTGAAAGATCCCGAACCATTTTTTGGCGTAATCTCTCTGGGCGATAGCTCAGTTAATATTGTTGCTCGCGTTTGGGTTGAAGCAGCTAACTACTGGCCACTGTTCTTTGCCATGAACGAAGCCGTGAAAAAAGAGTTCGACAAGCAGGGAGTATCAATCCCTTTCCCACAACGAGATGTGCATATCTATCAAGCAAAATAAACACACAATAAATAATTAGCGGAAACCGAAAAGCTATTAATAGAGTAGGTAAATTCAAATATTTTAGCAATGAGAAACCTTTTAGGAATTATTATTCTTCTGTTTGGAGTTAGCCTAATGTCCAGTGCACAAATTAGCCCCAAAGCCCTAGGTTTAAGATTTGGTAGCGATGGCGCAATCAATGGAGCAGAACTTTCTTACCAGAAAAAAATGAGTGATGCCAATAGGGTTGAGCTAGACCTGGGTGCAGGTTTTAGTGCAAACCACAGCCGTATTGTTGCGCTGGGTATGTACCATTGGCATTGGAACATTCAGGATGGCTTTAACTGGTTTGTTGGCCCTGGCGTAGGCTTAGGCTTATACACATACGACGATGCCGATGGGTACTTCAACATCGGCCTTGGGGGTCAAATTGGTATTGAGTACAACCTCAACACCCATGACATCCCTCTAATGATTAGCGTAGACGCTAGACCAATGTGGGATTTCCTAGGTAGCCGTTCTGGCTTTGGCTGGGGTGCTGCTTTGGGTGTTCGCTACACTTGGTAGCATAAGCAAATAATCATAAAGGCTGCTCAATACAGGGCAGCCTTTTTAGCTCCCTATTTATCCAACTTACTGCAAGTGGTAACCTTGGCTCCTCATCTCCATGGTTATAAAACACCTATACTTCTCCTCATCTAAAGGATAATCCCAACACCCCAGGGTGTGGTACTGGTGCCCACCAAAACCAGTTTTAAATCGATATAGCCCATACATTGGGTGGGAAGGATCTGGGTTTGGTGCAATGCCAAACATATCGTACTCGGTACAACCTTTACTTTTGGCAATTCGCATTGCCTCCCACTGAATTGCATAGGTGGCCATATAGTTCCTATTCTCCGATGTTGAAGCGCCATAGAGATACGAACCCCTGTTGCCTGATATAACTAGGAACATAGCGGCTAGCGGTAAATTATCAACCTCTGCAACTAGCAACATCACCTCAGTTGGCGAAAGTGTATTTGTTGCATTGGCCGCAAGAATAGAAGCAAAGTAATCGATACTATGTAGGTAGATGTTGTTTCGCTGCGCTGTTTGGCTATAGATATTGTACCATAAGTCAAGCTGATCCATTCCAATCGTTCTAACCTCAACACCTTTTCGCTGGGAGAGCTTAATGTTGTAACGAGTTTTTGACTTCATCTGCGCCAGCAGTTCGTCAGCCCCCAACTTCAAGTCGAGGAAAAGGGTGTTCGATGGGAGAATATTCGAATACGCCTTCTTCAGATTCCAGTTCACCGTGTTAAAGTTAAACCGAAGTTCCTGCATTGCCACTTCGGGTGGACCCAGCCACCATCCATTATCATCAAAGTTATCGTTATCCCTTGCCCAAAACGACTCCCAAAACAAATCGTACCGAATGGCAATACACCCCTTGGGTAGGAATGGGCGTAAACACTCCGAAAGTTCCTCTAGAAAGGCCCCTTGATCCCCATCCTGTGGCTCAACATCAGGGCCATAGGGAACGTATGCCACGCAGCTCTTGCTGTCGATATGCTGAATATTTACCAATAAATCCGATGCAACCCTAATGGGTTCAACTAGCTTACTATCCAAAGTTGTCACACGAGCTTTATAGTTTAGCGCCAAAGAATTTACCCCCATCATCTTTTTCACATCATGCCAAAACGTAGTTTGCTGAACAATTGGGGTTAAGAAAAGCTCCTCGGCACTTTTGTGGTTTACATCTGCAATCATATCAAACAAAAATGATCTCCACACCACAATGCTTACGCACTATGGTACAGAATACAACATTACTAAGGAATTTGATTTTGGGCAAAGCTATCCAAAAGAAACTAGTATAACAAACTTATTAGCAGAACAGTAATGTGTTTCACAATAGCCAATAGGGCATTTAAGATGTTACATAGCAAGTTTACCTCCACCAACCCCCTCAAACCCTATGCACAGCGGGCGATTCATAATGTGCAAGAATGAACTCGTTGATTTCAAGAGCAAAAAAGTTATCAACAATGTGGGAAAAAGTGGGAGATTATGGTTGAAAGTGGATTTTTTTCGCTTATTTTTACTTTTTGAAAATCAAAATGAATATGACTTCGTTTATAGGCGATTACATATGCAAAGTTGACGAGAAGGGTCGATTGCTCTTCCCCTCTTCGCTGAAGAAGCAGAACAAGTCTGCCTCTGCTGATCGCTATGTAGCCAAGAAGGACATATTCGAAAACTGCCTTGTGCTATACACCATGGAGGAATGGGAGCGTCAAAACGATCTGATTAGGCGCAACACCAATCCATACAACCGTGAGCACAGCAAGTTTTTAAGGGAATTCTACCGCGGTACGGCAGAGCTCACGCTCGACTCCAACGGGCGATTACTAATCCCCAAACGACTGCTCGATTCCATTCAAGTCAACAAGGAGATTGCCCTTTCAGGGCAAGATAGCCGTATCGAGATATGGGCAAAAGAGATTTACGAAGCCCATGAAACCAATGAGGATGCATTTGCAGAACTAGCTGAAAAGATTTTAGGGTCAACACCTTTAAGCAACGAGTAATGGCGTATCACATTCCAGTGCTGCTACACGAGAGCATTGAGGGTTTGAACATTTCACCCAATGGCACATACCTCGATCTTACCTTTGGAGGGGGAGGACATTCACGCGAGATACTGAAGCACCTATCGCCCAAGGGCAGGCTTATAGCCTTCGACCAAGACGAAGAAGCGTTTGCCAACGCCATCGACGATAGCAGGTTTATGCTTATTCGCAGCAACTTTCGGTATTTCAGAAACTTTTTAAAGTACCACAAGATTCATCAGGTTGATGGAATTCTGGCCGATCTGGGTGTATCGTCGAAACACTTCGACAGCCCCGACCGGGGCTTTTCGTTTAGGTTCGAGGGGCCACTGGATATGCGAATGAACCGAAACGCCGCCCTCACTGCAGAGGTGATAGTTAACACTTACGACGAGAGGGTTTTAGCTAAAATACTTTCGCTATATGGCGAATTAACAAATGCCAATAGGCTTGCAAAAACAATAGTAAAAGAACGATCGTGTGGGGCTATTACAACGGTAGAGCAACTTGCTGAGTTGGTAAGCCCAATGTTTCCACCACAGCAAAAGAACAAGATGCTGGCAAAGGTATTTCAGGCGTTTCGTATTGAGGTAAACCGCGAGATGGAAACGCTAAGGCAGATGTTACTTCAGGTTGACAAAGCCCTCACAACCAACGGCAGGCTAGTGGTTATTGCCTACCATTCATTGGAGGATAGGATAGTAAAGAACTTCATTCGCAGCGGAAATCTTGAAGGTGAGGTGGAAAAAGATTTTTATGGCAACGTGATAACGACCTTTGAGCAGGTTAACCGAAAGGTCATTATTCCTAGTGACGAGGAACTACTGAGAAACCCCCGGTCGAGAAGCGCAAAACTTAGAATTGCACGAAAAAAATGAACGAGAACAAGGAACGTATTGAGTTTATAGATGCACAACCTCAACCCAAGGATCCTAAAAAAAGAGGCGTGCTAAACCTTCTCGATGGCAGCATCCTAAGCAAGGATACTGTTACGGGACAAATTCCATACATCCTTTTCCTTGCCTTCCTAGCACTTATATACATTGGCAATAGGTATCGATACGAGAAGCTAGTACGCGAAGGCCAGAAGTTGCAGGTTGAAATAAAAAACTTACGGGCCGAGTCCATCACCACTGCATCGCAACTAATGCATATTAGCAAGCAAAGTCAGGTGGCGCGAATGGTACAAGAAAAGGGATTAGGCTTAGAGGAATCGGTAGTGCCTCCAAAAAAAATTAAGGCTAAACTTTAACACCTCAGGTTATAGATGTCGGTTAAAAAGGAAATACTATTTAGGTTTGCTCTGGTATACGTACTCTTTGGTATACTTGGCGCTGCTATTGTGGGCAAAATAGTATACATCCAATTTATCGAAGGATCGGACCTTAGAGCACAGGCAAAAACTATTACCTACAGAGACATCACCATTGAGCCCAACCGTGGCGACATTTGCGCCATCGATGGAAGGCTACTGGCCACGTCGGTACCCTACTTCGAGATAAGGATGGACTTACGAGCAACAGGGCTAACCGATGAGCTTTTTTATGCAAATATCGACAGCTTGGCCTATAGGCTATCGCGTCTATTTCGCGACAAGTCTCATTACTCATACAAATCGGAGTTGGTGAACGCTCGCAAGTTTGCAAGGAACAACAGGTACTATCCGGTTGGTTCTCGGTTAGTCAACTACCTGGAGTTACAAGATATCAAGAATTTTCCGCTATTTAACCTACCCTCCAACCGGGGTGGCTTCATACCTGTTCAGGTTAATCAACGCATTAAGCCTCACTCGAGCCTAGCCTCTCGAACCATTGGGGTTGTAAACGAGAATGGAGTGGCAGTTGGCATTGAGGGAGCATACGACCACATACTAAGAGGGAAAGCAGGGGTTACAACACGTCAACGGGGAAGTGGGAATATGTGGCTCGATGTGAGCAGCGCGGTTCAAGTGGAACCCGAAGATGGCATGGATGTTATTACCACGCTGGATGTTACTCTGCAGGATGTTGCCGAGAAAGCTCTAAGGGCTCAGCTGGCAAAGCATGAGGCTGAACACGGTTCGGTAATTCTGATGGAAGTAGCCACAGGTGACGTTAGGGCTATTGCGAACCTTAAGAAGAACGACAACGGTACGTACAGCGAGGTGTTTAACTACGCCATTGGCGAAAGTGCTGAGCCCGGCTCCACCTTCAAGCTAGCTTCGCTTATCGCACTAATTGAGGATGGCTACGTTAGCCTTGAAGACACCATTGACACAGGTAAGGGAAGCGTGCAGTACTACGACAAGTGGATAAACGACTCCAAGCAGGGAGGCTATGGCCGTATATCCGTAAAGGAAATCTTTGAATACTCATCGAATGTGGGCATTACCGAACTGGTAACAACCCATTACAGAGGCAAAGAGCAGCAGTTTATCGATAGGCTATACGCAATGAACCTGAACCAACCGCTAGGCATACCCATTAAAGGCGAGGCCAGTCCATACATCAAGTACCCGGGCGACAAACTTTGGTCGGGCATATCGTTGCCCATGATGAGCATAGGCTACGAGGTGCAGCTTACCCCTCTGCAAACCCTAACTCTTTACAATGCTGTAGCCAACAATGGCCGTATGGTTAAGCCAAAGTTCATTCATTCCATTAGGCAGCATGGAAGCACCGAAAGAGTTTTCAAAACCGAAGTGATAAACCCATCTATTTGTTCCAAAAGGACATTGACCAAAGTTCGTGAAGTGTTAGAAGGTGTTGTTGAGAACGGTACTGCTCGCAATCTTCGTAACGCCAACTTTAAAATTGCGGGCAAAACCGGAACTGCTCAAATTGCACAGGGATCAACCGGATACCGATCTGCAACAGGTGTAAGCCACCAAGCATCCTTTGTAGGTTACTTCCCTGCCGAAAACCCCAAGTTTTCATGCATCGTAGTGGTTAACTCTCCATCCCGAAGCGTGTACTACGGGAACCTTGTGGCGGGACCAATTTTTAAGGAGATTGCAGATAAAGTTTATGCAACTAACCCCGACTGGTTTCCAGAGGTTAGTTCAAAGCCACTGCTTGCAGAACTACCTGAATCGAAAAGTGGCTACAAACCGCTGCTCAAGGAAGTTTTCACAAGCCTAAGAGTTCCCGTAACCGATGAGGCTCCCAGCTACGTTTGGGCTAACACACACAGGAACGACGAGTCGGTGGAGCTACACCAGCGCAACATTGTGCCAAACCTAGTACCCAACGTAGTGGGGATGAGCCTACAGGACGCCATATACCTACTTGAGAATAGCGGATTAAAGGTTACAGTAAGCGGAAGGGGAACTGTTCGAAGTCAATCGATACTCCCCGGATCAAGAATTCGGAACGGAGAAAAAATAACCTTAGAAATGAGCTTTAGCTAGTATGAGGATACTATCAAACATAATTCCAAGCGACCTTAAGGCTAATATACTAGGCCCTGAGAACGTTGGTATCTCAAGCATCACGCTCGACTCTCGAGCGGCCACTACAAACAGCATGTTTGTTGCCATAAAAGGCACTCAGGCAGATGGGCATAAGTTTATTGACGGAGCCATCGAAAAAGGGGCAACGGTTATTGTATGCGAAACGCTACCAGAACCAGTGAGTTCAGGTATCACCTATGTAAAGGTAGATGATTCGGCCATAGCGCTAGGTAAGATATCGGCTGCATTTTTCGATTACCCATCGCGCAAGCTTAAGCTAATTGGGGTAACAGGAACAAATGGCAAAACCACTACGGTAACACTTCTTGCCCGGTTGGTAAACGCAATGGGCGAAAAATCGGGCTTAATATCAACAGTACAAAACCAAATTGGCGACACCGTTCTTCCCAGCACGCACACCACACCCGATGCCATAGAGCTAAACAAACTGCTTAGCCAAATGGTAGAAGAAGGTTGCTCCCATTGCTTTATGGAGGTTAGCTCACACGCTGTGGTTCAGAAACGGATTGAGGGGGTAGAGTTTGCCGGTGCAGTATTCACCAACATCACTCACGACCATTTGGATTACCACAAAACCTTTGGCGAGTATATCAAGGCGAAAAAAACCTTCTTCGACAATCTGCCCGCTTCAGCATTTGCACTGATCAATGTTGACGATCGTAATGGAAGGGTGATGGTTCAGAACACGAGCGCCAAGGTTCACTCCTACTCACTAAGGAGCATGGCCAACTATCGATGTAAAATCATTGAGCAACAGCCCCAGGGAATGCTTCTAAATATCGACAATATTGAGGTATGGACACGGCTGATTGGAAACTTTAACGCATACAATCTTCTAGCAGTATACGGAACGGCGCAACTACTGGGGTTTGACCAACAGGAGGTGCTAACAGCAATAAGCAGCATGGGGCCCGTGAATGGGAGGTTCGAGAACCTTATTGCTCCCAACGGAGTAATTGCAGTAGTCGATTACGCCCACACCCCCGATGCGCTGGAGAATGTAATATCAACAATAAACAAAATACGCTCCGAAGGCAACAGGCTAATCACTGTGGTTGGTGCCGGCGGGAACAGAGATAAAACCAAGCGCCCCATTATGGCTCAGGTCGCTATTCAGGGTAGCGATTTGGTGGTGCTCACAGCAGACAACCCACGCAACGAGGATCCAGCGCAAATTATTAACGACATGAAGGCGGGGGTTGAACCCGCAAGTGTTGGAAAGGTATTAACCATTCTCGATAGACGTGAGGCCATACGAACAGCGTGCCTGCTGGCTTCGCCAAACGATGTGGTACTGGTGGCTGGCAAGGGCCATGAAACGTATCAGGAGATAAACGGAGTGCGGCACCATTTTGACGACAAGGAGGAGATATCGGAAATTTTTAAAACTCTACAGGCATGATATACTACCTAGCACAATGGCTTAGCAAGTTAGACGTTCCCGGTATGGGGATGTTCCAATACATCTCGTTCCGATCGGGCATGGCAGTTATTGCCTCGTTACTTATATCGCTACTTATAGGGAAAAGGCTTATACGATACCTGCAACGCAAGCAAATTGGCGAGGAGGTTCGCAACCTTGGCCTAGAGGGACAACTACAGAAAAAGGGCACGCCAACCATGGGGGGTGTTATCATACTGCTTTCTATCATTGTTCCTGTATTGCTATTTGCCAATATCAAAAACATATACATTATTGTAATGCTTGTTTCCACCCTATGGTTAGGTTTAGTAGGGTTTATCGACGACTACATCAAAGTGTTCAAGAAGCACAAGGAGGGATTATCGGGCAAACTAAAAATACTAGGGCAGGTTTCGCTGGGGCTGTTTGTTGGGCTCACCATGTACCTTAGCCCCGATATTGTTGTTAGGGAGAAAATTCAGCCTCAAAAAAGCCAAAGACAGAGTGAGATAAGCATCGACGGAGCAGCTAGCAAGCCAACGCTAACACCAAACCAAAAAACCACCAAAACCACCATTCCTTTCTTTAAGGATAACGAATTCGACTACGAGTTTCTAATTCCAATAAAAGGCCCTTGGGCTCAAAAATTGGCATGGATAGTTTTTGTGATTGTTGTAATATTTGTTGTAACCGCAGTATCGAACGGAGCCAACCTAACCGATGGGCTCGACGGTTTGGCCACGGGGGTAAGCGCAATTATGGGCACAACCCTCGGGGTGTTTGCATACCTCTCGGGTAACGTTATTTATGCAGAGTATTTGAACATAATGTACATCCCCGACTCGGGAGAACTAGTAATATTCATGGCAGCCTTTATAGGAGCCGCCATTGGATTCCTTTGGTACAACAGCTACCCTGCACAAGTATTCATGGGCGACACTGGCAGCTTGGCCATAGGGGGAATTATTGCAGTGTTTGCCATCCTTATCAGAAAAGAACTTCTAATCCCAATTCTGTGCGGTGTTTTCTTTGTCGAAACCCTATCGGTAATGATTCAGGTGAGCTACTTTAAGCATACCAAACGAAGATACGGGGTTGGGCGCCGGGTGTTCCTCATGGCGCCGCTCCATCATCACTATCAAAAAAAGGGATTCCCTGAAGCAAAAATTGTTACCCGGTTTTGGATAGTCACATTGCTACTGGCAATATTTACTGTAGTTACGCTAAAAATCCGATAGCTATGCAAAAAGGCGATGTAAAAAAAAGGATTGTTGTACTGGGAGGTGGCGAAAGCGGCGTGGGAGCGGCAGTACTTGCCGTAAAGCAAGGTTTCGAGGTGTTTCTTTCCGACTCGGGAAAGATTAAGCCTAGGTATAAAGAGTTACTCAACAAGTACAAGGTACCGTGGGAAGAGGAAAATCATACCACGGAAATTATCCTCAACGCTAAGGAGGTAATTAAATCGCCTGGCATACCCGAACGCGTACCCATAGTACAGGAGATTGCAAAGAAAGGGATACCAATAATTTCAGAGATTGAGTTTGCAGGCAGGTATACCAATGCAAAAAAAATATGTATCACAGGTAGTAACGGAAAAACCACCACCACCACCCTTATCTACCATATGCTTAAAATGGCAGGTTTAAACGTGGGGCTGGCGGGCAACGTGGGGCAAAGCTTTGCCCTACAGGTGGCCGAGCAAAACTACGATTACTACGTAATTGAGCTTAGCAGTTTCCAACTCGATGGCATGTACTCCTTTAAGGCCGATATCGCCATCCTGCTTAACATCTCGCCCGACCATCTAGATAGGTACGACTACAAGATGGAGAACTATGTGAAATCGAAATTTAGGATTACTCAAAACCTGTCGGAAGATGAATGTTTCATCTTTTGTTCCGACAATGATGTTACAACCGAGCATCTTAAGGAGATTGTGGTGAAAGCAGAGATGCTTCCCTTTTCGCAGGAGAAAACGGAGGATCAAACGGCATACCTAATCGACCAGCTAATGCATATAAACTACCAGAACAGCGATTTCGACGTTTCAATCGATGAGCTTTCCCTTAAGGGTAGGCACAATGTGTACAACTCTATGGCTGCAGGCATCACAGGCCACGTGCTAAATATTCGCAAGGACATCATCCGCGAAAGCCTAAGGTCGTTCGAAGGGGTAGAACACAGACTCGAGCCCGTTTTCAAGGTAAGGGGTGTGCAGTACATCAACGACTCCAAGGCCACCAACGTGAACTCAGCATGGTATGCTCTAGAGTGTATGAAATCGCCAGTGGTTTGGATTGCCGGAGGCCAGGACAAGGGCAACGACTACTCGGAGCTTTTTGCGCTGGTAAAAGAGAAGGTAAAAGCCATTGTGTGCCTTGGTGCCGACAATACCAAGCTGCACCAAACCTTTGGCGAGATGGTTCCCGTTATGGTTAACGCCAATTCGGCAAGCGAAGCGGTTTTGCAAGCATACAAACTATCGGTACCGGGCGATGTGGTATTGCTCTCGCCTGCTTGCGCAAGCTTCGACCTGTTTGAAAACTACGAGGATAGGGGAAGACAATTTAAAGAGGCAGTTAAAAACCTGTAGACTAAGAAATCGATATGGAGAACTTTTTTAGACGGTACTTTAAGGGTGACAGGACGATATGGTTGATAGTTGTACTGCTATCCATCGTATCGCTACTGGCAGTTTATAGCTCTACGGGCTCGCTAGCATATCGATACCAAGGAGGCAATACGGCATACTACTTCATTAAGCAGTTCAGCTTTTTGGGCGCTGGGCTGGCCGTAATATTTCTTGTTCACCTCATACCGTACAGGGTGTACTCACCACTTGGACCACTCTTGCTATACATTGCCATACCCCTACTGCTAATCACCCTGCTTTTCGGAACCAGCATTAACCAAGCATCGCGATGGCTTGAAATTCCGGGCCTAGGGGTTACCATTCAAACATCGGACTTTGCCAAGCTTGCGCTTATCATGTATGTTGCACGGATGCTATCGTTAAGGCAAAACAATCTTGATGATATCAAAAAAACTTTCTTCCCCATAGCAATACCAGTAGTTGTGGTTTGCCTGCTTATACTACCAGCAAACTTTTCAACAGCGGCTATGCTCGGGGCATCCTGCTGGTTAATGCTTTTTATAGGCAGGGTAAACCTTAAACACCTGCTTGGGTTCACGGGGCTCGGCGTGCTTGTTATTGGGCTATTCATATTTGTTGCACTAAAGACCAACACCGTAAGCCGTGTTGAAACTTGGAAGAACCGAATTGAGAACTACTCGTCGGAGGGGGGAGGCGATAAGTACCAAGCAACACAATCGAAAATTGCAATAGCTACCGGTGGGCTTGTTGGCAAAGGGCCAGGCAACAGCACCCAGCGCAACCTGCTACCTCACCCCTACTCCGATTTTATTTACGCTATTATTATTGAGGAGTATGGTTTAGTGGGCGGAATTGTGATGCTAATGTTGTACCTTATCCTACTATACAGGGCAGGAATAATTGTGAAGAAGGCAAGGCGAACTTTCCCAGCGTTTTTAGCCATGGGGCTAACGTTGATTCTAGTATTTCAGGCCATGATCAACATGGCAGTTGCTGTAAACCTAATACCTGTAACGGGGCAGCCATTACCTCTGGTAAGTATGGGTGGTACATCCGTACTTTTTACCAGCGCATCGTTTGGCATTTTGCTTAGCATTAGCCGTAGTCAAAACAAGGAGGAACTATTCGATGGAGAAGAAGCACCTAAAGGCGATTATTAGCGGAGGAGGTACTGGCGGGCACATCTTTCCTGCCATATCCATAGCCAATGCGCTTCGGGAAATTTACCCCGAGGTTGAAATCCTATTTGTTGGTGCCGAAGGCAAGATGGAGATGGAGAAAGTGCCTGCAGCGGGTTATGACATTGTTGGGTTGCCCGTTGTAGGTTTCCACCGTAAGCTAACGCTTAGAAACCTGTCCTTCCCCTTCAAACTGCTACGTAGCTTGCAGAAAGCAAAAGGGGTGGTAAAAAGTTTCAACCCCGATGTTGTGGTTGGCGTGGGTGGTTATGCCAGTGGCCCTGTTTTAAGAATTGCCCAACAGCTAGGAATCCCAACCCTAATTCAAGAGCAAAACTCGTTTGCCGGGGTAACCAACAAGCTGCTGGCCAAAAAGGCTAAAGCCATTTGCGTGGCCTACGAGGGGATGGAAAAGTATTTCCCAGCAAGTAAAATAATACTTACTGGCAACCCCATTCGTCAAGGCCTTGAGAAGATAATACCTAAAACCGATGAAGCGCATAACTTTTTCGATGTACCAAAAGGCAATAAGGTAGTGCTGGTTGTTGGCGGAAGCCTTGGGGCACGATCAATTAACCACAGCATCCTGGGTGATATCGACAAGTTTATTGAGGCAAAAGGGGTTACGCTAATTTGGCAAACCGGCAAGTTCTACATTAACGACATCAAGCAGAAGCTTAACGATAAGAATACAGAAAACATAAAGGTATTTGATTTTATCAACCGTATGGATTTGGCCTACTCCATTGCCGATATGGTAATATCGAGGGCAGGTGCATGCACCATCTCCGAGCTTTGCATGGTGGGCAAGCCATCCATTTTGGTTCCTTCGCCAAATGTGGCTGAGGATCATCAAACCATGAATGCTCAGGCATTGGCAACTCGCAATGCGGCCATTCTTGTTAAAGACAGTGTTGCTCCAGAAGCACTTGCCACAACGGCGCTGGAAATTATTAACGATGAACAAAGACTAAAAACCCTAAGCATCAACATAAAAGAAATGGCGCTTCCCAATGCTGCTAACGACATTGCAAGCAAGGTGATAGAGGTGGCAGGCAGGAGACAACAAGGTGTTTAAATCTTTATAATAACTTTATTTATAACCGTTTGCAGATATCGAAATTGTAACAAAACTTTGTATACAGAATGAACCAGTTTGACAACATAAGGCGCGTTTACTTTATAGGCATTGGCGGCATTGGTATGAGCGCCCTTGCACGCTACTTCAGAAACTGTGGTCTTACTGTTGCTGGTTACGACAGCACTCCATCGCCCCTAATTGAGGCTCTGAACAAGGAGGGCATTGTTGTCAATTTCGAGGATAGCATTACGAATATTCCCAGTGAATATATCAACACGCCCGACGATACGCTGGTAGTTTACACCCCCGCGGTGCCAAGCACCCATAGCCAGCTAAGGTATTTCAGCTACAACGGCTACACGCTCAAGAAAAGAGCCGTAGCGCTGGGTATGATTACCAATGGCTACAGCACAGCTGCCATTGCCGGAACACACGGAAAAACCAGCACCTCAACCCTACTGGCTCACCTAATGGCACAAACCCCACAGGGTTGCAACGCGTTTCTGGGGGGAATATCGAGAAACTTTAATAGCAACATAGTACTAGCCGATACTGGCGCAAAGCGTATGGTGGTTGAGGCCGATGAGTTCGACAGAAGTTTCTTAAGCCTCAACCCGCAGCTTGCCATTATCACATCCATCGACCCCGACCATTTAGATATATACAACAGTCACGATGAGGTAAAAAAAGCCTTTGCCGATTTTTGCACCAACATTACTCCAAGCGGAGTGCTTATTGTTAAGAAGGGTCTTGAGGATATTGCTAAGGGTAACAAAAGCATAAACGTTTACACATACTCGGCTAGCGAAGAAGCCGATTTTTGTGCGTGCAACACCCAGGGAACCAATGGCCACTACCAATTCGATCTACAAACCCCTTTCGAGATCATTAAGGGTGTTGAACTGGGCGTGCTAGGAAAATACAACGTGGAGAACGCCATTGCAGCGGCAGCGGCAGCACTTGTCTGGGGCATTAAAACAAGCGAGCTAAGGCAGGGGTTAAAAACATTTAAAGGGATAGCTCGTAGGTTCGACCTGCAGTTCGAAGGGAACTCCATATATATTGATGATTATGCACATCACCCCGAGGAGCTAAATGCTGCCATAGGGTCAGTTAGGGAAATGTTTCCCAACAGGCATATTACTGGGATATTTCAGCCACATCTTTACTCCCGAACACGAGACTTTGCCGCTGAGTTTGCACAAAGCCTAAGCAAGCTCGATGAGGTTATTCTGCTCGATATATACCCTGCACGTGAACTACCCATCGAGGGGGTTACATCGGAAATAATCTACAAAAATATCAGCATAAGCAATAAGCATCTCGTAAGCCTAAGCCAACTCCAAAACCATCTAAAAAGTTCCGAAATTGATGTATTAATATCTATGGGAGCAGGCAGTATCGACAGGGAGGTTCCCAAGATTGTGAAACTACTAAAGGAAAGGGAGGGGAAGTAGTATGAAGAGATGGAAAGTTGTACTGTGGAATTTCACCAAGTGGCTGCTAGTAGGCATATACCTAATTGTTGCCCTATCGTTTGCCAAAAGCAGATCGAGTATGGTTACATGCTCAACCATTAACATTAACATTGCCGACAGCCTTACCAATGCTTTTGTTACCAAAGCCGACGTGCTAAAAACAATAGAGCGGGAACACTCCAACCTCATAGGCATTCCCCTGTCGATGATTAACACGCACGAAATTGAGCAAAGGCTTGGCGCCATGCAGGCAGTTAAGACAGCGGAGGTGTACAAAACCATAAATGGAAGTATATCTATTGATATTGAGCAGAGGAAACCTATAGTACGAATAATTAACCGCCAAGGCCAAAGCTACTACATCGATGTGGAGGGAAGGACTCTGCCCTTGTCCAACAAATTCACATCGCACGTGCTGGTGGTAAACGGAAACATTACGGAGCCCTTTAAAATAGAGCCGAATATTCAAATCATGAAATGGGCTAGCGGAAAAAGACCAACCGAAACACCGCTTATTTGTCAACTTTTCGATTTTGCCAGGTATGTAAATAGCGACCCCTTTTGGAGAGCACAAATTACCCAAGTTTATGTTGACAACCCTAGCCACATTGAGCTTATCCCAAGAGTTGGCCCTCACACAGTAATCATGGGTTCACTTGACGATTACCAAACCAAGCTGGCCAAGCTAAAACTCTTTTACGAAAGGGCACTGCCCGAGGAGGGATGGAATAAGTACAAGGAAATTAACCTAAAGTATAAGAATCAAATAGTATGTTCAAAACGATAATATTATGGCACAACAAAACGAGTATGTAGCAGCAATTGACCTTGGCACAACCAAGGTGGTTACAATAATTGGTAAAAAAAGCCCCAACGGTAAACTTCAGGTAGTATCGCACAGCAAGGCGCAGTCAACGGGCATAAAGCGAGGAATGGTGCTCAACATCGAGGAGACCGTGGCCTCAATCCAGCGCACTGTTGAGGATGTGCAGATGAAATCTGGCATCATCTTCAACGATGTGTACGTGGGTATTGCCGGTCAGCATATCCGTAGCGTAAAAAACAGAGGCAGTATTAACCTAACCGCTGCCGACGAAATTATTACACTCGAAAATGTGAACGACCTGATTGAGGATATGTACAAGCTACCAACCGACATTGGCGAGGAGATACTACATGTATTGCCCCAAAGCTTTATTGTCGACAACGAGGGCGGGATAAAGAACCCCATCGGCATGTCGGGCAAACGGCTCGAGGCCAATTTCCATATCGTAATAGGACAAACTGCCTCAGCCAAAAACATAGAGAAGTGCGTAAACCGTGTCGACTTGGTTGTAAACGAGCTAATCCTTGAGCCCATCGCCTCTGCAGAGGCAGTGCTCACCGAAGATGAGAAAGAGGCGGGTGTTGTGCTGGTTGACATAGGAGGTGGCACCACCGATGTGGCCGTTTACTTCGATGGCATAATTAGGCATACCGCCGTTATTCCATTTGGTGGCAACGTTATTACCAACGACATCAAGGAGGGGTGCTCCATCCTGCTCCGTCAGGCAGAGCAGCTAAAAGTGCAGTTTGGCTCAGCCCTTGGCGACATTGCCCCCGAGGACAAAATTGTAACCATCCCCGGCATTAGCGGTAGGGAGCCCAAGGAGATATCCTTTAAAAGTTTGGCATACATCATCCAAAGTCGAATGGAAGAGATTATCGACTACGTTGCTTTTGAGATAGAAAATTCTGGCTATGCCGATAAGCTAAGCGCAGGCATAGTGCTTACCGGAGGTGGTGCACTGCTAAGGCATCTGTCGCAGCTGGTGAAGTTTAAAACCGGTTTCGACGTTCGCATTGGCTATCCCAACGAGCACTTAACCTCCGATGCCGACGAGGAGATAAACTCACCTACCTACTCAACATCCATTGGGCTGGTGCTTAAGGGCTTTGAGCAGCTCGAAACCTGCAAAAAAATGGATAAGGAGAACAAGGCCAAGGGGATAGAAGAAGAGCAGGCCGAAATTGCTCCAAAGGATATTAAAAGGAACAACCTGCTCGATCGGTTTAAGCGTAAGTTCACCGAGATTTTCGAGGAGAACGATTCCGTGATGTAAACCATTTCAATGCAAAAGAGTTTTATAAGATAAGAACAACGACAAAACACATTGCCATGAGTGAAGAGCTAATACCATTCGATTTGCCAACCTACAAAAAATCAATTATCAAGGTAATTGGTGTGGGTGGAGGCGGGAGCAATGCCGTAAACCATATGTTTGAGCTGGGAATTAAGGATGTTGATTTTGTGGTTTGCAATACCGATGGACAAGCCCTCGAGAACAGCCCAGTGCAGAACAAAATCCAGCTCGGGTCCTCGCTTACCGAAGGACGCGGGGCTGGCAACAAGCCAGAGATAGGTAAGCAAGCTGCCATTGAGAACATCCAGGATGTAATTGATGTTCTGTCCGATGGCACAAAGATGGTGTTCGTTACGGCCGGTATGGGCGGAGGAACGGGAACTGGAGCGGCTCCAATAATTGCGAAAGCAGCCAAGGAGCTAGGGCTACTCACCGTGGCCATTGTAACCATCCCATTCCGTAACGAGGGGAAACGTCGCATTGCTCAAGCAATGGAGGGCATTGAGGAGTTGGAAAAGCATGTAGACTCTCTTCTGGTTATTAACAACGAGAAGATTAGGGAAATTTATGGCGACCTTAGAATATCAGAGGCTTTCTCACGGGCCGATGATGTGCTGGCCATTGCGGCCAAGGGTATTGCCGAAATCATAACTGTGCATGGCTATATTAACGTGGACTTTGCCGATGTAGAAACCGTAATGACCAACAGCGGTGTGGCCATCATGGGGTCGGCTATGGCATCGGGCGAGAATAGAGCTATAAAGGCGGTAGAAGAGGCCCTATCCTCACCCCTACTAAACAACAACGATATCTCGGGCGCTCGAAATATCTTGCTAAACATCACCTCTGGTGTGCATGAAATAACCATGGACGAGGTGGGTCAGATAACTGACTACATTCAGTCTGCTGCCGGTGAAGATGCCGACCTAATTTGGGGTAACGGAACCGATGACAGGCTTGAAGAGAACCTAAACGTAACCATCATTGCAACAGGGTTTGGCACCAACAGTATCCCCGAGCTTTACGCCCGCAAAAAGAAGGTAGATGTTATCCCTCTCGACGGGGAGGTATCAACCAACAGGGAGGTTAAGCAACCCCTATTCGAGATAAAAGAGAAGCCTGCTGCCCCACCCAAAAAGGAAAAGCCAAAAACAGATAAGTACCAAAGAGTTATTGAATTCGATCTTACGCAAGACGACAAACTCTACAACTTGGAGTCAGAGCCAAGCGCTGACGATGGACTCGACTTTCAGGTTTCCACCGTTACCCCTAAATCTACCGAGGCAAAGCCTGCGGTTAAAGGACAGGTGATGCGCTCGGAACCTACCCCCCTCCCAACCAAGGACAGTTTTGAGCAGATGGAGAAGATACCCGCATACAAACGCAAGAACATAAAGCTTGACGACTCAACGCTATCGAAAAAGCCAAATGTTTCGCGTTACACGCTGAATCAGGAGGATGGCGATATCTTTCTGAGAAACGACAACGCTTATCTTCACGATAACGTAGATTAATAGATAATGCAGATACAAAATACATTTGAGATATGACACTTGAAGAACGCATAAGCCAGGAAATAAAGGCAGCAATGGTTGCCAAGGACAAGGTAAGGCTTGAGGCGCTCCGCGCCGTAAAAAGTGCTATTATGCTTGCCAAAACCGAAAAAGGAGGGGCAGACACACTTACCCAAGAAGCAGAGCTTAAACTGCTGCAAAAGCAGGCAAAGCAGCGTAACGACTCGGCTGAAATATACAAGCAGCAGAACCGACCCGAGCTTGCCGAAAAGGAGCTTGCCGAGGCCGCTGTGATAGAAGAATTCCTCCCCAGTATGCTGTCCGACGAGGAGCTTACTGCTGAAGTAAAGGCAATTATTCAATCGGTGGGGGCAAGTGGCCCTCAAGACATGGGAAAAGTTATGGGTGTTGCCACCAAGGCACTTGCCGGAAAAGCCGAGGGGAAATCGATAGCTAGCAAGGTTAAGGAACTGCTTGCTAAATAGCTAAACCATAAACACTAGGGAAAAGAAATGGCATATACTCCCGCCAAGCACAAATAGATGAAAAATACCATGCCCAAACGGAATATCGCGCCTTATATAAAAGAATATACCCAGCGAATAGGTTACGCATCCTACGAGCAAAAACACCAGTGAAATGGTTGGCAAATTGCGTACTATAGGCCCAATGGCCATTATAAACATCCACCCCATGGCACCATACAGGAAGGCCGATACGTTTCGCCACCTGTGGCTGTAGAACCAAACCTTAAACACCACCCCGGCTATTGCCAAACTCCATATAATACCAAACAACACCCAACCAAGCGGTCCCCTGATGGCCACCAGGGTAAACGGGGTGTAGGTTGCTGCTATAAGAATGTAAATGGATGAATGGTCGAAGGTGTTAAGGTGGTACTTCCGCCTAATGTTCTTCTCGCTATGGAAAAGAGTAGAAGCGGTATAAAGGGTAATCATTCCTGCACCAAATATGCTATAGCTAACTATATGCCATGCATCGCCATACATTGCAGCACGAACAACCACAATTGCAGTGCATGCAATGGCAATTAGCACACCAACAGCATGCGATGTACTATTAAAAATTTCTTCGTGCCTTTTTAGTTTACTCGATTTCATACTCGCTTAATCTGAATTGAGTTGCAAAAAATTAGGAGGGTACACTTTGCAGCACTCCCCTCCTAAAGCTTATGCTATAGATAAAAATTAAATTCCCACAATGGTAAAGCCCACCCTTCGGTTCTGGGCCCGCCCATCGGCAGTTCTGTTGCTGGCCTTGGGTTTGGTAAAACCATATCCTTTAGATACAACCCTGTCGGGCGATACTCCATTATTTCGAACATAATCGGCAACAGACCTTGCCCTCTCTTCCGAAATACGCTGATTGACCTCTGCAGAGCCTACATTATCGGTGTGCCCTCCAATCTCAACCCTAACATTTGGATACTCATTCAGGAATTCGATTAGGGCGCTAAGCGACCTGAACGATTCGGGCTTAAGGCTTGCCCTACCCGTTTCGAAGTAGATATTCTCAATATCAACCGACTGCCCCACCTCAATTGGCGTAACATAGAAATTACGAGTAATCTTGGTCATTGGAGCTGCGCTGGTAAGATCAACAGGTTCGAAGCGGTTGTAAAAATTCATTACGCTGGGCGTTAGGTCGTAGTTATATCCAATGGGCAATCTGAGTGTATAGCTGGCGTTAGCCTCATCGTACACAAAGGCTGGCGTTTCCACTCCATTAACCCTGAACTTAACATGATATCCAGCCTCGAGCTGTTTGCCCGTTTTGGTGTTGATAATTTTTCCGCTTAGGGTCACCATGTTGGCATCAAGCCTCTCGGCATACAAGTTCTGTGGAATGGAAGCAAAGCGAGTGTACGATGTTAGGTCGATAGGGTTTTCGATAACTCTATAATCCTTGGCCTGCACCCCAACCACATAGTTCGTACCATAGGGCAGGCGTAGTGTGTAATCGCCGGTAACCGGATCAATAAAAACGGTATCGACAACCTGGCCATTAATTATAATCTTTGGATCGGCCTCGTAGGTAATAGGTGTTAGCGAGTTGTTATCTAACACTTTACCACGCAGTTCAACCCAAGGATGAGGGGTGACAAGCAGGGTAACTTCATGCTCAACAAACGATAGCTCCTCGGTTACGTCAACCACTACAGCCGATGAGGAGAAGTTTTTAACATCGGCCTTAAAGGTATAGGCCTCGCCAAGGGGCAAAAGGGCCTGGAATGAGCTTGAGAACTGGTCGAATACTATGGAGTCGGATGGCAAGCCATTGATTAGCACCTTGGGATTGTGGCTAGTTGAGATGACCTCCTGAGTATGCGAGTCAACAATTTTACCCTTAACCTGAACAAACGGTATGGACGAGAAGTAAAGGTTAAGCTTCGTCTCGGAGTACTCCCTAACATCGGTTAGATCCATACTGGCCGATATTCCATTCCACCCCTCCATTACAGGCTGAATTGAATAGGCCTGCCCCAATGGGAGCAACATTTCATACGAAGCAGAGCCACGATCGAGATTTAAACCATCAAACTCTTCGCCGTTAATTAAAACATTATAATCCTTATCGGACATCATGAGGGTTTGATCGGCCTGATTAAGGATTAAACCTGACACCTTAAGGAACGGGCGCTCTTCGAAAATTTTAACTCTAAATATATCCGACTTGCCAAAGGAATTGGTAATGGAGCTGTAGTATGCCCAGCTTTCGTTGGCATTCATTTTAAAATAGGCCTCCCAGTTCGATGTATTAATTGTATCGGTAACTGCTGCTGGAGTGCTCCAACGCCTAAACTCATTATCCACCCGGTCGGCATAGTAAATATTGTTATTCCCACGACCTGCCGTATAATCGGCTGAGAAATAAATTCTGTTCTTATCGTTGCTTAGGTAAGGCGACTCGATGGTACGAGGATCCATGGCGTTGTTTGCACCACCACTCACCGATTTAGGTCGAGAGTATACGTTATCCTTCTTCCTATGCGATACGTACATCGAAAGCCTTCGGCTATTGGGATAGGTTGAGAAAGTGATGAAAAGCAACTCTCCATCGGGGGTCATATAGGCCGACACGGTTCTCCCCTTGTTCAATCGGGTAAAGGCTTTCACCTTAATTTTCTTTGGGGTGCTCCACTCGTTCTCACCGATCTGCTCAATAATTGAAAATCCACGCGTGATCCATTGCTTGCCCGACCTATTGAATCGGCCAAGTATAAGGTACGACTTGCCATCGTCGAGGGCCGAGAGTATAGCGTTGTACTGACCAACATTGACCTTGTTTGGCAGCCGAGACGCTTTGCCCCAAGTGCCATCGTCTTGCATCCGCGAGAACCAGATATCCTGGCTTCCGCTTACTCCGTACCTATTCTCGGGGTGGTTAACCCTGCTAAAGAAAAGCGTTTGCCCATCCCATGACAACACGGGATTAATCTCGGAATACTCGCTATTGATATTCTTTCCAAGATTCTCAGGCTCAAACGATGTTTGTGCTTGAACCAAGCTCAATGAGGCTAGCAGAACAATCGCCGAAATGGTTTTTAAAAATATTCTATTCATGACAAGGAATAATCATATTTGAATTCATCAATTACTTATAGGGCAACCCTTGTGGGGTTTTAACCCTACCAAACACCATATTAACGCCAACGCGCAGGTTCACATTGGTAAATGTTAGCGGATCGACCAGGGGAGCGTAAAGGTTATCGGCTAACAGATAGAATTGGAATGGCCCAGGTTTTACCATTAAACCGAAACCTATGTTCGACAGGGTACGCTGATTCATAGAAGCTGATAACGCAACGTTAAATACTCTACCTAGCCCCTGCGTAATTCCAACGGTGAATGCAGGGTACAACCTTCGGTTAACCACTGCATATAGATTAACTCCAACATGGGTTCGTTGAGCCAGCTGATACGAAGCCGAAAGGTAGAACTTAGGGTGAAGCCATGTACGGTATGAGAACCCAAAATCCTCCTGAGTATCGAAGTTGCTTACAAAATCTTTGATTAGAGTGTCGCTCGAAACTTCGTTACCAGCCAGCGCTTCAGACAGAAGATCGAGTCCCTTAAACTCATACTGGCCGTTTATACTAAAGGACTTGGTACTATCTCGCCATGATATAAACCCCAAATCGCTAAAAGCAAAGGTAAAGGTGGTTCGTGAATCGTACTTATACGAAACTGCTCCGCTAAGCGCAAATCCAGGATTACGGAAACGGGTGAGGTAGTTTGCCGCATAATTATCCTCTAAAAAATTCCTAAAATCAGCAAAGCTGCCAATGCTAATATCTTCAGAGGTTTTAAACAAATCAATATTGATATTGGTTAACGAATCGCCTGGGATACCGGAAGTTTTTAGCGTGGCATTGGAGTTAACACCCAAGGCGTACATATCGTCCTCAATTGATACCTCAAGCCTTTGAGGCTTAAAAAACACATTGGTTAACCCATGCAACAGGCTTACCCTTCCGCCAAAGGTCCACCTCCCCCAATCGGTTGATGCACCAAGAGTATGCTCACGGTATAGCGAACCATTGACACCAAGGGGAGTTAAATCCATATTGCTCTCGTCAGGTTGCGCATTACCTGCAATTAAAAGGCTGATCATTGACTTGGGGTAGAATAAGGCCACCTCGTGGTTTTGCCTAATGCCATACCATACATCCCAGTTTTGGATCCTTAGCTTGAGGTGAAACAAGTCCAAATCGGCATTGGCAAAAAGCATATTCCGGTTGCGTAACTGACCGTCGAGTTTATCGGGAATAATCCGCAGTGTGTTACCCTCAATCTTTAAGAATGAGTGGGGAACAAACCCGTTATGGATCATTTGGAATTGGATAGACGACAGAGCCGGCAAGCCAATACTTACCGAATGTTCTGTCTTTACTGCAGGATTAAGGTAGGTATTTTGGAACACATTGCCCATAAATGGGAATGTAAGTTCCGACTGGGCCTTAGCCCCTATCCCTCCTGCTAACAATAGAATTACAACAGCTATTCTTTTCACAATCTATGCTTAAAATGTTATAGAATCGGTAGCCAAATCAAAAAACGGATTAAACCCCGGGAGATATCTCCAGGTCGAATTTAATGGATATCTGTACACCCAACTTCTGCGATGCTTTAAAAAGCACTTCTCGCTGATCGTTTGTTCCTGTATCGAGGTGTAGTAGCAGCCTTAGCTTATCGGCCTTAGCAATCCGACTGTACTTATCCTTTGAAAGCTTAACGCTGGTTAGTTTCTCCGAAGCCTCTGTAGGATTACCCTGGCCATCGACATTTGGACTTAGGATAATATTTTCGGCCATAACATTGTTAAATAGTGAGTCGACAACATTACCCTGCTCGCTAAACGCAACCTGTAGCCCAAAAGTCAAAGGAATTTCGTTGGTGGTCTTCATTAGCAACTCCACGGTGTAGTCAAACTCCTCAATATTTATGGCAATGTCAGAGTCTGAATCGGATACAAATATGCTATCGATATCAGGAAATGAGAAATCGAACATTTCATATTCAAAGGTCAATCCTTCGATACTTCCCTCGAGGGGAATCTCGATGTCGAAATTCATCTTGAGGGAACTGGTGTCTAGCACAAAGAAGTTATGCAGGTCGTCGAAAGTACCGAGGTAGTCGCCTAGCTGATACTTTCCTTTTACCGACACTTTGCTTGGGGCAAAGGGTAACACCTCATCTAGGTTAGAGTTTTCGCCACTAAGCACATACGACTGCTCTACCCAAGGCTGCGTTTGTGTGGCCACGGGTAAGTAGTTCTTTTTGGCTTCACCTATAAGGAAAGTGTTATCGGGAGGGTTTGGCACGTTCTCAAGAAATAGCTCGTTATTCTGCTTGGCAAATATAAACTCACTAATCTCAATCGAACCGGGTGCGCCATATGATGTACCAATACCAAGTTTTAAGGTTGGATTAGACAGGTAAAGTTTCCCATCGGCAATCAGCGAAAAGGCATCCAGCTCAATCTCTTGTGCAGGCAGATCAATACCCTGGCGAATAAGCCCTGTGAATCGTTTAAAGTCAATTGAAGAAAAGTTAACATTGGTTGTGAGCTGGCCTATAGTTGCCCCGGTGGACTGAACCTCTATGGCATAGAAAAATGTATTGTACATCATACTGCCAGGCGAGTCTGGGTCTTCGCCACTAAGGGTTAGCACTGCATCTGTAAGATCCAGTGAGTGTACGGATCGATAGGGGTTGGCACTCCAGTCGGGAACAAACTCTACACTATCGGGGTTTTGTGGGTTGGAAAGTGAGCGAAGCACCAGCCTAACATCTACATCATCACCCAAGTAATCTCTTTCAAATTCAACAACGAGTGTGCCCCCCTTAAGCTCAATCGATTTAATTTCCGATTCGTTCTCGATGGTTGTGTAATCGGGATAGTAAAACTCATATGAACTAGCACTTGGCAAAATGGGCAACACGCTTGTAAAGTCCTTATCGGGCACCCTAAAGGCATTCACATCAACATCAAAACCCATGCTTTGCGAAAACTTTAAGAATATTAGGTCGTCGCGAACCTCAACAAAATCAGATGAATCAACGGCGCCAAGCAGATCAGCAATCGAAATGGATGAGTTAATCAAAGGGAACCCAAATGAGGGTGAAATGGGCTCAACGGTAACCTTATCAATATTCTCAAAATCGTTGAGATAACACCCCCCTAGTAAGGATACAACTATTGCAGTTGCAATAATGGATTTATACTTTTTCACTGTACTTAAATATTATATTCAACACTCAAAATAGCAGCAACCAAACCAATGCCAAGCCATGCGTGAACTGAAAAGGGTTTGAAGTTAGTGCATCTCTTCTCTTTTCAAATATATTGTAAAATTGATGCTTTAACAAATATATGGATAATAGGAAAGAGATATTAGTTCGCTGTAGCTTTTTTTTCGCCAATCACCACACAGAATCAGCTATTCATCAAAACCTTGCCAACACTATGTACAAAGTTAAGTATTTTTGTGCCTACAGCTCTTGGAAAAATTACTCTCTGCTAAAAATTTTATTAGAGTAGCTTATCACTCGAATATGTTAATGATTTAACGGTTTACCCTATACATTAATGTTTTTTTTTATATATTTAGCATTGAATAGACATATCTGTTTCTTATTGCTTGGCATCTTCAAAAATCAGTAATGCAGTGCTTTAGAATTGCTTATTGATTTTTAGTTTTAAAATAATACTAAACCAACAAGGCATGAACCTAGCCAATCGACTTTTAGCGTTACTTTCAATATCACCTAAAAACATTCAGGAGAAGGAGCAGTTAAGCAAAGTGCAGCTGGTTAGCATTACCAGCAGCATTACATCCGTATTCTTTCTTGTCCTATCGGTTGTTCTTTTCATAACAGCGAAACCCACTCAAGGACTTACAATGCTTGGCACAACCATAATTCTCGTTGTCATCCAAATTTTTACTGCTAAGAACATACTGGTCAATGAGCTGAGGCAAGGTTTTGTTATTACATCGGGGTTTGCCCTACTGTTTTTGCTTGTTACCATAGAAAATACAGCTATAGGCATTCTTAGTTTCAGTGTTCTTCCCTTGATTACCGTTGGTGTCCTTGGACATAGTAAAGGAGGACTTTTCTCGTCATTCTTTGGGGTTCTTTATCTGGCAACCCTTTTCATCCCATTTAGCTTTTTGCCTGGTTTAGCCGAACTCCCTATCAACCTTAAAATAATTGGCTCTACCATATACCTATTGTCCCTAATTCACATCACTCTAATTGATTTTATTAGGGTTAATATACACAACCAGCTTGAGAAACAACTCCTCGATCAAGAGAGCACGCTCAAACTCAAAGAGGATTTCATCTCAAACCTATCGCATCAAATTCGCACACCGCTAAACAACATAATGGTTGTTGCAAACATCCTAGAAAACATCTCAAACGACGAGAAGCAAAAGGATTTAATTGATACTATTCACGCATCAACCAACAACTTGGTTAACGTGGTGAACAGTATGGTTGAGATCTCAAATGTTGATATTAAGGAACGGGGAAGCATAAACATCAACTTCAACCTATACAGCACCATCAATAGCACCATCAAGCTATTCTCAACCCAAAATTCTAACCAAACAGCTTTTTCTCTTAAAATTGACGACTCGATCCCTCAAAGCCTAATCGGCGACCCCGTTAGGATTAAGCAAATTTTTCTCAACCTAATTGAGAGTATCCTAAAGAACAGAAGCAGTAGCAAAGCTAATGTTACCATAAAGGTAAGCAAGATCAAGGAAGTTAAAGACAGCATAGAGCTTAGCGTTGAGGTGAGTAGCAACAAGCCTATTCTGCTTCCGCTCAACGAAGGGCACAACCTATTTATAACCAACGAATCGACGTTAACCTCAGCAAGCACGCAGATGTATATCGACCTGCTTGAACTCTCCATTACACAAAAGCTTATCGAAAGCAACGGTGGAAAGCTGCAAATTGCCCTGAGTGCTGAAGATGCAGCATTCTCATTCCCTTACACGCTTAATGTAACTACTAGCGACACAGAAGTTGTTACGCCAAAACCTAAGCCTGCAGCCACGCATGAGTCTGACCTAAGTATGGACGCGCCAATTTCCAAAGCGGTTGAACTTGAAAATGCGAATGTTTTACTTGTTGAAGACAACCTAATAAACCAAAAGATTGTTGTGCTTAGCCTCAAGAAGCTGGTTAAGAATATCGACATCGCCAACAATGGTAAGGAAGCGTTGGACAAGTTTGGGACAAGCCGCTTCGACATTATCCTCATGGACATACAGATGCCCATTATGAATGGGATAGTGGCAACCAAAAAGATAAGGGAAATTGAGGCCAGCTCCAACTCGCATACCCCAATCATTGCCATTACGGCCAATGCTTTGCTGGGCGACAAGGAGGAGTGTCTAGCAGCCGGAATGGACGACTACATCAGCAAGCCATTCCAAATTGAGGTGCTTATTCAGAAGATGAAAAATCTACTTAAGTAGGAGCGGAAAGTTGCACTCCGCAACGCCTAACACGTAACGTTCCACAACTTGTAAATCGGGAGCCACAAGGGAACCTGAAAAGCCTACTAAATCTTTGTATCCTATCATTCGAGCGTAATGATTGGTGTAAGCGGCGGCAACAGGAAGGTAAGACCAATGCCACCTCTCCATTTCGTAACCAGTGCGGTTGGTATTCTCTTTGCTTGTGTAAACTTGACAGAAGCCAAATCGTCCAGCATTCTCCAATAACCAGGTGTATTCCTTGAGCCCTCGGCCACGCTCAAAATAGGCATTACTCAAACTATTTATGTCGATATCGGTACCCCAATGGTGGCGAGAGGTACCCGGCATTGCGCTATACCTCAGTATATCTGTTGCCTTTTGAATATCAGGTTGATTGTCTTTTGATAATGCCCATTTATGTTCCCAAATTCTTTTTTGATACTCAAACGATCTTGCACCCGAAAGTATTTTCAGATCCACTCCATCGGCCGCAGCTGCATTGTGCATATCAACAAATGCATTGTATGTATTCCGCTCTAGATAAATTGATCGGTAAGCATACTTTGGGTCTACCCTTACAAAGTTGGAGTCGTGAGCATAATCGACATTACCCAACAGCACATTTCTCAAGTATACCGTATCGATGTTTGTTGTAGGCAATACTAGTGAGTAATTTGTAACAGGAGGATGATGGCATATGCCAAAGCATATTACAAGGCATACCACAAGCATAAGTTTTACGAGTTGATTAAGGAGCTTTGAAGCAGTATTCATTTCACAAAGAAGCACAATTGATTAAAGGCTAGCTATTTGAGGTCAGGCTTAATCCCGATAATTAGTATATCGTCTACCTGCTCAAGTTTTCCCCTCCATTCGTTAATGCTACCCAGCAAGTATTTTCGCTGAATATCGAGCGGATACTTATGGATATTTAGCAACAGGTGGCGGAAACGACGAAACTTGTATTTTTTCCCTTCGGGGCCGCCAAACTGATCAACATAGCCATCGGTAAACAGATAAATCATATCCTCGGGCTGAATAGGTATAAGATGGCTGTTAAACAAAGGCTTATCCAGATCGCCACCCGTTCCAACCGAAAAACGATCGCCCTTAACCTCAATAATCTTACTATCGCGAATAAGGTATAGGTTGCTAAAGGCACCGGCAAACTGCATAACACTTTGCTCCTTATCAATAACGCAGAACGAAACGTCCATCCCATCCTTAACCGTTACGTAATCGTCCCCCCCCTTTGAAAAGGTATCATGCACACCCTTGTCGAGGCGATTTAAAATTTCGGCTGCATCGTTTATGCCCAGTACGTTGGTAATATTTCTGAGGAGTTCAACCCCAATGATCGACATGAAGGCACCCGGCACGCCATGGCCAGTGCAGTCTATAGCGGCAACAAAAATTTTATTTTCTGTTTCATTAATCCAGTAGAAATCGCCACTTACAATATCCTTTGGCATGTAGAGTATGAACGATTCGGGTAGTATTTGCCTAAAATGGTTCTCGGTAGGGATAAGCGCCTCTTGGATTCGCTTGGCATAATTAATGCTATCGGTAATGCTTTTGTTTTGAATTATAAGCGCCTCCTTCTGTTTTTCTACCTCCGACATGGTGTGTTCTCTTTCGCGAAGCAACCTGCTGGTTTTCCTCAAGTTTCTTGTCCTAGATCTTAAGAAAAGTATTATTGAAAACACAAATAGTACGCCATATAACCAAAGCATAGATCGTGACTTCCAGAAATCGGTTTTCACCACAATTCGCAACGACACGCCTTCGTTGTTCCATACATTATCGCAGTTGGCCCCTTTCACTCTAAAAATATAAGTCCCCTCTCTCAAGTTCGAAAAAGTGGCCGAACGCTTTGTTCCTAAGTTAATCCACTCGTCCTCTAGCCCTTCGAGCTTATACATAAATGTATTTTTGTGTGGCTGGGTAAATTCGAGAGCAGAGAACTCAATGTTGATCAGCGAGAAGTCTTGTCTTATAACTATTTCATCTTTCCCGCTAACTGATACCTCATACTGCCCATGGGAACCAATAAACTCAATAGAGGTTATGGCTATGGGCGGTATACAGGTATTCGGAATTATTGAGTCGGGGTGAAAAGAGTTAAATCCTCGGATACCACCAAAAAAAAGTTCCCCTGTAGATGATTTATGGCTTGCCCCCACATTAAACTCGAAGCTTTGCAGTCCATCGCTAACAGAGTAGGATGTAATCTGACCTGTGTCTGGATTTAACATGGCAATTCCCCAGTTGGTACTAACCCAAATATTACCCTGATCGTCTTCCTCAATGGCATAAATTAAGTTGTTGGGTAATCCATCCGATTCGGTATAAAGGTCGAAATGTTTGCTGTGCTTGTTAAACTTGTGCAGCCCCGATGGTGTACCAACCCACAAGTAGCCCCTGGAGTCGCGCTTAAGCGATACGATATCGTTCGATATAAGGCCTCCGGCCTTATACTCGTCCTCCCTTCGAAATTGCTTTATGGATAAGGTGTTCAAATCCAACCTGTTTAACCCGTTAAATGTGCCTACCCATAGATCATCCCCATCTACCTCAATGCAATGAATTTCGCTCGAGGAAAGCGAGAGAGAATCAGAAGGCGTATGGTAAAAACTCTGTAAAGATTCATAGTCAAAGCGATGCAATCCAAGGCGGGTTGCAATCCAAAGATTACCTTTACCATCCTCCTTGAGGGCATACACCCTATTCTCAGTAAAAACATTATCGGTATCGACCTGATGTAGCTCGAAAAAATCTACAAAGGTTTTGCTTCGGGGTTGATACTGCTGAATTCCATTCCTAGTACCAATCAGTATGGTGCCGCTCTCAAGTTGCTGGATTACATGCACAAAATCGTTGACAATGGTATACGGGAATCCCTTGCCTCGGGTGTAATGCGATGTAACTCGGTTTGTTCTGGGGTTAAATATATGCAACCCAGTTCCCCAGGTGCCCACCCATATTGAATTACCATCATCAAACAGAGATGCAATGGTATTGTTGGCAAACAGGTTCTCTCCGTTCTGATCCTTGGAATAATTTCGAAACTTTTGGTTTTTGGTGTCCCACTTTACTAGACCCGCCTGAGTTCCAACCCAAATAATTTGGGAGTTATCCTCAACTATTGAATTCACAATAGAGGAGTATAGCTCTTGCCCATTGGCATACTTCACAAAGGATGTGAGTTCACCTGTCCTCGGGTTAAAACTATCCAACCCATACTCAGTGCCAATGAGTAGATGGCCTTTACTATTAACGTAAAGCACATTCACGTTAACCCCCTGCCTGTTGGCCGTTTTCAAATACCTAGCAAACCCATCCCTTTGGGGCAAGTACAGGTTGAGCCCATCCGATGTTCCAATCCACAAGTTATTGTCACTATCCTCAACTATGCTGGTAACCCTATTACTGCTTAATGAGTACGCGTCCTGTGGGTTGTGGTAATATCTCTTAAAATCTCCATTATTCCGATCAAACAGCAGTAATCCATCCTTCGAGCCTACCCAAAACCTATTTTGGCTATCCTCAAAAATGGAAAAATCATTCACATCGGAGTAATAGGTAAAAAGATCAGAATAGTGTGGGTACCGAACAAAGGAGTTAGTGGTGGGGTCAAATTTATCGAGCGCATCCAAGGTTTTAATCCACATAGCACCTTGCCTATCCTTGAATACTTCAAAAACTCTATCGCCACTAAGGCTTTTCGGGTCGTTGGGGTAGTGATAATAGTTTACAAAAGACTCGTCTCTCCTATTGAAAACGCTTAGCCCTCGCCACGTGCCAACCCACAGGTTTCCCTCATTATCCTCACAAATAGACAAGATACTATTATTACTAAGCGAGTTGTCATTCAGCGGGTTATTCCTATAGGCTTTAAATGTGTACCCATCGTACCTGTTCAGGCCATCCTGGGTTCCAATCCAAAGGAATCCAAAGGAATCGAGCAGAAGGCTGGTTACATTGGACTGCGATAAACCACTCTCAATATTAAAAGTTTCAACCTGGATTACCCTTTCTCCAGATATAGTTGCAACAGGAAGCAACACGACTATAATCGTGGCCAACAAAATCTTGTATAGCAGTCTTTTTGTCATTAAAACAAATGGCTTACCAATAAAGATACTAAAGTATTTCTGTATTGCATCATTCCTTGTTGCATATTGAGAAATCAAGTAGAAGTAAACTTAACGAAAGATCGGCTAACCAAATAGATCCAATTTCGGATATCGCTATGGGGCACAAGTACGCTAAGTGTCATCAAGGGTTTAGTTGTTATTTCGTGTGAAGATACAAAAAATGGGCTCATCCCCATAAGGAGTGAGCCCATTTTTTAGGTGATATGGATTACTTCAAAAATTTGAAGCTTTTACCGAGGTAACGTGCTGATGATCCTAGCATCTCCTCAATTCGAAGCAGCTGGTTGTACTTTGCAATCCTGTCGGAGCGAGAGGCTGAACCCGTTTTAATTTGGCCAGTATTCAAGGCTACAGCAAGGTGTGCAATGGTAGTGTCTTCTGTCTCACCAGAGCGATGACTCATAACCGAAGTCATTGAGTTAACGTCGGCAAGGCGCACTGCGTTGATGGTTTCGGTTAGCGTACCAATTTGGTTAACCTTTATCAGAATACTGTTGGCAGATTGCTCATCAATTCCACGCTGGAGGCGCTTAACATTGGTAACAAACAGGTCATCGCCCACAATCTGTATCTTATTGCCAAGGGTTTTGTTCATCAGTTTCCAACCTTCCCAGTCATCTTCACCCATTCCATCCTCAATTGAAACGATGGGGTACTTCGTAACCCAATCCTTCCAGTAGTCAACCATTTGGGCAGAAGTTAGCTTGTCACCAGTTGATTTGTGCAGGTGATATACCTTTTCCTCGGGTAGGTAGTACTCCGACGAAGCGGGGTCGAGCGCAAGGTAAATATCCTCGCCGGGGCGGTAACCTGCATTCTCAATAGCTTGGAGAATAACAGTGATTGCCTCCTCGTTCGACTTAAGGTTTGGCGCAAAGCCACCCTCATCACCAACGTTGGTTGAATAGCCCTGCTTTTTCAAGACGGCTTTTAGGTGATGAAATACCTCGGCTCCCATACGAAGCCCCTCAGAGAATGAAGGTGCTCCAAAGGGCATAATCATGAACTCCTGAAAGTCGATGCTGTTGTCGGCGTGTGAACCACCGTTTAGGATATTCATCATTGGTACGGGCAGGGTGCATGCGTTAACACCTCCAATATAGCGGAATAAAGGTTGCTGAGTAACCTGCGCAGCGGCATGGGCTACAGCCATTGAAACGCCAAGAATTGCGTTGGCACCTAGGTTAGCCTTATTATCAGAACCATCAAGTTTAATAAGCGTTTCGTCAATTTGCTGCTGCTCTAGCACGTGCATACCCACTATTTCTTCAGCGATTGTAGTGTTTACATTTTCAACTGCTCTCAGTACGCTTTTGCCAAGGTATCTGCTACTATCGCCATCGCGAAGTTCAACCGCCTCATGAACACCTGTTGATGCACCGCTGGGAACAGCGGCTCTACCGAAGTAACCGCTCTCAGTTAGCACGTCCACCTCTACGGTGGGGTTTCCTCTCGAATCGAGGATTTGCCTTGCATGTACATTTACAATTTGTCCCATATCATTTACATTTTAAAGTTAAAAAAACTCCGATAAAATTAGTTAAAAAAAGGGATTTAGCAGCGAAGCCAATCCCTTTTAGAATCTCTACGTGAGAGAATTACTACTTGGTATCCTCTTGTGCGTTTTCTTCTTCAGCGTCTTTGGCTGTATCCTCAGCCTTGGGCTCCTCTACCTGTGCCTCAGCTTTAGGCTCTTCATTTACTTCTTTAACAGCGGTATCCTCCTTTTTGGCAGTAGCCTTGGGCTCATCAGCCGATTTTGCTTTACCTCTTCGTGTGCGTTTTGCAGCTGTTTTATCAGCCTTTTGCTCAGAAGCATAGGTTGTGTTGTAATCAACTAGTTCAATGATACACATCTCAGCATTATCTCCCAAACGAGTTCCAGTCTTTAAAATCCTAGTATATCCACCTGGCCTTTCGGCTACTTTTACAGATATCTCACGGAACAGTTCGGTTACTGCATACTTATCCTTAAGAAATGCAAATACAGTTCTGCGTGAATGACTGGTATCACTCTTACTCTTTGTAATAATGGGCTCAACGTAAGTTCTAAGAGCTTTTGCCTTGGCTACGGTGGTCTTAATACGCTTGTGCTTAATTAATGACACGGCCATATTAGCAAGCATTGCCTTACGGTGAGATGCTGTACGTCCTAGATGATTTCCTTTTTTATTGTGTCTCATCGCAATTATTCCTTGTCAAGTTTGTACTTTGAAATATCCATGCCGAAAGATAGGTTCATCGCATCGAGCAGATCTTCGAGCTCGGTGAGCGATTTCTTACCGAAGTTCCTAAATTTCAGCAGATCGTTTTTGTTGAATCTTACCAAGTCGCCTAGGGTATCCACATCGGCTGCCTTGAGGCAGTTTAGGGCTCGAACCGACAGATCCAAATCAACTAGCTTGGTTTTAAGGAGCTGGCGCATATGCAATACTTCCTCATCAAACTCATCGTTGGCAAACTTGTCGTCTGCATCCAGCGTGATTTTCTCATCGGAGAAAAGCATGAAGTGATAAATAAGTATTTTAGCGGCCTCCTTAAGGGCATCCTTTGGATGTATGCTTCCATCGGTCTGGATTTCGAACACCAACTTCTCGTAGTCAGTTTTTTGCTCAACCCTATAGTTTTCAACATCAAACTTTACGTTCTTAATGGGAGTGTGAATGGAGTCGATAGGTATAACACCAAACTCAGCATCCTCCTCTTTATTTTCCTCGGCTGGAATATAACCCCTACCCTTGCGGATGGTCACTTGAATCTCAAGTTTCACATCGGGCTCCATCCTGCAAATTACAAAGTCGGGGTTAAGCACCTTAAAGCCGGTGAGAAAGTTCGATAGGAATCCAGCCTTAAACTCGTTTTGACCAGAAATTGATATGGTAACCTTCTCGTCTTCTACATCCTCAACAATGCGCTTTAACCTGATTTGTTTTAGGTTAAGTATTATTTCAGGAACATCTTCTATCACTCCAGGTATAACGGAAAACTCGTGGTCTACACCAGAAATCTTGATGGATGTGATGGCGAATCCCTCGAGTGACGAAAGAAGTATTCGTCTAAGGGAATTCCCTACAGTTATTCCATAGCCTGGCTCTAGAGGACGAAACTCAAACCTACCTAGAGTATCGGTAGATTCAAGCATAATTACCTTATCGGGTTTTTGAAATGCCAGAATTGCCATTCGGTTTAGTTTTTACTTGGAGTATAGTTCAACAATTAGCTGTTCCTTAATATTCTCAGGAATATCCGAACGCTCGGGATTGCTCATAAATTTACCAACGAGCTGATCACCATCCCACTCAAGCCATGAGTACTTTGATGAACGGTTGGTAGTTAACGATTCTGTTACTACTTCGAGTGATTTTGATTTCTCACGAACACCAACTAAATCGCCAGGCTTAAGAGAGTACGAGGGGATGTTAACCACCTTGCCATTCACTGTGATGTGCCTATGCGAAACTAGCTGACGAGCTCCTGCACGGGTTGGGGCGATTCCTAAACGGTACACCACATTATCGAGCCTAGACTCAAGTAGCTGAAGGAGAATTTCACCAGTTACACCAGGCATATTCGATGCCTTTTTGAAGGTGTTGGCAAATTGCTTCTCTAGCACACCGTAGGTGAATTTAGCTTTTTGCTTTTCTTGAAGCTGAACGCCGTATTCGGATACTTTCTTACGTTTCTTGTTGATGCCATGCATTCCAGGGGGGTAGTTCTTCTTTTCAAGAACTTTATCTGGCCCAAAAATGGGTTCCCCAAATTTTCTTGCAATCTTAGTGGTTGGTCCAGTATATCTTGCCATTCCTCAATAGTTTTAAAATTCTATATTACTACCAAAATTATTATACTCTGCGCCTTTTGGGAGGACGACAACCGTTATGTGGTAGTGGAGTAACATCAACTATTTCAGTTACCTCAATTCCAGCGGAGTGAATGGTACGAATAGCAGACTCACGGCCTGAGCCAGGTCCTTTAACGTACACCTTCACCTTGCGAAGTCCTAAATCGTAAGCCACTTTGGCGCAATCGCCAGCTGCGGTTTGCGCTGCGTAAGGGGTGTTCTTTTTAGAACCCCTAAATCCCATTTTACCAGCCGATGACCAAGAAATAACTTGTCCCGTGCTGTTGGTAAGGGTAACAATGATATTGTTGAACGAGGAGTGAACGTGTGCCTGTCCTACTGCTTCAACCTTAACAATTCTTTTCTTAGCTGATCCTGTTTTCTTTGCCATAACCTATGATCTATTTAGTCGCTTTCTTCTTGTTGGCAACGGTTTTCTTTCTTCCCTTGCGGGTTCTAGCGTTGTTTTTGGTGCTTTGACCTCTAACAGGTAAACCGATACGGTGGCGAATACCGCGGTAGCAACCAATGTCCATTAACCGTTTAATATTAAGCTGAACCATTGAGCGCAGCTCACCCTCCACTTTATACTTCTCGTTTAGTATTGCGCGGATACTGTTTATGTTTTCGTCTGTCCAATCCTTAACCTGAGCGTTGGTATCAACGCCTGCGTCTTCCAGGATTTTGCGTGCACTGCTTCGCCCAATACCATAGATATAGGTAAGCGCTACTTCGCCTCGCTTGTTTTTCGGTAAATCAACACCTACTATACGTGCCATATTTTCTCCTTAAAAAAATTAGGGTACAAAGTTAATAAATTATCCTTGGCGTTGTTTAAACTTCGGATTTTTTTTGTTAATCACGTACAAACGCCCTTTCCGCTTTACGATTTTGCAATCGTCGCTGCGTTTTTTAACTGAAGCTCTTACTTTCATCGCAATTACTTATTATCGGTTAAATTACTTATACCGGAACGTTATGCGCCCCTTCGACAAGTCGTAGGGAGACATCTCAACCTTAACCTTATCGCCCGGTAGAATTTTGATATAATGCATTCGCATTTTACCCGAGATATGGGCAGTAATTACGTGTCCATTATCTAACTCTACCCGAAACATTGCGTTCGATAGGGCCTCTATAATTGTTCCGTCTTTCTCTATGGCAGGTTGTTTGGCCATAATTCAAATTAAGTTTGTTATAACTTGTAAACTTCCTTTAAGTACTTGAAGGTTGAAAGCACTTGAGGCTCTCCCTTGCGAATTACTACTGTTAGCTCGTAATGGGCCGAGGGTTTATGGTCGTATGTTTTTATGGTCCACCCATCGTCTTCCTGATAAATATGCTTGGTGCCTATGTTCACCATGGGCTCAATACAAATTACCATACCTTCAACAAGTTTTGAACCTCGCCCTCTGTTACCGTAGTTCGGCACTTCTGGCTTCTCGTGCATATTTCGACCTAATCCATGGCCAACAAGCTCACGAACAACTGAGAATCCATTATTCTCAGCATGCATCTGAACGGCACTTGAAATGTCTCCAATTCGATTCCCATGGATAGCTTCACTTATGCCCTTGAAAAGGCTTTGCTCGGTTACTTGCAGTAGCTTTTTAACTTCGGCTGATACCTCTCCTACAGCAAATGTGTAGGCTGAATCTCCATAAAAGCCTTGGTACTTCGTACCACAATCTACCGAAACAATATCGCCATCCTTAAGCTCGTTATTGGATGGAATTCCATGCACCACGGCATCGTTAACTGAGGTGCATAGGGTATTAGGAAAACCGTTATACCCTAGGAATCCGGGTTCTGCTCCGTGATCACGGATAAATTCCTCTGCCACCTTATCGAGAGCCAAGGTAGTAACCCCAGGTTTAACCTGTTTGGCTACCTCTGCTAATGTTCTCGAAACCAAGTCGGCATTAATCCGTAGCAGCTCAATTTCCTCTTCCGTTCTAGTAATTGCCATTCTGTAAAGAACGTTTACAACAGGTTCTACATCCCTGATTTACCTTTTATTCTACCGGTTTTCATCAACCCATCGTAATGGCGCATGAGCAAATGGCTTTCAACTTGCTGCAGCGTATCGAGTACTACACCTACCATAATGAGAAGTGATGTACCCCCAAAGAACTGAGCAAATAGATTGTTTACGCCAAAGATCATAGCAAAAGCAGGAAGAATCGCAATTAAAGCCAGAAAAATAGAACCGGGCAAAGTAATTCTTGACATTATAGTGTCAAGAAACTCTACTGTTTTCTTCCCTGGTTTAACGCCTGGAATAAATCCACCGTTTTTCTTCATATCCTCTGCCATCTGATTTGGATTGATGGTAACAGCAGTATAAAAGTAAGTGAAAGCAATGATTAGTAGGGCAAACGTGAAATTATACCAAAACCCGGTAAAATCTGAAAAAGCAGCCGCTATACCAGTTGTGGTTTCAGTGTCGAAGCTTGCCAACATCATTGGAAGAAACATTAGTGCTTGGGCAAAAATGATAGGCATAACCCCAGCCGAGTTAACCTTTAGGGGAATGTACTGCCTAACACCACCATACTGCTTATTGCCCACTATTCGCTTGGCGTACTGAACAGGAATTTTTCTGGTTCCTTGTACCAGCAAAATAGAGAACATGAATACAATAAACAGAATGATCATTTCCACCAAGAACATCACAAGACCACCAGCCATTTCCTCTGATCTTTGAAAAAACTCAGCCAGTAATGCTTGGGGTAATCTTGCGATAATACCCACCATAATAATTAGTGAGATTCCGTTGCCAATCCCCTTGTCGGTTATCTTTTCACCTAGCCACATGATGAACATGGTTCCGGCAATAAGGATTATTGTGGATGAAATGGTAAAGTAAATTCCTTGCAGGGCAAATGCTGATGTAGGTAGCTGGCTATGAAGGTTGGCCAAGTAAGTGGGAGCCTGAATTATCAGAATGGCTACGGTTAGGTAGCGCGTAATCTGATTGATTTTTCTTCGTCCACTCTCTCCTTCGCGTTGCAAGCGTTGAAAGTAGGGAATTGCAATTCCCAAAAGCTGTACAACAATCGAGGCAGAGATGTAGGGCATGATTCCTAGGGCAAAAATGGATGCGTTACTAAATGCACCTCCCGAAAACATATCCAACAACCCCATAATTCCATCGGCAGTTTGATTCTTAAGCGCACCAAGCTGTGATGGGTCAATACCAGGCAGTACAACAAAACTACCCAAGCGATAAATAAGCAGAATACCTAAAGTATAGAGGATTCGATTTCTCAAGTCCTCTATTTTAAAGATATTTTTTAATGTTTCAAAAAAAGATTTCATCAAGTTATAGTTTTACGGCTGTTCCTTGCACTGCTTCAATTGCCTCTACGGCTTTCTTAGAGAAAGCGTGAGCTTTCACCTCTAGCTTAGTGGTTAAAGTTCCATTACCCAATATCTTTACAAGGTCTTTTTTGGCAATCAGACCTGCATCGATAAGGGTTTGAACATCAATTGAAGTAATGTTGTGCTTGTCGGCCAGTGTTTGTAAAACATCAATATTGATTGCTTTATACTCTTTGCGGAACGGATTTTTGAAACCAAATTTGGGCAAACGACGCTGTAGGGGCATCTGTCCACCTTCAAATCCAATCTTTTTGGAGTAACCCGAGCGCGACTTGGCGCCCTTGTGCCCCCTTGTTGAGGTGCCGCCGTGGCCAGATCCGGTTCCACGCCCAATGCGTTTTTCCTTGTGGGTTGCTCCTTTGGCGGGCTTTAGATTATGCAATTCCATATCTTATAACCATTATAAGGTTTCTAAATCACTATTGTTCTACTCGAACAAGGTGTTTAACTTTCTCAATCATCCCAAGTGTTTCTGGGGTACCTTCGCGTTCAACGCTGTGGTTGATCCTTCGTAGTCCAAGCGATTCAAGGCATGCCTTCTGACGCTTCGACGAGCCAATCTTGCTCTTTATCTGTGTGATTTTTACTTTTGCCATAACTCCGAATTCTAACCGTTAAACACTTTATTCAAATCTACTCCGCGAACTGCAGCAACGGCATAGGCATCACGCATCTCGAGCAATGCGGCAACAGTAGCTTTCACCAAGTTGTGGGGGTTTGATGATCCTTTAGACTTGGCAAGAACGTCAGTTACACCAACACTCTCAAGCACAGCCCTCATCGCACCTCCAGCTACAACCCCTGTACCATGGGTTGCTGGTTTCATGAATACGCGAGCGCCACCATACTTAGCCGACTGCTCGTGAGGAATGGTGCCCTTGTAGATAGGGACTTTGACTAGGTTCTTCTTAGCATCCTCAATCCCCTTGGAGATGGCAGAGGTCACTTCGCCAGCTTTACCTAATCCAAAACCTACAATACCATTCTCGTCTCCAACTACCACGATGGCAGAAAAGCTGAAGGTTCTACCCCCCTTGGTAACCTTGGTTACGCGCTGTATTGAAACCAACCTATCTTTTAGCTCAAGGTCAGCAGTCTTTACTTTACGAATACTTGTATTTGTTGACATCGCTTCTTAGAATTTAAGACCTCCTTCTCTTGCAGCATCGGCCAACGCTTTGACGCGGCCATGGTAAAGGTAGCCGTTGCGATCGAACACAACAGCGCTAACACCCTTTTCAATGGCTTTCTCAGCGGCCAGTTTGCCTACAAGGCGGGCTTGTTCGGTTTTTGTAATGTTTGCTTTTTCAGCAATTTCTTTCACTCGTGAGGAAGCAGATGCTAGGGTAACGCCGTTTACGTCGTCGATAACCTGCACGCTAATCTGCTTGTTGCTCCGATAAACGGACATCCTGGGTTTTTCAGGAGTTCCGTGGACACGCTTACGAATCCTCATCTTTATCTTGAGCCTTCTCTCTTGTTTCTTTAGAGCCATACTACATTAACTATTAACAGGTTATACACTAGCTGACTTACCAGACTTCTTGCGCACTACTTCACCCACAAAGCGAATACCTTTGCCTTTGTATGGTTCGGGCTTACGTAACGAACGGATCTTAGCAGCTACAACACCTAAAAGTTGCTTATCAGCACTCTTGAGGGTTATAATTGGGTTGCTTCTACGCTCCGATTTGGCCTCAACAGAAACCTCCTTGGGGAGCATAAAATGAATATCATGTGAGAATCCAAGGCTAAGCTCGAGAACTTGCCCCTTTGCTTCGGCCTTAAAGCCAACCCCAACGAGCTCTTGCTGTACAGTCCAACCTTCTGATACACCAACCACCATATTGTTGATCAATGAGCGGTACAGACCGTGCATTGAGCGGTGGCGTTTCTGATCGGTTGGCCTAGTTAGGGTCACTGTGTCTCCCTCTACTTGAACGGTGATATCAGGGTCAATGGCCTGACTCAGCTCGCCTAGAGGGCCTTTCACGCTCACCACATTATCGGAGCCAACGTTTATCGTCACTCCCTTGGGTAAGTTTACAGGTTTTTTTCCAATCCTAGACATTTCAATTGAATTAATTAATTAGTAAACGTAGCAAAGCACTTCGCCTCCAACTTTCTGGACACGAGCTTCTTTATCGCTCATAACTCCCTTTGAAGTTGATAGAATGGCAATACCCAGTCCGTTAAGTACTCGGGGCAAATCCTCAACACCAACGTATTTACGAAGGCCTGGACGGCTAATGCGCTCGAGGTGCTTAATGGCATTCTTCTTGCTCTCGGGGTGATACTTAAGTGCTATCTTGATAATACCCTGCTTGTCGTCCTCCTCCAGTTTGTAGTTAAGGATGTAGCCTTTATCGAAAAGGATCTTGGTCATCTCCAACTTAACCTTAGAGGCAGGTATTTCAACGATCCGATGATTTGCCATAGCGGCATTTCTAATTCGGGTCAAATAATCTGCAATGGGATCAGTAACCATTTCTGTGTTGTGTTTATGTAATTACCAACTAGCTTTCTTTACACCGGGGATTAGCCCTTTCGAAGCCAACTCTCTAAAGGTAATACGGCTAATGCCGAATTGACGCATATAGCCACGGGGGCGACCAGTAACCGAGCAGCGGTTACGCTGACGGATTGGATTTGCATTGCGGGGCAATTTCTGCAGCGCTTCCCAGTCGCCATCGGCTTTGAGCTTTGCACGCTTCTCAGCGTACTTAGCGGCCATTCTAGCACGCTTTACCTCTCTGGCCTTCATTGATTCTTTTGCCATACCCTAGTTCTTTTTAGCGTTTTTAAACGGAATACCGAACTCACGAAGTAGCGCGTAGGCCTCCTCATCGGTATTCGATGAAGTTACAAAGGTTATCTCTAACCCGAGGATCTTGTTGATCTTGTCAATATCGATCTCAGGGAAGATGATGTGCTCTTGGATTCCAAGGCTATAGTTTCCACGGCCATCGAATTTATCGTTAACTCCTTTGAAGTCGCGGATACGAGGCAGTGAAACAGAGATTAGCCTTTCGAGGAATTCATACATCCTTTCACGGCGAAGGGTAACCTTGGTTCCGATGGGCATCATCTTACGTAGCTTAAAGTTACTGATGTCCTTGCGCGAAACGGTTTGCATTGCCTTCTGGCCAGCTATCATGGTGAGCTCTTCCTGAGCTTGCTCGATTAGCTTTTTGTCGGCCACAGCCTGTCCTACACCTTGGTTGATCACAATTTTCTGCAGCTTAGGAACCTGCATCACAGTTTTGTAACCAAACTCTTTGGTTAGGTTAGGGATGATCTCCTCGTCGTATTTTTTCTTGAGGTTTGGTACGTATTCCATTACTTAATCTCCTCCCCTGATTTTTTAGAGTAACGAACTAGTTTACCACTCTCGTTCTCGCGGCGTCCAATTCTTGTGGGCTTGCCCGAGGCAGGATCAACCAGCATTAGATTTGAGATGTGGATGGGAGCTTCCTTCTTGATAATTCCTCCCTGAGGATGCTTGGCGTTGGGCTTGGTGTGGCGAGAGATGATATTCACCCCCTCAACGATGGCACGCTCTTGCTTTACGAGCACCTCTAACACCTTACCTTGCTTGCCTTTGTATTCGCCAGCATTAACGAATACCATATCCCCTTTCTTTACGTGTAATTTCCTATTCATCGTGATAACGATTTAATCAGATTACAATACTTCGGGTGCCAAGGATACGATCTTCATGTACTTGTCACGAAGTTCTCTTGCCACGGGTCCAAATATACGGGTTCCGCGAATCTCACCCTGATTGTTCAAGAGTACGCAGGCGTTATCGTCGAAACGAATGTAGCTTCCATCGGCACGTCTAATCTCCTTCTTGGTTCTAACAATAACGGCTTTGGTAACGGTACCCTTCTTAACATCTCCGCTAGGCAGCGCGCTTTTTACGGTAACAACAATCTTGTCGCCAATGCGAGCGTAGCGCTTGCCGGTTCCGCCGAGTACACGGATGCAAAGAACCTCTTTGGCACCGCTATTATCGGCTACTAGTAGTCTACTTTCTTGCTGTATCATGGCTATTTAGCTCTTTCAATGATTTCTACTAACCTCCAGCACTTGGTTTTGCTCAAGGGCCGGGTCTCCATTATCCGAACGGTATCGCCAACGTTGCAAGTGTTTTGCTCATCGTGGGCATAGAACTTGGTGGTTCTATTCACAAACTTGCCATAGATTGGGTGCTTAACCTTGCGCTTTACGGCTACAACAATTGATTTTTCCATCTTGTTGCTAACCACTAGCCCAATCCTTTCTTTTCTTAAGTTTCGATTATTTTCCATTGTTGAAAGATGGCTTTACTGTTTCTGACTAGTACGCTCGGTGAGAATGGTTTTCATTCTAGCGATAGTTTTACGCATCTCGTTAATCTTCATAGGATTATCGAGGGGTGAAACCGCATGGTTCATTCTCAACTTCTGTAGTTGAGCTTCGAAGGTCTCAATGCGCTCTTCTATCTCCTTAACTGTAAGTTCTCTTATCTCAGTTGCTTTCATTTCTCAACTAGTTTTCAGTTTCGGTATAATCACGGCGTACAATAAACTTGGTAGTAACAGGCAGTTTCTGCGCTGCAAGGCGTAGAGCCTCCTTGGCTACCTCGTAAGGAACTCCCTCGGCTTCAATGATGATGCGGCCGGGAGTTACAGGAGCTACAAATCCCTCTGGAGCACCTTTACCTTTACCCATACGCACTTCGGCGGGTTTTTTGGTAATGGGCTTATCGGGGAAAATGCGTATCCAAATCTGGCCTTCACGTTTCATGTAACGTGTCACGGCCTGACGGGCAGCTTCAATTTGCCTTCCAGTGATCCACATGGTTTCAAGTGACTTGATTCCAAAGGAACCGAATGCAAGCTGATTTCCGCGCTGAGCATTGCCCTTCATGCGGCCTTTCTGCTGCCTTCTAAATTTAGTTTTCTTTGGCTGTAACATTTTCTAAAATCTATTAAATGCTATTAACTACTTCTTTTTCTTGCGAGTGTTGGCACCACGGGGGGGTCTGTTGCCACGGGGAGGTGCACTAGGTGCGCTTTTCCCTACGTTTGGCGACAGATCAGGTTTCCCGTAAACCTCACCATTACAAATCCAAACCTTAATGCCAATCAAACCTACCTTGGTTAATGCCTCGCCTAGTGCATAGTCAATGTCAGCACGGAACGTGTGTAGAGGGATTCTGCCCTCCTTATAGGTCTCGGAGCGTGCCATTTCAGCGCCGCCCAAACGGCCGGAGATTTGCACTTTAATGCCCTCTGCTCCCATACGAATGGTAGACGCAATTGCCATCTTAATAGCTCGGCGATACGAGATGCGTCCTTCAACCTGGCGGGCAATGTTGCCAGCCACGATGTTAGCATCAAGCTCTGGGCGCTTAATCTCAAAGATATTGATCTGTATCTCCTTATTGGTGATATTCTTAAGCTCTTCCTTAAGCTTGTCTACCTCTTGTCCGCCTTTTCCGATAATAATACCGGGACGAGCTGTATGTACGGTTACGGTAATCAGCTTGAGCGTACGCTCAATTACGATCTTAGATACACTTGCCTTGGCTAAACGAGCGTTAAGGTACTCGCGTATCTTGCTGTCCTCCACTAGCTTTTGAGCGTAATGGTTTCCGCCGTACCAGTTAGAATCCCATCCCTTGATGATTCCTAACCTGTTGCCTATTGGATTAACTTTCTGTCCCATTTAGCTCTGTGTGTTTTGAGTATCGTTAGTAACTGCGCTGTCTAGTACAACGGTAACATGGTTTGAACGCTTCCTGATTCTGTGGGCACGCCCTTGGGGAGCGGTTCTGATTCGCTTCAGCATCTTACCTTCGTCAACAAAAATTTCTTTAACGAATAGGTTGGCGTCTTCGATACGAACGCCCTCGTTCTTTGCCTGCCAGTTAGCCACTGCTGAGAGGATTAACTTCTCAACTTTGTGTGCAGACTCCTTGGGGGTAAACCGAAGGATATCGAGAGCATTGTTAACCTGCTTTCCCCTAACCAAATCAACAACTAAGCGCATCTTGCGAGGAGATGTAGGGTTGTTACGCAGGATAGCGTAAGCTTTATTCCTTTTCTCCTCCTTGATTTTTTCTGCTCTTATACGTTTTCTTGCACCCATTATTTCTTGGTTTAAGATCTAATTACTATTTCTTCTTATTGCCGGCATGGCCGCGGAATGTGCGGGTGGGGGCAAACTCACCTAGCTTGTGCCCAACCATATTCTCGGTAACATATACAGGGATAAACTTATTCCCGTTGTGTACGGCTACTGTGTGGCCTACAAAGTCCGGCGATATCATAGATGCTCTGGACCAGGTTTTAACAACCTGCTTCTTGTTGGCAGCGTTCATATCTGTTATACGCTTTTCCAACTTGTTCTCTATGTATGGACCTTTTTTTAATGAACGACTCATAGTTTAACGCTTTTCAAGTTACTTTTTCCTACGTTCAACGATAAACTTGCTCGACTGATTTTTCTTGGAGCGAGTTTTATAACCCTTCGCTGGGATACCTTTGCGTGAGCGTGGATGTCCTCCTGATGAACGTCCTTCACCACCACCCATTGGGTGATCGACAGGGTTCATAACAACACCACGAACGCGAGGACGACGGCCTAACCAGCGCGAACGACCAGCTTTACCCGAGCGGGTAAGGGCATGATCCGAGTTGGATACCGTACCTACAGTCGCCTTGCAAGAGGTTAGCACCATTCTAATTTCACTGCTGGGCAGCTTTAGAACGGCATACTTACCTTCGCGTGCTAGGAGCTGAGCATAGGAGCCTGCACTACGAGCCATAATACCTCCTTGCCCTGGCTTTAGTTCAATGTTATGAACTAGGGTACCAAGGGGTATATCCGACAAGTACAATGTGTTGCCTAATTCAGGGGCAACGTCTTTACCCGACATAATGGTCTGGCCTACCTGGAGGCCAGCGGGTGCAATGATGTAGCGTTTTTCGCCATCGGCATATACAACCAATGCAATGCGAGCAGAACGATTGGGATCGTACTCAATGGTCTTCACAACAGCAGCCACACCGTCGCGATCGCGCGCAAAGTCAATTATCCTGTAACGACGCTTGTGCCCACCTCCCATATAACGCATTGTCATACGGCCGGAGTTGTTCCGTCCGCCTGACTTTTTAAGGGGGGCCAACAAGGATTTCTCAGGTGTAGAGGTTGTAATGTCGTCAAATACACCTATAATTTTATGTCTCTGACCTGGGGTAACAGGTTTTAGTTTTCTTACAGCCATTTTAATTAAATGTTGCTAAAAAAGTCAATCTGTTCACCTTCATTCAACGTTACAATAGCTTTCTTGAAGCTAGCGGTTTTCCCGGCAATTACACCAGTACGTGTGTAGCGCGACTTGCGCTTGCCGCCGTAACGCATTGTATTCACATCCTTTACAGTTACTCCATAAAGTTCTTCAACAGCCTTCTTTACCTCCAAGCGGTTGGCGGTCTTCTCTACGATAAAACCGTAGCGATTTAGCTTCTCACCAAGCCGCTCCATCTTTTCGGTTACCACAGGCCTTATAATAATATTCATGGCTACAGGGATTATGCTATTTTAAACATCTTGTTCAAAACATCAATTGAACTCTCAACCAGAACCAAAGTGCCTGCATTCATAATTTCGTATGTATTTATACTTGAGGCAGATACCACTTTTTGTTTCTGTAAATTTCTGGACGACAAATATATATTATTATTTGATTCGCCCATCACAAATACCGACTTTTTGTCGGTTAAGTCGAGATTCTTGCAGATGTTTATAAATTCCTTAGTTTTGGGTTGTTCGAAATTGAAATCTTCCAAAACCATGATAGAGTTCTGTTGCATCTTGTAAGATAGTGCGCTCCTACGTGCCAGCTGCTTAAGCTTTTTGTTTAGCTTAAAGCTGTAATCGCGTGGGGTTGGACCGAATACACGACCTCCTCCACGGAAAAGGGGCGATTTAATGGAACCTGCTCTCGCAGTACCTGTGCCCTTTTGGCGCTTTATCTTCTTAGTGCTACCAGCCACCTCATTACGTTCCTTCGATTTGTGCGTACCTTGCCTTTGGTTTGCTAAGTACTGCTTTACATCGAGGTAGATGGCATGATCGTTAGGCTGGATACCAAAAATTTGATCATTGAGTTCAACTTTTCGTCCAGTATCCTTTCCTGTTGTATTAAGTACGTTGATTTCCATTACTTCTCAATGATTAAATATGAACCTTTGGGGCCGGGGATTGAGCCTTTTACTATTAGCAGGTTGTTTTCAGGAATAACCTTTAACACCATTAGGTTTATCACCTTAACGGTTTCGCCTCCAGTTCTTCCAGCCATCCTAAGGCCTTTAAATACTCGGCTTGGGTAAGAACTTGCACCAAGCGATCCTGGGGCGCGTAAACGGTTGTGCTGACCGTGAGTCTGGTCGCCAACCCCTCTGAACCCGTGGCGTTTAACAACACCTTGGAATCCCTTACCCTTAGATATACCTGTTACGTCTACCCATTTCTCCTCAAGGAAAATCTCTGAGGTAATCACATCACCTAGCTGGTACTCTTTATCCCATTCCTGAAACTCTGCCACTTTGCGTTTGGGCGCAGTTTTAGCTTTCTGGAAGTGACCAAGCATAGGCTTGCTGGTATGCTTCTCCTTTTTATCGTCAAAGGCGATTTGTAGGGCTGAATATCCATCTTGCTCTACAGTTCTCACCTGTGTAACAACGCAGGGACCAGCTTCAATAACAGTGCATGGTATATTTTTACCCTCGGCACTGAATACGGAAGTCATTCCGATTTTTCTTCCAATTAATCCTGACATTGTAATAACTGGTTAATTAATCACACTCATACTTTAATTTCTACTTCGACTCCACTAGGCAACTCGAGCTTCATAAGGGCATCGATTGTTTTGGGTGTGGAGCTGTAGATGTCGAGTAGTCTCTTGAAAGAGCTGAGTTGAAACTGCTCTCTCGATTTCTTATTCACAAACGTGGAACGGTTCACAGTGAAGATACGCTTATGAGTAGGAAGGGGTATTGGCCCATTCACTACCGCACCGGTTGATTTTACGGTTTTAACGATCTTCTCGGCCGATTTATCCACTAGATTGTGGTCATAAGATTTCAGCTTAATTCTGATCTTCTGGCTCATTTTACAACAAATGGTAAATGATTAATCGACTTCTTTACTTATTTTACCACTGGACTTTTCAATCACTTCCTTCGCAATGTTAGCAGGAACCTCAGCATAGTGAGAAAACTCCATTGATGAGGTAGCTCTTCCGGAAGAGAGTGTCCGTAGTACGGTAACATATCCGAATTGTTCGGACAATGGAACCTTGGCTTTAATTACACGGGCTCCGCCTTTTGTGTCCATGCTTATTACTTGCCCCCTGCGCTTATTAAAATCGCCAATTACATCACCCATATACTCCTCGGGGGTTACTACCTCCACAGTCATAATGGGCTCAAGCAATACGGGCTTGGCTTTGGGTGCAGCATGGCGAAACGCTTGGCGTGCCGCAATTTCAAATGAGAGCGAATCGGAGTCAACTGCGTGGAACGATCCATCCTTTAGGGTTACCTTAAGGTTAGGTAAGGCAAAACCTGCTAGAACACCGTTCTTCATAGCTAACTCGAAGCCCTTCTGTACAGATGGGATGTATTCCTTGGGAATATTTCCGCCCTTAACCTCATCTTTGAACTGCAGACCAGTAACGCCTTCGTCGGCTGGTCCAATCTCAACGATGATATCGGCGAATTTACCCCGACCACCTGACTGCTTTTTGAACACTTCGCGGTGCTCAGCAAGCTGGGTGATAGCCTCTCTGTAGGCTACCTGAGGAGCTCCCTGGTTGATGTCAACCTTAAACTCTCTCTTCAATCTATCTACAATAATTTCAAGGTGTAGCTCGCCCATACCGCTAATCACGGTTTGGCCACTCTCCTCGTCACTACGAACCTGGAACGTTGGATCCTCCTCAGCAAGCTTGCCTAGCGCAACCCCAAGCTTGTCAAGGTCTGCCTGAGTTTTGGGTTCAACTGCTAGCCCAATCACAGGTTCGGGGAAGGTCATTGATTCAAGGGCAATCTGGTGCTTCTCGTCACAAACAGTGTCGCCGGTTCTAAGATCTTTAAACCCAACTGCTGCGCAGATATCTCCTGCATCGCAAAGATCAATAGGATTTTGCTTGTTGGAGTGCATTTGGTAAAGGCGGCTGATACGCTCCTTTTTACCGCTACGGGTGTTAAAAATATAGCTTCCGCTGTTTAGCTGTCCGGAGTAAACCCTGATGAACGCCAACCTACCCACGTAGGGATCGGTGGCAATCTTGAAGGCCAATCCGCAGAAAGGCTCTTTCGAGTCGGGGTTACGTACTAGCTCCTTGCCTGAATCGGGGTGTGTGCCGTGCACAGCCCCAATATCCAGGGGGCTGGGCATAAAGCCCACTACGGCATCCAACAAGCGCTGAATACCTTTGTTTTTGAATGATGCGCCACAAAGCACGGGTACAATCGACAAATCGATGGTGGCTTTGCGGATAGTTTCAAGGATTTCCTCCTTGGTTATGGAGTCGGGATCATCGAAAAAGCGTTCGAGTAGATCATCGTTGTACTCAGCCACAGCCTCGATGAGCTTTTCACGCCATTCGTTAACCTCTTCAACCATATCCGCGGGTACATCCTCAAGGCGGTACTCGGTTGATTTCGTTTTGGGATCGTCATACCAAACGATCGCCCTATTTTCAATTAGATCAACTACACCCGTGAAGTTTTCTTCGGCTCCAATGGGTAGCTGCATAGGAATTGCTTTTGCACCGAGCATCTCCTTAATCTGGGTAACCACAGAAAGGAAATCGGCACCAGTCCTATCCATTTTGTTAACGAAAGCCAAGCGGGGCACACGGTACTTATCGGCCTGACGCCACACTGTTTCGCTTTGGGGCTCAACACCACCAACGGCACAGAATACGGCTACGGCACCATCGAGTACGCGAAGCGAACGCTCCACCTCAACGGTAAAGTCAACGTGACCCGGAGTATCAATGATATTGATTTGATACTGCTTCTCGTTGTAGTTCCAAAAGGTTGTTGTTGCTGCAGAGGTGATTGTAATCCCCCTCTCTTGCTCCTGAACCATCCAGTCCATGGTAGAAGCACCGTCATGTGTCTCGCCTATCTTATGGGTTTTACCCGTATAGTACAAGATACGCTCGGTAGTTGTTGTTTTACCGGCGTCGATATGGGCCATAATCCCAATGTTACGGGTAAAATTTAAATCTCTGCTCATCTAATTCTCTGCCTCTATATTATTAAGGTATACTATAAATTAAAACCTGAAATGTGCAAAGGCCTTGTTTGCTTCTGCCATGCGGTGCATATCCTCCTTACGCTTGTAAGCTGCACCTTCCTCGTTGAAAGCCGCCATGATTTCAGCAGCTAGTTTTTCGCTCATTCCCTTTCCAGAACGCTTACGCGAGAAAAGAATCATATTCTTCATGGAAATGGAAACTTTACGATCGGGGCGAACCTCCATAGGAACTTGGAAAGTTGCTCCACCTACGCGACGACTTTTTACCTCAACCTGAGGGGTGATGTTCTCAAGGGCCTTCTTCCATATCTCAAGAGGGCTCTTCTCTGCATCCTTCATCTTCTTCTCAACGATATCTAGCGCATCGTAAAAGATGTTGAACGCGATACTCTTCTTCCCGCTGTACATCATATTGTTTACAAAACGTGTTACTTCAACGTCTTGAAACTTAGGATCGGGTAAAAGTATCCTCTTCTTTGGTTTTGATTTTCTCATTTCTTAAACAACCTGTTTAATTGTTAATTAACTTTTTTTCTTAGGCCTCTTGGTTCCATACTTGGAGCGGCGCTGATTGCGACCTTCAACTCCAGATGCATCAAGGGTGCCCCTGATTAGGTGATAACGAACACCGGGTAGGTCTTTTACCCTACCGCCTCGGATAAGCACGATTGAGTGCTCCTGAAGGTTGTGCCCTTCGCCAGGAATGTAAGCGTTTACCTCCTTACCGTTGGTAAGCCTTACCCTGGCAACCTTTCTCATCGCTGAGTTAGGCTTCTTGGGAGTAGTGGTGTACACGCGTACACATACCCCACGACGCTGAGGACATGCATCGAGCGCTGGAGACTTGCTCTTCTCTACGATGGTTGTCCTTCCTTTTCTTACTAGTTGCTGAATAGTAGGCATATATACATCTTGATTAAATTAAAAAGTTCTCTGTAAAAATGGGTTGCAAAGGTATTCTTTTTTATTGAAAACCAAAACTTTTTGACCCAATTTATTTACTCCGAGAGCTTTCACTCTCCTGAAATTGCGGGCGCAAAGGTAGAAGCTTATTTCCAAAACACCAAGGCTTTAAACCAATTATTTACAAATTAATTATTATGAAAACCTTTTGATTCAAAGATAGTTTACACTGCCCTAACTACATTGCACAACTTTCAACAAACACAACCAACTGAAATTCGAGAGGTACGCTTAAATGCTGATTATCAAAAAGGAGTTTCTAGGAAATGTTTCAGCATTCACACCTTCAACTTCTGCTTGTCTTATCAAAACTTAACGATATAGGGGTTATATATTTGTTTATACCAAATTTTTACTATTTTTGGGAGCTTTAATTTATTTAAGGCGCCTTAAAGTCTTTAAACTTTCAGGAAAAGATAATTCACCATATTGTCAAACAGCAGAAAAGCAAGTTTACATGAAAACCTATCAATCAGAACACATTAGAAACATCGCCCTCTTGGGTAACACTGGCGTAGGTAAAACGATCCTAGCTGAGAGCATGATGTTTGAAGGGAAAGTAATCGATCGCAGAGGAACAATTGAGGGAAAGAGCACCGTATCGGACTACTCCGAAATTGAACAACAGAATCAGCGCTCAATTTTCTCAACGGTTTTATACACCGAGTTTAAAGACCACAAGCTTAATATTATTGACACCCCAGGCTCCGACGATTTTGTTGGTGCCGTAATATCATCGTTGCGACCAGCCGATGTTGGCGTAATGGTTATTAACTCGCAGTACGGTGTTGAAGTGGGAACTGAGATATTTGGTCGTCATACCGAAAGGCTTGATAAACCAATGCTTTTTGCTGTTAATCAGCTAGACCATGACAAGGCTAACTTCGAACAAACCATAGAGTCGCTTAGGGTGAGCTTTGGAAGCAAAATTGCCATTGTACAGTACCCTGTGAATGCAGGTAGCGAATTCGACTCATTTATCGATGTGCTCATGATGAAGATGTACCGCTTTAAGGGCGATACAGGTGAGCGTGAGGAGTTAGACATTCCCGCTGAGGAAATGGACAAGGCCTCTGAGTTACAAAACGCGCTAATTGAGGCTGCAGCGGAGAACGACGAGAGCCTTATGGAGAAATTTTTCGACCAAGGTACTCTTTCGGAAGATGAGATGCGTGCTGGAATTCGCGCCGGACTTTTATCCCGCGGATTGTTCCCAGTATTCTGTGTTTCGGGTAAACGAAACATTGGTGTTAAGCGCTTAATGGAATTCATCATTAATGTTTGTCCAAGTCCAGCCCATTTACCTGGCTCAAAAACTAAGGATGGCAAAGAGGTGAAATGCCAAGCTACCGACCCTACTTCGGTTTTTGTATTCAAAACAGCTGTTGAATCGCATATTGGAGAGATTAACTACTTCAAAGTGATGTCGGGGAAGATTACCGAAGGGATGGATCTAGTAAACAGCACCAACGATGGCAAGGAAAGGCTATCGCAACTATTTGCTGTAGCTGGAAAGAAAAGGGAGAAGGTTACAGAGCTCGTGGCAGGCGACATAGGTGCAGCCGTTAAGCTTAAGAACACCAAAACGAACCACACGCTTTGTGCCCCTGGTAAGAATATCGAGTTTGAACCACTCACATTCCCAAATTCAAAGTTTAGAACAGCTATTAAAGCCAAGAACGAATCGGATACTGAGAAGATGGGCGAATACCTTACTCGCGCTCATCAGGAAGATCCAACAATAGTAATTGAGTACTCGAAGGAGCTAAAACAAATCATTCTTTACGGACAGGGTGAGCACCACCTGAACATCTTAAAATGGCAGCTGCTTAACCTCTATAAGATTGATGTTGATTTCCTACCCACTCGAATCCCATACCGCGAAACCATAACTAAGATTGCTCAGGCCGATTATCGCCACAAGAAGCAAAGCGGTGGAGCAGGACAATTTGGCGAGGTACACATGGTTATAGAGCCCCACGTAGAAGGGGCGCCAGATCCCGTGAAGTACAAGGTGAACGGCAAGGAGATTAACGTTAGCGTTCGTGGCAAGGAAGAAGTGAAACTTGATTGGGGCGGAAAATTGGTGTTCTACAACTGTATTGTTGGTGGTGCTATCGATGCACGCTTCCTACCCGCCATTCTTAAAGGAATTATGGAAAAGATGGAGGAAGGCCCACTTACCGGTTCATACGCCCGAGATATTCGCGTTGCCGTTTACGACGGAAAGATGCACCCCGTTGATTCAAACGAAATTTCGTTTAAACTCGCTGGAAGAAACGCCTTTAGGACTGCCTTTAAAAATGCTGGGCCAAAAATTATGGAGCCAATTTACGAGGTGGAGGTACTTGTACCTAGTGATAAAATGGGCGATGTGATGAGTGACCTTCAGAACCGCCGTGCAATAATACTTGGTATGGACAGCGTTAAAGGATTCGAAAAGCTAAACGCCCGAGTACCCCTTGCGGAGCTAGGAAAATACTCAACTGCACTATCATCGCTAACCAGCGGACGTGCCACCTACGACATGAAGTTCTCGAACTACGAGCAGGTGCCAGCTGATGTTCAGGATAAACTTCTGAAAGCTTACGAAGAGGAGTCGGAAGAGGAATAGATTAACAACCATAATACACTAAAAAGGACCTGCAACTTTTTTTGCGGGTCTTTTTTTAGCCTCATATCCAACCACCTAAGGGTATGTCTCCGGGGAAAATCAACAAAAAAATGGTCACAAAGAACCAACACCAATGATTTTTGTTGTAAATTTAAAAGAAAAATATGGAGAATCTATTCCTACACTACATGCATGAACGGGTTCGAAGAGAAGAGGAGCACTCGCAACCTGAACCTGGACCAGTTATCACCATATCGAGAGAATACGGATGCTATGGTAGCGAAATAGGTGAAAAACTTGCTGAGAGAATTAATGCAGGTCATACGCCAAATGACGAATGGGTATTTGTCAGCCATCAGGTGTTGCATGATGCCTCCGAAGCGCTAGAGACAAAGCCTAACGAAATATCACACATTTTTGGAGCAGAGCAAAAAACTATGCTGGGCGACCTAGTATCGCTTTTCTCCAAGGATAAGTACATTAGCGATATACAAATCAAAAGAACCATTGCCCAAATTGTGCGCTCATACTCGGAGCAAGGTAACGCCATTATTGTTGGACGGGCAGGATGCGTCATCGCCAGGCACATTAAAAAATCGATTCATATTCGCCTAATAGCCCCTCATAGCTGGAGAGTTAACGTAATAAAAAAGCGGTTTAATCTAACTACCACTGAGGCAACTTCACTTGTTAACGAAACCGATAAGCGTCGTGATACGTTCATGGAGTTTTTCCGCGGGAACAAACCCGACAACGAGCTGTTTGATCTGATGCTTAATCGATCACGATTATCTACCGAAGAGATTGTTGAGCAAATTTACACCCTAGCCAAAGAGCGTTCGCTTTTTTAGCGCCAATTTTGCTACCTTCGCATGGTCTTAGAGTTGGAGCCTAGCGGCTCTGGCTGTGAAATTATAATCATTAAAATTAAAAGTATGAAAAAGGCAGAGATACACACCCCCAAAGGTGTGATGAAAGTAGACTTTTACACAGAGGATGCCCCCAACACCGTTGCAAACTTCATAAAGCTTGCCGAGTCGGGCTATTACGATGGATTAGCATTTCATCGGGTTATCCCAAACTTTGTAATTCAGGGTGGTTGCCCATTTTCAAAGGATATGAGCGACAGGCGAGTAGGGACAGGTGGCCCAGGCTACTCCATTGACTGCGAGCTAAAAGGCAACAACCAATACCACGACAAAGGTGTACTATCGATGGCACATGCTGGCAGGAACACTGGTGGCTCTCAGTTCTTCATTTGCCATAGCCGCGACAACACCAGCCATTTAGATGGAAACCACACCTGCTTTGGTAAGGTATACGAGGGCGTTGAGGTTATTGACGATATAAGGCAAGGTGATAAAATTGAAAAGATTGTGGTGATTGAGGAGTAAATCCATAACCTTATAGTATCCAAACTAAAAAGAGCCCCGAAATTCGAGGCTCTTTTGGGTTTGGACGTTATCCTATCACCTAGCTGTACAAAAACCTTTTTATGCTACGCTTAGGCGTTTTGGCAAACTCTTCAGACTGAATTATAACCTGCGATACATTCATATACCCAGGGAGCTGCTCGTTGATCTCCTTCTTATACTCATCGAAAAGCAATTTTAGGTTCTCTTCGGTTATCTTCTCCTTCTGTACATACTCCTGATCGGGGTAAATAAGTGCAACTAGCTTGTCGTTACGCTGAACAACTACTGTTTCGCCAACGCCAAACTTATTATTAAACAACGATTCAATTTCTTCTGGATATATGTTCTTACCACTAGCTCCAAGAAGCATGCTTTTTATTCGCCCCTTGATAAAGATGTTACCCTTCTTGTCAACTAGCCCAAGATCGCCAGTATGTAACCATCCATCGTCATCAAGAACCTCATCGGTAGCCTGCTTATTCTTGTAGTAACCATACATCACATTCTCACCTTTCACCATTATCTCACCAGCTACCTTTATGGGATCGGGCGAATCGATTTTCAGCTCCAGGGTATCCACAATCTGACCTGAGGCTCCCTTGGGATTCTCGCGCCAGTTAATATAGCTTATTAGAGGGCCACATTCGGTCATCCCATATCCAACCGTAAATGGGAACTTCATCTTTTTAAAGAAATTCTCAGTTTCCTGATTAAAGGGTGCTCCGCCCAAAACCAACTCCCTGAAATTCCCACCAAAGGCAGCCTCGAGTTTTACCCTAATCTTCTTAAGAATCAGCTTGTTGATTCCGGGGATTCGAAGAATAACCTTCATGGCTGGTTTAGATATAGCAGGCAACACCTGCTTTTTGTAAATCTTCTCAATAACCAGCGGTACAGAGAGTATGAGCGATGGTTTAACCTCGCCAAATGCCTGAAGGATAATTTGGGGCGATGGTGTTTTAGTTAGAATGGTGATATGGCAGCCTAGGGTAAATGGGAATAAAAACTCGAAAGCACAGCCAAACGTATGAGCCAGCGGCAGGAAAGAAACGATTCTATCGCCTGGGTTTAAGGGCATATTGCGCTGGGCATATCGAATATTGGCAGCCAGGCTGTTGTGGGGAATCATTACACCTTTTGCAAACCCTGTTGTTCCTGAAGTGTAACTAATAACAGCGAGCTTATCGTTCTCTATTTTGGGTAGGCTAAAGCTGTCGGATTTTAAGCAATCTTGTCCAATGGCCCTATCAATCTCGGAGTTTTCCCACGCTTTTAATAACTTTTCCGACCGTTGTGCCTGAATGGTAAAGCCCGTTATACGGAGCGAACCCAACAGGTTAGGCATCTTATCAAAATCCAATGTATCAAACAGACTCTGCTCTGTAAACAGGAGAATGGAGTCGGAATGGTTTACAATTTCATGTATATCGCCAGGCTTGAAATCGGGAAGAATGGGAACTATAACCGCTCCATACGATACAACCGACAGGTAAATGACACCCCAACGAGCCGAGTTTTTCCCAACTAGGGCTATCTTATCGCCAGGTTGTATCCCTAGCGCATCGAAAAACTTATGAAGCCTCTGCATTGTGCATGCAACATCTTTAAATGCAAAGCTATCACCTTTATAATCGGAAAGTGCTTGGTTGTCCCAATTGCTCTTGATACTATCTTCAAGATACTGACTTACTGTTTCTTTTAGCATAATTGTATGATTTAGTCCCATTCAAATTTATGAAACTTTTACATATAACATCATCTGATCGATGTTGTTTCTCGATTATTAGAGAATATTCGCCTGTTTATCTTAATGTTACGAGGTAGTGTATTTCTATAATGATTATGCAAGAATCATCGGTAAAGGTGCAGAAACCCCTTGTACTGCCCGTTACGATACCTAACACCATCCCAACCAACAGCATCAATCACATAGTAGTACACCCCGGTGGGTGCATCTCCTTTGGTTCCATCAATTTTACCATTCCATCCCTCCCACTCCTTTGGGTCGCCAACATAGCGATACACCTGCCTCCCGCTACGGCTTAGGATAACAATTTTAAAGGACTTTAGCGAACGTAAATCGTCTTCGGAAATTTTAAAATGAGAGTACATACCGCCTGGAGTGAACACGTTGGGAATGTTCTGGATGAAGGATGTGTCTACCTCAACGGTTTTAGTCAACGTATCTCTACAAATTAAGCTACTAGTTTTTTTAACCGAGGTGTGCTCAATATTGTAAAACCCTGGAATTAACCTTTTCTTCTCGGGGTACGACTCAACCCTTTGGTCGAACAAGGAGCTATCGCGCCAAATGAGGCTGTCGCCACCCTTTGCTATTCGTAGCTTATCGTTATGAATTCGCCAGTACAACGAATCGGAGTTAAGCGAAAGGCTCTTGAGCTCCATCTCAAGCAATGCCTCACCCGAAGGTACGTCACCACTTTCTACACTACCAAAGCTCTGCGTATCGTTGTCCCAAAACCTAATTTCAAAATCTGCCTTGGTCGATACCGCTTCAATGTCATCGGTTGCCACTTCTATTGCGCCCCTACCAAAAGGGTTTTGCAGTGTAAAGCGATATGCCGAAGAGTAAAGCGGACCATGAAACCTCCCGTTTGTTTGGTTCTCATACTCAATGTATATAAATGGGAGAGAATAAATCTTGTCGTTTACAGCCACATCGGAAGAGGTAGACTCGAATTGATGATTAGCAAAGTATCCTTGGGTGCCCAACGCATTACGCTCCTGGTGGGTTTCCAGAGATAGATCGTTGTAAGCAAACAGGGAGTTAACATCAAAAAAATTGGGCATCGTGTTAAGGACTAACTCTAAACCTGTGCACGTATTACGCACAACGTTTAAGCCCAATACCTCCACATCATCTATCATTACCCAGGCGGTATACACTTCTGTACTATCGTCCTCAATACGAACAACCTCTACCCTATACCCACCTCTACCTAAATTGGTGGTAACAGAATCGGAAAGGCCTTCCATTAACCTAAATCTATCTTGATATGCGTACTGCTGATCGTACTTATACCAAGTGTAAGTTGCTGCAGAAGAATCGGAAAATTGAGCCCTTAAAGCAGGGCTATTCTGGCTAAAGAATACAAAAATGGAATCCTGATCAACAGGCCCAACATAGTTAGTTGCTGAAGCCCAATCTCTATCAGGAGCAAACATTTGTGCATTAACATCAACAACTGTAACAACAAGGAATAGTGTTAAAAATATGGAGGATAAATTCCTAGGCATGGGCTATAAGTTAGGTAAATATATCGACTACAATATTAGTATTTTTTGAGGAAACCATATTTCACTCATCATAAAAAGAAACGAAAACCCCTCCATGCTATTGCCTAGCTAACTAGTTTAGCCATACAAGCATCTAGGAGTTTTGTATTAATCATCAGCTAAGTACATCGGAATAAAAAAATTGTTTTCAAAAAACTATATCAACAGCAACAATACTTATTGAAAATGGCCAAGTTTTTGATTGAACACGGTGGAGATTATCATTTTTTTGTCTATGTTTAACATCCCTAATACGTTGGGAGATAAAAGCCAACAAAAACAAAGCAACTATTTAGTTATGAAAACCATACGACACGCACTTCCTTTTGCAATTCTTTTAGTTGCCAGTGTAACGATGGCTCAAAACTTTACAATTGGTGAGGTTGCTAAGGACATTGTACTAAGCACCCCCGAAGGCAACGAGGTTAAACTATCTGACCTAAGAGGGCAAATGGTTCTTGTCGATTTTTGGGCATCATGGTGTGCTCCCTGCCGTAGGGAAAATCCTCATATTGTAGCCGCTTACCATGAATACAAGGATACAGAGTTTGAAAACGGGAATGGGTTCACTGTGCTGAGCGTTTCACTCGACACCAATCGCGATTCATGGCTTAAAGCCATTGCCGACGATAAACTTGAGTGGCCAACCAACGTGAGCGACTTAAAAGGGTGGCGCAGCACACCCGCCAAAGACTATGGTGTGCGGATGATTCCGGCCAGCTTCCTTGTTGACGGAGACGGCGTAATTATTGAAGTTAACCTCCGAGGCGATAAGCTTGATGCTACGCTTAAAAAATTAAAATCGAGCTGGTTCAGGAGTTTATGGAGATAAACTGGCATCGATAAGTAAGATTAAAATAGAAACGCTAACATCTTTTACCCAATGAAGATCTCAAAAGTTTTGAAGAAAACAGGGAAAGTACTACTTATCTCAATCATCTCAATACTACTACTGGTTATTACACTAGTGGTTATTGCCCTACACTCCGAGAACACCATTACTCGGCTGGCGCTTAAAGAGGTTAGCAAGATGATTGACGCTCCTGTAAAGGTAGACAACGTATCGTTACTACTCTTCCGAAAGTTCCCTTATGCTACCGTTGAGTTTGATGGGTTCAGGCTGGGAACACACCGTGCATCTCCTGCCGACACAACCAACCTAGAGTTTGGCGACACGTTGGTAAGCCTGAACAAGCTATTTGTTTCGCTAAAAACCAAACCCTTGCTAAAGAGCAAGGTGGAAATTGAGAGCATTGAAATTGAAGGATTTTCATTCAAATATTTTGTCGATTCTACAGGGGTTTCCAATATCGATTTTTTGATGGCAACCGAATCGGACACCACAATTGTTGAAGAGCCAATCAGCGATACCACAGCAACAGCGCTCGATGTGTTGCTTAGCAATCTCACCATTCGCAATGTCAACATACAGTACACCGATTTGCAGATGAAAGCAGCGGCAACAATTCAAATTCCAGATCTTGAAATCTCGGGCCGCATACTTAACGATCACTACGCAGGTAAGGTTAAGGGGATGGTTTACGTAACCGACACCAAGTTCGACGGTTATAACCTGCACCTGATGGAGAAAACTTCGCTGGGTTTCAACCTCGATTACGACGACGGCCGCCTAAACCTCGAATCGCTTTCGCTGATAACCGATGGTGCCCGCTTTAATGCTAGCGGACTGGCCACCCTTGGCGATTCAATTTTTGTTGATATGGCCCTTGCGCTCAACGATGTTAACCTTAAGGAACTGAGCAAGTACGCCACAGCAGAGATGCTTCAGGAATTTGGGGTTGTTGAAGTAGATGGACAAATACAACTCGATGCCAAGCTGAATGGGTATGTTTACGACACGTTACTCCTCCCCCAGGTTATAGCCAACATGTCGATGAAGAGAGGATTTGTAAAAACCACTGACTACCCCGAAATTAAACATATCTCGTTCGACGGGTCGGTAACAGCTATCGATCCTAACGATTTTTCAACCATAAGCGCACAGTTTAAAGATATGCGTGTAGCCACTCAAAGCAGCTATATCGACATGGCGTTTAGTGCATCGAACCTCGACAAACCTAGCTACAACGTAAAAACTAGCGGTCACGTTAATTTCGATGAGTTTAGTAGCTTTATCCCCGATAGCACTGTTGAGTACCTAACAGGAACACTGGCTTTCAATTTTGCCACCAGAGGTGTACTACCTGACGATCTTGGGATGGAGAGCGCCGACTACTTCCTGGAGCGCACCAGCCTAGACATTAAGGTGAAAAACCTTTCCACAGCCCTCGATTCCATTGATGAGGTGAAGAATCTTAATGTTAGCTTTGCCTACAGGCCCAACAAGCACATCAGCATTAAAGACCTTTCGCTTGAAGCGCCAGGCTACGGAGTTGCTTTGCAAAACTCATCGCTTTCGGGAACAATACTAGGGTATGTGCGCGATATGGATAATATGGGGATGGATCTTGACGCCTACTATATTCAAATGGGTAACAATATTATCGAAGGGAAGACTTACGTTAAGGGGCTCGAGAACGTAACCTTTAAAACCGATACCCGCGCTAGTATCGATTTAGATGAGCTACGCCCGTTTATCCCCGACTCGTTAGTTGAAGATATATCGGGTAAAATCAAAATGAGCCTTATATCGTATGGCACGGTCCATCTCGACTCAATAGAGGAGCAAATAATGCCCATTGCCTTTGAGCAGAGCAAGCTATCGGCACAGGTGCGCGATTTCAACTTCGAGATGTTCGACGACACCCTGGTTCGTATCAATAATTTTATGCTCGACTTTGCCATGGCCAACGACACCATTCGGGTTGACAATCTTTACGGCGAAGCCCATGGCATAGAGTTCTGGATGGACTCCACCGAGGTTTGGAATGCCTACAAAGCCTTCCTGCTTGAGCAAAAAGACCAAACCCTAATTGTGCAAACACACATAAAGCTGGGCGATTTGGATTACGCTCCGTTTGCCTACCTTGTTGAAACCGACTCCACTCAAACTGAGGTTCCCGAGGCATCGGCGCAGCAAAGCATAGGTAATGCTCAGGTGGCAAGGGCCGATGGAGAAAGAGTAAGACGAGAAGAAAACGCGGAACCTACTACCGAAGAGGAGCCAATGTTTATTCCACCATACATAGTTAGAGGAAGCATTGCGGTTAATAGCGTGAAGTACGAGAATATTGAGATGAAAAACCTGTCTACCCTATTTAGGGTTGATGAGTACCTCTACGTAATCGACAAGTTTAAGTTCGACGCCTTTGGGGGCAGCATGGTAACCTCGGCAGTTTACGATACCCGAATCGATAGCCTAACCAGCATCTTCTTTAAGAACGAAATATTTGGTATGGATATCCACCAGCTGCTGGTTGATGGCGAAAACTTTGGACAGGAAGATTTTACCCACGAGAACATCAGCGGTAAGCTAACCAGCTCGGTGGATGGCCGCATACAGATGCAGGATACCACCATACTTTACGATAAGATTCTGATGAGGGGTAATCTTAAACTAGAAGATGGTGGAATATACAACTTTGAACCATTAATGGAAGTTGGAAAGTTCACAAACCTTAGAGAGTTGGAAAACCTTGTGTTTAGAACACTCGAGACTAGCATATTTATTCACAAAAACAATATTTATTTCCCAAAAACAGATATTATTAGTAGTGCAATTGATATGTCGGCTATGGGAATGCAAAGCTTTGGAAATGACTATCAATACCATATGACCCTTTACTTGCGAGACGTAATAATTGGGAAATCCAACAATTTATTAAAACAGCAAGGAATGGAAAAGGACGGGTTTAAGGGCGATGACCAATCCGACAGAAAAGGACTCTACTTAGTGGCAATGGATAGAGATGGTCAAAAAAGACACCGCTGGGATCAGCCAGCACTAAGACGAAGAATGGAGTCGCAGATTAATGTGCAAGGAATTGGGCTTGGAATTGTCTTCAACCCTCGTTTAATTAATTACAGCACAGATCTCGATAGAAGAGAAGGTCAAACTAGGCTAAGAGAAGAATAATTTTTTTTTACGCTTAGAATAATATGCTAAACAAAACTTACAAAAGAGTTTTAACCTTGGTTCTTTTAAGCGTGCTAATTATTGTGTTAATTGGCGTATCAATTTATATCATTAAACAAAAACAAAAGGATACACTCAACACGAAAGTTCTTCAGTCTATTATAATAGATAAAGATCTAGACATTACATTTGGGAATTATGAATCAGACCTATCTATTATTTTATACTTCGATTACAACTGTCATTACTGCAAAAAATTTTTCTTAGAATCATATAACCAACTCAACGAAGAATTTATTCAGTCGGGTAGAGTAAAATTAATTCTTAGATTAATGTCGTCAACGCGTAACTTGCAAATAGAAAATGCGTTAAAGTCAATAGTTTGTGTAAATAAAGTAGGGAATTCAGAATACCTACATGAATTATTTCTACACAATTATAGTGTTATTTTCACACCCGATTTTCAACAAATATTGGATGAGTTTTTAGAAAAAGACATCTATTATGCTGAGTGTTTTCTAGGTGAAGAGGTCTTAGGATACTTACAGGAAAATTACAAGGATTTTAAAACCCTAAAACTCAAAGGCACACCAACCTTCATAATCGGGAAAGAAATATACAGAGGATACAGAGACTACGAAACCTTCAGACAAATAATAATTGACCATTTTTGAAATACTATTGTTTAACTAAATCATACCACTATGAAAACTAGACTCTATTTGTCGCTAACCTTACTTGCGTCAATCTCTATCCTATTTATTAGCTGCGACCCTATTGTTGAAGAAGATTCTTGTGAAATTTTTGATGTCATTGAAGAAATTGCCCCCCAATGCGAAATCCCCTCAGTTTGCCCCCCCGATGAGAACTCTGACAGTTACTACATCTTAGCGTTAGATGGCACTAAATATCTATGCGACCCTGAAACTGCGTCGAACTCTAATCCGAATGGCTGTAATGAAGCTACAAGCACTTTTATTGATGAAAAGTGCGGTGAGGGTGTAACAGCCGAGCAAAGAATTGAGATAATAATGCAAATGAATGTTCATACTCAAGCGTTAATGGAGAGAGTAAGGATAAATTCAATCTGTCTTTAATCAAGCCTTTTCACTACTGACCGACTCATAGATATAGATTTCTCCCTTCGGTCGAAATGACAGGCTATTCATAATGTTTGGAAAGGGAGGGGACTTGGTGGCGGCTTCGCCGCCACCAAGTCCCCTCCCTTCAACTTATAACGAACCGTCATCCTGAACGTAACGTAGTGGAGTGAAGGATCTAATTTTGTAGCATTAATTTCCCCGGACAACAATGATTACATTATTATCATTTAACTAAATACATAGTCAGACACTATTGAAACCTTTTTTAGAAAAGGCACCATTGGGTTACCCAATGATGCCTTTTCTTTTAACCTATGTCAACCTACAATAGAACAGTCCATTACCTATAGAGTCAAAAAGTTATCCACAATCACCCTATCCCCTTTCCTAATTAACCATATGAGAGTAACTTTGCATCCAAATATCACCAAAAAAGAGATTTACAAGCTGTGCAATACTTAAACGAACTTAGCGAAGTACAACGCGAAGCCGTGACCACAT
>Ga0334893_1000258_pt1 | contig 83547 bp, 64 predicted proteins | sample GraSluR3_MG_5_FD_207218 | JGI IMG/M metagenome (GOLD analysis project Ga0334893, IMG submission 207218) | Sludge microbial communities from methane-producing bioreactor in Wageningen University, Netherlands - Granular Sludge_09_05-R3 | ecosystem: Engineered > Bioreactor > Anaerobic >...
TAGGTATTTTCATTCAAGATACTGAATATCAGGACTTTAAATACTTTTATTCACATAAGTTATCACCAAGTTATTAACATATTAGATTGATATTCAAAGGGTTATAAAATTTTTGTCATGTACTAAGATAATTTATTTAGAAATACACTTTCTACTGAAATTAAAGCTGTAATTAGCATTGATGATTATAGAATATTTTCAATTGAGAATAACGAAATAGAGATTAATCAATGTAACGGGATTGAATTATATCATGCGGGTAATAATATAGGTGCTGATAAAATTGTTGCGTCCAATGAAATTTATAGCACTAATGCTACTAATGAATGTAGAGCTGTTGATATATTCTTTAGCAGAGCTGACATATCGAACAACAATATATATGACAATAAATATGGTGTAGTTGCATTCGGCAGTAGCGAAACTACAATAATGGGCAATAAGGATGCGAATTATACAACAGAGACACAAAGATTTATAGATAACACCATTCATTGTTATTTCTCATATAGTAGCTATCCTGAAGATATTCGGTATAACTATTTTGAGCACAATGCAACAATTGATGATCCTTATGTAAAACTGGTATATTGGGATCTTGTTGAGCCCCCAGCTCCACCAGTTGATTATTCAACAATATATAATATTGAATGCAATGCTTGGTATTCAACATTTAACCCTGAGGAAGATCTAATTCCAAGAGGGGCATTTGATTATGATCCATATTGGAATATTGGGCAATATTGTGTTAAGGATGAGGGAGAAGCGGGTGTACTTTATGATGAAGCCAAAGAATATGTTGATTCTGGATATTACAGCCTTGCGGAGTCAAATTTTAAAGATATTATTGGCGATTTTCCAGAAGATCCACACGCTATTCAATCTTTAAGGGAGTTATATAATATAGAAGAAAGTAATGGAAATAATTATGATAGTTTAAGGCTATATTATTTATCTGTGATAACCGCAAATCGAGATAGTCTGCTATGTAGATCTGCGGGTTGGATGAGTTTGCACTGTCTAATTAAGATGAATCGTTCACAAATGGCAGTTGATTGGCTTGATAGTACGATCAATGTCCCTGAAAATACAGTTGATTCAATATTTGCAATTATTAACCTGGGATATATTTACACTCATTTCCCCGACACTACTTTAAAAAGTGCTCTTTATACGACACATAATGAGCATATTCAAAAATCGTATGCTGATTATAAGAATAAGAGAGAGGAGCTATTTGAAAAACTGTTGAAATCATCATCTAATGAGACTGAGAATGAGGATTTAATAGTTGATAAAAATGCAACTATTATGCAACTCGCACCGAATCCGACTAAGGAAGCATTTAATGCGAAGATAGATGTTGAAACAGAAGGATATCTGAGGATTGAATTGTATTCATCCCTAGGAGCTAAGATCAGTGAGATTAACTTAGGGAAAGTTCAAGCAGGAATAATAGAACGAAATATTTCTCTTGTTAATCAATCGCAAGGAATGTATTATGTAATGATAAAACACAATAACACTCTTCAAGAAACAAAGAAAGTTATAAAAATGTAAAATAATTATGTGCCAGGCTTTGAATAGCTCATAAAAACAGTCCTGAACAACCTGACCAGGATTGCTTTTTTGGCCATCATGGTCAGATTTTCATCAAACTTAAACTGGAGATTCCGTCTTTTCGTCTCCCCGTCCTTTCGTCTTTTCGTCATTTCGTCTTATCGTCTCCCAGTCAGGTTCAGGGTGTCCCGCCAGGGCGGGATCTCCGCTTCGCTACGACAGGGTGCAGAGAGTTCCGATTTCTAAAATCACTTCAGATATCATCTATCAAATATCAGCTATCAGATATCGCATCCATAATCAAATAAAGTCTCCCCGCCTTTTCGTCTCCCAGTCAGGTTCAGGGTATAAGGTTCAGGGTGTCCCGCCAGGGCGGGATCTCCGCTTCGCTACGACAGGGTGCAGAGAGTTCCGATTTCTAAAATCACTTCAGATATCATCTATCAAATATCAGCTATCAGATATCGCATCCATAATCAAATAAAGTCTCCCCGCCTTTTCGTCTCCCAGTCAGGTTCAGGGTATAAGGTTCAGGGTGTCCCGCCAGGGCGGGATCTCCGCTTCGCTACGACAGGGTGCAGAGAGTTCCGATTTCTAAAATCACTTCAAATATCAGCTATCAGCTATCAGATATCCCATCCATAATCCATAATCAAATAAGGTCTCCCAGTCAGGTTCAGGGTGTCCCGCCAGGGCGGGATCTCCGCTTCGCTACGACAGGGTGCAGAGAGTTCCGATTTCTAAAATCACTTCAAATATCAAATATCAGATATCAAATATCAGATATCAGATATCCAATGGTATCAAAGTCCGGGTAAGAGCGTTGAACTAGTCTTTTTTAAAGAATCGTTTCTGAAATACAATAAGGATGATCACACCGGTGGTGATGGCAGAATCGGCCAGATTGAAGACCGGCCGGAAAAAGATGAATGTATCGCCTCCCTTGATCGGGAACCAATCGGGATAATGGCCGGAAATGACAGGGAAATACAGCATGTCAACCACTTTCCCGTGCAGGAAACTGCCGTATCCGCCTTCGGCGGGCATGAATCTGGCAATGCTGTGAAAGCTGCTTTCACTGAAGATCAGTCCGTATATGGCACTGTCGATGATGTTACCGAGGGCTCCGACAAAGATGAGGGAAACGCTGAAGACCAGTCCGCGGTGTGATGGTGTCCGGGTGAGCCGGATCAGGTACCAGGCGATGAGAATGACGGCAAGGATGCGGAAAATGCTAAGGGCAAGTTTCCCGTATCCTCCTCCGAAAGCAAGGCCAAAAGCCATTCCTTCGTTTTCGGTGAAGTGGATAAGGAACCAGTTCCCAAAAACGGGAAATTCCTGCCCCAGGAACATATTTGTTTTGATCCATACCTTGAAAGCCTGGTCGGCTATCAGAACAAAAAAAACAGTGAGGAAGATGATATGCGATCTTTTCACAGGGTCTGTCAGGTTATGCTGGTTCTAATTTCCCTGATTATACTGGTTCATCTTTGCTTCGATGCTGAGCGTGGCATGGGGTACACTTCTCAGTCGTTCCTTAGAGATGAGTTTTCCTGTGACCCTGCATATCCCGTAGGTTTTGTTCTCTATCCTGACGAGCGCATTTTCGAGGTTCTGGATAAACTTGCTTTGCCTTGCGGCCAGCCGGCTGTTTTCTTCTTTCGAAAGAACATTATACCCTTCTTCCAGCACCTTGAAAGTGGGAGAAGTGTCGTCGGTACCGTGCTCATCGGCATTGGTATATGCTTCTGTAAGCAACTTCAGGTCATTGCGTGCCTTTTCAAGTTTTTCTTCAATGATCGCCTTGAATTCTGCCAGTTCTTCGTCAGAGTAGCGCGTCTTTTTTTCTTCGTTTGTTTCCTTCTTTGCCATAACGCTATTTTTTTTAGAATGACACAATCAGACCTTTTCTACGATGACTTTTGTTTCGTGCCGGTCTGCCAGTTCTACCCTCCTGCTCCTGTTGTCAGCTAACTCATCCTCAAAGCTTATCGATTCAGCCAGGGTTTCCGAACAAATATAATCATAATTATGCTCAATAGCACTAAATATTTCGCTGTTTTTCGGGAATATTATCCTGATCTTGTCGGTTACTTCAAAGCCATTGTCTTTGCGGATATTTTGTATCCTGTTTACCAGGTCGCGGGCAATGCCTTCACCGATCAGTTCGGGAGTGAGGGTAATGTCGAGGGCAACGGTAAGCGTGCCCATATTTGCAATGAGCCAGCCTGGAATATCCTGTGCAATGATCTCCACGTCCGACTGAAGGATCTCGAGCTGTTGTCCTTCAATATCAAGTACATATTTCCCTTCTTTTTCCAGGGTGGATATATCTGCATGGCTAAAGGCATTGATGGCCGCGGCCACCTGTTTCATCATTTTTCCGTATTTCGGCCCCAGTGTTTTAAAATTGGGTTTTATGCTTTTGACAAGTACGGTTGATGTTTCGGGCAGGTATTCAATTTCTTTCACATTGACTTCGGAAAGGATGAGGTTTTCAACCGCCCGTAATTGCGTTTCAAACTTTTTGCCTGTGAGGGGGATCATGATCTTGCTGAGTGGCTGACGGACCCGGATGTTCGACTTTTTCCTCAGGGAGAGCACCATGGAAGAGACGTCCTGCGCCATTTGCATGCGTTCTTCGAGGTCTTTGTCGATCATTTTTTGATCGGGAACCGGAAAGTCGGTTAAATGGACCGAATCGGCCTTTACCATTTCACTTACCTGGTTCAGGTCGCAGAATAAGCTGTCCATGTAAAATGGTGCAATGGGAGCAGACAACCTGGCCACGGTATCGAGGCATTTGTAGAGGGTCTGATAGGCGGAGATCTTGTCGCTTGTATATTCGCCTTTCCAGAAACGGCGGCGGCTCAGCCTTACATACCAGTTGCTGAGATGGTCGTTCACAAATCGCACGATGGCCCTGCCTGCACGCGTGGGTTCATATTCGGAATATGCTGTGTCAACCAGTTTGATAAGGGTATTCAGTTCGGAAAGGATCCAGCGGTCGATCTCGGGTCTTTCCTCAAAGGGAACATCATCTTCGGAATAGGAAAACCCGTCGATATTGGCATACAATGCAAAGAATGAATAGGTGTTGTGCAGTGTTCCGAAAAATTTCCGCTGTACTTCCCTGATGTTTTCACTGTCGAACTTAAGGTTATCCCAGGGCTGGGCATTGGTGATCATATACCAGCGGGTGGCATCGGGTCCGTATTGATGGATGGTTTCGAAGGGGTCGACGGCATTGCCCAGCCGCTTCGACATCTTATTGCCTTCCTTGTCCAGTACCAGGCCGTTCGAGACGCATGTTCTGAACGAGACCGAATCGAAAAGCATTACAGCGATGGCATGCAGGGTAAAAAACCATCCGCGTGTCTGGTCAACGCCTTCGGCGATGAAGTCGGAGGGAAAGTATTTCTCCAGCTCCTTATTTTCGAAAGGATAGTGGAACTGGGCATAGGGCATGGCGCCGGAGTCGAACCACACATCGATGAGGTCGGGCTCACGGAACATTTTCTTTCCTTTCGGGGATATCAGTATGATATCATCCACGAAAGGCCTGTGCAGGTCGAAGGTGTGATAGTTTTCATCCGACATGTTGCCCGGCTTGTAGCCTTCCATCAGGTTCCTTTCCATTACGCCGGCCTTCACCGCCTTTTCGATTTCGTTAAATAATTCATCGGCGGAGCCGATGCAGATCTCTTCCTCCCGGTCTTTGGTGACCCAGATGGGCAAGGGGGTACCCCAGAAGCGCGACCTGGACAGGTTCCAGTCGACGAGGTTCTCGAGCCAGTTGCCGAAACGGCCTGTGCCGGTGGCTGCAGGCTTCCAGTTGATGGTGTTGTTCAGCTCCATCATCCGTTCCTTGCAGGCAGTGGTACGGATGAACCAGCTGTCGAGCGGATAATAGAGGATAGGCTTGTCGGTGCGCCAGCAGTGTGGATAGGAATGTTCGTACTTTTCGGTCTTAAAAGCCTTGTTTTCCTTTTTGAGCTTTACAATGATATCGATATCAACGGGGTCTTCCGGTTTAGCCGGATCATGCGAGGGATCATACTCATTTTTCACATAGCGGCCGGCAAACTCGCCCATTTCATCCACGAACCTTCCCTGCTTGTCGACCATGGTAAGGGACCCGATGCCATGTTCTTTGCCCACCTTGAAGTCGTCGGCACCAAAGCTGGGAGCGATATGAACAATGCCCGTACCGTCTTCCGTGGTCACAAAGTCGCCGGGCACCACGCGGAAGGCATCGCCATTATCCGGCTGTGCATATGGCAGCAGTTGCTCATACCTGATCCCTTCCAGTTCAGCACCCGAAAACTCAGCGATCACCTGGCAGGGGATGTGCTTCTGTCCGGGTTCGTATTCTTCCAGCCTGATCCCGTTGCTCTTTTCGGAGAAATAGTTGCCGAGGAGGTCTTTGGCCAGCACCACGGTTACCGGGAGGCCGGTGTAGGCATTGTAGGTTTTCACCAGTACGTACCTGATCTTCTTCCCGACGGCCAGTGCCGTGTTCGACGGAAGCGTCCAGGCTGTGGTGGTCCAGGCGAGGAAGAACACATCGCCATGGGTCTCATTGAAAAGGAATTCAGACTTTTCATCCTTTTTCACCTTGAACTGGGCCACCACGGTGAGGTCCTTCACATCGCGGTAGCACCCGGGAAGGTTCAGCTCGTGCGAACTGAGTCCGGTTCCTGCTGCAGGCGAATAGGGCTGTATGGTATATCCCTTGTAAAGCATCCCCTTGTCGTATAGTTTTTTTAACAGCCACCATACGCTTTCGATATACTTATTGTCGAAGGTGATGTAGGGGTGGTCCAGGTCGACCCAATAACCCATTTCCATGGTCAGTTCATCCCAGAGGTCCTTGTATTTCATCACCTCCGTGCGGCAGGCCTTGTTATAGTCCTCCACACTGATCTTTTTGCCGATGTCTTCCTTGGTGATGCCCAGTGTCTTCTCAACGCTCATTTCCACCGGCAGCCCGTGGGTATCCCATCCGGCCTTACGGTCGACCAGGTATCCCTTCTGGGTTTTATAGCGACAGAAAATATCCTTAATGGCGCGGGCCATCACATGGTGGATGCCCGGCTTGCCGTTTGCCGAAGGAGGACCTTCGTAAAACACAAAGGGCTCATGACCTTTCCGGAGGTCGAGGCTCTTTTTGAACACCTGGTGATCCTTCCAGTACCCGCCGATATCCTTTGCCGTTTCGGTAAGGTTCAGCTGCTTGTATTCACTGTACTTCTTCTTCATTAAATATTTTGATCGTCTGTTTTTTAACGAGGTGCAAAAGTAAGAAAAAAAAGGGAAATCAGGATTAATTCATGGTTACATGCTTGCCCCGAGACCTCGTGGGTTTCAGTGTTACAGTGCTTCAGTGCTTCAGTGCTTGCCCCGAGACCTCGTGGGTTTCAGTGTTACAGTGCTTCAGTGCTTCAGTGTTTCAGTGTTTCAGTGCTTCAGTGTTTCAGTGTTTCAGTGCTTGCCCCGAGACCTCGTGGGTTTCAGTGTTACAGTGCTTCAGTGCTTCAGTGTTACAGTGCTTCAGTGCTTCAGTGTTACAGTGCTTGCCCCGAGACCTCGTGGGTTTCAGTGTTACAGTGCTTCAGTGCTTCAGTGCTTCAGTGTTTCAGTGTTTCAGTGTTTCAGTGCTTGCCCCGAGACCTCGTGGGTTTCAGTGTTACAGTGCTTCAGTGCTTCAGTGTTTCAGTGTTTCAGTGTTTCAGTGTTTCAGTGCTTGCCCCGAGACCTCGTGGGTTTCAGTGTTACAGTGCTTCAGTGCTTCAGTGTTTCAGTGCTTGCCCCGAGAACTCGGGGTTTCAGTGCTTGCCCCGAGACCTCGGGGGTTTCAGTGTTACAGTGCTTCAGTGCTTCAGTGTTACAGTGCTTCAGTGCTTCAGTGCTTCAGTGTTACAGTGCTTGCCCCGAGAACTCGGGGGTTTCAGTGTTACAGTGCTTCAGTGCTTCAGTGTTACAGTGCTTGCCCCGAGGACTCGGGGGTTAAATGGCATCAAGGCTCCAGTATTGAATTATTACAGTTTTTACACTGAAACACGGAGTATTCCTTTTGTCCGTTCGCCTTCCCCTCTACCCATCCTCTCACAGTCTCACAATCATATTAGCAGACACCATAACCCTGACACCTATGGCTCAAGGCTAAACCTCCAGGCGCAATAGTATTCTTCCGGGTGCGGATCGGGGGGGCAGCAGATGCATTCGGTACGGATGCGGGGGTCGATGGCTTCGGCGAAGCCGGTGTATTCCACGAGCCCGCCTGATTTGCAGGGGTAATCGTCGAGGCCTTTGCGTTTGCGGGCCACCTGCACGCGGCATTCGTTCATGCGGAAGACAAAGCTGTTTTCGGTTTCTTCGTCGAAGGATTGTTTGTTGACATAGGCATAGAGCCTGAACTGCAGGGCTTTTTTCAGTCCTTCAAGGCCGGGTTTTTCGGGCAGGCCGAGGATGCGTTTGACCGACCAGGCCTCGAAGGGGGAGAAATGGGCCCAGGCGCTGTCGTTGCAGCGTTTGGCCTCATTCATGCCGTATTCGAATTCTACTGCCTGGAACCATACCCCGTCGTTGGCCAGCCAGTTGACGGCCGATCCTTCCATGAGCTCATCCAGCTTATCCTCCGGCAGGTCGAGCAGGGGTTGTGGCACCTCATCTTCGTTTTCAAAGCCAAGGATCTTTCCGAGGCGTTTCATCTGGATATGGCAGCTCTTCTGCCAGGCAGTATCCATTACCTTATAGGCCTTCTCACGCCCCATCTGGTGTTGCACTTCGGCAAACCATATGGCATGGTGCATCATGGTGCGGTGGAAAAAATCCAGGACGAGCCGTGCTTTTTCTGCTTTGCTGAGCATATTTCCTTCCTTCATTTTATTCTGACAATTCATTTTTAAATAACGGATTCGATAATATGGAGGTGAGTATGGCTGCCGGTATTCCCGTGTCGAAGTCATTCAGGATCTCCCGTATCTTGTCGTGCAGGTCTTCTTCCTTTTCCGTTTTCAGGATCACATTTTTCAATTCCCTGAACTGCGAACCTTTGAGTTCATCCTGCAGGGCTTCGATGATGATGCTGAAGAATTTATCCTCTTCCCCGCTCCTGTCGGGAACGCCAAAGGTTTCGAGTTCCTCGATGGAAGCTTCAAGGATATTCCTGCCAAGTTTCTTGCAACTTTCAAGGTAAGAAGAGGAACCGCTGGTATCGCGCAGCGACCAGGATGAATAATCGTATTCTATGCTTTCGATCTGCCTGATCTTTTCCGAGCTGTCGCCGAAAATGCGGGCCAGCATCACGATGGTATACTTCTTCCAGGCTTCCAGGTCAAAGTCTTTGGCATTGAGCTTGTCGACCTGCTGTTTGAGGATGTTGATCTCTTTTTTAGCCATTTTGTTTTTGTTTTTAAAGGGGGATGTTTCGTGAGCGGGATCAATAAAACGTTTGGCTTTGGGTTACAGTCCCAGCCCTGCGCTGATCATCTCCGCAATATCGAAGTTCTTCATCTCCTCCTCCCTGTTTTTATATTTTATACCGTCGGTCATCATCACCATGCAGAATGGGCATGCCGTAGCCACGATGTCGGCATTGCATTCAATGGCGTCTTCGATCCTTTCAATAAACACTTCCTTGTCGCCCTTTTCGGCTTCCTTGAACATTTGCCCGCCACCTGCACCGCAACAAAGCGCAAAACTCCTGTTTCGTTTCATTTCTACCAGGTTTCCTTTAAGTGCGGCAAGCACTTTCCGGGGTGCCTTGTATTCTCCGTTTGCCCGGCCAAGATAACAGGGATCGTGAAAGGTGATCCTTTTGCCCGCAAAGCTTCCGTCAGAAAGTTTGATTTTCCCCTGATCGATGAGGTCGCGCAACAACTGGCTGTGGTGTATCACCTCATAATGACCGCCAAGATCGGGATATTCGTTTTTAAAAGTGTTATATTCGTGCGGACAGGCGGTCAGGATCTTTTTCACGCCATAGAGGTTGAATATTTCGATCAGTGTCAGGGCCTGCATCTGGAAGAGCATTTCATTGCCTGCCCGGCGGGCTACATCACCGCTGTCTGTTTCTTCGGTTCCCAGCACGGCATAATCAATGCCGGCATGCCTAAGGACTTTGACGAGTTCTTTCGACACTTTTTTGTACCTGTCGTCGAATGCACCTGCCGATCCGATCCAGAGAAGGTATTCAGGTGCTGCCCCGGCTGCATGTTTTTCGGCCATCAGGGGTACATCCAGTCCCTGGGCCCACAGCATGCGGTCTTCGGGTGAAAACTGCCAGGGTGCCCCGTTGTTTTCGATGTTGGAGAAGATGCCGTTAAGCTCGCCCGGTGCTGCCGACTCTTCCATTACCAGGTAGCGCCGCATGTCGACGATCAGCCCGGGTTGGTTGATGTTGATGGGGCATTCCTGGGCGCAGGCGTTGCAGGTGGTACATGCCCATAGCTCTTCCTCGCTGATATAATCCCTGATGAGTGATCTGCCGTCGCTGAAGTTCTTGTCTTTCAACAGGCCGGGGCCTTTCTCCTTCATCCTTGCGCGGAGATCCATCATGATCTTGCGGGGCGAAAGCAATTTTCCGGTGATGTTTGCCGGGCACACAGCCGTACAGCGCCCGCATTCGGTACACGCGAGCGAATCCAGATAATTCTTCCATGTCACATCTTCGGCATCCAGAACGCCGAAACGTGAAACAGGCTCTTCACCGCCGGCGGGAGCAGCGGCAAAGGCAGTATCCGGATTCATCATCATCTTCACTTCGCGGGTGATATCAGGCATGTTTGGCAGGTATCCGGGCGGTTCAAGCCTGCTCAGCAAAACATTGGGAACCGACATGAATACGTGAAAATGCTTTGAATAGGGAAGAATGTTGGCAAAGAGGAAGATCAGCAGGATATGGGCCCACCAGTTGATCTCGTGCCAGAGGTGAACCTGCACCGGGTCCATAAAAGTGAAAAGTCCGGCCAGGCGTTGGCTTACCGGGTAGATCCCTTCAATGGCCTTTCCTGCCGCAACATGATCAAGAATGTAAAAAGTGTTCATGCCCAGCAGGCTCAACATCAGCAGGCCGATCAGGCTGAGGGCCATATTGGCATCCATATGCGATTTGTGTTTCATTTCGCGGCCGGCGAAACGGCTGATGTTCATGAAAAGCCTCCGGGTAAGGAATGCGAGGATAAGCAGCACGATGATCAGCGCAAAGACATCGCCCAGCAGGATGAGCAGATCGTAAACAGGCCCCAGGAACGAAAGCACCCTTTCGGTTCCCGCCAGCCCGTCGATGATCATTTCGATGCTGCCAAAAAGGATCACGATAAAGCCCCACCAAACGAGTGCATGCATCAATCCTGCCACGGGCCTGCGGAAGATCTTGGTCTGGCCGAAGGCCACTTTCATCATGACAGCAAAACGTCTTGGCCAGTTTTTGACGGGATATGGTTTCGTAAGCCTGAAAAACCGGCTTATCCGGTATGCGGTATAGGAAAAAACACCAATGGTAATCAAAAGGCTGATAGCGAAAAGAAGGGTCTTGATCATGATTGGCTGTGTGGTTAAAGTTAGTTGTATGTATTTTCAAACAATATTATAAAGAATATCATTTAGATTAAAATTAAATTACTGCCAAATGTATCAGTGCCTTCAAGGACTCAGCAGGCGGCCCGTTGTTTCATTTTCCTGAATAAATCCTATATTTGCATACATCTCAAAACAGCTATCCATCATGAATATGAATCAGGAGATTTACAAACCCAAAAACCATGTGAGGATCGTAACGGCTGCTTCCCTTTTCGACGGGCACGATGCCGCCATCAATATCATGCGGCGCATCCTGCAGAGTACGGGTGTGGAGGTAATCCATCTCGGACACGACCGCTCGGTACAGGAGATTGTTGATTGCGCCGTTCAGGAAGATGCGCAGGCTGTGGCCATCACTTCATACCAGGGCGGACATACCGAGTTTTTTAAATATATGTATGATCTCCTGAAAGAACAGGGCTGTGGTCATATAAAGATATTTGGCGGTGGCGGCGGGGTTATCCTGCCGGAAGAGATTGAGGAACTTCACCAGTATGGCATCAGCAGGATCTATTCGCCGGATGACGGCCGGAAAATGGGTTTGCAGGGTATGATCAACGATGTGATAAAGCAGTCGGATCATCCAACCGGTAAAGATATTAAGGTGAGGATGGACGAACTGAAGAAAAAAACCCCGCATGCCATTGCACAATTGATCTCCGCCGCTGAAAACTTTCCTGAGCAGGTTAATGAGCTCATAGAAAAGCTGGCCGGGAACAGGAAAAAATCGCCCGTGCTTGGGATCACCGGTACCGGCGGTTCGGGGAAATCTTCACTGGTTGATGAGATCGTTAGAAGATATCTCGACGATTTTCCTTCAAAAACCATTGCCATCATCTCGGTTGACCCCTCCAAAAGGAAGACCGGCGGTGCACTGCTTGGCGACCGGATCAGGATGAATTCCATCAGCGACCCAAGGGTGTTTATGCGTTCGCTGGCTACACGGCAATCGAACCTGGCCATGTCGAAATATGTAAAGGATGCCGAAACCATCCTGCAGGCTTGTGGGTTCGACCTCATCATTCTTGAAACATCCGGCATTGGCCAGTCCGATACGGAGATCATCGATCACAGCAATTTCTCGCTCTATGTGATGACACCCGAATACGGGGCTGCCACGCAGCTGGAAAAGATCGATATGCTGGATTTTGCCGACATCATCGCCCTGAACAAATTTGACAAAAGGGGAGCGCTTGATGCGCTCAGGGATGTGAAAAAGCAATATATGCGCAATCACCGGCTTTTTGATGCCGACCCCGACGACATGCCCGTATACGGCACCATCGCTTCGCAGTTTAACGACCCCGGGGTAAACCAGCTTTACAGGGCCATCATTGACCGCATCAATGAACTTGCTGGCGGAAAGTTTAAAAGCAGGCTCAGTTCTGCCGGTGAAATGTCGGAAAAGATCTATATCATCCCGCCCCGCCGTACCCGTTATTTGTCGGAAATATCCGAAACCATCCGCACCTACAACGAATGGACCGATGCGCAGGCCGCTGTTGCCCAGCGGATGTATGCCATTGAGGAAACCATCCGGCTCATCAGGGAGAAGGATGGAAATGCGGATGAACTTGAGGAACTTTACCGGAAGGAAGAACTCGATCTCGATCCCCATAACCTGGAATTACTGAAAAAGTGGGAAGACAAGGTCAGGGCGTACAGGGAAAAGGAATTTGTCTTTAAGGTCCGCGATCATGAACTCAGGGTTGAAACGCACACCGAATCCCTTTCACGCCTGAGTATCCCGAAGATCACCCTACCCCGTTACAAAGCCTGGGGCGACATCCTCAAATGGAACCTGCGTGAAAACGTGCCGGGCGAATTCCCCTTTGCCGCCGGCGTATTCCCTTTTAAGCGGGAGGGTGAAGATCCTACAAGGCAGTTTGCCGGGGAAGGCGGCCCCGAACGAACCAACAAACGATTTCATTACCTCTCGGCCGGGATGCCGGCCGTGAGGCTGTCAACAGCCTTCGATTCGGTAACCCTCTATGGCCGCGATCCCGACCTGAGACCTGATATTTACGGTAAGATCGGGAATGCGGGCGTTTCCATTTCCTGCCTTGACGATGCCAAGAGACTTTATTCGGGATTTAACCTTGTCGATCCGAAAACTTCCGTATCCATGACCATTAACGGCCCGGCCCCAACCCTGGTCGGATATTTTATGAACGCGGCTATCGACCAGCAATGCGAATTATATATACGCGAAAACGGCCTGGAGGAAGAGGTGAACCGTAAGATCGAAGCCATATACCATGAAAAGGGAACCCCAAGGCCCCAATACAACAGCCCCATACCTGCCGGACATAACGGCCTGGGACTGATGTTGCTCGGTGTAACGGGCGACATGGTGCTGCCTGCCGGAATATATGAAAAGATCAAGGCTGATACCATATGCAGGGTCAGGGGAACAGTGCAGGCCGACATCCTGAAGGAAGACCAGGCCCAGAATACCTGTATCTTCTCCACCGACTTTGCCCTGAAAATGATGGGTGATGTACAGGAATATTTTAACCAAAACTATGTCAGGAATTTTTATTCCGTCTCCATTTCGGGTTACCATATAGCCGAAGCAGGGGCCAACCCCGTTTCACAGCTTGCTTTCACCCTGGCAAACGGGTTTACCTACGTTGAGTATTATCTTTCGCGTGGAATGGACATAAATTCCTTTGCCCCGAATCTCTCGTTTTTCTTTTCAAATGGCATCGATCCCGAATATTCTGTCCTGGGAAGGGTGGCCCGGCTCATCTGGGCCAAGGCCTTGAAACTGAAATATGGCGCCAATGATCGCTCGCAGAAGCTGAAATACCATATCCAGACCTCAGGGCGCTCCCTGCATGCGCAGGAAATTGATTTTAACGATATTCGTACCACCCTGCAGGCCCTCTATGCCATTTACGACAACTGCAATTCCCTGCATACAAATGCATACGATGAGGCCATTACCACACCCACCGAGGAGTCGGTAAGAAGGGCCATGGCCATACAGCTCATCATCAATCACGAACTGGGGCTGGCGAAAAACCAGAATCCGCTGCAGGGCTCCTTCATCATCGAGGAACTTACCGACCTGGTTGAAGAAGCTGTGCTGATGGAATTCGACCGCATTACCGAAAGGGGCGGTGTGCTGGGGGCCATGGAAACCATGTACCAGCGGAGCAAAATTCAGGAGGAATCACTGTATTACGAAACCCTAAAGCATACCGGGAAATTGCCTATCATGGGTGTAAATACTTTCCTTTCGAGCAAGGGCAGCCCCACGGTGATCCCCGGGGAGGTGATCAGGGCCACACCCGAAGAAAAGGAACAACAGATCAGAACCATACGGGAATTGCAGCAGACCTGGGAGAAAGAAGCAGCAATGCATCTCAATGAACTAAAGGATAAAGCCATCCGGAATGAAAATGTCTTTGAAGGGATCATGCAGGCAGCCCGGTATTGCTCAATCGGCCAGATCACGCAGGCTTTGTTTGAAGTAGGCGGGCAGTACAGGCGTAATATGTAGTTTCCGGGCATCAGAAAGGAAGTATAAACCCATAACAGAAAATATGATAAACTGGATTGAAGAGGCTGAACGTTCATCCGTTATGGAAAACGATCCGGAGAAGCTCCGGGAAAAGATCAGGGTCAGAAAGGAAAAAATCAGTGCAAATTATCAGGCTAACGGCAAAGCTTATGAAGAGTTTGCCGGGCTGGTAAAAAGCCTTGCAGAACGGATCAATAACCTGCCGATCGAATACCGCGAATCATTTGGAAAGGTCAATTTCAGGAAAAAGGAGTCGAAACTCAATAACAGCCTGTATTATGTTTCGGCCAGCAGCCGCTACAGGAAGCGGCTGTATACGGGTTTCCCCGCCTTTTTCAGGAAAACAAGTTTTAAACATATACGGGTTGCCTATTTTACCATATCAAGGCACATGGGTATGGCCGATATTGAACTGAAGGAAAACCGGCTTCCGAGGATCAGGGTTGATGCCGGAGGCGAAAGCCGCAGGAACAGGAATATCAGGCGTAAGGACTGGGGGCGGAAGGACCACATCTTCAGACTGGACATCAATGGTCTGGACGAAAAAACAGCCATGGATATCATTGAGTGGATTGCATTCAGGAGAGAAATGGAGACAATGGCTTTCTTTTCCGATGCAGCTCAGCCGACTTCATGATCCATGTCCGTTTCATGGAAGGGCCGGGTATTATACGGGTACCTGCTGATATGTATCTTTTTCACTTCCGTGTACAGCAGTTTTCGTAATTCATCGATGTTGGTCTTGTTTTTTGCGGAAATGAACACCGTGGGTATGTCACTCCCGGCCATCCACATCTTTCGCAGATCGTCAAGGCTGTAGTGCTGTTCAACACCTTCCTCATCAGGGATATCTTCCTTTTCTTTTTCCCTGAATGCATCAATCTTGTTAAAGACCATGATGAGCGGTTTATCGATTACCCCGATCTCGATCAGGGTTTGCCTGACGGTTGCGATCTGTTCCTCGAAATCGCTGTGGGAGATATCTGCAATGTGGATCAGCAGATCGGCCTCCCTTACTTCGTCGAGTGTCGATTTGAATGATTCGATCAAACTGTGCGGCAGTTTTCTGATAAAGCCGACGGTATCGGAAATAAGGAAGGGCAGGTTGTTGAGTACGACTTTCCGCACGGTGGTGTCGAGGGTGGCAAAGAGCTTGTTTTCGGCAAATACGTTTGATTTGCTCAGCAGGTTCATCAATGTTGATTTGCCCACATTGGTATAGCCAACCAGGGCCACCCTTACCATCTTGCCACGGTTCTGACGTTGGGTGGTCTTTTGGCGGTCGATCTGCTTCAGCTTTTTCTTCAGCAGTGCGATCCGGTCCCTGATGATGCGGCGGTCAGTCTCGATCTCGGTTTCACCGGGGCCCTTGAGGCCGATACCACCCTTTTGCTTCGAGAGGTGGGTCCACATACGCGTAAGCCTCGGGAGAAGGTATATGTATTGTGCCAGTTCAACCTGTGTTTTGGCATTTGCCGTGCGGGCGCGTCCGGCGAAAATATCGAGGATCAAATTATTACGGTCGAGGATCTTGCATTGCAGCGATTTTTCGATGTTCCTGATCTGTGAAGGGCTCAGCTCATCGTCGAATACTGCCATGTCGATATCATTTTCGCCGACAAACTGCCTGATCTCATCCAGCTTGCCTGATCCGACAAAGGTTCGGGGATCGGTATGATCGAGTGATTGAAGAAAGGTTTTGACTACTGTCCCGCCAGCGGTTTCCAACAGGAATGCCAGTTCTTCAATGTGCTCCCTGGCGCTGTTTCCATTGTCCTGTTTGCTGATTACGCCAATGAGTACCGCTTTTTCGGTATGCCTTTCTATTTCGGTGGTATCTGGCATTAAAAGGGCTTAAATCCAATGATCTCCCTAACTTCACGAAGGGTATTGCCTGCGCTGGCCCTGGCCTTTTCTGCGCCCTGACGCGTAACTTTTCGCAGGTATCCGGTATCATTTGCCAGCTCCTGCATCTTTTCCCTGAAGGGGGTGGTAAACGCGATGATGTCTTCTGCCAGTTGCTTTTTCAGGTCGCCGTAACGGATCGTACAATTGTTGTAAGCTTCCTCAAAGCGGGATATGGTATCTGTTTCCGAAACCACTTCCATGAGTGTGAAAAGGTTTTGGATGGGTTCGGGCTTTTCCTGATTTTTCTCTGTGGGGCCGCTGTCAGATACCGCACGCATCACTTTTTTCCTGATCACTTCAGGCGGGTCGGCCAGGAAAATGGCATTGCCTTCACCCTCCGATTTACCCATTTTGCCAGTGCCGTCCAGGCCGGGGATCTTTACCAGGGCTTCACCGAAATTATATGCCTGGGGGATGGGGAAGAACTCGGTTTTGTACATTCGGTTGAAGCGCCTTGCAAAGGTGCGCATCATTTCGAGGTTCTGTTCCTGGTCTTTACCAACAGGAACTTTTGATGCCTTGTGAATGATCACGTCGGCGGCCATGAGCGTGGGATATGTCAGCAGGCCGGCGTTGACATTCTCGGGTTGTTTTCTAACCTTATCCTTAAAAGAGGTACAGCGTTCCAGCTCGCCCAGGTATGCATTCATGTTAAGCAGAAGATACAGTTCGGGTATCTCGGGAACATCGCTCTGGATATAGATGGTTGCCTTGTCGGGGTCGATGCCGGCCGCCAGGTATTCAACCAGCACGTTCTTCACGTTTCCGTGCAGGTCTTCCGGTGTAGGATGCGTGGTCAGGCTGTGATAATCGGCAATGAAAAAGAAGCAGCTGTTGTTTTCCTGCATCTTAATAAAATTCCTCATGGCACCAAAATAATTTCCCAGGTGCAGGTTGCCTGTCGGGCGGATGCCGCTAACAACGGTTTCGCTCATATTCTTTTATATTTTCAGTTCCTCACCATTCTGGTCGAAGATGTGGTATTCCAGAAAGTGATAGTTGCTGTTTTTCCTGGTTTTGATCTTTTTCCCCAGCTTGCGCTGCCAGTTTGCCTTTACCGACGAAAACCATCCTTTATTGATGTATGCGTGAAGAAACGGATGAACTTCGAGGATGATATGCTTTTCATTCTGTTCGTGTATGAGATACCTGATATTGTTTTCGATCTCATCGGTAATAATGATGCTGGGCCGGATCTTCCCCGTCCCGTCGCAGGCAGGGCATTTTTCAAGGGTTTCGATGGTCATTTCGGGACGCACACGCTGGCGTGTCAACTGTACCAGCCCGAATTTGCTGGGCGGCAAAATGGTATGCTTGGCACGGTCCTTTGTCATCTCTTCCTTGAGCTTTTGATAAAGATCGCGCCGGTGTCTTGATTCCGTCATGTCGATGAAGTCGATCACGATGATCCCCCCCATATCCCGCAACCTTAGTTGCCGTGCAATTTCCGCGGCAGCTTCGAGGTTGACTTCCAGGGCATTCGTCTCCTGCGAATTCTTTTTATTCACGCGATGACCGCTGTTTACATCGATCACATGAAGGGCTTCGGTATGCTCAATGATCAGGTAAACACCGCTTTTAATGGTTACGTTTTTACCAAATGAACTCTTGATCTGCTTGTCGACACCAAAATTTTCGAAGATATGTGCCCTGCCCTTGTAAAACTTAACGATATCGGTTTTTTGCGGAGCGATCTTACTGATGTAGTTGCGCACCTCCTCGAACAGGTCATGATCGTCAATATAAACGTTGTTGAATGATTCATTCAGGATATCGCGCAGCAGGGCAGAGGTGCGGTCGAGTTCACTGATCACCTTGCTCGGGGCTTTCAGGCCGCGAAGCTTACGCGTCATGATTGTCCATTTCTTAACGAGGCTCTTCAGGTCGGCATCCAGGTCGGCAACCAGTTTGTTTTCGGCAACGGTGCGGATGATCACACCCATATTGTTGGGCTTGATGCTTTGGATAAGCCTTTTTAGCCTGTTCCGCTCGTCGATATTCCTGATCTTTTGCGAAATGGATATACGGTTCGAAAAGGGAACCAGCACAAGGTAACGCCCTGCGAAGGATATCTCGGATGAGATCCTTGGACCTTTGGTTGATATGGGTTCCTTTGCAATCTGGACGGTAACGAGCTGGTTTGCCTTTAACACGGATGAGATCTTGCCGGTTTTTTCAATTTCGGCTTCCAGGCTGAACTGGCTGATATCGGGCATTGGCCGCTTTGGGTTCATCGTATGCTGAACAAATTTATTCAGCGATTTAACCTGGGGGCCCAGGTCCAGGTAATGCAGAAAGGCGTCTTTTTCATAACCCACGTCGACGAAAGCTGCATTCAGGCCCGGCATGATCTTCCTAACCCGGCCAAGATATACATCGCCTACAGCATAATTATTATCAACCTTTTCCTTGTGGAGTTCAACAAGTGACTTATCCTCAAGTAAAGCAATATCTACCTCGTTTTTAAAAGAATGAATGATTAATTCCTTTTCCACGATAATGAGGTTTAAAATTACAATCACTGATAAAAAACATATCAATGATCAAAAAAAAAAGAAAGGCGGCATGGAAAAGCGGAGGGGATACAAATCTGAAAACAATTGCATAATGCCCTGGCCGGACATTATGCAACTGCATGCTTATTTCTTCTTATGTCTGTTTTTTCTCAAGCGTTTTTTACGCTTGTGGGTTGACATCTTGTGTCTTTTCTTCTTTTTCCCGCTTGGCATAATGTTCTTTTTAAACGATTATTTTACATTCTTTTTTACGCTGCTGACAAAGCTTTTAGCAGGTTTGAAGGAAGGAATAAAGTGTTCGGGAATGATGATGGTCGTATTCTTCGAAATGTTCCTACCGGTTTTCTGAGCCCTTTTCTTAACGGTAAAACTGCCAAATCCCCTCAGGTAAACATTTTCACCTTTAATGAGCGATGCTTTAACGGCTTCCATAAAAGATTCTACGGTGGCCTGAACGGCTACTTTTTCAATTCCTGTTTTGTTCGCAATATCTGCTACGATTTCTGCTTTTGTCATGATATATTTTTTATTAGGTTAAACATATTCATTGTGTTATGGGCTGCAAATATATAATTTTTTTTCAATCAACGGTGAATCCGAAAATATTTTTTTATTTCTAAAGTTCTCTAAATAAATTTGTTCCCTCTTAACATGAAGTTTTCAGCCGACATCATTAACTGGTACGAACAATATTGCCGCGACCTGCCCTGGAGGCGGAGCAGGGATCCTTACCTGGTCTGGCTTTCGGAAGTCATTCTGCAGCAAACCCGGGTTGAGCAGGGGAAAGACTATTACATCCGCTTCAGCAGCCTGTATCCCGATATTGAATCTCTGGCCAATGCCGGCGAAACAGATGTACTGAAAGCCTGGCAGGGACTGGGATATTATTCACGTGCGCGCCATTTACTGCAGGCTGCCCGGCAGATCATGGATGTTTGCCATGGTGTGTTCCCCGATACTTATGAGCAGATCCTCAAGCTGAAAGGGGTGGGGAAATATACTGCGGCGGCCGTTGCCTCCATCGCATTCGGTATCAGCATACCCGTTGTCGACGGGAATGTTAAAAGGGTGATGTCGCGGATTTTCGGTCTGGAAAGCAGCGGCAGCCGGTTGTACAGCGAGGCGGAAATGATGATGAAAAGGGAAATGGATCCCCTTCGCCCTGGCGATTTCAACCAGGCCGTGATGGAATTTGGCGCACTGCAGTGTGTCCCCGCCAATCCATCATGCCACCAATGTATCTTCCATCATAACTGTTATGCATATGCAAATAAAAAGGTGACTGAATTACCCGTGAGAAAACCCAAAGCCCTGCCGCAAACCAGGCACTTTAATTACCTGGTGATCCGCTTTTCCGGGGCCGCTGGTTCATTGATCGTGAAAAAGCGGACAGAAAATGACATCTGGAAAAAGCTTTATGATTTCCCGCTGATCGAGACTGATAATCCTGCCGGAATCCGTGACCTCGCGGAGACGCCCCAGTGGAAAAGTATTTTCAGGAACGGCTTCCTCCTGCGCTACGTAACGCCCGGCATCCGGCATCAACTCACACACCGTACCATCATGGCAAAGTTTTTCCTGCTGGATTTGCCGGATGCCGGTAAGCTGAACATGCAACCCGAATGGGAAATGATACCGGCCGGGGGCGTTTATCAATTGCCGCTTCCACGGCTCATAGAACGGTTTGTAATGAAAAATATGTTCCGTGATTTTGCCGGGTTGTAGCAGAAAAGATGGTATTTCAAAAAAAAATCATCAATAAAGTGCGACTTTTCAGGAAAAAGGGTATTAACAGATAGGGCCCCCGCGAATTTGAAATGACTTATGCGGGATGGCAGCCAAAAAATAACTAACTTTGTGTAACAATTAAAAAAGAAGAACGATGGCTGGAATTAACAAAGCAATCCTGGTTGGGAATCTCGGGAAGGATCCCGAGGTAAGAACAATTGAAAGTGGTGTGAAGGTGGCGAATTTTACACTTGCAACCTCCGAAACCTACAAGAACAAAGATGGGGAAAGGGTAACCCAGACTGAGTGGCACAACATCGTTTTGTGGCGCGGACTGGCAGAAGTAGCCGAAAAATACCTCAAGAAAGGTAACCAGGTGTATATCGAAGGAAGGATCAGAACACGCAGCTGGGACGATAAGGATGGCGTAAAACGCTATACAACCGAGATCCAGGCCGACAATATGACCATGCTCGGCGGACGCAGGGATATGGACGACAGCAACGGACCATCGGCATCCGCGCAGGAAACGGCATCGCCGGATATCGACCCCGCAGACGATAAAGACGACCTGCCGTTCTAATGAAAGTTAAGCAGTTTTGTTTCCCTGCAATGAGGATGCATTTGCCATTCATCAGAAGCGGATCAAATGAAAATGTTTATTTTTGTAACCTGAATTGATACCGCTGCGCTTTTTGCAGCGGTTTGCTTTTTTGTGTTATATTTGTATTCAGTGAGCCGTATGCCTGCGGCATACAGTGCAAGATAATAAAATATCAATTGGAAGATCCAGATTCTGCCGGGCTTTTAATCAGTGCTTCTGCTATTTTGCTTGAAGCATTTGTCAGGCCTTTCTCATTTACCATCCTGATATCATTGCTCGTGATGATGCTTTTGCTTTTCTTCTCAGCCATGATCTCAGGATCCGAAACGGCTTTCTTTTCCCTGAACCCGCAGCAAAGGAACCAATTGAGGGAATCAACCTCCGATGTTGACCATCCGGTGCTTAAGCTGCTTGAAAGGCCTAAACGACTGCTGGCAACCATCCTGATCGGAAACAATTTTGTTAATGTCGCCATCGTCATCCTGTCTACATACATTGTCAGCCTCTGGTTTAACCTTGTTGAATTCCCGCTGCTGGCGTTTTTGTTGCAGGTGATCGTTGTTACCGCCCTTATCCTCCTTCTGGGCGAGATCCTGCCCAAAATGTATGCCAGTACCTACCCTTTACAGTTTGCCAAAAACATGGCCGGAACACTGCAGTTCCTCGTACGCCTTTTTTATCCTTTCAGCAGCATACTGGTAAGGTCAACCACGTTTCTCGACAGGAAACTGGCAAGCAAAGGACAAGCCATATCAAGGAGTGAGCTTTCCGAGGCCATTGAAATTACGGCCGGGGAAACAACCCCGGAAGACGGTAAAAAAATCCTGAAAGGCATTGTCAGGTTTGGTGATCTGGAAGTGAAAGAGATCATGCGTTCCAGGATGGATGTGGTTGCCCTCGATTTACAGGATGAGTTTTCCAGTGTAATGGAAGTTATCATCGAATCAGGTTTTTCCCGCATACCGGTTTACAGCGAAAGCTTTGACAATATCAAGGGTGTATTATATGTTAAAGACCTTCTGCCGCATATTGATAATGTAACGCAATTCCAGTGGCAGGAGATCATCCGCGACGCTTTTTTTGTTCCGGAAAACAAAAGGATCAACGATCTGCTGCAGGAATTCCAGGCAAAAAAGATACACCTTGCCATTGTTGTTGACGAATATGGCGGAACATCCGGCATCATCACCCTTGAAGATATCCTTGAGGAGATCGTTGGCGAGATCATGGATGAATCGGATATAGGCCTGGGGGAATTCATGTATGAAAGAATTGACAACCGAACCTTTATCTTTGAAGGAAAAACAAGCATCAACGACTTCTGTAAGATCATCGAGGTGGATGATGAACTGTTTGAGGATGTGAAGGGCGAATCGGATACCCTGGCCGGCCTCATCCTGGAGCTGGAAGGGATGATCCCCCCCAAAGGAAATGTAACGAACTTCCTGAACTTTGTGTTCAAGGTTGTGGAAGCCGATCAGAAAAGGATCAAAAGGGTAGAGGTACACATTAAAGATGTACAGCATGAATAGATGCTTTCAAATATGCTTACTGTTATTCATACTTGCCGGCTTGTTTGCCTGCGAAAATACTTATTCGCCCAAACCGCGAGGCTATTTCCGGATCGACCTACCCGACCAGGAATACGTATTGTTTGATTCTGCCTTCCCTTACCGCTTTGAATACCCGGTTTATGCTTCTCTCAGCCCCGACCCCCATGCACCCGATGAGCCTTACTGGCTGAACGTAGATTTTCCAGCGTTTAAGGGCAGGATTCATATCAGCTATAAGGAGGTCGACGGAAATCTGACCGAATACCTCGAAGATTCAAGGAATTTTGTGATGAAACATATTCCCAAAGCAAGCGCCATACACGATTCCCTGATCCTCGACAGGGAACGGAATGTGTATGGGCTCATATACCATATTGAAGGAATGGGCGCTGCATCGCCCTGCCAGTTCTTTCTTACCGACAGCCTTCGGCATTTTGTCAGGGGCGCCCTGTATTTTGAGTTGCAGCCGAACAATGATTCCCTTGCCCCCGTAATTGATTTGCTTCGCAAGGACATTGAACACATGTTGCATACCTTTGCATGGAATTAATGTATATCCCCAACGTTATTCCCGGCAGAAGGCAAGAGCAGCCATAAGCTTCCTATTGTTTCAGAAACTTTTTGCCAGCAGCGGATTTCCCGCTGGCATGAACCGACAGCCAATATAATCCCGAAGGAAGATTCCCGCATGGAACCTGCAATATTTGCCGTCCTTTATCCGGCAGTGCTTCCATCTCGTAAACACGTTGTCCGCTGATGTTGTAAATGCTTATCTGCAACTTGCGCGGAATATCTGAAACCACCACTATATTCAATTCATTCTTTACCGGATTCGGATAGATTTCCGGCAGACTGACGGGTTCCTGCACGGGTTCTTCGACGTACAGGGGCGGATCCATGAACATTTCAATGCGTACAGTGTCATTTACGGGATGATCCTGGCTGAGAACGACTGTTTCAGGAAAAGAATAAACACCTGCCATATCAGCAATGACCTGATATTCTCCCATGGCAATGCTGACAAATTCAAACTGCCCGTATTCGTCCGTGATGGTCCATTCGAGTGGCTGGCCGACGGCTGAGGCCAGGATTACGGGAACATCGCGAAAGCTTCGGTGGCTTTCCTGCCTGGGCGAATCGCCGTGTATCACGCGTCCGCCGATCCTGCCCGCCCCGTTTTCGGCCCCACCGGCCTCAAGCATGGAGATATTCATCTCATACATATTGTTGTTCAGCATTAATGCATCTGCATCCTGCCATCTCATCGCCGATGAATAGTAGGACGGGATGAACTGATGATAATGAACCGAAGCCGGCGTAAGGCCGACACGGATCACATAAGCCTGCTCCATCATGTTGTTGAACCAGTAATAACCGAGCTGGTGAAAGCTGTTTGTGTCGACAGGCACCAGGCTCAAATCCTTGCGTTGCCGGTAGAGAATCGCAATGCCGGTGTCGCCTGTGGGATAGGGATTGTTGATGGGGTTATCGCCGATGAAGGCAAGTCCGCCCAATTGGTGGTATTCGGCCGTTTTAACAAGTTTGCAGCGCGTGTCGGTACAACCCGGATAATTGTTATTCCATGCCTGTAAACAAACCAGATAGGTGCCGGGTGATTCATAAACATGAACGGGATGCTGCTGCTGCGAATAATTGCCATCACCAAAATCCCATTTCCATTGGTCGGTATTTCCCGCGCTTTTGTCAATGAATGTGTAGTGGTACATGATATGGCTTCCGGAGTCGGCGATGACAGAAAAATCAGCCTGGCAATTTACGGGCTCGTTCAGCAAAATGGTCTTACATAGGAAATGGAAGCAATATGCCATCGAGTCGGCGTTGAAAACATTCAGGCATACCAGGTATTCGCCGGGCCCTTCATACTGGTGTACGGGATTTTGCTGGTAGGAAATGCTGCCATCGCCGAAATCCCATTCCCAGTTACTGATGTTGCCGCTCGAATGGTCGGTGAAGGTTACCTCAAAAGCTTGCCCGGGATCTATTTCATAAGTGAAGGCTGCTTCGCAGTTCATGGAATCGGGTATGAATACGATTTTCGAAATGGTATCGAAACATGAATAAAGGGAGTCGTCGTGCCTGATGAAGAGTGATACGGTATAATTGCCCGGTACAGGGTAAGCATGCACCGGGTTTTGAAGCGTGGAGGTATGGCCGTCGCCAAAGTCCCAGAGCCAGGTGTCGGGAAAACCGGTTGAAAGATCGGTAAACTGCACGTTAATGGGGGTTGTCGGAACGTAACTGAATGAGAAGTCGGCAAGGCATTGCGGCTCGATAACGACCGTGTCGCAAAAAGTATCTGAACAGCCGCTGCCGTCACTCACCGTGAGGCAAACGATGTAGGAACCAAAATAAGGAAATTCATGCTGCGGGTGAAAAAGTCCGGAGGTGTTTCCATCGCCGAAATCCCATACCCAGTTGGTAAAATCCCCCGAAGATTCATTCTGAAACTGTATGCTTGTATTGGTGCCTTCCACCCGTTCCCAGGTAAAATGGCTGGTACATTCCAGAAACCCCGGAGATGGCTTGCCTGCCTGTGCCGGCAGCATACCCGGGTTGAGCAGTAAGAGGATGAATAGTATTATATATTTCATGCGTTAAAGATCCATTAAAAATGAAAGTATATGCCGCCCCGGAGGCCGAATGCATAAGGCGACCTGGCGGGATATGATGAATTTGGTGAATAAACGGATTTGATGTATTGTCGATAATGGGGCATAAGTGTGAAGCGGAGCCGTGAACTGACATGGTAGTTAAATCCGATGCCGGCCGTATATTGCCAGTTGGTTTGAAGCCTGTCGGGATATTGCCTGATCACTTCAACCTGCCCGGCATCTGTGCCCTGGTAAGGTACCCCGGGAATGTCACGGTAAAGCTGAACCGAAAAGATAATGCCGGTTTTCAGGTCGATCGAAAAACGATCTGATTGAATCAGTCTGTATCCTATCCTGATCGGGACCTGCAGGTAAAGGTACTTATTGGTGTTTTCCCTGATCACAACATGGTCAATGCTGTCATAGATATTCATGAAGCTTGTTTGCAGGACCACAGAGTCGGGATTGTTGGGAGCAGGGCTGAAGGATATTACCCCTATGTAAAACCCCACGCTGTCGTAGCTGGTGTAATTAATCTGGTATTGTGCATTTTCGCTGGCATACTGCAGACCCAGCCCGCTTTCGGCAATAAACCCGGCTTTCTCCCAGGCAGCCGTAATTTCAAAGGAATAGTCGTTACGGTTTTGCCCGTCGGGATAGATGTTTATGGCCGGGCTGAATCCTGTCCCGAAAAGCATGCTTGCTTTCCTGGCATAAGTGTCTTTAAGCGGGAGATCGAACATGGGTTTCCCGGCTTTGCGGTAGTGGCCGGATGAAAGTTTGAGATGACCGGATACGACAGGTTTAATTTTCAGATATGGTGCTTTGTCCAATGCAAGGCGCAATATATCTGCTTCTGCTGTTCCAGGACCGGTTTCGGTAGCATATGGATCAGAAGAAATAGTACTTTCGGGCATCTGCTGTGTATATGTAAGGTTTGTTGATTCTTCACGCGAGGGCGATGTGGTTTCCGCGATGGGCAGTACCTGGTCTGGCTTACTAACGGATGCTTCCTCATCCGTAACCGGTATGACCGGGTAAAGGTTGTGATGAATGTCGTCAGCCGTTTCATCCCATACAAGCTTTTGTTCTGTCTGCATACCGGCGGGACGATCCGAACGCAGGCCGGCTATCAGGAGAAGGGAGACCGTTCCTATGATGAGACTGCTCAACAGGAACAAATAGAGCCCGCTTCCTCCCCTTGAGGGGATGTGATTCAAAAGTGATGCCCACACGGAAGCCGACGGCTCTATCCGGTTGCCGTTCAACGACTCAAAAAAGAGCTTGTCGATGCCGTGTTTTCGTTCATTTTTCATTTTGAACGTATGTTTGGTTCCAGCTTATAGATTTCTTTTAGTTTTTTCTGCAAACGCTTCCTGGCTTTTGCCAGCTGTGATTTTGATGTGTTCACGGAGATGCCCAGCTCCCGGGCAATTTCTTTATGCGAGAAGTTTTCGAATACATACATGTTGAACACAAAACGGTAACCGTCGGGTAACTCCTGAATCAGCCCCAGTAATTGTGAACGCGGGGGTGCATGCTCATATATTCCCCTGTCTTCATCTTCTCCCGGCAGGTCGCGGAACTGGTCTATATCCGACTTAAAATAATGCTTCAGGTTTGCCTGGTAATGGCTCAGCGATGTATTGATCATGATCCGTTTGATCCATCCCTCGAAGGATCCTTCTCCCCTGAACTTTTTTATGTTTGTAAACACTTTTATAAATCCTTCGTGAAGTATATCTTCAGCTTCTTCCCTGTGTTTACAATACCGCATACAGATCCCCAGCATCACCGGTGCATATTTATTGTAGAGCAAGCTGAAAGCCTGGCGTTCGCCTGATTTGCAGCCTGCTATTATTTCCTGGTCCGGAACCATCAAAACTCAACTGTATTAAAGACTACAGGCTTTTTCAAAGGTTGCCTGTCTGTATGATTCTTTCGGCATATTCATAAAACAATAAAAAAGCACCCCGTTGGCATATGCGAGGTGCCTTTTCAGAAATCCCGTGCTATTTATCAGTTCAATGGATCTTGATAAAAGACCTGATATGTTTTTCATTTCCGATCAGCACCATCATCCGGTACATTCCTGCAGGCAGGTGCCCGGTATTCATCCTTACGGTATGGTCGCCCGCTTCATGGAACATGGCATAGCTGCCTGTTACCTGTCCCGCCTGATTCAGGATAAAGATCTGTACCTGTCCTTTTTCCCGCAGCCTGAAAGGAATACTGGCGTGAGGACCGGCCGGATTCGGATAGATGTCGCCTGGCTTAAGAACGGTGCTGCCGATGTCATTACCAATGCCATGGGGTACCTCTTCCTCATAAATAACGATACTGATTTCGTCAACAAAGGGAGTTTCCTCCGAAAGGGTGATGGCGGTCGGATATGTATACATCCCCGGGACTTCGGCCATTACCTTATAAGTCCCGTATGGCAATTCCGAAAACAGGAAGTTCCCCTCGTCATCGGATTTAATGTAAGTGAGGCAGTTGTCTGCTTCGTTGAAGAGGATCACTTCAATGTCGTATACGCCACCGGTCTTGTTTTCATCGAGCGAAACAACCCCGTTGATGATCCCGATGCCGCTGGAGTAATTGTGGTTGGGGATCATGTCAATATTATATTCCCATCCGGTTTCGTAAAGTTGTATGGTCTTTGCTTTTGTCCAGAAAAGGGTGTTCCCGAAATAGGTGGGCATATACTCCCCGGCATTGACTGAAGATGTGGAAGGGAAGGTTTTTACCTTATAATCTCCTTCGATCAGTTGCGGGAAGAAATAAAACCCGAGGGTGTCAAATTCAGTGGTATCTATGGGGATGAACTGATCCTGCTCAATTTTGTATAAATATGCCGTTCCGATGTCAACCGGAAAATAGCCGGCAAAGGCATGCCCGCCGAAATGATAGTAATCGCGCATACCGGCTTTAACTTTTTTCATGATGGTGCTGGTCCGGAAATCGTGTTGGAAAGGTTCGGTCGAAACGGTCAGGGAGACATCGTAAACACCCGGCTCCATATATTTGTGCGTAGGGTTTTGTTCGAGCGAGCTGCTGCCGTCGCCAAAGTCCCAGTACCAGCTAATGATTCCGGAACCCATTGATATATCAGAAAAGTAATAAAACAGAGAGTCGAGTGTAAGGGTGTCGTTGCAGGCTTCAAAGTTAGCCTGGAAATCAGTGACCGTACCGGGGTCGAGAATTTCCAGCCCTGTATTTAAATGGTATTCAGAAGCCCAGTTAAAACGGAAAAACTCTTCTTTGTCGTATTCGGTGCTGTTGATGTCGAAGGTATAGATCACCAGCGAACCGTTTATGGCCGGCGTGCTCAGGGTATCGTAAAAGAAGCCGAATTCATCGGTATGTGCGGCAAGAAAATAGTTAAAACCCCCAAATGATTCAGAATTGGATTCGATGAACACCGGATGGCCCGGAACCGGTGCTCCGTTCTCAGCATTGGTTATTTGCCCTGAAAGATAGATATAGTTGATGTTCTCCTGGGCAAAGGTAGTGGTGATGGAGATAATAAGGATGATAAGCAATGATAGTGGCAGCATTCTGATCAGTAGCCTTCTCAGGTGCCGGGCAGTATTGCTGCAGTGCTTCGGATGGGGGTATATCTGTTGCATTGCTGCGCTGAGTTAGAAGTTAAACAATAGTCCGGTCCTTAAGCCAAGGGAATAAGGATGCCGTGTGTTGATATAATTGCCGTTATATTGTGAGTTCAGGTAATATCTGAAAGTGGGTTCAACGGCCAGGCTTACCCTGTCGGAAAGCTGGTAGGTGAATCCGGCGCTAAAAGCAAGCTGCCAGTGCGTATCCACGCGGCCCGGCATCTGCCGGTCGATCCCGATGATACGGTCGTCGCCCGTATCCGGTGTGGGGATTTTGCTGCTCAGCATGACGGAGACCACCGGACCGGTTTTAACAAACCAGCCAAAGCGATCGAATTGCTTCTGAAAACCTAGCAACAACGGAACCTGCAGGTAGGTGTAGCGGTTCCTTGTTTGCTCGATCCTGTATTTCCCGATGGTATCGTACACATCAACCGGTTTTGTATGGTAGTTTGGCTTTAAGGTACCGTCGGGCAGGGTGTCGAAAGTAACGTTGTAAACGTCGTTGTAAGTGCCGAGATATTTTTCATAGTCAATTGAATAATTCCCGTCATCGGATGAAAGGGCGAGCCCTATACCTGATTCGATAAATAACTCTTTCTTTTTCCACCTGGCACTGATATCAAATCCATATCCCCGTTGGTTGGGTATAGCGTCGTTGGGATAGAAGGTAACCTGCGGGCTGAACAGTAACCCGACCTGCCATTCGGCTTTGGCTACATATGCCCGGTCTTTTTTGTCCCTGTTGCCAAACACAGGCTCGTACTGGCTGTTGCGTACAGAGATCTCGTCCTTGCCGGGAATATTGCCTGCCGGAATCGCTGGCAATGCCCTCCTGGATTTAAGCTTTTGCAGGTAGGCATTTCTTTCGAAGGCCGGTGCAAAAACAGTTTCCTGTTGCATCATATGCATGCTGCCATGGACATCGCCCCCGGCGGATACATTTCCCGTATTACTGTTTCCGGGATGATGTTGCGTTTCATTTTCAGTGACTGAAAGGGTTGCCGGATCAACGGATGAAATGCTATGCAGATCTGCAGGGGGCATGGGGGAGGAGAAATTGTCGGCCAGGAGCATGGATGTTCCTTCGGAAGGTGTGGCAAGATGCCCGGGGGTATTTTTGATAATGCTGAAACTGAGCAGGCCCGAAATCATGATGAGTGCTGCGATGGAAGCAAGAGTTACCGGGTTGACGGAACCGCCGCCATTGTTATGCAGCTTTTTATGGATATTCTGCCACACAGCGGAAGGCGGCTCTGCTTCAAAAGCGGCGAACTTGCTTTGAAAAAGCTGGTCGAGGTATTTATGCTCTTCAGTCACCTTTTATTCTTTTTTTTAGTTTACCCTGGAGCACACTTCTTGCACGTGACAATTGAGACTTTGAAGTGTTCTCGGAAATGTTCAGCATATCGCCGATCTCCTTATGAGTGTAGCCTTCAATAACGTTAAGGTTAAATACCATGCGGTAGCCGTCGGGAAGTTCCTTGATACAGGCAAGCAACTCCATGGCCGATAACTTATCCAGGGCATTTTCCTCTTCATTGCTGATGGGTTCGGTTTGGTCAAGGCTAACATCCTGCTGGAATTTGATCCGTTTCTTATAGAAATTGATGGCCGTGTTAACGATGGTTCTCCTGATCCATCCTTCCAGCGAGCCTTCATTCCTGTAATCCTTCAGGTGCCTGAACACCCTGATAAAGCCCTCCTGCAAAATGTCTTCGGCTTCCATCTGGTTTTTGGTATAACGCAAACAGACGCCGTACATTTTTGGCGCAAACCGCTGATATAATTCCTCCTGTGCCCTGGAGTCATTATTCAGACACCGCTCTATGAAGCCTTCATCAAAATGCATAAGCTCCGCAACACTTATAGTGTTGCCCGAAAAATGTTAAAACCTTGACCGGTACACAGTTAGGTGCCGGACAGATATATTTTATCCAAGTAAAGATATAACTTTTTTTACTTGAATAGCATAAAAACCCGGATTTTTTGGTTTTAACATTTCATGTCCTCATTATGCATGATGGTCTTCAATCAATAAAAGAACAAGTTGCTGTTGTATTCCGAAGACAACATTCAGTCCCAAAAGGTTGCATGTACAATGAAATGAAAGAAAGACAGATCAGCACTCAGGCTTGTTTCCTTCGCGGGGAGAAGAAACGTACTTTTCCGAGGTACAGGATATAATACATGGACGGTACGATCACCAGTGTAAGGAAGGTTGCAAAGCTCAGACCGTAAATGATGGTCCATGAGATCGGCCCCCAGAAAGCGACATTGTCGCCGCCGAAATAGATCTGCGCATCGAGGGTGGTCAGGAAAGAGGCAAAATCGATATTGATGCCCATGGCCAGTGGCAGCAGGCCCAGGATGGTAGTGATGGCGGTGAGCAGGACGGGCCGGAGCCTGGTCTTACCGGCGTCGATGATGCACTGTTTTGATTCCTGAACGGGAAGCAGGTCTTCGGCGTTCATGCCCAGCTCTTTGCGCTTACGCCTTTTGAGCAGGTCAATGTAATCGATCAGCACGATGGCATTGTTTACAACCACTCCTGCCAGGCTAACAATCCCGATGCCGGTCATGATCACCACGAAATCCATTCCGCTAAGGAGCAAACCCCCAAAAACGCCGATGGTGCTGAAGATCACACTGAAGATAATGATGGCTGGCTTGACGATTGAATTAAACTGGGTAACCAGGATGATCGTAATCAGAGAAACAGCAATGAACAGGGCATTGATAAGAAAGGCCATGGATTCGTCCTGCTCTTCCTGTTCGCCGGTAAATTTATAGGAGTAGGCGGGAGGCATGTCGTAAAAAACCATGAGCTTTTTCAACTGTTCGTTGATCTTGGTGGCATTATACCCTTCAATAACATTGGAGTAGATGGTGATGACACGTTCCATGTCTTTCCTGTTAACCGAACCGTAGGTGGAAATATAAGAAACCTCTGCCACAGCCGAGATCGGTACCTGTTGTATCTTGCCCGTGGAAGGGCTGCGGAACGTGATCAATTGGTTCATGAGAGCCGGCAGGTCATACCTGAACTCCTCCTTCAGGCGCAATTGTATGGGGTATTCATCTTCACCCCTCTTAAAATTCGAAACCTCCCGGCCAAAAAGCGCCGTTCGTATGGTGCTGGCAATTTGCCCGGTGGATAGGCCAAAACGCCTGGCCGTTTCACGGTTAATATGAACGATGATCTCGGGTTTGTCCACTTCAAGGTCGAGTTTCAGGCCTTCCAGCCCTTCGATATTTGCCGTGTTCAGGTAGGCAAGTACGCTGTCGGCGAGAACCAGTAACTTGTCAAAGTCGGTTCCGCTAATCTCCAGGTTAACAGGTTTACCCGAAGGCGGTCCTTCATTCTGTTTTTCAATGGTCATTTCCACACCCGGATATCTGCCCAGGAGTTGGTGGCTTAAGCCAAGCAGTATGTCCCCGGTATTGATATCGCCCCGGTCTACATAATCAAAAAATGTAAGGGTGATCAGGCCACGGTTCATCCGCTCGCTGATATCGTAAATATCGTCTTCGAGCCTGGCACCTGCTCCCACCGTGGTTAAAACCGACTTAACAACTGGCATGTATGGTTCAAGAAAGTCAAAGACATCTTTTTCCAGTGTTTTCATGAATTCGTTGGTGGCGGTGATGTCTGTTCCAATGGGCAGTTCGGCAAGTATATTGATGTACTTCGGGTCGGTCGACGGAAAAAGGACAACGTTCGGGTTGCTGCTGAAATAGGCATTGGTTGTGAATAAAAGCAAAACAAAGGTGGCCCCGATGAAATAGTATGAGTTCTTTTTTCTCAGCGCAAAGGTGATGAGCCGCAGATACCCGTTCTCAAGCTTCACAAGAAAAACGGCCTGGAACCATCTGGCCGCAGCGTTCAGGAAATATACATTCATCAAACCGATCAATCCAAAAGCGGCACACAGTGTTCCCAGGGCATTCACGCCCAGGATGTAGAACAAGGCGGAAAAAAGAAGCAGGACTGCTACCCCGATCAGCGATCGCTTTTTATTTGGTTTTGGATTCTGATCGCCGGGCCGGATGAAAGTCGATGAGATCACGGGAATGATCACCAGGGCAACAAAAAGAGAAGAAGTGAGAACGATGATCAGCGTCATGGGCAGGTATTTCATGAACTCTCCCATGATACTGTCCCAGAACAGCAGGGGTAAAAATGCTGCAAGGGTGGTGGCAGTGGAAGTGATGATGGGCCATGCTATTTCGCCCACGGCAAGCCTGGCCGCTTCGAACTTCGGGTAGCCCCTGTCAACAAAACGGTAAATGTTCTCCACAACCACAATGGCATTGTCAACCAGCATGCCGAGTGCCAGGATCAGCGAAAACAACACGATCATGTTAACGTTCGATCCCATCAGCCCCAGAACCATGAACGAAAGGAACATGGAGGTGGGAATGGCGAAGCCAACGAAAAGAGAATTACGTGTTCCTAGGAAAAAGAAAAGCACAAGGATGACCATGATCACGCCCATCACCATGCTGTTCTCAAGGTTGCTGAGCTGGTCTCTGACGATCTCCGACTGGTCGTTGGTAATGACGATATTCAGGTTGGGCGGCAGGATCTGCTCGCCGGTGGCCTTGTCCAGTACGGCAAAAACCTTGTCGGTGGCGTTCAGCAGGTTCTCCCCGCTTTTTTTGATCACCTGCAGCGATACAACGGGATGTTGGTCGAGCCGGGTAAATGACCGGGGTTCCTCAAATCCGAAGACAACCCCGGCCACGTCGCGCATGTAAACAATGTCGAGGTTTTCATGCTTCACAATGATATTTTCGATCTCGGAGGGATCCGTAAATTCTCCCACAATACGTATGGAATGCCTGCCCGCCCCCAGTTTGATATCGCCGCCCGACATGGAAATATTCTCATAGGCAATGGCCGATTCAATATCGTCGAAACTCAGTTCGAAAACATGCAGTTTGTGCATGTCTACGTTGATCTGTACTTCCCTTTCGTTGATGCCGGTGATCTCAACCTTGGAGATTTCCGATATGCGCTCAATTTCATCCTCGAGGTATTCGGCATAATCCCTGAGTTCATTGATGCTGTAATCGCCCGAGATGTTGATGTTCATGATGGGAAATTCCGAAAGGTCGATATCGATCACCATCGGGTCCGAGGGAAGGTCGTCGGGTAATTCGCTCTTGGCTTTGTCAACCGCATCCTTAACTTCATCCAGTGCATCCTTGATGTCCACCCCGGTATTGAACTCCACAAAAATCCCGGAAATATCCTGAGAGGAAGTTGACCGGATCTCCTTCAGGCCTTTGGCCGATTCGATTTCCTTTTCGAGCGGCCTGGTCACCAGGTTCTCGATATCGAGGGGGGAATTGCCCGGATAAACGGTTTGCACGAAGATCATGGGCCAGACCAGGTCGGGAAATAATTCTTTCGGCAGCAAACGGTATGAGTAGAACCCGAATCCAAGCAATATAAAAATGATCAGGAATACGGTGTTTTTATTCCTGAGCGCCAGGGAACTGAGCCTGAATTCCCTGATGACTTGTTTTTCCTTGATCTCCATTAGATGATGTTTACTTCGGTACCGTCCTTAACCATTGAAAACCCTTCGGTAATGACCCAATCGCCGGGATCAAGCCCGGATTCGACCATGGTTTCGTCTCCGTATGACATGCCCGTTGTTACATATACCTTGCGGGCCAGCATCTTGTCACCGTCTTCACGCGCCACGTAAAGGTATTTGCCATTGATGTCTTCCTTGATAAGCAGGGTGGGGACAATGATTGCCCGTTCGGCTTCAAAGTCGAGGAAGGTCATTCGCGCCAGCATGTTTGGCTTTATCTGGCCATTGATATTATTGATCCTGAGTTCCACGGTAAAAGTCCTGTTGCTTTTGTTTACTACGTTGCCCACACGGTTTACCGGCACGCTCATATCAAAGTCGGGAAAAGATGGAAAACTGAGGCTGACCATATCGCCTTTCCTGATTGCCGGCATGTATTTTTCCGAAACATCCGATATTACGAATAATTCGTCGAGGTTAACCACCTGCATCATTTGCATGCCCGGTACGGCCAGTTCTCCTTTCTTCTGGAAAATCCTGTCAACAATCCCGTTGATGGGAGACCTGATAATGGCCATGTTGAGTTGCGAACGCAATGTCTGCAACTTGCTTTCGAGGGCTTCCTTGTTGTTTTTAGTCTGCAGGTACTGAACCTCCGAACCGATATTCTTTTCCCACAGCCGTTTTTGCTTTTCATACAGGGTTTCCGCCAGTTCCAGTTGGGTTTCCACTTCCCTGATGCTGTTTTCAATAATACTGGTATTGAGTTTCGCCAGCAGCTGGTCTTTTTTCACGTCTTCCCCTTCAACCACCGGTAAGTCTTCGATCTGCCCGCTGATCTCGGGGCTGATAAATGCTTCTTTTACGGCTTCAACATTGCCGCTTACTTCAAAATAATGCCTGAAGGGGCGTAAGCTGAGTTTCGTCACCGAAACGGGAATAAAAAACTGTTCATCCTTCACTCCGAGCCGCTCAAGCTCATTTTCCAGTTCCGTGATTTTGATACTCAGGTTGTTCACCTCGTCTTTATATTTTTTTATCTGTTCTTGTATCTGTTCTTTTTCATCCGTCGACCCGCACGAAAACAGAAAGAGGAGAATTGCAGCCAGGTAAATAGGTTTTCTGGTGATCATATGATGATGTTTTTTTGAGGTTCGTTTTTTGGGATAATGGGTTGCTGATATATTTATTTGGTTAAAAATCATTATTCACAGGCCTTGTTTTATTCTTCACTGTAAAGCAGTTTTTCGAGCGACAGCTTTTTGACCATCACTTCCTGCATGGCCAGGATATAGTCGGAAGTATTTGAGAGGAACTGGTTGTTCGCCTGTAAAAGGTCAAGGCTCGTGGCCATTCCCTGCCGGTATTTTTCGCTGGTGATGCGCAGGATCTTTTTGGCAGTGTTCATCGCCATCGACTTATTTTGCATGACCAGGTAAGCATTATGGAATTCGGCCCGGGCCGTCTGCACTTCGATTGTTAGTCCCGTACGCAGTTTCCTGTCGGCCAGCTCGAGTTTGTCAAGGTCGATCCTGGCCTGCTGTACACGCGAGGAACGGATGCCGGAGCTCCACAGGGGGATGGCCATCTCAACGCCCCAGAAAGAGGAACCGTACCACTTTTTTTCGGGATCGAGAAAATTCCAGGTGTTGCGCTGTGCCTGTGTCTGGTAGTTGATAATGGCAGAGAGCGAAGGCAGGTATTCCGACTTCTGCAGTTTGAGCTGCAATTCGGCGATTTTGTATAGGGTTTGCAACAAGCGGTAATCAATGTTGTTTTCGAAACGAAAGGGTTCGTCCACCAGTGCCGAATGATTCACTTCTTCCATCATATCACCGAGCCGGTCGGTCAGAACAATATCATCGGCGGCATCAACCCCGCAGAGAAACTTCAGGAAGGCATAGGCGATGCCGGTCTGCGTTTCGGTCAGGATCAGGTTGGCCCGGAGGTCGGAAACGATCAGTTCAAGCTGGTCAACATCGGTTTCTTCGGCAAAACCGGCTTCCCAGGTATGTCGGGTTTCGATTAACATGTTGTCCATGTAAACGATGGTGCTGTCGAGGATATCCCGGAGGTTTTCGGTTACCAGCGCCCTGAAGTAAGCGGCCGAAACGGCTTCGACCATGTCGGTTTTGGTTTTGATGAACTGTTGCCGGTTCCTTTCCAGCAATTGCCGGGATGCCTGTACACCCAGAATATATCTTCCGTCGAAGATGAGCTGGGATGCACTGATGTCGGCCGAGGCATTGTATTTCGTGCCGAACTGTATTTCCTGTTCCGGCGAACCCGGGAAAAAACTGTTTGCCGGCATGATCATGGTTGGCAGTGCAAGATAGTCGGTATAGTTGATGCTGCCCGATATCTGCGGATACCCGATTGCCATGTATTCCCGGACCTGCTTCTCGGCGGCTTCAATGTCCTTCAGCGATGATAAGAGGTCATAGTTATGCTCCATGGCATGGTCGAGGGCCCCGCTAAGTGAAAAAGTATATGTTGTCTGGGCATACAAACTTACCTGCATACAGTAAAACAATGCTATCACGGGAAGCAAATACAGCAATTTCTGGCGCATAAAAATGGTTGTTTTAATCCCAACGGATGTAGTATTATCGTTTATGGAGTTATTTTATTTTAAACGACTTAAACTTTCTTTAATTCTTTCCTGAATATCCTTTTCTTCTTTTCCCAGTAGCGCAGGCCTTCTTCGTTGGCGATGCTTCTGATGAAGTGGTCGAACATGGCATTGAAAAGTGTTTCGAAATTAAATTTTTCGGGTGGAAAAAAATCCGGGTTATGGAGGTCGATGAGCCGGCTCAGATATAGCCTTGAGATAAGTTCAATGCTCAGGTCATCGCGGTATATGCCTTGCGAAATGCCTTTTTGAAGGTTGATCTGGATTTTTTTGAAGATGAAATCCATACGCGACTTAAAATGCCGTTTGAAGATGTCGGGGTGTTTTTCCTTGATGTCATAAGTGATGCCCGGGCTGATGTCGCTGAATTTATTGGCAATTTCCTTGCTTACGGTAAGCAGGATATCGATGGCATTAACACCTTCGAAATTATGCACATCGAAGATCTCTTTGAAACGTTCCCGTTCAAATTTGAGAACATGCCTGAGGAGATCTTTTTCGTCACGTACATATTTGTATATGATTTCGGGGGGAATGCCCGTTTTTTCCGACAATTCCCCGATGCTCATTTCCCCAAGGCCTTTCTTCATCGGGACAGCCCTGATCTTGCCAATGATCTCCTTGAATTCTCGGTTCATGATGCAGTTCTTTTTGGTGATGCAATATTATAAAAAAACTTATCTGATAAGCAGGGATTGATATGTTTTTATTCGGATATTTAAATTTCTGCAACGAAGTGAATCAAAAGTTTTTGGCGATGCAGTGCCCGCCATGCTGTGCCAATGATGATCATAACAGTCAAAAACCCGTTGCCTTGCCGGGGGGATGGGTTTTTTATCTGACAAAGATCATTTTTCTTTTAACGGAAGCCTTTCCGCTTTCGAGGGAGAAATAGTAAGCAGCAGGCGCGAGATTATACTGGCCGGGATCAAAAATACGTGTGTGTTTTCCCGCCTGCACTGTTTCCCGGTCATGGATCACTGCTACGGTTCTTCCGTACATATCATGAACTCTCAGGCTTACCCTTGCCCTCCGGGTCAGTACGAACGAGATCACTGTACTTTCGCTGAAGGGGTTCGGATAATTTTGCCCGAGGCTTAGCAGTGACGGGATCTCTTCTTCCAGTCCTACGATAAACGGATCGACAATGGCTGTCCATACGCTCAGGTCACTGCCTTCGAGTCGTGCCCAGACCGGACGTACCACGTTATCGTAGGCCGAAACATTGGTGTAATCACCGAAGAAAGTGGTACTGAATGGATAGAAAGGCGACTCGCTTACCCTGAAGTTGATGAAGCTTTCTCCCCCGTCTTTCGAAACGGCCATGTAAAGGTCGGTGTTGTTGTCATTGTAATTCCTGCGGTCGTAAAATACAAACCAGAGGTGGCCGGTTACCTGGTCAACATCCATCCAGGTAAAGAACTGATGCTTTCCGGGAGGATCATCGTTGACCCTGATCGCTTCGCTCCAGGTATCTCCCCCATCCGTTGATTTTGACAGCCATATATCCGTATCATCCTCGCCATTGCGCTGATCGCTCCAGTTAACATAAATAGTTCCGTGATGAGGCCCCCCGCTGAGATCGCACTTGGTCACCGGCAGCCCGTTGCAACGGCTGATACCCGGGATGTCATAGGCCCAGCCGCCGGGGTTGGGTCCGATGTAGATGTCTTCATCCAGCCAGGTGTCGCCCCCGTCGGTCGACCGGTCGAACACCAGCCCCAGCGGTCCTGCCCAGGCAACATAGATCTCGCCGTTGGGACCCACGGCCGGGACAGCCCCTTCAACGGTATTGTCGTCATCCACACAATCGCCCGAAACCTCATTGATCCGCAGGGCATCACTCCAGGTGGCACCGCCGTCGAGGGAACGGGAAAACATGATGTCGCTCTTGTCGTCGGGATTCAAACTGCCGTAATCGTCGAACTGTGTCCAGGTAACATAGATGTTATTGTTGGTGCGGTCTACCACCGCCCATTCCTTGTCCTGTTCCTTTCCCGGGTTCAGACCCATATAGTTTCCGCTGCTCCAGGAGCCTCCGATCGAGTCCTTTTTCTGGCAAACGATGCGGTCGATCCAACTGCCCTGCGGGGGATTCGAAAGGTGAAAGAAGTAATAAGCCCCGGCCGTGTCGACGATTACCACGGGATCGCCCCACACACCGTAAGTCGAGGTTAACACTTCATGATTCCAGGTGTAACCGCCGTCGGTCGAGTAATAAACATTGTCGATGTTTGCCCCGGCAACCATATGGTCGGTATTTTTGGGGTTGATGATAATGGTGGGCTCTTCGGGCTCTATCCAGCTCCCCTCATCATCGATCATGATGTTGGTGTGTTGCGAAAAGGATGCAGTGACAAATAGTGCCATGCATAGCAGGGTGGTGATCAGATGGTTCATGATATTTGAATGTTTAAGTGTAAAGGTAAACATTTATTTTCTGATGCTGCCAACACCGGAAGGTTGAAGAAAATCATGTACTTTTACTTTTCGGTATTCATGCACTTATTATGGACATGAACGATTATGATTTTTTCACCCATAATGGTTTTATAAACCAAGTGTACACAAAACCTTTATGTATCAGCAATAAAGACCAACGATTCTTAATCAGGGCCGCTGCCCGTTCGTATGTGAGCACATAAAGTAAACAAATGAAAAAAGTCAAACTCCACTGGCAAATACTCATCGCCCTGGTACTGGCCATCCTGTACGGACTGGCTTTTGAAACACATTACCTGGTTGATGATCAAAGTATTGATAAACTGGTTAAACGCGATGCCGATACGGCGGTGATCAATCGCCTGGAAGGTATCAGGGGGGTTGAATTCGGAGGTGAGCAGGATTTCAGGGAGGCCCTCAATGGCCTGCTCACGCCTGCGCAGATGGAACGCTACGCTTCGCTGATCATCCGATTGTCCTATGAAAATAATGCGGTTGAATATGTATCGTGGATGGGCGATCTTTTCCTTCGCGCCCTGAAAATGCTGATCATCCCGCTTATCCTGAGTTCCCTGATATCGGGTATTACTAATATCGGCAGTGGCAGCAGCCTTGGACGGCTCGGCCTGAAAACCATTGCCTATTATGTTTCTACCAGCATGCTTGCCATCCTAACCGGGCAGTTCCTGGTGAATCTGATCAGGCCCGGTGTGGGCGCCGACCTGAATTTCAGCCGTAAGGTGGAAGGACTGGCCGAAAACCAGCGCTCGCTCGGCGACACCCTGATCAACATTATCCCTGACAATATTTTCCAGGCTTTCAACAACAATGAAATGCTTTCGATCATATTTTTCGCCATCCTCTTCGGCTTTTTTATCAATAAAACGGCTACGGCATACCGGGATTCGCTCACGAAGGCCTTTAACGGGATTTTTGAGGTGATGATGAAGATCACCATGTTCGTGATCCGCTTCACGCCCCTGGGCATCTTCGGCATCGTGGCAAAAGTGGTGGCCGACCAGGAAGACCTGCCGGGACTGTTGTCGCGCATGAGCCTATATATGGGCACGGTGATTGCGGCCTTGTCCATACATTTTTTTGTTACCCTGCCACTCATTCTCAGGTTTATTGGCAGGGTCAGGCCTTTCAGGCATCTGAAAAATATGTCGACCCCGCTTCTCACGGCCTTTTCCACTTCCTCTTCGGGAGCCACCCTGCCGCTGACCATCACGGCTGTTGAAAACAATTCGGGCGTGTCGAACAAGGTATCGAGTTTTACATTGCCCCTGGGTGCTACCATCAATATGGATGGTACCGCGCTATACGAATGCGTTGCGGCCCTCTTCATTGCCCAGGCTTACGGTGTGGAGCTGAGCCTTGTCCAGCAGGGCGTGGTGGTGATCACGGCCCTGCTGGCTTCGATCGGGGCGGCGGCCATACCAATGGCCGGACTGGTGATGATCACGGTTGTGCTTACCGCGGTCGGCCTCCCGCTCGAAGGTGTGGGGCTGATCCTGGCCGTCGACCGCATTCTTGATATGTTCCGAACATGCACCAATGTGTGGAGCGATAGTTGCGGGGCCGTGGTCATTGCCAGGTCGGAAGGGGAAATCCTTAAGGTATGATCATCTTCCGGAGCTTATTTCTTGCAACCTTCTGCCTGCTCCTCGTTCTGCTGCCTGCCCCAGTCGGGGGCTATATCGGATGCGGGCCGGAATGACTCAAACTTCTCCTTTGCTTTAAGGAAATAAGGGCAGGCTGCCGCCTTCCCGCCACCAAAAAACTCAGGGGTATATAGCACATTCATGCCTGTCAGGTAATAGATGCGGGGGTTGGAGGGATCAATGTTCATGGCTTTCCCAAAGCTGGCGGCGGCCTTTTCCGAATACACCATCCCCCTCCCGAATGGATCTTTTTTGATCCTGCCCTGGTGAATCCATCCCTGAAGTATTTCAATCTCTGCATTTTCAGTGCTGACAAGCCTTGCCTTTTCCAGGAAGGCTTCGGCCTGGTCGAGAAATTTGTCAAGGTCTTCATCGGCAGAGGCCAAAAAACAATAAGATGTATAACAATAACCGGTGTAATAGTATGGCAGCCATTCAGCGGGATTGGCTTCGCCTATTTGTGCGAAACGGGAAGCAAACTGCAGGTAGTCTGCTTCCGCATCGGCATTATTAAGCTCCTGCAGGCTATTCAGCATATCCTTCTCGTAGTCCTGATCCGGAGCCTGGAATAATAGAGCCGCCATTAAGGCCGCGATGCGTAACAAAATGATCATGCTTCAGTTTTTTAGGGTTAATACCAGGGTAAACTGCAAACTGCCTTGAAGTTTGCCTTTACATTGTCATTCCATATTATATCATGGCATCTGTCTTCTGCAGGTTTACCAGTCTTCCTCTTCCACGATCACCGTGGGTACCATATATTCCTTGAGTGACGCGGCAAAGTCGTCAATGGCGTAAGCCCTCAGTTGTTCAAGGTATAGTGGCCATTGATCATTATAATCGCGGTGAGCCGTGTTGAGCCAGCGTTCGCATGGGTAACGCGATTGCTGGGTAAGTGTAAAGTTATCGAGCGTATAGCGGTAACGGTCGTCACGGCATTCAATCTTGAAATAGTATTTGATGATGCCTGCGATCCTTTTAATGTCATCCTCATAGATATAAAGTTCGAACTGGTGCTTGCCCTTGATCACACCCGAGGCAGCGTCCCTGACCTGTGTCACATGTACGGGTTGCTTAAAGTAGTGGTGCAGCCATTCGCTGGCACGGTTAAAGAGTTCGCGGCGTGTGCCGTCCTCATCAACCACTTCCTGGAATGTGATGAGCCCGGTATTTGGATCGACAGGGATGGCTGCGGTGCCCGAAGGTGTTTCCTCCTGGGCTATGGCAAACTGTGTTGCCAGCGCCGCACATATAAAAAAGAGAATGCTTTTCATATCAGAGTTTTTGTAATTACGGATGTTGATGGCAAATATTGTACCGTAAAAATACAAATTTTCACTGACTGGCGCATAATTTTACCATGCCGGAAGGAGTAAGGCGGCTGAAAAAAAAGGGCTGCCGGATCCGGCAGCCCTTCATGCTAGTATATATGATGATATTTATGGTGGCAGTGATTACATCATGCCTGGCATCCCGCCGCCCATGCCGGGAGGCATCTGTGGTGCCGGGTTATCTTCCTTGTGTTCAACCAGCACGCATTCGGTGGTGAGCAGCATACCTGCTATGGAAGCGGCATTTTCGAGGGCTACCCTGGCAACTTTGGTCGGGTCGATCACACCTGATTTAAATAGGTTTTCATAGACCTCGGTGCTGGCGTTGAAGCCAAAATCGTCCTTTCCTTCCTTTACCTTCTGAACAACAACCGATCCTTCCAGGCCGGCGTTTTCAACGATCTGGCGAAGGGGCTCTTCCAGTGCCCTTTTGATGATGCCGATACCGGTTTCCTGGTCGTCGCTTTCGGCTTTCAGGCCGTTGAGGGACTCAATGGCCCTGATGTAAGCCACACCGCCGCCAGGGATGATGCCTTCTTCAATGGCAGCCCTGGTTGCATTCAGTGCGTCTTCGAAGCGGTATTTCTTTTCCTTCATTTCCACTTCGCTGGCTGCACCCACATAGATCACGGCCACGCCGCCTGCCAGTTTGGCAAGCCTTTCCTGCAGCTTTTCCTTGTCGTAATCGGAAGTAGTGGTTTCGATCTGCGATTTGATCATCTTCACCCTGGCCCCGATGGCTTCCTTTTCGCCCTTACCGCTCACGATGGTGGTGTTTTCCTTATCGATCGACACTTTTTCGGCTTCGCCGAGATAACTGATGTCGGCATCTTCCAGCTTGTATCCTTTTTCTTCGGAAATGACTGTTCCGCCTGTCAGCACGGCAATATCCTCAAGCATCTCCTTGCGCCTGTCGCCAAAACCGGGGGCTTTAACGGCTGCAACTTTGAGCGATCCCCTGATCTTGTTCACCACCAGGGTGGCAAGTGCTTCGGCCTCCACATCCTCGGCAATGATGATCAGTGCCCTGCCCGATTGTGCCACCTTTTCAAGGATGGGAAGCAGGTCTTTCATCACCGAGATCTTTTTGTCGTGGATGAGTATGTAAGGATTCTCGTAAACCGCTTCCATTTTCTCAGTGTCGGTTACGAAGTAAGGGGAGATATAACCGCGGTCGAACTGCATACCTTCAACAACATCGACATAGGTTTCGATGCTTTTGGCTTCTTCGATCGTGATAACGCCTTCTTTCTTCACCTTGCCCATGGCTTCGGCAATGAGCTTGCCGATGCTGATGTCATTGTTGGCTGAAACGGCGGCTACCTGTTCGATCTTTTCGCTGTCGTCGCCAATCTCTTTGGTCTGTTTTTTCAGGCTTTTGATGACGGCGGCAACGGCCAGGTCGATCCCTTTTTTCAAATCCATGGGATTGGCACCGGCGGTAACATTTTTGAGTCCCGTGTTTACGATGGACTGTGCCAGTACGGTGGCGGTGGTAGTGCCGTCACCGGCCAGGTCATTGGTTTTCGAGGCCACTTCCTTTACCATCTGTGCGCCCATGTTCTCAACGCGGTCTTCCAGTTCAATTTCCTTGGCAACGGTCACCCCGTCCTTGGTGATGGAAGGTGATCCGTATGATTTTTCAATGATGACGTTTCGTCCTTTCGGTCCCAGGGTCACCTTAACTGCATCAGACAATGCATCGACTCCTTTTTTAAGGCCTTCCCTTGCTTTCAGGTCATAAATAATATCTTTAGCCATTTTTTTAAATTTAAAGGTTAGTTTTTAAGTGAATTTCAGATGATGGCCACAATGTCGCTCTCGCGCATGATCAGGTAATCCTTGTCGTGATAACTGATCTCTGTACCGGAGTATTTGCCGTAAAGAACGGCATCACCCACCTTAACAGTCATTGGTTCGTCTTTTTTTCCCGGTCCGATTGCAACAACGGTACCTTTTTGTGGTTTTTCCTTGGCGGTATCGGGTATGATAATACCTCCCGCAGTTTTTTCTTCTGCGGCAGCGGGTTCAACGATAACCCTGTCTGCCAGTGGTTTAATGTTCAGCTTTGCCATTTTGGGTAAGATTTTTATGTTTAAATTTATGAATGTGTTTCTGGCAGATTTGCCTGGTCATATTTTGTGCCAAAGTGTAATTTAAAAAAAAATGTCAGAATTTTATGACATTCTGACATTTTCTGCACAGGTCTGAAATGACCTGTCTGGCTTATTCATTTTCCTGTGGTAAAACGGGTGTGGTTGGTGTGGGCAGGGGTTCACCGGCTCTCTCTTCAACCTGGAATACTTCATCAACCTGGCGGCCCCCTTTCGGGATCACGAATATGGAGGCGAGGCTGAGAAAGAGCAGGATCACGGCCAGCGTCCATGTTGCCTTCTCAAGGAAGTCGGCGGTTTTTCTTACGCCCATATACTGGTTTGAACTGGAAAAGTTGGATGCCAGCCCACCGCCCTTGCTGTTCTGTACCAGCACAACCAGGATGATCAGCAGGCTGACCATAAGGATGAATACGGATACGATTATATAAAAGCCCATTTTGTGGTTTATTTAGTTGTCAGTACTTATTTTTTCAATTTGGGCTGCAAAGTAACTACTTTTTTCCGGGAATTTCAAACTTAATTTGCGATAAATTTCAATGGCCTTGGCAATATTTCCCTGTTGCAGATGTATTTGGGCCAGGGTTTCGCTCACAAGCCCTTCTTTTTCCTCCTGGCTGCTTTTGGCTACCTTTACCGGGTCGAAGAAAGCGGCCTTTGATCGGCTGATGGAAGGATTATCCCGGATGAATTTATCAATAATGGCTTCTTTGTCGCTCTTCGTCACGGATCCTGTGTCAGTAACCGTGGGTTTTTCTTCTTCGCGCTTTTTCTTCTCAAGCGCGATTTCCATCAGTCTGGTTTCTACCATCTGCCTGAGTTTGAGCAGGCGTTCTTCCTCATCTGTGTCAACGGAGGGTACGACGGGATCAGGATCCTTTTCGGGCGGGGTTTCCGTTTCAACGGCAATGTCCGTCAATGCTTCTTCCTTTTGTTCTTCCAGGGCCGGACTTTCCTGCGGGCCGGTATCTTTCTCAATTTCAACGGTGCGTGTTTCCTGACTGCCGGTTCCTTCCTCCCTTGCACCCAATTCCCTGATCAGTTCCCTCAGGCGTTTCCTGTCGGCAATACAGGCGGCCGTGGTTTTGAGCTGCTCGCCGTACATCACATGGTTGATAATCTTCAGGTTCAATAGGTAGAGAATCTTCAGGCTCTGGCAATAGGGAAATTTACCGGATAATTGCCCGATCTCCTCCAGGCTGTTTCTGTCCAGCCTGCGGGGTTCTCTGATATAGGCTATAAATTCCTGCCGGTCCATGGTTAATCTTTTGCCTACCAGTTTACAACGGCCTTGTCGAAGATGTCCTGCACCAACATCTCGTTGATCATGTCGATCAGTTGTTCCTGCACCTCATTCAGGTTTTGTGTACTGGGATAGTCTTCGAAGCGGGAAAAGGAGGATTTGAAACTCTGGCTGTCGTCAACGGTGTTTACGAATGTCACTTCAACGGTAACAGTAAGCCTGTTTTGTGCGGCAACCTCGTTTGCCTGTATGGCTACCGGGCTGGTGCGATAGCCGGTAATGGCGCCGCTGAGGCGCAGGTCGCCGTTGTTTGAAAGCAGGACAAGGTTGGTTTCCCGCGAAAATTTATCACGCAGCGCATCGGTAAATTTCTGGCTGAGCGTGGGTTCAACGGTCATGGCATTGTTCGGGAAACGGTCGATGGAAATGCTTTGCACCTCGGGTGCAATGGATGCTCCGGTGAATGAATAGACACCACAACCTCCGGCCGCCGAAAGCAGTACGGCCATGAACAACAATGCCGTTAATTGCCCTGCCCTGTTATTTTTTTGAATGCTCACTTTTCTATGTTATGCTCTTTAATTTTTCGGTAAAGCGTCCTTTCGGATATGCCCAGTTCCCTTGCTGCGTTCTTGCGTTTTCCATTATATTTCTTCAGCGCTTTCCTGATCATGTCAATTTCTTTATCCTGCAGTGAAAGGGGTTCATCCACCACTTCGGGTTCCTGGATGGGGTCATCGAAATGCCCGTGGCCGGCATGATGGTGTATGTCAAGCTTGTCATGCGTGTCGTCCTGCTTATCTTCATCCTTGCCCGGCCGGCTGATGAGCAGGGATCCCCGCTCCTGCAGCTCAGGGCTCAGTTCGCCTTCGCGCGTGATCTCACCCACGATCATTTTCAGCTCGCTGATGTCCTTTTTCATGTCGAACAGGACCTTGTAAAGGAGGTCGCGTTCCGAAAATTCCTTATCTTCCTTTTCCTTTTTATAAAGAACCGGCAATTCGTTGAACTGTCCCGAGGGTAAGTATTTTCGCAGTACGTGTGCGGTAATATTGCGGTTTTCCTCGATAATCGAGATTTGTTCGGTAATGTTTTTGAGTTGCCTTACGTTGCCGGGCCACCGGTATTCGTCCAACAGGCGCTGCGCTTCTTCGTCGAGCTGGATGACAGGCATCCGGTAACGTTCGGCAAAGTCGGAAGCGAACTTGCGGAACAAAAGGTAGATGTCTTCCTTGCGGTCGCGCAGCGGCGGGATCAAAACCGGTACGGTATTCAGGCGGTAATACAGGTCCTGTCTGAACTTCCCGGAGCGGATGGCATCAGCGATGTTCACATTGGTGGCCGCCACTACGCGCACATCTGTTTTTATGACCTTTGAAGAGCCGACTTTAAGGAATTCGCCGCTTTCCAGTACCCTCAGCAGCCTCACCTGTGTCGACAGGGGCAGTTCAGCCACTTCGTCGAGAAAGATGGTGCCACCGTTCACTACTTCAAAATATCCCTTGCGTGCCTCATGCGCTCCCGTGAAAGACCCCTTCTCGTGGCCGAACAATTCCGAGTCGATTGTCCCTTCGGGTATGGCCCCGCAGTTAACGGCAATGTAAGGGCCGTGTTTACGGGCGCTTTGCTGGTGAATAATCTTCGGAAAGACTTCCTTGCCAACCCCGCTCTCGCCGCTGATCAGCACGGTGAGGTCGGTGGGTGCTACCTGCACCGTAATGTCAATGGCCCTGTTCAGCAAGGGCGAATTGCCGATGATCCCAAATCTTTGTTTTATACCTTGTATGTCCATCTTTCACTCCTATCATCCTGCCTGCATGCCAACAGGCTGAAAAGAAGGCGTAAAGATACGAAAAATGATAATATGAAAACGCTGCTTACTGGCATTGCCAGAACAATGATCACGCACCTGCTTATTCAAAGGCTTCAGCACAATGCCCGGCACAAAAATCTGAGAATGCCTTTGCCCTTTCCGGGATCATCAACGGGCAGACTTGTCATGTTCAGGATCCGCGTGAAGCTCAAAACGTCAAAATTTGTAACTTTGCAGGCTGTAACGAATAAAATACATACTTTATGGCTAAGATCGGAATATTCTACGGCTCGTCAACCGGCAATACTGAACTGATCGCAGGGAAACTCAGGGAGCTTTTCGCCGGCAATGCGGAAATGGTCAATATTGATGCAGCCGGCAAGGAAGATATTGAAAAATACGAGTATCTCATTTTTGGAACCTCAACCTGGGGCATCGGTGATGCACAGGACGATTGGGATGATTTCATGGAAGTGCTCGGCGACATTTCATTCACGAATAAAAAGGTGGCCCTTTTCGGACTGGGCGACCAGTTTAACTATCCGTATGCCTTTGTCGATGGCATGGGTGTTATTTATGATGCCATTTACGACAAGGCCGATATTGTGGGTGCCTGGCCGGTTGAAGGCTATACTTTCAACGAAAGCGCTGCAGTTAAACAGGGTAAGTTCGTGGGGCTTGCTATCGATAAGGAAAACCAGCAGCACCTTACCGATGAGCGCCTCAAAAAGTGGGTGGAAATACTCAAAAAGGAATTTGTCTGAGAACTGTTGTAATCAGCTTCCGCATGATCGATATAACATGGAAGAAGGCCGCCCTGCGGACAGCCTTCTTCCTGCTTTTGTTGTCTTATGACAAAACGCTTCTTTCTGCGGCATTATGATACGCTGATCGCTCTTCCTTTAACTTTGGCTTCTTCACTCTTCGGAAGCTTGATGCTCAGTACGCCGTTTTTGTAGTCGGCCCTGATCTTGTCCTGATCAACGATCTCGGGAATGCTGAACGAGCGGCAGAATCCATCGTAACGGAATTCACGCCTGGTATAGTTCAGCCCATTCTTTTCATCCTGATCCTTCATCTCTGCCGAGATGCTCAGGATATCGTCCTCGAGCTTGATGTTGAAATCATTTTTTGCCATGCCCGGTACGGCCAGCTCAATGCTGAATGCCTTTTCATCTTCGATGATATTGGCGGCAGGCCTGTTTGCCTGGCAGTTTTCACGATAATCGCTTCTGTGCACTCCGTTCAGCATTTCATTCAGAACCGGATTGCCTGTCCATTTTATTAGTGTCATTTGATGGTCCTCCTGTTTTAATTTTTATAATGAGTTTTCCCCCTATAGGTCAACTTCCATACCATTACCGGAAAGCGACTTATTCTATGCCATTATGACACTAAAGCGCTTAAAAATATGTCATAATGTCTGGTTTCTCGGTTTTTTAGTGGAACTGAACCTTCCCGGGGTCTCATCGTTTTTGCATGCATCATTTAAAAAAATATTCACTGACGGAATTTGGAAAAAATTACTGATTTTTGCTCTCTCAAAACGGGTGGCCAATGGATATCGAATTACAGAAGGTGTTGCGGTTTTTCCAGTTGAAGCGGATCATCATCCCGCTGATACTGGGTCTTGGCGTGGCCACGCTCCTGCTTGTAAAGGATTTTGACAAGGAAGCCTTCCTGCGCATCAACTGGTCGGTATATACTTTTTTATGGTTGCTGGTGGCCCTTTTGCTGCAGGCCATCCGCGATCTGGCCTATATGTACCGTTTGCGGGTGCTCACAGGGCGGCGAATAAGCTGGCGCAACAGTTTCGACGTGATCATGCTTTGGGAGTTTGCTTCTTCCATTACACCTTCGATCGTGGGAGGGGCCGCCATTGCCCTCTTCATCGTTAACCGTGAAGGGATCACCATGGGACGCACCACGGCCATCGTCATGGTTACGGCCATGCTCGACGAGCTGTTCTATATTCTTATGGTCCCCGTCGTTATCCTTGTCATTGGCATGAACAACCTTTTTGTGGGTGATGCGGGTTTCCTCATGAACCTGGGCGGCAAGCAGGCTTTCATTTTCGGCTATTTCTTCATTCTTCTGCTGACCATCATCATCACTTCGGCCATCTTTATCAGCCCGCAAGGCTTCAAGCAGATACTCGTCAGGCTTTCCACCCTGCCTTTTTTGCGCCGCTGGAAGGATAAGGCTATACAGACCGGCGATGACATCATTACGACCTCACGGGAGATGAAAGGCCAGCCATTTTCATTCTGGGCCAAGGCTTTTGGCGCCACCGTTTTTTCATGGTCGGCGCGTTTCTGGGTGGTCAATGCACTCATCATGGCTTTCCGCAGCAGCAGTGAGCAGCTTAGCCATATCGGCGATCATTTTCTGATTTACGGACGGCAACTGGTCATGTGGGTCATCCTGTTGGTTAGCCCGACCCCGGGTGGCAGCGGCGTGGCCGAATATGCCTTTCCCATCTTTCTCGGGGAGTTCATACCACCCGGGCTGCAAACGGCCCTCGGTCTGCTTTGGCGATTGTTCAGCTACTATCCCTACCTTTTCATAGGCTTTATCATCCTTCCTTTCTGGATACGGAGAGTTTACGTAAAACCCAGGATAGGAAAAACAAAGTAACTCCCCGGCTATTATTTTTCTCTTAACATATTATTCCGGGTTCACTGCCTGACGCAGGTGCTCATGCCAATATTTCGTAGCGGTAGCCTTCGTTCAGGGTTTTCTCCAGGTAGCGCGGCAGCACGTATTCCACTTTTTCGAGGGCCCCGGGGTTGTCGTGAAAAAGGATGATCGCCCCCGGCCGGGTGTATTTCAATGTTTTCCTGAGACAGGTAGCAGGGTCGACGGCGGGATCGTAATCACGGCTCAGAACGGTCCACATGATGATGTTGTAGCGCTTTTTCAGGGCCTTTCGCTGTGCGGGTGTCATCTTGCCGTAAGGAGGCCTGAAAAGCCTGCTTTGGACAAGTTCCTGGCATTTTTCAACATTGTTGAGGTAGGGACCGGTGGAGGTTTTCCAGCCTTTCAGGTGATTATGGGTATGGTTGCCGGTGGCATGCCCGGCGGTTTTGATGTTTTCGAGAAGGCCGGGGTGCCGTGCAATATTCTCGCCCACACAGAAGAACGTTGCTTTCACACCATAGTGGTCCAGTATGGCAAGGATCTGCGGTGTGGTGGCGGGCCCGGGCCCGTCGTCGAAGCTCAGGTAAAGCTGCCGGTCGCCGGCGGGCATCTCCCAGGTCAGCCCGCTGCCACCCAACAGCCTGAGGAAATATGGGGTATGGTAAAGCACGTGGTCGTTCAATAACTGATCTGCATAAGGTAAATATCATAATAGTCGTTGAACAGCTTGTCGGATCTGTCGCGCAATTCCGCTTGCGCATTGCGCCTGGCCGTTTCCTTCAGTTCATGTGCCATGCTTAGGTAATGCTTTCGCATGTCGTCAACCATCAGGGCCTTTCGTCCTTCAAAACGGAAGAAGTATTCCAGGTTCTGGTTTATGATGCCGAACATCCCTTCGAGGACTTCCAGGCCTTTATCAGTGGCACCAGCCTGCAGGTATGCGTCGGCAATGGCCAGTGTGAAGTAGTTGTAAGGAACGCTTTCGGGCGGGACCAGTTCCATGATCCTGTCGCATACGATCACGGCCGAATCCATTTTCCCCTCTTTAACCAGTTCCAGTGCCAGCCTGCCAAATACGCTGCGCAGGCTCATCGACATGCGAAGGTTGTCTTCGTTCAGGTATATGTCGGGGTCTTCCATGCCCGATCCAAAATGGTTTATCAGTTTGTTGAAGAGCACATCGGTATTGATCCTTCCGATCTCCTGGGCACCGCTTGTCGGGGTTTTCACCGGGATAAGGCGGTAAGCCATTCCCTCAAGCTGAAAATAATCCTGCAGGCCGAGATATGCCTGTGTGCCCGTGGTAGTGGCAAAATATACGGGCCGCTCCCAGTCGTTTGCGGCAAGGAAGTTCAGCAGCACCACGCTGGCGCGCTGCAGCCCCCAGCGGTTGATGGTCCAGTGAAGTGTTTCCACTCTGGGTGACAGTTCAGGAGGTACGGTGCCGTTTTCAACTACTTTTTCCGGGTCGGCCTGCAACATGAATTTCTTGGTTGGGAAATAATTGATCACTTCCCCTTCGCGCCTGAACTGCAGCCGTTCTTCGTTGCGGTCGACGATGTCGAACAGCGCTTTCAGGTCAACATGGTCGGTGATGTTTTCGTTTTCGATGAGGTAGACCACATCGCGTGTCCCCTGCCGGTACTGTTCAGGTCTCAGGGTGATCGGCATGGGGTCTGAATCGTAGGCCTTGCGCACCATCTGTTCCACGTACCAGTCGCCGTTGAGCAGACTGAGGTTGCACACCCGCACGTCGGTGCGGATGCCTTCCACTTCCTGCGCAAACCACAGCGGGAAGGTGTCGTTGTCGCCGTTGGTAAACAGCACGGCATTGGGTTCGCAGGAGTTGAGGTAATTTTTGGCCATTTCCAGGGCAGTGTATCGCCCCGAGCGGTCGTGGTCGTCCCAGCCCTCCACGCCCATGATAACGGGCACTACTGCACAAACAGCTGTGGCTGTTATGGCAGCGGTTTTTCCGGCGGCCACTTTCCTGAGCTGTTCAAAGACGGCGATCGTGCCCAGCCCGATCCAGATGGCAAAGGCGTAGAATGAAGCCGCGTAGGCATAGTCGCGTTCCCTGGGCTGCGGCGAATGCTGGTTCAGGTAGATGACAATGGCCAGGCCGGTCATGAAGAACAGCAGGGTAACCACCCAGGCATCCCGGGGATGGCGCCGGTAATGAAAGACAAGTCCCAGCAGCCCCAGGATGAGCGGGAGGAAATAAAAACGGTTGCGCGCCTTATTGTCGAAGTTGTCGGGAAGGCCGGTTTGCGGCCCCAGCCTGGCTTCGTCAATAAAGCGGATACCGCTGATCCAGTTTCCATTGATAAGGTCGCCGTAACCTCCCTGTATGTCGTTCTGCCGCCCGGTAAAATTCCACATGAAATACCGCCAGTACATATGCACCACCTGGTAGCGGAAAAAATACCTCAGGTTTTGTCCGAATGTGGGTATCTGCTGGTTGTCGGGGTCGTCGGTGATCCCGGCCCAGTTCTTGTAATCGTTGATGTAGCGGTCTTCGGTGCTGTTCCACATGCGCGGGAAGATGGTCATATGGTCGGGATTGTATACCGGTTCAGCATTTTTCTTATTGTCGATCACGATGTATTTGCCGGCTTTGTTGTCGCGCCGGTATACGGGGTTCCCGTCCTTGCGGCCGATGAGCTCGGCATTGTAATAAGGTCCGTAAAACTTGGGCCAGTCGCCGTATTGCTCCCTGTTGAGGTATGCCAGCAGGCTGATGGCATCCTTGGGACTGTTCTCATTGATGGGGGTGTTGGCATTGGAGCGGATTACCAGCATGATAAATGAAGAATAGCCGATCACGATAAATACGATCGACAGCAGGATGGTGTTCTGCATAGCCCGGCGGGCGCGAGTAAAGTAAAACAATGCGGCCACGGCCCCGACAATCAGCAGTCGCCCGGCAAAGGAAACCACGGAGGTTGATTCGAGCAGGATGAGCAGTGCGATGATGCCACCCAGCACATATACACCCATCAGCACCGGGCGTTTTCCGGTTCGGTTGTAGATGATTCCCGTGGCCAGCAAGCCCGAAAGCGCCAGTGCAAAGAAAACGGTACCTGTGTGGAAGGGCAGGCCAAGGCTGTTCACGAAAAGCATCTCGGTAGTGGCAAAAAGGTTGACCACTTCGGGGATGATGCCGTACATGATCGCCGCCAGGATAAGTATGCTGACTGCAAAAGTGAGTACAAAGCCTTTTCGTTCCGGGGTAAAGCGCTTGTAATAATAGACGAAGGCGATGGCCGGGATGGCCAGCAGGTTGAGCAGGTGTACACCGATAGATAACCCGATGAGGTAGGCAATGAGGATTAGCCAGCGGTCGGAATGCCTTTCATCCGCCACGCGTTCCCATTTCAGGATGGCCCAGAAGACGATGGCTGTGAAGAATGACGACATGGCGTAAACTTCACCTTCAACGGCCGAAAACCAGAAAGAGTCGGAAAAGGTATAGGCCAGTGAGCCGATAATGCCACTGCCGAGTACGGCAAAGATTTGCCCGCGGTTCATTTCCCTCTCCTGTTCAAAAATTTTGCGGGCCAGCATCACGATGGTCCAGTACAGGAACAGAATGGTAAAGGATGAGCAGAAGGCCGACATGATGTTGACCATCTGAGCGACCATGGATGTGTTGCCGAAGGCGAAAAGTGAGAAGAAACGCCCGATCATCTGGAATAGCGGTGCCCCCGGCGGGTGACCAACCTGCAGCTTGTATGCGGTGGCAATGTATTCGCCGCAGTCCCAGAAACTGGCTGTGGGTTCGGTGGTGATGATATAGACGATGGACGCGAAAATAAAAATGATCCAGCCGGTGATGTTGTTTATCAGGTTAAAACTTTTCATGAGGCGCTCGTGCTTGTTGATGCGGCGGTAAAGATAATAAATTATGTCCGATGCCGGCCTGCAAAAGGGATGCTATTGCCTGCGTGCAAGCCCGAGCAGATGTGCGGCTGCCTGGTAGGCACTGAGCCGGCCTTCGAGCACCTCTTTTTCCGCTTCAGCCATAGCCTGTTTAATGGCTTCGTTGCTGTAAAAGTTATCCATGATACGGCTGTTGATGCTCTCGTACATGGTCTGTACCGACTGCTCCTGCCGTTTGCGGAAGAAGTAATGGCTGTTGTTGGTGGTGGATTCGCGGTAGCGCAGGATCATTTGCCAAATTTCCGCCACTCCATGCTTGTTGATGGCCGAGCAGGTTTCGACCGGCACCTCCCAGCCTGAGGCCGGGGGCGGGAAGAGGTGAAGTGCATTTTTATATTGCCGGCGGGCCAGTTCGGCTTTTTCCCTGTTGGTGCCGTCAGCCTTGTTTATGACGATGGCATCAGCCATCTCCATGATACCCCGCTTGATGCCCTGCAATTCGTCGCCGGCGCCGGCCAGCATCAGCAGCAGGAAGAAGTCGACCATGGCGTGTACGGCCGTTTCCGACTGTCCTACGCCAACCGTTTCAACAAAGATACAATCGAAACCTGCGGCTTCGCAAAGGATGATGGTTTCGCGTGTTTTTCGGGCCACGCCGCCCAGGGAGCCTGCCGAGGCCGAGGGGCGGATGAAGGCTTGCGGGTCGTTGGCCAGCTCTTCCATTCGTGTTTTATCGCCCAGTATACTGCCCTTGCTGCGGCTGCTGCTGGGGTCGATGGCCAGCACGGCCACCCGGTGCCCGGAGGCAGTGAGGTGTTTGCCCAAAGCTTCGATGAAGGTGCTCTTTCCAACGCCCGGTACACCGGTGATGCCAACCCGGATTGAATCGCCGGCATGGGGAAGGCAGGCGGCGATAATGGCTTGTGCCAGCGACTGATGACGCGGAAGGGCGCTCTCGACCAGGGTGATGGCCTTGCTCAGCAGGGTGCGGTTGCCTGACAATATACCTTTGGCGTATTCAGCAGCATCTGCCTCATGCATGCGAATGCTGCTGAAACGGTCGGCAGCGTCGCGGTTCACCTGCGGGGGCGGGTCAATACCCTTGTTTACCCTGAGAGAGGATCCGTTCTTTTTGTTTTTTCCTGCCATGGCAGCCTGGTGTTCATGCAAAGATAATCCTTTCCCGCCGCCGGGAAAAATATTTTCTTCATATCCTTAACGGGCAGGCTTCGCATTTGCGAAACCAGGTATTTATACCTGTTTTTTGCCGGGATGATGCCGGGAGCCGGCAAGGGGGGCTTTTACCAAACGAAAATATCTTCTTTCCGCATCGGCCGTCGCCCTTCAATCCATTTGAAGTCGCGGAGGATTCGTTCTTCCGTATTGAGCTCGGACACGGTGTGGATGGCACCGTCGGGCTTGTCGATATAAGTAAATCCCCTGATCTGGTTGCTGTCGAGGAAGATGATCATCCGGCTGGCCCTGGCCTTCTGTATGCCGATGAGTGCGTTGTTGTCCTCGCGCAGGTAATAAAGCGTTTCCACGTTTCCATCTACGCGGATCTTCACGATCTCGTTGTTCCTGAAGTAGCCGGTCATCATGCGTCCTTTCACCTGGTTGTAACTGTCGGGGCCGTCGCGCGAGATGATAAAACAGGAATTGTACAGCACCATGGTATCGATCTCGTTGTTGGCGATCACGACCTTCACCGAGTCGGCGGTGAGCTGGTTGGAGTCGGACCAGATCACGGGTTCCCGGTACATGATGATGGTTGAATCGGGGAAGTGGTAAACGAGGCTGTCACTCATGCCCTGCAGGTTCCGGCGGAAGAATTTCACACGCTTATAGGCTTGCATCAGCCTGGCTTTCCCTGCGCTGTCGGTGCGCATCCAAAGGGTGTCGGCATGCAGGAAGAGGGTATCGTTCTTTTCGGGCATGATGGCCAGGGCGCTGTCGGTTACATAGGCGTAGCCCGCCTCATCGTCGTACTCGCCATAATGACCTTTCACGTAAATATTCTGAAGGGTGTCGTAGAGGGTCACATTGTTTTCGGCCTGCCCGAAAGCGGGATGGCGGCGGTAAAAGACCGTGTCGCCCCATAGCACTTGCTCTGCATGCAGCACATAAACATTCTTTTTCATGCGCGATACATCGAATTCGGTGTTGTACCATCCGTCTTCGCAGTAAATACTGTCCGTTTCGCCCACGATGGTGGTCGGTCCATAGAACCATGCTGTTTTAGAGGTGGTGTTGTATTTGAGCGTGTCGGATCGGATCACGTAATCGGGATTGGTGAGTACCACCTCCCGTCGGAAATAGGCTTCCTTGCTGCCGGTGAAATAGTGTCCTGTAAGGCTGGTAAGCACGTTGGTATCGCTCACGATCACGGCGCCGTTATAGTAATAGGCAATGCGGCTGTTGCGGTCGTAGGTGAGGTGGTCGGTGGTGAGTGTGGCGCGGTTGTCGACCAGTTTCACATTGCCGTAAAGGTCGGCAATGCGCGTACCCCCGTCATAATGAAGAGAGTCGCTGTAGATGTCGAGTGTATCGCTGACATTGATATGCACACGGCTGAATGCCCTGAAATTGTTTGTGCCGCGGTTGAGCCAGGCACTGTCGCAATAAAAGTAAGTGCTGTCGTGCAGCATCACCACATTGCCGAGCAGACGCTGCACGTCCTTGTTGAAGCGCTCATCGACCAGCAGCTCGTCGCTGCGGATAAGTCTGACCTTTGCCGGCTGCTGGGCGGAAAGCATGGTACCGGCAAGCAGCAATACCTGAAAAACCCAATATGGATGAAGCCACTTCATGAGCGGCGTAAAGGTAAGAAAATCGATTTATTACCATTTATTTAATTATATTTACCCTCGGCTTATTTTGTTACATTTATGCATATGCAGTGGGGCAGTGTGACTGGCTACAGGTTTATACAGTTTGTCTGCGATACCGAGTCTGAAAGAAGGGGGATTCATTGCCCTATTGTTATATTGCTCTATTGTTAAATCAGGGAGATGATAGTTTCAGGAACAAAATGAACTGAAATTGTCAGGCCGAACTCTGGCCTGTCGGGAAAGTCATCAGGCATTGGAAAAATGCTTCTCTTTTCTTCCTTCTTCGATCTTCATCCCCAGCATTCTTTTTCCTGTTGATTTTGATTTTCCGGTCACTATTCTTACATTTGTTTCCATGCGATAACTATAAAGCAATATGATCATGAAAAAACAATCCCCGTTTTTTACCTTACTGATTTTGCTCCTGGCCTTTGCCGCATGCCGGCAGGAAGCACCCAATACCTTTACCGATTCGCGCGACGGCAAACAGTATCCGTATGTGCAGATTGGCGATCAGGTATGGATGTCGGCGAATCTTCGTTATAAACCGGAGAGCGGAGCTTATTATGCCTATAATGATGATGAGGAGTATGGCGAACGTATGGGTTATCTGTACGACTGGCAGAATGCCTGCGAGGTTTGTCCGGATGGCTGGCACCTGCCCGACCGCGACGAGTGGGATATCCTGACCAGCTACCTGGGCGGGATGGAGGCGGCCGGCACGGCGCTGAAAGCTCCCGATGCCGAACGCTGGAAGACTGAAGTGGATGAGACTTTCAACAGCAGCGGCTTCAGCGCTCTGCCCGAAGGGGTGCGCCGTTACGACGGGCGCTATTCATACCGCGACCGATATACCTATTTCTGGTCGGCCAGCGACGGCCGCCGCAGCGAAGAAGCCTGGACCTATGCCCTCGACGGCCCGCAGAAAAGTGTCTTCCGCATCTCCTGGGACAAGAACAATGCACTCAGCGTACGCTGTGTGAAGGACAGGGAATAGCCTGTTGGGTGTTGCGTTAAATGAGTTGAGCGTTATGATCGTTTAATGACTTGCTGCGATTGGCAGGATACATGGCTGTTATTTTATACTGCGATACTGTTATATTATTTATTATTTAATAGCCTGCTGCGGGGATTCGGGGTTCAAAAAGTTGAGAACGTTATTTCACAGGCGGAGCCTTGAGGAAACATAATCGAACCAATCCCGGGTTATTCATCCATATCTGGGATTAAAGAATTCTTTGGCAATGAAGATCAGGCCTGATGATGACGGGGAGGTAAACATCGATCGGTTATTCGTTGAATAATATCTGATTCGACAAATATTATGAAATTTCATATTTTTTTAGTCAGATATATATCACATAAGCTTGCCCAATCGCATCAAAAATATCTTAATTTTTGTTCTTGACGGAATGGCCGTTAGTAAATGTTTTCACCTGTTACCTCCCGCCAGATATTTCCAAGGCATTCGCGGGCTGCTTTGTTACGATATTGAGATGAGGCGGCTATTACGGAGAACTGGTTTGTTGATTCTGAGTAACTGACAACCACTGCAACATTATTATTTTGTGCCCAAAAAACACCATCCAGATCATGGGTGATTGAAAAGCCGTTTTTTGTTACGAACGATTGTGCTTTTTTCAGCCATTTTTTTTCAAAACGGGCAGGCTTTTTCCAGGCAAAGTATACACTGGGTGCATAGCTTTCGTTTAAGTCTTCGTTGTCAGTTGTTTCTTCAGCTGGTTGCATTTGCCCGGTGTCTGCAGTTTGTAAATCTGCTGGTGCAGAATAAACAATGTTATCGGCCTTTGTGTAAGAAATGAGGCCAATAATACTAACCTCAGTTCCGGGTTTGGCGCTGAAGTGCACCAATATTGATACTGCGCTAAGGAAAAGGATAAAGGAAATGAGTATCCATACGCCATATTTTCTGAGCAGGAAGGCAAGAAGATCATAAAAATTTTTCAATTTTTCTTCGTTGGCGTTGCTGTTCATAGCTTGAATGGTTAAAGTTAATGAAATACCATTGCTAAGATATGGTTAATACAATTGATATGTTATATTTCTGCCATAATAATATTCTCCATTACCAACCGGCAGTACCGGTTCATTGGCCCTGTAGGTGTTATTATGAGAGAAATGGATTATTCACCCACCTACAACTGTTTAACAATATTTTAAAATAAACACATAACCCCCGGTCCCGGGTCAAGCCATTTAATCCCTCATCAATACATCTGTTCACTCCGTTCCCGTTAAACCATCTTCTTCCACCTGACGTTTAAATTTACTTCAGTCCTTTGCTTTCCAGGAAGGGGTCGATGGAGGGTTCGTGGCCGCGGAACAACACATAGGCTTCCATGCCTTCCCAGGTACCGTTCCCGGCCAGGATGTATTTTCTGAATTTTTCCGCCAGTTCGGGATTATAGAGGTCGCCTGATTCTTCGAAGGCGCGGAAGGCGTCGGCATCGAGCACGCCGGCCCATTGGTATACGTAGTAGCCGGAGGCGTAGCCCGATCCGAAGATATGCCCGAAGTTGGTGGTACGGTAGCGGGGGATGATCTCCGGGATCAGTCCGATACGGTCCATGGATTGCTTTTCAAATCCGTTCACATCCGTTTGGGCCGTCAGCGTGGCGGTATGCCAGTCCATGTCGAGTATGGCTGCCGCGAGGTATTCGGTGTTTTCAAAGCCCTGGTTGAAGTACTTGCTGTTCTGAAGCTTTTCGATCAGCTCATCGGGCATGGGCTCACCGCTTTCGTAATGCCTGGCGTAGGTTTTCAGCACCTGCGGGTGGGCGGCCCAGTTTTCGAGGATCTGTGAGGGCAGTTCCACAAAATCGCGCGGTACGCTGCGGCTGGTACGGTCGTAGCGGCCCATGGCGAAGAGGTTGTGCAGAGCATGGCCGAACTCATGGAAGTAGGTGAGGGTTTCATCCCAGCTTAGCAGGGCAGGGGTGTTTCCCGCTGGCCTGGAGAAGTTCATCACGATGGTTACGATGGGTACGATCCTTTCGCCTTCGCGCCATGCGCCCCCGCGGTAAGTGCCGCACCAGGCGCCGCTGCGCTTGCCCGGTCGCGGATGGGGGTCGATATACAGCAGGCCAAGCAGGCTGCCGTCATGGTCGAGCACTTCAAAGGCTTCCACTTCATGGTGGTATACAGGTACATCGTCACGCTTCACATAGCTGAGCCCGTAAAGCTTGTTTGTCAGGTTGAAGATCCCTTCGCGCACATTGTCGATTGGCAGGTAGGGCTTGATGGCTTCTTCGCGAAGGTCGTACTTTTCGTTTCGCACGATCTCGGCATAATACCACCAGTCGGAGGGTGCCACCTCATGGTCTTCACCGCGCCGGTCGATAATGGCTTGCATATCATTTCGCTCGCTGATGGCCCGTTCCAGCGAAGGCTCCCACACCTTGTAAAGGAAATCGTAGACATTGGCGGGTGTGCCGGCCATCTGATCGCTGGTGAAATAGGCCGCGTAGTCGTCGTAACCCAGCATCCCGGCCATCTGCCCCCGAAGCAGCATCAATTCGATGAAAAGCTCCTTGTTGTCGTATTCATTGTTGTTGTTTCCGCGCATGGTATAGGCCGTGTAGAGCTGTTCACGCAATTCGCGGCGTTCGGAGAACTGCAGGAAAGGGATCCAGCTTGGCTTGGCGAGGGTGAACACCCATTTGCCTTCCAGGCCGGCCCCGGCGGCTTCCTCACGGGCTGCCGCCACTACCCGTTCGGGTAAACCGGCAAGGTCTTCCTCCCGGTCGATCACCAGCTTAAAGCCGTTGTTTTCGGCCAGCAGGTTCTGGCTGAGTTGCAGGGATATGGCCGACATGCGCTCGTTGATCCTTTTCAGTTCGTTGCGCTGTTCTTCGGGCAGGGCTGCTCCGTTGCGTGCGAAATCGTCGTAGATCTTTTCCACCAGCCGCAGCTGTTCCCTGTCGTAGCCCGATTCCAGGCGGGCCTCGTAAACCGTTTGTATGCGGTTGAACAGTTCCTGGTTGAAGCGGATGCCGTTGCGGTGTGTGGCCATCATGGCGGAGATCTCCTTTGCCGCCTCCTGCATGGCATCATCAGTGTTGGCACCGTTCAGGCCGAAGAAAATCCTGTTGATGCGGTCGGTGAGCCCGCCCGAGCGGTCGAAAGCCAGGATGGTGTTTTCGAAGCCGGGTGCGGCAGGATCGTTCACGATGGCATCGATCTCCTGTTCATGTATCCGGATGGCTTCGCGGAGTGCCGGAATGTAATGGCGGGTTTCTATCAGGTCGAAAGGTGGCGCCCCGAAAGGCGTGTCGAAAGTGCCCAACAACGGGTTTTCGGTTTGTGGTTTGCAGCTCATAACAGTGATGATGGTTGCGATTAATAACAGCTTGGTGATCTTCATCCTTGCGTTTTTTGTGTTAGACATATACAGGCTATAGGCAGTTTTGCATCCATTGACAAAGGTAGGGATTTTTGGGGGATATGCCCGGCTTCCCGCCAGGGCGGGGAAATATAAAATTCTGTATTCTGTATTCTGTATGGTCGATGTGATGTGCGGTTGAAGGTTTTCAGTTTTGAGTATTTGTAAGCAGAAAAATAATATAAAATTCTGTATTCTGTATGGTCGATGTGATGTGCGATTGAATATTTTCGGTTTGGAGTATTCGAAAGCAGAAAAGTAATATAGAACCAAGCTGGCGCGCGCAAGCGGGGTCATGTCCGGAATTCGCCTTCGGGTTTGCACTGTGCCTTCTGTGTCGCCGACCGGAAATCCTGTAATTAAATATTGACAGAATGAAATAGATTGCGTAAATTTAATGCTTGTAAATAAAACGCCTGTCGCCAGGCAGGCAACCTGCACATGGGAACAGACAAGATACGCCCCCGGGTTTATATATCCGGTATTTATTGGATGATCTCATTATTCATTCAGGTCTTCTTAAACTTAAAACCCAGCCTTATGAAAAAAATGACTGTATGCCTTTTTCTTGTGCTTATCCTTGTTTTTTTGAATTTTCAAGCCTTTGCCCAGCCAAAATTATGGGGAACCCTGCCATGGGGTGGGATTGCAGAGTCGGGAGTGATCTGTGAAATCGATCTGGCACAGGGTGGATTTGATGTGGTTCATACTTTTATAAAATACAATGGCGAACACCCGCGCGACAACCTTCTTCATGCCGGTAACGGGAGATTGTATGGGATAGCCGAAGGAGGATTCGGCAGCTTTGGCAGCATCATCTATGAATATGATCCCCTTGCAAATACATTTGCCGTTGTCCATGATTTCTACGATCCATATACCTCTGTGAGCCTCTCAGCCGGAAGCAGCAGTCTGGTGCAGGCATCAAACGGGAAAATCTACGGATATACGCAGTCCGGAGGATTCTTTAACGATGGCCAGTTGTTTGAATTCGATCCTGACGATTATTCATATGAAGTGAAAGCAGATTTTGAGGTTAGCGGATTGGGTAAGTACCCCGTTGGCGCACTCTGTGAAGCCACTAACGGAAAACTCTACGGGGTTACCGAAATGGGCGGTGATTTTGGATACGGTGTGCTGTTTGAATATGACCCGGGCACGAACGCTATAATGGTACGTCAGAGTTTTGATGAAATCAATCATGGCCGGAACCCCTCCTGGGGTGTTATACAGGCCAACAATGGAAAACTTTACGGGATGACATATAGTGGAGGGGTAAGCCTGCATGGCGTAATCTATAGCTACGAACCCGGAACCGGAATTTTTACCAAACTCCATGATTTTAATAGTTCCGCCTCCGGCCGTTTTCCCTATGGGAGACTGTTCCAGGCATCAAATGGCTTTCTTTACGGAATGACATCGGCAGGGGGCGCAAACGGATATGGCGTGCTTTTCAAATATGATCCCAACCTGGATATTTTTTACAAGCTTATTGATTTTGACGGAACCAATGGCGCATACCCTACCGCAAACTTCATACAATACGGCGATTATCTGTACGGGATGACCAGAGACGGAGGACTTACCTCGGATGGGGTCCTGTTCAGGTTCAACATTAATGATCAAACGCTTACCAAGCTTCAGGATTTTTATGGGGAATTATATGGCGAGGATCCGTATGGCAGCTTGACGCCGGGCCCTGACGGGAATTTGTATGGAACAACTTCCAGGGGTGGAAGCCTGCCTTCAGGTCCCGGGATATTATTTATGTATGATCCGGAAAATGATTTGTTTGTAAAGAAATTTGATTTCATGGAAGCCATTGACGGATCCTATCCGTTCAGTGATCTGCTGCTGGCCGATGATGGCTGGTTATATGCCACTACCTATGATGGTGGCAATGTTGATGCCGGTACCATTTATCGTATTAATCCCGTTGACCGCAGCCATGAGATTTTATTCAATTTCAATTATGCGGACAACGGCGGAATACCCCTGGGAGGGCTTACACAGGCTTCGGATGGTTTATTTTACGGGATGGCCAACAGGGGCGCTAACACGGATGGCTTGCTATATGTTCTGGATCCGGCCACCAGCAATTATACGGTATTATTTGATTTTGATGAATTTGTAAGTGGTGCAAGCCCGGATGGAAGGCTTTTACAGGCATCAAACGGTAATTTGTACGGTACGCTGACACAGGGGGGAAGCAATGGCGACGGTGTGCTTTTTGAATGGAACATCACGACCAATACTTACACCAAACTGTTCGATTTTCAAATGGCAACATCGGGTAAAACCCCGCGGGGAAACCCCGTGCAGGCTGCCAATGGTAAGTTATACGGGATTGCCAGCGAAGGCGGGCTTCATAACGGAGGTGTACTGTGGGAATATGATATCCCATCAGGAATATTTACGAAAAAACAAGACTTTGACGGCACCAACAAGGGAAGCCTTCCCGTTGGCACCCTTATTGAATTTGCTGATAACCAGCTTTATGGATTATGTTTCCGTGGCGGACTCAACAATGGAGGGGTGCTTTTCAGGTACGATGCAGAAAGCGATAACCTAAGCCGGCTTGTCAACTTCGACGGCCTTGACATGGGCGGACAGCCGATGGGCAGCCTGATGGTTGCCTCAAACAATAAGCTTTACGGGACCACGGGCAGCGGAGGCGCATATGGATTTGGGCTTGTGTTTGAATTTAACCCCGGGATGTTTGATTATAACGTGGTCTATGATTTTCGCGAATTTCGCAACCGGCCTGCTTTCGGGGCGTTGGTTGAGGTGGATAGTGATTTCGGTTTTCCTGAGGGAGAAGACAGCCCCGCTATGATTCATGTTTATCCAAACCCTGCATTGAATACTGTCAGCATCAAATGCGAAAACAGGGATGCCGGCCCGTTTGATATCAGGCTGATCAATCAACTCGGTCAAACGCTGATGGCCGCATCCTCCGGGAATGTTGAAAACAATACCATCAGGCTTGATGTTTCCGGCCTGAAAGCAGGAATATATCTTCTCCGAATCACAACAAACGGACAAAGCACTGTTTCGAAGTTTGTAAAAACAAATTAATGTCGCCGTTCAGAAAAGGCCGGGCTAGGGCATAGGAATATAAAATTCGGTATTCGGTATTCTGTATGGTCGATGTGATGTGCGATTGAAGATATTTTATGTTTACACCTCACAGGTTGCCAAATGGATAATTGATCAATTAATCCACATAGCATTTTGCTCTGTATTGTTTTTTTTCGGATATTGACAGCTGACTAGCTACACCCATATGTCTCCTGGAAATTACGATATTTCAAAGCATTCTTCTGATCAAAAGTATGATGTAATCGTCATCGGTGCCGGTCTTGGGGGACTTACTGCTGCTGCCCTTCTTGCCAAATGCAAACTGGATGTTTGCGTTGTTGAGATGGCATCACATCCCGGTGGATATTTAACAAGATATGAGCGCAAAGGCTTTTCTTTTGATTCGGCCATCCATTGGCTGAATCAGATGGGCCCCGGTGGCTTTGTCAAAAGGATATTCGACCTGATCGGCCCTGATTCGCCCAAAACGCCCGAAAATAAAAGGATCCGTCGGTTTTTAAGTGATTCCTATAACTATAGCTTAACAAATGACCCCGATGAGATGAGGGATGTCATGATTGCCGGGTTTCCGGACGAAGAAAAATCTATCAGGAAATTTTTCAAGGCGAGCAAAGCCACTGCTGATGCTTTTAGAAAGATGACCAACCATACCCGTACCTCAGAGACCATGTCACTGCCTGAGAAGATCCAATCTTTTATCCGGGCAAGCCGGGCGGCAATACCGCTCATCCGCTATCTGCCATTCTCTGCAAAGACAGGATTAAGACATTTTTTCGGGAGTGACTGCCTCAAAGAGCTTTACAGCACCGAAGAAAAGCTTTTATCTTGCATGGTTCCGGTTGGCTGGGCATACAATAACGATTATCAGCTTCCACCGGTAGGTGGCGCCCAGGCACTTACAAATTGGATTGCTGATAAGCTGGAGGCCTGGAATACAAGTATTTTTTGCAACAGCAAGGTCACCGGGATAAATATGGAAAATGGACTGGCCACAGGTGTTAGCATCCTAAGCAAGGGAATGACACATAAAATACGCAGCTCCTATGTCATCGCAGCTTGTGATGTTGAGTCAGTTTACACTAAACTGCTTCCTGAAGGAACGCTTAGTCAGAGGCTTATCAAGAAACAACAAAATGCAGAGGTTTACAACTCCTGCGTAACTGTTTCGCTTGGCCTGGACTGCACGACGGAAGAACTTGGAATATTTGAAGAACAGGTCCTGATCAGAAGGGATGATATCACACGTAAAGAACAAGACAGCGGCGAAGCCTGCAAGACCGAGATCAGTGTTATTGCGAACTCTTCACGAGACCACACTGTGGCACCTGCAGGGAAAGGTGTCCTCATGTTGTATGCCTCATGCTCCATCAGCCATGGAAAATTCTGGAAAACGGAGCGCGACAAGGAAAATAATTTTATCAGGGGTGATGCCTATAAGTCGTTTAAACAGGAATATGCTGATATTTTGATCAAACGTGTTGAGGAAAAATTGATCCCCGGGCTCCGAAATCATATTGAAGTGATGGATGTTGCCACTCCGATCACTTACCTGCGCTACACGGGCAACCGCGACGGAGCTATCATGGGTTTCCGGCCCAGCTACCGGAATATCAGAAATAAGGTTGCCCATATATCTACTCCGGTAAAAAATCTTTATATCGGCAGCCAGTGGGCTGCGGTAGGCGGTGGTGTGCCAATAGCAGTGAAAGCTGGTGTGAACAGCGCACTGCTGATCATCAGAAATGAAATGCCGGAGGCTTATAAAATTCTGGTGAAGGTGATTGACGGCGAAGTTGCTTCCGATAAGGTGGTGTCGCCATTTTTACGCACGGAAACCATTTAATACAAAATCTGAATCGTATAAGCAAAAGCCCTGAAGAATATAAAATTCGGTATTCTGTATTCTGTATGGTCGATGTGATGTACGATTGAATATTTTCGGTTTGGAGTATTCGAAAGCAGAAAAGTAATATAAAATCCGGTATTCTGTATGGTCGATAGAAAATGTTTACCCCTCACAGTTAGCCATATTGATAATTGATCAATAAATCCACCTGACATTCATAAAATACATTTAGAATTTCACATACAAAATACAGAATTGTAAATGCAAAAGCCTCTCGAAATTTCGAGAGGCTTTTGCCCGTCTCCCCGCCAGGGCTCGAACCTGGGACCCGCTGATTAAGAGTCAGCTGCTCTGCCAGCTGAGCTACGGAGAGATGAAAATTTTTGCAAAAGTAGATAATTTTTCTAATAATCGTTGTTCATTCTGGCCTGAAAATGAACTGCCATGCAATGAGCTGCCGGTATCTGTACTGATGTTTGAATATTGTCGCGGGAAACCGGAAAAGGGCCTTATGGTTCTCACCTGGTGATCAGTACCTTGCCCGAATAAAATGCCTTTTCCTGTTGTATAAGAAGAAAATATAATCCCGGAGGAAGTCCGCCAAGCGGGATGGTGATAAGGTTGTTGCGGTGCAGCGTGGTGTTTTTCCGATATACCTTCCGCCCGGTAGAATCAAGAAGGCTTAGCTCTGCCTGGCCGGGATTGTCGGGGTCGATACGTAGTTTCAGCACTTCTTTTGCGGGATTGTTGTATGAAACAGCCATCCCCGGGAGGATGTCTTCTTCGCCCGTGCCCAGCGTTTCGTCAACCACCAGGTCCATTACCACCGGCAGGTGGTCGCTCATGCCGTAAAGGGCGTCGAGCACATAGGCGGGAAGGCTGATGTTGGGCGGGTCGAGCAGTGAACCGTTCAGCCGTTTCCCGTCCTGCCCGGGAGCATGGTATGAACCTTCCAGGTAATAGATCTTTTCGGCTTGCTGGTAAAGGGTCTTGTTGATGAGGATGAAGTCGAAGCGGTCGTCCATACCGCCGCCTGAAAAACAACCGCCTGTGGAGCTGTGTGTCGACTGCGTATGCACATGGCTGTATGACCAGTTTTCATGCCAATCGCCAATGGCGTTAACGGGATCGTAAAACCCGAATACGGGGTGGCTGTTGGCGATCATACGCTGGAAAGCCTGCTCCGATGATTTGTATACGTTGAAGTCGCCCATGAAGAGATAGTTGCCGTGCCTGCCATTATCCTCCAGGTATGTAAGGGCGTTTTCGGTCATCACCCTGCGACTGAGCGCATCCGATGATGAATTGCCGGCCTTCAGATGGGCCACGATACAGTTCAGAAAGATGGTGTCGCCGCTTGCCAGGCCTTCGTTCAGGTGGTACATCCGGTACACGTCAATGTCGCGAACTTCGCTCTGGGCTACCTGCTGCGAATGCAGGGCCAGTTTCTCGGTATTATAATACATCATGTTCACAATTCCCGAACCGGCCAGGTTCGGACAACCCGACATGCCGTAAAGGGCATAGCCGGTCTGGTTCATTACCTGGTTCAGCATCCGGAAGTGATAAGTGGTCTGGTGCGATATCTCGTTCACGGTGAGTATGTCGGGCCGGAGATAACCTACAATGCTCCGCATAAAGGCATCCTTCTGGTCGGGGTTGTTGTTGGTCATATTGCAGAAACCGGTGTTTTCCCCGTAATATAACAGGTTGTAGTGCATCACCCGCAGGGTGTCCTGGGCAGAGACAAATGCCAGGCTGAAAAAAAACAATATTGCCGGGATCAGGCGCATGGGGCGAAATTACCACTTTTTCTTTTAGGTTTTGAGTTTTGAGCCAACTGGATGTTCACAGTTGAGATTTTTCAGTTTTTCGCATTTCAATATGTAACAATCTTTCATTTCGGGTATAAATGGATAAAGGAAAGGGCATGAAAAAAGCCAATATGCCTGAGCAAAGTTTTCATTTTTCAATAAACATCATCGAATTATACCAACTCCTGATTGCAGGGAAAGAATACATTATTCCTTAACAGCTGTTCAGGAGTGCAACCGTTATAGGTGCCTGTGAGAATGACGCTTCTGCCGCCTTCAGCAGGCGGGATTTTACATACAAGATGTCGGTGGCTTCCAGATCGGCCATACAAACCCGATACCGGCTAAGGATATTGGAGGAGGGGGAGCTGGTAAGTTTTGATTTGAGTTAGTATACGGAGGAGATCGTGAACATTATAAAAATTACTTCCGCAAACGTAAAAGCAACCCAAAACAACCTGAAATACTTGAAAACGGTCAACGCAAAATCTAAAAATAACTCAACACTATTTATGAACTTTCCTGATAAACTCCTCCACTTCCGGCACGCCGCCCTGGTATACCAGGTATCCGTTATAAGGTTCGCGGGGAGTGATCTCGTCGTTGATGGGGGTGAGCATCATGCGTTTTACTTCTTCGGGGTCGTCGGTCTGGCCGAGGATCCAGCTTAGTTTGACCCAGGCCACCTCGGGCAGCATGTTGCCGGCAGGGATGATGCCTTTGGCCATCATGTCGCGGCCGGTGTCGTAAACAAACATGTGCACATAACCCCAGATGGTTTGCAGGGTCATGTACATGTGTACGCCTTTGGCGTGTGCCCGTTCGATGGCGGGGTACAGTTCCTTGTTCACATGCCCGAGCCCGGTGCCCACGATGATGATCCCGCGGTAGCCGGCATCGACCAGTGCGTCGAGGGTGTCGGGCTTGATGCCGGGGTAATAATACAGCATGCTAACCTCGTCGCTGAAGTAGGGCAGGACTGTTACGTTGCGGTCTTTGCGCCGGTGGTTATATTCTTTTTTTATGGGGGTGATCTCCTGGCGGCTGATCATGGCCACGGGGGTGTCGCCGATGGTGCGGAAAGTCGACCGGTATGATGAGTGCATTTTTCTTACGCGTGTGCCCTTGTGCAGCAGGCCGTATTCGTCGGATGTGGGTCCGAACATGCATACCAGCACCTCGGCGATGTCGGAGTGGCCTGCAGCTTTCATGGCGTGCATGAGATTGAGGGCGGCATCGGAGCTGGGCCTGTCCGATGAGCGCTGCGAACCCACCAGCACAATGGGTACGGGTGAGTTCTGTACCATGAAGGTGAGCACGGCCCCGGTATGATGAAGGGTGTCGGTGCCGTGACCGATCACGATGCCGTCGATGCCGTTCTCGATCTCCTTGCCAATGGCCACGGCCAGTTTCTTGTACTGCTCGGGTCCCATGTTCTCGCTGAACACGGCAAAGACCTTTTCGGTGTCGAGGTTGCATATGTCGGCCAGCTCGGGTACGGCCCCGTAAAGCTCACCTGGCGAGAATGCCGGGATCACCGCACCGGTACGGTAGTCGAGGCGCGAAGCGATGGTGCCGCCGGTGCCGAAAAGCTTCACGTTCGGCAGGCCCGGGGTTACGGGAAACTGCTTCTCGGGGATCTTGTAAATGGCTTTCTTGTATCCCACCTCCTTCATGCCGGTGATGGTGCCAGTGTCAATGCCTACGTTATAGCCGGTAGGGATCTTCAGGACAATGTGCCGGTCGTCGTCGTTCTCGGCACGCGGAAGGACAGTGCCATGGAAGGTGCCGCGCGTGGTTTCGATCACGGCCTGCCCCCACACGCGGGTGTTGTACTTCTTTAATACCTCCAGTGCATCTCCTTTGTATCCTTGAAAAAAGTCTTCGGTCATGATCCGTCAGTTAATAGGGATTTGAGAATTATTTTCCATTTAAATGCATATACAGCGCCTTCAGGCTGATATTGCCCAGAGCGATCCTGCGCAATTCACCCATCATCCAGTTGATCTCGTCTTCTTTACGCTCCGAACGGCGGATTTCCCTGAACTTTTCGCGCAGGAAAGGGATCCTTGCCAGGATGTTTTCTTCCGGAACCCGTTTAAAGTTGATCACCGTTAGCACCGAGCCGAAGTCCATCTTCGGGTGTTCATATACCACCGGCAGCATCTTCGCTGCCAGCTCAGGGTCGAGCCCTTCGGCAAGCAGGTACCTGAACATGGCATAGATGATTTTGTGGTTGAAGGCTTCGGCAGGTTTATAGTGACCTTCAACGAATTTCAACTGATGTCCGAAAAAGGTGCCCACCCGCACGGGATCAACCCCGAGTTCATTGATGATCCTTTCGATCAGCGGGAAGTGGTTTCTTTTGAAAATGTAAGTATACGTGTCTTCGGGGATGTTCCACTTTTTCATTTTGTGGTAGCGGTCGATCACTTCCTCGGGCAGCTTCTTGCGCATCTCTTCAATATGGGCATCTTCCAGCGGCCGGGGCGGTGTGTCGGTATCGGGATACATCCTGTCGGCGCCCGGCAATACCCTCTCGAAGATGGTGGTGCCGTCTTCGAACGACTTCCGGGTTTCGTTCGGAATGCCTTCAAAAGCCAGGCGGCAGCGTTCTTCGATGGTTTCAAGTGCCGTTTTCACGTCATCTTCGGGTCCCCAGAAGACAAGCTGCGCATCTTCATCCCCGGCTTTGAACATTTTCCTGATCTTTTCCCAGGCGGTTCCGGTAATTTGTTTTTCGAAGGATTCGCTGTGGGTCATGTTGGGTTTTTCAAGACAGGCGATCACCTTGAGCCTGTCGCTGATCTCGTCGGCAAACATCTTCCCGGGCTGGGTGAAGTGCGAAAGCATACCAAGAAATCCCGGCAGGTTTACGGCCACGATTTGATGGTGCTGTTTTTTGGCTTCTTTCAGGGGAGGATAACTGAATTTATGTGTGTGATAATTCAGTTTTTTCCAGGCCATCTGCCATTTTTCCGGTTCAGCAAAACGTGCCAGAAGGTCCTGCCGCATCTGCAGCAGTGCCCATTGCCGGAAGGCTTCGTTATGGGTAAGTTCGGGGATCCAGCGTGTATGCGCAACGCCCTTGATCTCCACCCGTGTGCCTCCCCGGCAGCTTACGTTCACATCCTGCCTTCCTGCGCCGATCCCGGTACGTACCTTGCCAGTGCTGCGGTTCAGGAAACGGATGTAGTCGCAGGCTTCGCGCACTTCATCAGGATTCACGCAATCGGGATAGGTCACGGTCTCGATCAGGGGCATGCCCAGGCGGTCGGTCTGGTAGGTGCGCACATGCCCGATGTCGGAGATCTCCCGGCAGGAGTCCTCTTCGAGGCTGAGCTGTATCAGCCGCACTTTCTTGTTCTTCAGCGGGATCTCCCCCTCAACGCCGATGATGGCGGTGCGCTGGAAACCGGTAGGGATGCTGCCGTCGAGGTATTGCTTACGCGTAACATGCACCTCGCCCACGATGTTGAGTTTCGACAGCAAAGATATTTCGATGGCGATGTCGAGCGCCTCCCGGTCGATCGGAAAAGGAGGCGTGTCGTCAACGTCGTAGGTGCAGGCGGTGGCATTGTTGATGCGGTAAATGATCTCCTTGCGTGTTTTGAACTCCATCAGGGCCGTGCCGTCGTATTCGCCCAGCTCGCTGAGTGTGGGGCGCATGTGCCTGATCAGCTCCGCGTCATAGTCTTCGTGCTTGTTATAGATACCGGCCGGACAATGGCAGAAGAGTTTCTCCCTGGTCAGGAGTTGCTGGTGGACTTCCAGCCCCGACATGAATCCGATGCGGTCGTAATCCTCCTGTGTGGCTTCCCTGCGGCTCACATAGCCGGTCTTTTCCCTGCTCCTGCGGTAGTTGTCTTCCGGGTCAAACTGTTGCTTCATCGGTTCGCTTAGGTTGGTTGGTGTTAATAAGAGATGGCAAATGTAGAAATATTCCGGCAGTGAATCAGGTTTATAAGGCACATTTTTGGAATGCTGCAGGCACAGCCCCGCGGCAGGCTGCCGGTTTCGTCAGGCAACAGGATTTTTTCATTACTTTGCAGGCGCAACAAAAGCTGAAACGATGGAGCAGACCTTATTCAATCAACTCATCTGGGCATGGGTCATCACAGGATTGCTGACCATGGTGCTCCTGCTGTTTGTCACGGCGCCCTATGGAAGGCACAGCAAAAGCAACTGGGGCCCGATGATCGGCAACCGCCCGGGTTGGCTGATCATGGAACTGCCCGCCCTCATCTTCCCGCTGGGCATCTTCCTGAGCGGGGAGGGCAGCGCAAGATGGGAAATATGGTTATTGTTTCTTCCTTTCCTGGTGCATTATACCAACCGGGTGCTGATCTTCCCTTTCCGCCTACGCACAAAAGGGAAGAAAATGCCGCTGCTGATCGTGCTCATGGCCATATTCTTCAATGCCGTGAACGGCTTCTTCATCGGGTATTTCTGGGGTTATTACTCAGAGGGGTACGGGCCTGCATGGTTCGGCAGCCCGCAGTTCATCACCGGCCTCATCATCTTCTGCACCGGCATGGCCGTCAACATCCGTTCCGATAACATGCTGATATGGCTGCGCAAGACAAGCAGCAATGGCTACAGTATCCCGCGGGGATGGCTTTTCAGGTACATCTCCTGCCCAAACCATTTTGGGGAGATGATGGAATGGACAGGCTATGCCATCCTGGCCTGGAACATGCCCGCCCTCTCATTTGCTTTGTGGACCTTTGCCAACCTGGTGCCCCGTGCGCTCGACCACCATAAATGGTACAGGGAGCATTTCAGTGAATATCCGAAAGGAAGGAAAGCCGTGTTCCCGGGAATTCTTTAAGCACTTATCAAGCCTTCCGGTAATGATCGGCTGTCAGGCTGATTGCTTCCTCTTCCGTATACTTCGGCTTAAAGCCGAAATCCGTGGCTGCCCGCTCCGAGTTAAAGGTGAAATCGGTACAGGTATAGTCAACGGCAAAGCGGCTCAGGCCGGGATTAATACGCTTTACAGGCCTGAGCAGGAAAGCAATGGATTCTGATATACACCCCATGGGCCAGGCAATGGAATGGGGTATCCACAGGTTTTTGGGCCAGATCCTGTAACCCGCTCCGGCAACGATCTGGTCGAAGAACCTGAAGAAATTGGCCGGTGGCCCGTCGGTCATGAGGTAAGCCTGCCCGTTGATCTTTTCGTTTCCTTCCATCAGTGCCTGTAATGCCTGCAGGTGTGTCAGCGCCATATTGCCGACATAAATGTGCTGGGCCTTTGCCCGGCCGTTGCCAAGGCGTACATAGATCCCCGATCTGGCCATGCCGATTAGCGCATTCATGTGGTATGGGTCGCCAGGGCCGTAAATATCGGAAGGACGCAGGATGACAGCCTTGAGCTTTTTTCCTGCAACGGCTTTTACGATCTGTTCGGCCATCACTTTGCTTTTGCAGTACATATTGTGGTACCTGGCGGGATAGGGCTGACTGTCGTCAATGTCCCTCAGGGGTTTGCCGGTGTATACAGCATCCAGCGAGCTGGTGAAGACCAAATACCGGATGCCGTGCTCGCGGCATGCGCGGATAATATTTTCGGTCCCGCCGTAATTGACCTTATAAACATATCCGGGCGGGTGCGTACCCCAGTCGACCACGGCGGCACAGTGGATCACGGCATCGATGCCTCTGCAGGCCCTGCTCAGGGCTGCATAGTCGCAAACATCGCCCTTCACGGCTTCCACGGCCTCACTGCCAGAAAAATCCCTGTTGTCGAATGTTCTGACCAGTGAAGGCCTGAGGGGTGAGTCATTCCCGAGGAGTTCCTTTACAATATGCCCGCCCAGAAAACCCGAGCCGCCGGTAATGAGAATACCTGGTTTTTCCATCCGCTGATAAGTTATATATTTGCTGTGGCGGTAAAGGTAAAATATTTTCCGGGTAATGGGAAACACTGCCCCGGGCTGCCTGATAAGGCCATATTTTATAAGGTTTTCAGCCTGTGCCGGGCATGGGCTTCACTGGGAGGGCAACACAGAAAATCATCATCATGCATAAGACCGTTTCGATCATCCGCGGAAGCAGCGGCGAGGATTATGAAAGTTTTTTCAGGCGGGCCATTCAACTGGCCGAAGACCTTCGTAACCTTCGTCCGGCCAAACTGCACTATACCATTACCCTTCAAAGGCCTCCACGCCTGTCGGTGATCCCCTTCAGGCATGATAAGGTCGCCTTGTTTTCAATTACTTCCGGGGAGCCCGGCATGCACCGAATCCTGCAGGGAGCCAGAGGCTATTCGGGAAGCTACCTGGTTAAAGGGGCCCTGCCGCTTGCCAGGGAAATGACATGGAAGCCCGGCGAAGCGTCGCCGGGCTTGTGCCTGCTCACGCTCTTCCGTCAGAAAAAGAACATACCCCGCGAGACCTTCATCCATCGCTGGCATCAGGGGCATACCCCCTTCACCCTGAAAGTGCACCCCATCTGCCATTACGACCGCAACGAGGTGGTGGATGCCCTGGATGAGGCGCCGCAATGGTACGACGGCATCGTGGAAGAACATTGCCATACAGGGCGCGAACTGCTGAACCCCTTCAGGTTCTTTTCAAAAAGCGGACTGGCACCGGTTAACATGATCAGGACCTATTTCGATGTGAAATCTTTTATCGACTATAAAAGCATTGAAACCTACCTGGTAAGGGAGTTCGTGGTGGTTAGCAAACCACCGGCTGCGGTTCGGTCCGATGAACCCATCGAACTAAACGAAGACGGTTAGTTTCATGAGTTTTTTTAATTTTGAGCCTGATACGGGGAGAATGTGAAAATATGCAATAGACATTATGCGAAACTCATAACTTAAAATTTATAACATAAAGCTACACGGTACCCTGAATCCTGAACCCTGAACCCATCATGAATCTCCTCTTTTTCCTCATAAAAACCCAGAAATCCATCCGTAAGCTCGTTCTGAAGCTTCGGGGCAAGACCGAAACCGATATCCATGACCGGCGCATCGTGAGTGGCAAAGCGTGGGAGGAATTTTGCGACAGGCTGAAGCTGGCCGGTACGGCACTGATGTATGCGGGCGCTCCCCGCGATGCTTTCCAGCAGGCCGAGGGTGTGCGCTACCTGAGCAGGCTCACACGGGCGGGGCTGGAAGCTTTTGTGGAATACAACGATCCGGGGTTCCCGGTTTTTCGTCGAATGGTGCATGAAAGCGTGAAAATGGGGGCCGACAACCCCGATAACCATTACTACAATGCGCAGATCAGCGGGAAATATGAATACCGGATCAGGGGGAAGCGTAATACCATTCATTACCTGGGGTTTTTCACCCAAAACGGAAACTATGGCACAACAGGCGGGCTGGCGCCCTGCGGGGTACTGGAACACAATGACCTTTTTGTGGAAGACGACGGCAGTTTTGAGATCATCCTGAGCCGTGAAAGAAAGGGAAAGAACTGGCTGAAGGTTGAAGCGGATACAGGTCTGGTGATGGTAAGGCAGACATTTTATAAACGCGATACGGAAATCCCGGCCGAATTCAGCATTTCGCGGATTGGCGGTGCGGAGCGGCCCGCTCCCCTGACACCTGCCGCAGTGGATGAAGGGCTGAAGACTGCCGCCCTCTTTGTGGTCGGGGCGCCCATGCTTTTTGCCGGGTGGGCCAAAGGTTTTCAGAAACACACCAACAAGCTGCCCCTCTTCGACCCCGCAACTTCCAATGCCGCCGGCGGTGATGCCAACATCACCTATTTCCACAGCCACTGGAAACTCGGTGATGATGAAGCCCTGCTGATCGAAGTGAAACCGCCTCCGTGCGACAACTGGAATTTTCAGTTGAACAACTACTGGATGGAGTCACTGGATTACCGCTATTTTAACATCTGTATCAATAAGAGCAGTGCCGTTTATGAAGATGACGGAAGCCTGCGCGTGGTCGTGGCTGCAAACGATCCAGGATTGCCCAACTGGCTGGAGACATGCGGCCACCGGGAGGGGACCATGTGCTGGCGCTGGTACCGCCTGGGAAAGAATGCCCCTGCCACAGAGCCGTTATGCCGTGTTGTTAAATTGAAAGAACTGCTGAATGGGAAAGAATAGCAAGGTCGTATCCCCGCATGATTTTACCAGGATGCCGGTATGGTTCAATTTACTGAACAGAGCCTGGAAAGCCTCATACCCGCTGGGTACTGCCCTTAGTCTTGACAAGGACAGCCTGATCCGGAGAGCCAGGCGATCGACGGGCCTTGATGATCTGGGCAGCGATTTTGAAGATGAGCCGCTCGAACGACTGCTCTGGTCGATAAAGCACGAAGCGGAACTGCATCCGGCCGGGATGTTCATCTCCCGTGAACGCATCGTGAACCTGCTCTCGAACCGGCTCAGGGCTGAGCACTTTTTTAAGAAACATCCCGGGATCCTCCAACAGGAGTTGTATCCTGTATGGCTGATCGCCGGACTGCAGCGCACCGGCACCACCAAGCTGCAGCGGCTTCTCAATGCCGATCCGGCCAACCGGGTGCTGGCAAGCTGGGAAGCCATCAACCCTGCTCCCTATCCCGGAAGAAATGGCAGGACCGATAAGCGGATCAAAAAGGCAAGGTTGTCTGAAAAGGCCCTGAAACTGATGGCCCCCGGGTTTTTTGCCATCCACCCCGTAGAACACCTTGCACCGGAAGAAGATATACTGCTGCTCGATATCACATTTATGAGCACCACCCCGGAGGCTACCATGCATGTGCCTTCCTATGCCGGCTGGCTTGAAAAAACTGATCAGTCGCATGCATACCGGTATGCCGTCAAACTGCTTAAGCTGCTGCAATGGCAACGGCCGGCCCGAAGATGGGTGCTCAAGTCACCGCATCATCTCGAACACCTGCACCTTGCCGACCGTTTTTTCGGAGATGTGCGCTACCTGTGGACTCACCGCGACCCCGCCCTTTCCATCCCCTCATTCCTAAGCATGATGTCGCACAGTTGGGCCCTGTTCAGCCATGAGGTCAGCCCCGAAAAGGTAAGACAGCACTGGGTGAGGAAAAGCACCTACATCCTGAACAAGGGCGTGGAATTCAGGAAAAGAAAGGGCGAAGGGGCTTTCCTGGATATTCAGTATGAGGATTTGGTGAAAGATGCCGGATCAGTACTCAAAAAAATATATTCAGGCAATGGCGGGGCCGATGAGCAACTGCTGGAAGTTTTTGCAAGGGCCGAACAGGAAAACCCGCCCCGGAAATATGGTATCCATGAGTATTCACTTGGCGATTTCGGCCTTACCGAAGCAGATATCGAAACCAGGATCACCGGCTACCGTGAAACACTGAAACACTGAAACCAATTGCCATTTGTTAATAATTAAGCGTTCAACACTTAAAACTCAAAACTGCAGCATGGTGTCAGGCACAAAGCAAAGCCAGTACCAGAGTCCATTAAAAGCGACCTTCACGGGCATTCGCGACCTTTTCCGGAAGCAGATCCCTGCCGGTGAACTGACAGACCGGGACCGCCTCGACGGTAAAAGGGTTATGATCACCGGTGCGAGCTCCGGACTGGGCTTTGCCACAGCCGTGGCCATGGCACAGCGCGGGGCCGAAGTGATCATGGCATGCCGCAGCGGTATTCCCCATAAGGGCGAAAAGGTCAAACAACTGAGCGGTTCGGATAAGGTTAACATGTTCCATGTCGACCTCAGCGACCTGCTTTCCATTGAAAAGCTTGCGGTGCATTTAAAGGAAGCTTTTGGAAGTATCGATATCCTGGTCTGTAATGCCGCTGTGGTTCCGCGGCAAAGCAGGAAAACCCCGCAGGGATTTGAGCAGATGTTCGTGGTGAATTATTTTTCCAAGTTCCTGCTGGTGAACTGGCTGCTCGAAAAGGGTGTTCTTGCCGGGGGCGATGGGCGGGTTCCCCGCATCATCTTCGTGTCGTCGGAAAGCCACCGTAATCCGAAGACCTTTCACCTGGAAGGTTTCGGCGAATACCATGAATTCGGCATCAAAAAGGTGATGGAACGATACGGTTATTATAAGCTGCTCCTTACCACATTTGCCATTGAGTTGTCGCGGCGGCTGAATCCCGGCGACCGGCCCGGTTATTCCGTGTTTGCCTTATGTCCCGGGCCCGTGAACAGCAACATCGCCCGTGAAGCCCCGAAAGTTTTCCGCCCCCTGCTGAAGCTGGTGTTCAGTCTTTTCTTCCGGTCTCCCCGTAAGGCTTGTATCCCGGTGGTTTACCTGGCTGCATCACCGGATGTGGAGGGCAGGGCCAACGACTACCTTTTCCTGATGAGCCGCAAGGCGGTGGACAGCAAGGCTGCCGATCCGGTTAACGGAAGGCAATTATGGGAGGTGTCGGAATCACTCAGAAACAGTTTGCGCAAGCAGGATCCCCGGGAATGAAGATGTCCTGACAACCATTCATCCAATAAATTGACAATAAAAAATGGGAATTGCCATTGATGAATAACAACTGACACTTACAATTCTCAGTCTCTCCTTCCCATAAAGATCATAATGTAATATAACAGCGTGGCCAGTGAAGCAAGGGCAGCCACCACGTATGTGTAGGCGGCCCAGCGCAGCGCTTCCTGTGCTTTCGGGTGGGTTTGCGTGCTGGTGATGCCACTGGTGTTGAGCCATGCCAGCGCCCTGTTGGTGGCATTGATCTCTACCGGAAGGGTGATCAGGCTGAAGAGCGTCATGAGCCCGAACATCACGATGCCGGCCAGCAGAAGCTGCGGAAAGCTTTCCACCAGAAGTATGCCGGCCAGCAGCACCCATTGAACCCAGCGCGAGGTGATGCTTACCACCGGCACCAGGGCCGAACGCATCTGAAGCCATGAGTAGGCATGGGCATGCTGCAGGGCATGGCCGCATTCGTGGGCCGCAACGGCCGCCGCCGCAACGGAACTGCTGTTATAAACAGCCTGACTCAGGTTTACCGTCTTTTTAACGGGGTTGTAATGGTCGGTGAGCTCACCGCTTACCGACAATACCTTTACATCGTAAATGTCGTTGTCGTGCAGCATCTTCTCGGCAACCTCCCTGCCGGTCATGCCATAGTTCACAGGTATTTTGGAAAACTGCCTGAATTTATTTTTAAGACGTTTGCTCACCAGCCAGCTCAGCAGGGCAAACACCCCGAATATGATCCATATCATCGCCATTGTTGAAAAAGTTTAAGATTTAAACAAATGCCTGATCAAATAGTTTGCCAATAAGGTATTATCCATTATCATGGACATTTTGTCAGCAGACGGCCGGGAAACGGACAGGGAGGCGCGAACATCGGGGCTTTTATGTTAATCGATAAATACAAGATAACCATACAGAATAAAAATGCCCGCGCCAGAAACGCGGGCATGAGCCTCTCATCGGACTCGAACCGACGACCTGCTCATTACGAGTGAGCTGCTCTACCAGCTGAGCTAAAGAGGCTTGAAAAGCGGATACAAAGATATATTTTTCTACATTGATCTGTACTTCCTTTTTCTTTTAAAGCCCCGGCCGTGAACAAATAATTAAATCTATGACATTATAAATAAAGATTTTATAGTCATACATGGAATGCAAAAATATTTCATACCCCGCTGGCTGGAGAAAAGGAATATTGATCAGGAATTAAAAGGTCCTGGCTGCACGGACATACAGGAGATTTTGCTTCCAGCTGAATGCGGGCACTCCATTGTCAAAATCCTGTACCCAAACATGATTATTGGTATATTCAGTTGAACTCCAATAGAAGTCGCTGGCAAATGTGCCCCCGCCATTGGCAAGGGCTGTTGTATTGATCACCTCTTTGTTTTCATACATTATTTCCATTTCCCTGCGGGAAGGTAAGTACCAGTCTCCATATGTGATGTTGTCTTCTGTGATTTCAAGCTCTGCACAGATGCGTGCAGCATTAGTGTTTCCATCGCCATATCCCTGACTGGAAATAATGATGGCCGTATTCATATTTCCGGCCAGCGGCCCGTTTCCTTTTGCAAGCGTGTAAGTATATGAGCCTGCGTACCACCGGATACCGGAGCTTTGATTTGTTTTGGCGCAAACCAACCCATGCTGGCCGGTTTCATCAACCCAGAATACAATACCGCCATGGGCAAAATCGCCCACCGAATAGGTTTTGGCACTGATCACAGTATCGTCAATGACAATACCCATACCGGCAACATAAGTGTTTACGCTATCCTCGTATGATCCTCCTCCGTGGCTTAAAGTCACTGTCAACCCCGTACGGGAAATGTTTTGTAGTTCGTTGGTTGTATCCCCATCAACTTCCATATCTAACTTATTATTCCAGTAACTGGTGTCGGTAGCTGTAATGCCTGCAGCAATGGAAGCTGTAAATACAGGATCGGTTTCCATTACAGTGCTTTCGGCTGTTTTTGCATGCAAAGCATAAGGTACGCTGAGAAGTTGACTACTGCCCGTAATGGAATAATTCGTTCCACCAGTCGGATCGATTTCCGAAAGAATGAAATACGGACCGTCAGACCAGTCAATATTTTCAAACTCACCGCTTACAATTGTTCCATCACCAATTTCAAGTGTTAATAAGCCATTGATATTGGTTTCCTTTATATGGGTTTCTACATAAACGGCAGGTCCGCCGGGTGAACCTTGCAAAATACTCATCTGTACGCCAACATCAGCATTCGTAACGAGGTAGTTTTCAGCATCTCTGATAACAGCCTGGTAGCTGAATTTTTCAGGCGCCTGAGCAAAGCCTGTACCGATAAGCAGGTTGGACAGCAGAATTATAATGATCACATTTGTCCGGATGTTTTTTATTTTCATAATGATTTAAGTTTGGTTTTGTTTTTAGGAAGATGAAATAAGATTATTTTTTTTTTGCAGAAACATATCGTTTCAGTCATGCCGCAATTAATGTTTAATAATCTTGAATGTTTTAATTTCCTTTTGATTAGCGGTGACCTTTAAAAAATAAGAAGCTGTTTTCAGGTATTCCATATTGATGTTGCTGGTTTTTCCCAGGATTTTTTTACTCTCCAGGAGTTTCCCGTTAGCATTATAGAGATGATAAATATAGTTTTCATAATCATTATCGTCGATCTTCAGGAAAAGAATGCTATTTACAGGGTTGGGATAGATGTTAAGTTCAAGATCGATACCTGTATTCTGGTCCAGTCCGGTTATGACCTGGATTTCGTAAGGCTGCTGTACGCCTTCGGCAGAAGAATATTCGTCGGGTTCTGAATGGGTAGAATAAAAAATCTGCCCGATTGAATAGCTGACGGAGCCTGAGGTGCCTGAAATATCCATTCCTGAGGGTAGGATGGCTTCCTGTGCGTGAAGCCCTGTCATTGTAAGCCCCCAAAAAACGATAATACAAAAAACTGAATTTTTGCGATGCATAATGAACCTCCTTATAAAGATTTAAAGTTTGAATTTATGCTAAAGTAAATTTTAATTACATACAAATGCATAAAATTTGATTTTATTTACTATAATAGAATTTTTAGCGTGTAGTGAAAGAAAATCCCCTGATCGATTAATCCCTCAGGGTTTGGCGGAAATTATAATACCCGCCTTTTTGCGTTGATATCAGTATTTTTGTCTTGCTTCGGGCTTCATACACCTGATTTTCATGGTCATCATCAGGTGATTAACACATTGAATATCTATCAATTAGTTATTCATTATTTGGTCATGATATGTGCCTTTTCGTAAAGAAATGAATGATAATACCTGAACGGAATATTCAACAACATCTGATCTGTATTTTCCGGGCAGGCAGAGAAAGCGGAATGCAGTAAGCCGTGAATAAGTTTCGCCCTGAAATATTATTTCCTGATGAATACCTTTGTGCTTCTTTTTCCTTCATGGTAAACCACAAGGTAATAGGTTCCTGCTGCCAGGTGTCCGACGGCTATTTCCATATACTCATTTTCGGCAATGGAACGCAGCACTTCAAGGCCGGACTGGTTGAATATCCTTAGCCCGGCATTGAGCGGCAGCTTGAGATGAATGGTATTGCCGGCGGGATTCGGGAAAATATTTCCGGCCGGCTCTTTGGCAAAATCCCCGGTACTGACAGATGCTTCCGAAACAATTAGTTGCGAAGCATAAAAGAGATCGCCGCTGCTGTTATTGTTGTTGTCGGACTGGTTAACGATGGCAAAAAAGGTTACATCTCCGGTACCTGCTGCGGGTGCCTGCCATTCCATGGTCCGGGAATAAGGCAATGCCTTTACCGATGAGCCTTCAGTGGTATGCGTAACTGTTTGCGGAGCTGCCAGCTGGGTGTTCAGTGCATCGGTGATGATAAAGGCTCCGGCCTTGGCGCCGGCCGTTTCGGAGGTGATCTGGAATCCCATCTTTACCGCAACAATGCCATTGGCGGTAAGCGTAATGGTATAGGTTTCGCCCGGTGTATAGCCGTAAGCCGGTATGTCGGTAGTGATCCAGTTTGGAAGGTTGCCCGGAGGAAGCGACAGGTGACATTCGGTACAATTCTTTTCGTCGAGGGGAGAACCAGTGTATCCGTCGGGTGGGCCCTGGGTAAAGGCTATTAAAATGATTATGAGCGGCATAACAAGGATAGGGGAGAGATAAGGGTGATGTGCAAAGATAACTTGCCTGATCATAACAGATGGGTTAAATGATGGATAAAGATAGTGAATGCCCGGGTGCTTGTCAAGTTTTCAACAAAAAGACCCATCACTGCCTGACAGGTCTTTTTTGGGTTGTCGTGATGGTGAGATTAACTTCGTTGATCCCTGGGGAGAGGGTTACAACCAAAAGCCTTGATTTGCTTCGCTCATATCCGGGGGTTTTTCTTGCACCTTTTGTAAGCAAGCTTTTAAAGGTGTAAAAAAAACCCCGGCAACAAAGTTGCCAGGGCATTTGGTTGTCGGGATGGTGAGATTCGAACTCACGACTTCCACGTCCCGAACGTGGCGCGCTAACCGGGCTGCGCTACATCCCGCTGGTTTTGTACCCAGTTTAAAATCGCTTCTCGCTTTTTTAGACTTTTTAGATACTTTTCCATTTTCATGGCCTCAGATCTATTTTCAAATTCCTTTTTGTAAAGTAA